>Ga0208256_1000106_pt1 | contig 19121 bp, 24 predicted proteins | sample CryBogCBH22Jun08_FD_184608 | JGI IMG/M metagenome (GOLD analysis project Ga0208256, IMG submission 184608) | Freshwater microbial communities from Crystal Bog, Wisconsin, USA - CBH22Jun08 (SPAdes) | ecosystem: Environmental > Aquatic > Freshwater > Lake | place: Crystal Bog, Wisconsin, USA... | reverse complement strand
GAAAATATTTAAAGAGATAAAAATTGGTGATTATGTTCTTAGGTTTTACCCATCCGACACTGGTTGGATGTGCGGAATCAGTAAAGAAATGATGGAGGCGTTAGAGAAACTATTAAATGCAAGGGGACAAGAATGAAACATAAACACGCAGATTTAATACACGCTTGGGCAGAAGGTGCTCGGATTGAATGGGAAGACAAAGATGGGCAATGGCATGATATAGAAGATGAGCCTTTGTGGGCATCATGGATTCAATACAGAATAAAACCTGAGCATAAACCGGATATTGTTAGGTATCTTGAAATGCCTATGTTTTGGGGATATTCCGAAAGAAGACCAGAATCAAATATGAAAGTTGTATTTGATGGCGAAACGGGTGGGCTTAAATCAGCAGAGGTGATTAAATGAAAGCATTTCCACATACATATGAAAGAACAATAGATGGTGATATTGCTACTTGCACTAATACGGGTATGGATCTAAGGGATTGGTTTGCAGGTATTGCTCTACCTGAATGTATAGGATGGGGTGAGCCAGAAAAAGTTTGTGCTCGTGCTTACATATATGCAGATGAAATGATGAAAGCAAGACTAGGAAAAGCTACATTCGATGGCGAAACAGGTGAGTTGAAATCAGAGGTGCTCTCAAGGGGACAAGAATGACTAAAGAAGTAATGAAACAAGAGCAAGACGAGCCGACTAGGTGGAAACCTTGGGTTGGGTTAACGGAGGATGACCTAGAAAAACTTAAGTTGTTAACGTTTGAAAAAGAAATAAATGCTCATGGTGAGGAACAAGAAGCGGTAGACCTTGACCAACTGATGCGTGCCACAGAACAGCTATGCAGGGAGCGCAACACATGATTAAAGAAGAGCCTGTGGCATATTTCAATCCGCAAGAAGGCGGTTTCTATTGGGCAAAGCCAACAAAGATTGAAGCACCAGTATCAGTCGATGTTGAGCCATTGCCTTTATATACAACACCACAAACTAAAGGATGCGATGAATGTGGAGTTGGTGGTGGTTATGCGTTGTATTGCCTTGTGTGTGCTGAAAAATATGTAAAGCCTGAATGGGTAGGATTGACTGATGAGGAAATAGATCAAGGTTTACTGCGATCTTTTTATGCTTTGCAGAGTGCAGGTGCATGGCGTGAGGGTGTTGCATGGGCAATGCAACAATTAAAGGATAAAAATAATGTTTAATGATTTAGAAAGCCATTACCAAGTCCAAGAATCAAAGATCATCAATCATCCTGCATATTGGCAAACTGTATTGATGACACGATATGGATGGGCTAAACGAGGGCATGAAACGAATTGGTATGAAACAAAGATTGAACCAATTAAAACAAAGGAGAAGAACACATGAGATTTAGCATAAAACTTTTTGAAACTCGATATGTATTGAAAATTTTTTTACAAGATGGTAGAAAAATTAAATGGTTGCCATCGATTATGTGGGGAAAAGTAAAATGTGCAACTAAGGAGCGAAACACATGAACTTTAGTCAAGGCAAATTAGCGGATAGTCTTGTTGAAGAAATGCTAGAACTAATCCACAAGTACGATGAAACGCTTTACACAGCAACCGCAATCGGTTGTTTGGAATTAGTAAAGCAACAGTTAATTATTGATGTTATGGAGAGCGAAAATGAATGAAGTTTTAACAGCGGGGTTTGGCGTTTCTCATAAAGGAGTCGGCTTAAGTGTAAACACGATGCATGATGGAACCACTATCACGTTCACTTCAGGAGATATCATCAAAGATATTTTGACTGACCCTAGAATAACGAATAACGGCAAATCAGTTGGTGAGCGTAATATTGAATGGTTGCATAAAAAGTTGGATGAATGGATTGAAAAACAACTGGAGAAAAGCGAATGAAGGAAATACCGATGATAGGTGGCATATTTGAGACTGAGGAAGGGGCAAAAGGCTTTCAAAATCTGCTCATTGGTGACTCAGTCGTGGTAAAATTCTATATGCCAAACGCAATGCAACCAGTCTTATACTGGGTGGCAAATCAAAAATGTGTGGATGATATAAAAGAAGTACTAAAGTATCAAGAAGTATGAGGATTGGGGAGAAGCCTGTGCACAAGGTGACGAAGATCTAGTCCTCATTCTTGTTGGTGTGGCGAAAGCCTGAGACTGGTAACCTGCGTTAATGTTCAAGGCAGGACACCAACAACTAACAGGTATGGGGATTGTGAGAGATGCAGGTATCCTGCTCTGTGAAAAACGGGTAACAGTCCTCATTCTTGTTGGTGAGTGCGTAGACTGATACGCATCAATAGTCGTGAGAGCCAATGTCGAGCCGATATCAAGGACGGTTGGCAAGTTGGAGATCAGTACCAACCACCAACTATAACAAGGAGTTAATGGTGGCAACAAGAAAGAAGAAAGAGCCAGAGAAGTTAATGGACGAGCCGACCAAGGCAGAGGTAGAGTTTGTCAAGATAAATGATTATTTAGATTATGTAAGTGCCAGAATGAAGTACTTGGACGCCAAGGTAAAGGTACTAAAAGACGAGAACGACCAATATAAAGCTACGATCCGCAGAATGGAGAGGCGAATCCAGAACGGATGATATACAATACAGGCATTAACTAGGTTCGACATTGGAATATTATGGATAACGTAACCAAACCGCCAAAGAAAAAGATAGGACGCCCGTCCAAATATACCCCTGAACTAGCAGATGAGATCTGTCAAAGACTAAGTAATGGGGAACCACTAAGACAAATATGTAGAGATGATCATATGCCTGCATGGCAAAAGATCTATGAGTGGATGCATAAAGACCCTAATCTATCGGGAGCCATCGCACACGCACGTGATCAGGGAGGGGATGCCATAGCTGAGGACATCCTCAATGAGATTAGCCAAGAACCCGAAAGAATACTCACTGAGGGTGGGGGAAGGGTTGACCCAGGGTACGTCCAACTGGTCAAGATGAGGGCTGAGATCAAGCTCAAGCTCTTGGCGAAGTGGAACCCTAAGAAGTATGGGGATAGGACGATAATCGCTGGTGACAAGGACAATCCCATGCAGTCCGAAGTTATTGTGACCGCTAAGGACGCAATGAACACTGTTGTTGAACACCTCATGCTTAAGAAACAAAGTGCAAACACAGGATCTTGATGAGGTCATTGAGATACTGAGCGACCCTGAGATAAAGGGTCACTTTGCTGTATTGCATCCAGAGGATCAACTTGCCTATGCTAATAGGATCAAATGGCTATCTATAGCCCATGACCACCAGATACCACCCAACTGGGATTGGAGTATTGCTTTAGTATTAGGGGGGAGGGGAGCGGGGAAGACCAGACTCGCTGCGGAGTGGCTCTGGTGGAACGCATGGACAAAACCCAAGACAAGGTGGTTGGTTGGTGCTCCAACGCACTCAGACCTCAAGGACGTGTGCTTCATGGGTGACAGTGGACTGATCAACGTAATGCCTCAGATACTCATTAAAAAGCATTTGAAGGACGATAACGAGATCACCCTGATTAACGGATCTATTATTAAAGGAATCCCTGCCTCAGAGCCAGAACGGTTCCGTGGTCCGCAGTTCCACGGTGGCTGGTTAGACGAGTTGGCAGCTTGGGATTACCTACAGGAAGCTTGGGATCTCCTCAGCTTCTCTATCCGACTGGGCGACAAGACTCAGATTATCTGCACCACTACACCCAAGCCAAAGGATCTGATTGTTGATCTGGTGGGTAGGAACGGGATGGATGTAGCGTTGACCACAGCATCAACTTACGCCAACATTGATAACCTGTCGGCTAACTTTAAGAAGCAGATTGAGCAGTACGACCCAGACTCAGCACTGTACAGACAGGAAGTCTTGGCTGAGATCCTAGATCCTGAGTTGACAGGTATTGTTAAGAGGAAGTGGTTCAAGCTCTACCCAGCGTTCAACTCAATGGGTGACCCTATGCCACTACCCAAGCTTGAGTTTGTGCTCCAGAGCTATGACTGTGCGTTTACTGAGAAAGCACACAACGATCCAACTGCCTGTATTACTTTTGGAGTATTTAAGCCACAGGACGCACCAATGTCTGTGTTGATATTAGACTGTTGGCAAGACAGACTACAGTACCCAGACTTGCGTCCAAAGGTGATGGATGAGTTCGAGAGCGTGTATGGCGAGGGTAAGGACAAGAAGCGAGTAGAGATGATTCTGGTGGAGGAGAAGGCGTCTGGAATATCTTTGATTCAAGACTTGCAACGTGCCCAACTCCCAGTACAGGGGTATAACCCAGGACGGGCAGACAAGGTGCAGAGGTTGTCAATTGTCTCCAATATCATACGTGCAGGTCGGGTGTGGGTGCCTGAGTCTAGTGTGAACAAGGGATACGTTAGAGACTGGGCAGAGGGAGCTATAAGCCAGATCTGTGCATTCCCTGATGCGACACATGATGACTTTGTGGATGCGATGACACAAGCATTGAGGTGGTTAAGAGACGCAGGGTTCCTGAACATTGACCCACCACCAAGAGAGGATTACGACGCAGACGATTACATTGATGCCAATCCAACACCAAGAGGTAACCCATATGCTATGTAACTTCGGTTATCATTTGTATGGGGTGGGGTGTTGTGTTAGCGACAACACTTTCGTTGACTATGACTCGTCAAATGGAGAAGGGATAACACTGCTTTATGTGACCCACCCCACTAGCTTTGAGGGTAGTAGCAAGGGTACACTACTGGGTAATATTGCGAGGTGCTATGCCAAATCCTAATGCAAACAAGCCTATATATAATCGTAATTTAAAAATTCATGTTGCTGATGATTCTGACATGATGAAACATGAGTTGATGATGCAACCCATGCGTAAGTTTAAAGACGGTGGTCAAGAAGGTGAAGATTTAACCAAACCTGCATTTGTCTACCCTGGGATGGGAAAACGTCCACATCAAACTCCAGAATCGGTTACTCAATCAGCTAATGCACCTATATCAGCATTGAGGGGATCAATAGCTTCTGGGATCGGATTTCCTTCAGACATAGTTAATTTATTTAACAATCCAGAAGCAGGATTACCTGTTTCACCAATTGAATCTAAAGAAATATTTGGTGAAAAAAAGGATTTGCCAACTACAACATCTTCTTTATTAAGCAATTTACCATTAAAACAAACTGGACCTGTCAATGAAGTTGCTGAAGCACTCGGTGTTGCGGCACCATTTCCAGTAGGTAAGGCTGTACGTGCAGGAGCTAGGGTGATTAAAGAAGGTGCTGAATATATTGCACCTAAAGTCGCAGATATGGTTGCCAAAGGAGAATTAAAGATACCAGTCTTACCTGATGTTATGCAACCGCAACTGTCAATGTTTGTTACAGATCCGAAGAGTCCTGCGTTTGAAAAAGTAATTAAGCCTGAAGAAAGAATTGAAGTAAAGTCTAATAAAGTTAAAGAACCAGAACCGACAATTCATACAGAAGAACAAATAGCTGAACACTCATTCCAACCTGCAAGTACTGAAGAGGCTCAGAAGCATTTGTCTAATGGGCATTATGTTTATGGATTACATGAGCAGGCAGAAGAACCACACTTGATTAGATCTGCTGACGAAGTTAATGCATACACTCCAGATCAATTAGCTATAGTTTCAAAAGATATACCAATGAATGGCGAAACATTATCAAAAGCCATTGAAGATAAAGCTGTTAAAAATAAAACAATTGGTGCTGAACCAATTGAAGGTGAGATTAAAGATCAGCCAACTCTCATTGATATGAAGAAGGGAGATATATCACAACACAATTTAATGGTTGAGCGTGGTGAGCGTGAAACTGGAAGTAAAAGTATATTGTCTGCGGCTGAAAAACAAGTTATTAAGCAAGGGGCGAAGGACGCAGGAGTACCAGCATCAGAAATAGAAGCAAAAGTTCGTCAACATAAGATAGACAATCCAAGCAGTGGTGATGATCCTTGGGCTCATATTGAGTTAAACAGAATTGTTCCAAACAAAGACAAGCCTGGTGATTATGATATTGAATATAAAAATATTCCATATAGCTTTGACAAAGATGCAAACGGAAAATTAATTGAGCCAAATACTTTACAGTATGAGAATCATATTGAAACATTGGCTGAAAAGTTAAAGAATGAAGTATTGGAAATTTATAACAGGTTTAAAAGCGGAGATCAAACAGCAGGCAATATCATTCGTCAGGCAGGTTGGTACAAAGAGATGAGATCCAGATTGCGCCAAGAGTTTGGTGGTCTTGGGGACATTTTTGCTGATTTGTTGGGTGCCACATCACCAAATACACCAGTGCGTGAGAATTGGAAAAATGCTATTGATTTGCTGAGAAAAGCAAGCAAGGGTGACTTTGATGAATTGATGCCCAAGTGGGAAGCTTGGCAAGAAAATATTAAAGACAAAGAAAAAGAACTTGAGACTTGGTTTAATGAGCAAAATCAAACCAGAACTAAAAAAGAGATTAAAGAGAAAGATCCTGAATACAAAAGGATGATGCAAGAGTTGTCGGATGCAAGAAAATTGCCAGATGAATTAATGCCACTCAAAGATAATGAAAAGAAATATGGATTCAATGGCGAGAACGGTATACGTGCTTTAACAGATTTGTTTAGAGTTGTTAAGAATCCTAATATTGATATTGGTATTGGCGCTACTGCTCCAAAGGCAATTACATTCTCAGGTAACTTGATTGGCTTTAAAGATAGGGCAACAATTGATGTATGGGCTGCTAGGTTGCTTCAGAGATTGGCGGGTAAGGAGCGTATACCTTCTATGGCTGAAAGTGGTGTAATAGGTTCTATGTTACCAGACGGAACAACAACTGGACAATTTGGTCTTGGTCAGGATGTATTTCATAAGGCTGTTGGCAAGATCCGCACAGATCCAAATATGTCACAGCACGATATTCTTAAAAATATATCTGATGATGATTTGCAGGCTCTTGTTTGGTTTAAAGAAAAAGAACTTTGGACTAAAAAGAATTGGACTTCTGCATCTGGCGAAGGTGGATCATTTGAGCAAGAGGCTGACCTTGCAGGTATTAAGAATCAGGAAGAAGTTAACAGACTTAGAAAGATGTTAGATACTGGAGTTGCTGTAACCCCAGAATTAAAGCAACACGCAACTGAAGTTATTGAAAGTTTGGCTAATTTAAGAGAACTTCGAAGTGAATTTCAAAAGAGTTTAAAGGGTTTAACTGAAGATCAACTTGATGAGGTAAAACCATTTTTAGATGAGTTTGATGATTATGTTGATGCTTTGAGGGCTGATCGAGACGATAATAAATTAAATGCTGTGCTCAAAAAGCCTACATTTGATGAGTTGCTAGAGAGTAAGCGTGGTGCTCAACAGCAGTTGAGTGAAATGTCCAGATCTCTTGAGCGTTATCAAGCGGGATTGTCTATACAACGCCCAGAATTTACGCCAACAAATAAAGACATGGAGAGTCTTAGCAACTCTATCAAAGACGCAATTTACTCCAGTGATGATGGGGCTACCGTAATGGGTAGTAAAGCTTTATCCACTGAGGGTAGATATGGAGATCCAGAGCGTTCTTTAGACCTTGAGGTGGTGGTTAGAGACGGGTATGACCCTCACCCATTACTTCACGAAATTGTGTCTCAAGCCAATAAATTTAATCAAGATAGCACGTTCTTATCTAAAGTTTTACGGCATGATGAAGTACCTAATCCATTAACTCATAGACCAGGTGTTGAAATTTATTTCAAAGAAGCTAATGATGTGGAAAAATTACAACCAATTTTGGATAATCTGGCAAAAGAAGGCATTAACTTCTATACTGTAGTTGTTGATGGAAGACGAAGCTCTGAAGCTATGGCGGGGGGGATGCCTTCCGCTGTTGGCGTACGTTTTCAGCTTGTGCCTGAGTTTGAACAACGGTACGGGATGTTTGATTGGTCGAGCCTTAACGATAAACAAATCGCTGAGCGTGTGATGAATCAAGCTAATGAAATGGATAATCTTGCTTCAACTGTGGCACAGAAAATCCCTGGCATTAGTAACGCACGACAATATTGGTATGATACGGAAGTAGTGTTTAAGAATCAATATGAGGAGAGACTAAATGAAATTAAAAACACAGTCAGAACTAATCAAGGAAAAAATACCCGCCCTGGAGAAAAAGTTTGGAGCGGAAAACCCATACGTGAAGGGGTTGAAAGAGCAACTCGTTGGGCTAGAGAGGCAGAAGAATCGCAAGGAAATGTACTCAGTGGGGACACTGTCGGCTCCGACCAAGTAAGTAAATCTAAAAAATTAGCTGTTGGTGGCTCAGTTACGCCTGGGCAACCAAGGCAAGAATCATTTATAAATCCGTCGTTAAGACTTGCTAACGGACAAGTCACACTCAATCCACTTGAGTTTATGCCCAATTATGATGTGGGTGGAGTTGTAAAGTCTTTAGCTACACCAAACAATATTAGTAGATTGACTGATATTCCATACATCAATGACGCTGTACAAGCTGCACAGAAAGGTAATTACGGAGATTTGATTGGATCGGCTGTAAACACATTGTTGCCAACTGGTGCAGCTTTGGCTACTTACTCGCCTGAATTAAATTCAAATGAAGCATCTGATTTAAGCAAAACACAGTATGTTCAAGGACATTTTGGTAGACAACCAAGGACTTGGACTAATGGAATGGCTGTAGGTGGCAAGGTGCACGTATCAGACGATTTGAACATGATGCGTCACGAATTAAATACTAGAGGATAAACATGGCAACACAAATGCCCATTGAACAAGATTACGGTCGTCACATAGACGGTATAGACATGGTTGAGAATGCAGATGGCTCAGTCGATGTTGATTTACCTGAAGATGAGATGGAGTTGGAAGAGCTACCAGACGGTTCGGTTATTGTTCATGATCCTGAGTTCAAAGGACCTTCGGAGGACAAAAAGTTCTATGAGAATCTGGCTGATGTGTTTGATGTTAAGGGTTTAGCCCTTGAGTACATCAACCTCATTGAGAAGGACAAAGAAGCTCGTAAGATGCGTGATAAGCAGTACGAGGACGGGATCAAGCGTACGGGTATGGGTAATGACTCCCCAGGTGGGGCAACCTTCTTTGGAGCGTCTAAGGTGGTTCACCCTGTGATGGCTGAGTCATGCGTTGACTTTGCGTCTAGGGCGATTAAGGAGATGTTCCCACCCGACGGACCAGTCCGCACAAAGATTATTGGTGAAGTTGACGAATCTAAGACCGAACGTGCAGAACGTAAACGGGATTACATGAACTGGCAACTCACAGAGCAGATTGAGGAATTCCGTGACGAACAAGAGCAGTTGTTGACCCAACTTCCTCTTGGGGGTTCCCAATACCTAAAGCTATGGTACGACGAGATCAAGAAGCGTCCATGCGTGGAGTTCTTGCCTATTGATAGGGTGATTGTCCCGTTCGCTGCGTCCAACTTCTACACTGCACAACGAGCCACCGAGGTTCACGAGATTACTGAGTTTGAAGTCCGCATGAGGATCAAGTCAGGTATGTACCGTGACATTAACATGATTCGTGCGACTATGGAGCCTGAGCCAACGGGTGCTCAGAAGGCTAATAATAAGATTGAAGGTAAGAGATACCAAGACAATGAGGACGGCATCAGAAGGTTCTATCACACCTATGTGTGGCTAGAGTTAGAGGATGATGAAGTCACCAAGGGTGAAATGGCTCCATACATTTTGATGATTGACACGCTTGATCACGATGTGGTTGGTTTGTATAGAAACTGGGAGGATGGGGATGAGACAAAGACAAAACTTGATTGGGTGGTGGAGTTTAAGTTCATTCCGTGGAGAGGGGCTTATGCGGTTGGTCTTCCTCATCTTATCGGTGGTTTGTCTGCCGCCCTTACTGGTGCTCTACGTGCTCTTTTGGACACTGCTCACATTAACAATAGTGCTACGATGCTTAAGCTCAAGGGGGCTAAGGTTAGTGGTCAGTCTCAGCAGGTGGAAGTTACGCAAGTTGCGGAGATTGAGGCGGGACCAGGAATCAATGATATTAGGCAAATTGCTATGCCTATGCCTTTTAATCCCCCCTCTCCTGTTCTTTTTGAACTACTTGGGTGGCTAGATAACGCTGCTAAGGGCGTTGTAACCACGGCTGAGGAGAAGATAGCGGACGTTACTGCCCAAGCTCCTGTAGGTACTACACAAGCCCTTATTGAGCAAGGATCTGCTGTATTCTCAGCAATCCACGCCAGACTGCACGAGTCACAAGGTCGTGTGCTCAAGATTCTTGGCAGACTCAACCGTTGGTACTTGGATGACCAACGCAAAGGTGAGATTGTCAAAGACTTGGAGATCACCAAGGAAGACTTTGAGCGTAATACGGATGTAGTGCCAGTATCAGATCCACACATCTTCTCTGAGACTCAGAGGATGGCACAGAGCCAAGCGGTTATGGCTTTGATGGATAAGTATCCTAACCAGTTCAAGCAAAAGGCAGTGCTTGAGAGGTTTTTGAAACAGATGAAAGTCCCCGCGATCAACGAACTCATGGTTGACGAGGCTGATGACAAGAAAAAGAACCCCGCTCAAGAGAACGTGGACATGGCTATGGGTCAAGGAGCGATTGCTTACCCTGAGCAAGACCACCTCGCACACCTACAGTCTCACTTTGATTTTGTACAAAACCCACTGTTAGGTGGTAATCCGATCATCGGACCTAGTCTAATTGCACCCATGATCGAGCATCTTAGACAGCATATGACTATGTGGTATCTGCAACAGATGCAGTCATACGCTACTAAGAGCGATAAGAAACAAGCTCAAGAGTACGAAGATCCTAAGTTAACGGCTCACATTGACAGACTGTTTGCTTTGGCTTCCCAACACGTTGGAATGGATACGCAGAACCAAATATTTGCACAGTTGTTGCCTGACTTCCAACACCTAATGCAGTTACAACAACAGTATCAGCAACAGGCACAACAACAACCCCTTGATCCTGACGCACAAGCTCTTATTCAGACCTCAATGGCTGAGACTCAGCGTAGGGCAGAGCGTGATAAACAGGAGATGGCTCTCAAAGGTCAGCAGTTACAACAGCAATTGCAGATCGAGACGAGCAAGAACCAAGCGGAGATACAACAAGCTCAGGCACAGCACGAGTTGGACATAGCGTTGAACTCGACTGATAACCTGACAAAAGAGCGTATAGCTTCAGCAGAACTCACCAGAGACGCTGCGAGGCTACAGCAAGAGCAGTATGACACTGCAATTTCGCTTCAAAACGAAGCACAACGACACTTAGGAGGTCAACATGGCTAGTGAACAAGAGCAAAAGGGTATTGACGTACCCCAACACAAGCGTTTAGCTCAAGGTGAGAAGCTTGATGGAACAAGTTACCAACCCAAAGGTGGTAGCGAGAAAAAGCAAGGCGGTTTAGCTCACACATCTAAGAAAAAATGAGCAAGTTTATCGGAGATCTGATCACGAAGGTGAAGGAGATGCAAGGTGATATTGGTACTTCATTAGCAAGTGGTGCCGCTATCAATTGGGAATCCTATCAACGCATGGTCGGGATAAACATAGGGTTGCAAAACATCCTAGATTTAATAGAAAAACAACTAGAAGAGGAAGAAAAAGAATGAGTACAGAAGACTTGGCATGGGCTTTTCCAGAGGTAGAACCTGGTGTAGAGCCATTGGGAGGACGAGTATTAGTACAACTCAAGAGAGTTAAAAAGAAAATGACCAAATCTGGCATTATTTTGGCAGAGGAAACTCGTGATACCGAAAAATGGGCAAATATGGTCGCAAAAGTACTGGCAATTGGTCCACTTGCCTATCGTAACCGTGACACTATGGCTCCGTGGCCGGAGGGTTCGTGGGTAAAGATAGGTGATTTCATCCGTGTCCCTAAGTGGGGTGGGGATAGGTGGGAGGTTGCGGTACCTGGAGAAGATCCATTGGAAGACAAAGCATTGTTTATGATGCTGAACGACCATGAAGTCATATCTAGGGTAACTGGAGATCCGTTAGCAATGGCGGAATATGTGTAAGACGTGCAAGACTACCGAAAAGAGGGAAAAGCATGAGTGAAGTAAAAGAAAAACCAGAAGAAGATTTGAAGGTTAAAGAAGAGTTAGATGGTTCAGCGGTTGTTGACCTACCTAATGACATTAAATCTCCAGATGATCAAGAAAATGACGAGCCAAAGGATAAAGTTGAAGCTTCTCACGAAGAACACGACGATCCTAATGACTCAGAAGAGGAGAGACGGGAAAAGATAAGCCGTAGAAAGGCTAGACGAATCCGTCAAAAGCAAGACAACGCAGAAAAGGACGTCAAGCTACAACAACTTGAGAGGCAAAACTTAGAGTTAATGCAAAGACTGTCTCAGGTTGAACGCAAGACTCACGGAGCAGAAATAGCTAGGGTTGATAAGGCGATTGAGGATCAAGAACTTAGACTCCAGTATGCAAGACTCAAAATCACAGAAGCAACAACTGCTATGGATGGTGAGGCAATGGCGAAAGCTCAGGATTTACTCTATGAGACACGTCAGCAACTGGACGCACTGAAGAACCTTAAGAAACAAGCGTCTCAGCAACCCGCACAAAAACAAAACATTCCAGATCCACGTCTACAGCGTAACGCCTCGGAGTGGATGGAACGCAATAGTTGGTACCGTCCAGACGCATCGGACGAGGACAGCGAGATTGCAAAGGTTATTGATAAACGCCTAGTGGAAGAGGGTTGGGATCCGACCAGACCAGAATATTGGGATGAGTTAGATAATAGGTTGCAAAGACGCCTACCGCATAGGTACAATAACGATACAGACGATGAACCTGTAGTTAGACAACGTCCAAGGAATGTGGTGACGAGTAGTGGACGAGAATCATCTTCGGCAAGTGCAGGTCGAAACACCTTCACACTAGAACCTGAACAGGTTAGAGCGATGAAGGATGCGGGATTCTGGGATGACCCAGTTAAACGCAACAAGATGATTAAGCGTTACGCAATGGAAGCCCGTTCACAAAGGAGTAATTAATTATGGAATCACGTTTAAAAAAATCTTTAAATGCTGGCGGTAGAGATAGTCGTGCAACGCAAGACGAGTCCCGTAAAGCACCAGAAGAAAAGTTCGCCTCAACGCAGGAACGTCGCAAGATGTGGAGTGATGAGTGGACACAAAGAGCATTGCCAGACACACCAGAAATCCCTGGTTGGCATACTTGTTGGTTGTCAACGACCAATACGTATGACAGTATTGATAAGAGGATTCGACTTGGATACGTACCAGTGAAAACAGATGAGGTACCAGGATACGAAAGCCACAAAGTCAAATCAGGAGAGTATGTCGGACATATTGCTTGTAATGAGATGTTACTGTACAAGATCCCGATGGATGTATACCAAGAGGTTATGACTCACTTCCATCACGATCAGCCCCTTGAGGAAGCGAACAAAATTCGCATCCAAGCGGAACAGGCAGTTGGCAGAGACAGTTCAGGAAAAGCACTAGGACGACTTGAAGGTGAAGGTATTGGCAAAATTGATGAACCTCTACCCGCTCCAATATTTGCAGGATAACGGGTAGAAAAAAAGGAGTTTGATATGTCAAGTGCATTACAAGCCTTCGGTTTACGCCCTGCGTTCCATCCCTCTGGTTTGGATCGTGCTCAGGCGTTAGCAGGGGGTATAACTTCTGGCTACTCTTCAAATATTTTGAAGGGACAACCAGTACTTTACTCATCAGGAGTAATCGTTCCCGTAACAACCACAGGTGCTTGGTCTGGGGCGTTCGCGGGGGTTCAATGGACAGATACTACAGGTCGTTTCCGTGTAAGCAATTACTGGCCGGCAAGTACTTCCTACATTACTGGTTCATGCACTGCTTTCTTCTACAACGATAACAGTATCGTTTATGAGATCCAAGCAGACGGAACTATGGCTCAAACGACCGTTGGTCAAGAGTTTAACTTCACAAACTTAACTTCTGGATCTACAACAACAGGTTTGTCACAAGCAACTTTAGGTGCTTCGACATATGTTGGTTCTAGTTCACAAGGTCAAATGCGTGTTGTTGATCTTTCGCCCGTCCCTGGCAATGCTTGGGGCGATTCTTATACCATCGTACGTGTGGTCAACTCTCAGTCACAGTTCTTCGGATCTGTAACTTCTCTATAAGGGGTAAATTATGGCCGCACCAATGCGAAGTACGGACTTTAGAAGTATTGTCGAACCCATTCTTAACGAATGTTTTGATGGTGTCTATGATCTCCGTGAAGACGAATGGTCACGTGTTTTCCGTGAACAAGAAGGTATTCCACGTAACTACCACGAAGAGCCAGTCCTTTATGGATTTGGAGCAGCACCCCAACTTCCTGATGGCACACCAGTGTCTTATCAGCAAGGTGGCGTGTTATTCTTACAACGATACATCTACTCAGTATACGGACTTGCGTTCGCACTGACAAAGATTCTCGTTGAAGATGGCGACCATATCCGTATCGGTCAGGTTTACGCTCGTCACTTAGCTCAGTCTTTGATTGAGACAAAAGAGACATTGGCAGCAAACGTGCTCAACAACGCTTTTAACTCCAACTATGTTGGTGGTGATGGCGTATCTTTGATCAACACTGCTCACCCAATCGTAAACGGTACATTCTCTAATCAGTTGTCCACAGCAGCGGTGCTGTCACAGACATCTTTAGAGCAAATGTTGATTCAGATTCGCTCTGCTGTTGATAACAACCAGAAGAAAATTCGTTTGGTTCCACGCCAATTGGTCGTGGCTCCAGGCAACATTTTCCAAGCTGAAGTGTTACTCAAATCAGTTTTGCGTACTGGAACTGCTAACAACGACATCAACCCCGTTAAGTCTATTGGCTTATTGGATGAGGGTGCTGCGGTTATCAGTCGTTTGACTTCAGCTACCGCATGGTGGGTGCAGACAGACGCTCCAGAGGGCTTAAAACTCCTCATGCGTAGACGTTTAGAGAAGACTATGGAAGGTGACTTCGAGACTGACTCTATGCGTTACAAGGCTACTGAGCGTTATGCCTTGGGTTGGACAGACCCACGTGCTCTCTTCGGTACACCTGGCGTGTAAGGAATAAATCACAATATGAGTGGAATTAAAGGACAACCACACAAAGGATCGCATTTAATGTGTACTGCGGACGGTTGTTCTAATTCTGCAAAATATCGTGGTTTGGGATTGTGTTCTACACATCGCAATAGAATTTTGAGAAATTCAAAATTTGAAAAACCTGTTGTAAAACGCAATCCTACATTTGGAGTTTGTTTTTCTAATGGTTGCACATCTGAAGTATTTGCTAAAGATCTATGTAAAGTTTGTTACATGAAAATTTGGTCAAAAACAAATCCTCATAAGGTTTGTGCAATGGCTTCAAAAAGAAGAGCATCTATTAGAAAGCAAACTCCAAGTTGGTTAACAACCGACGATTTGTGGATGATTGAAGAAGCTTACGAGTTAGCACAGAGACGAACTAAGTTATTTGGATTTCAATGGCACGTTGATCATATTATTCCTCTTCATGGAAAGAATGTATCTGGTTTTCATGTCCCAAATAATTTACAAGTTATACCTGCTATAGTAAATCAACGTAAATCATCTATTTTTATTAATTCTTAACGGGTTCATGCCCAAAAGGAAAAAATATGCCGCAATTTAGCGACGATCTCTTCTTAGGTTCCGCACAATCGTACGCTGGTACGAATGCAAATAGTAATTATGGTGATCCATCCCCAATGGGCACTGGATTTGGTCCAATGGGTCGTACATTTTTGTATGACACGACCGCAGCTGTTGGTACTGCTTCTGCTGTTTTAGCATCAGTAACACCAACAACAGCAACAACATACAGTGGAACATCACTGGCGAACACAAGTGCTACAGCAGGTACGACTCGTGTTGTACGTGGTGACGGTACGACTGTTGTTCAGTTTGATTATCCAAGAGCAGTGGCAATCACTACTGGTTCGTTTACCGCAGCTACCTTTGTAACTGCAAACATTACCTCATCTAATACAACTGGCTCATTTGCTGTTGCAACAACTCCACTCACAGGATTGGCAGTTGGTCAGACAGTGACTGTAACTGGTACTAACTCTGGTACTTCTACACTTGCGGCGGGTACATACCTGATATCCGCAACAAACGGTACTACAACCTTCACACTGACAACCACTTCTGGTGGAACGGTAACTACAGTTACTTCTGGTACAAACACTGGTTTGACATTCGCTAACTCAATTACTGCTGTATCAGCAACTGTAACTGGATACGATTATTACGGTCAACCTATGACTGAGATCATCTTAAACAGTACATCTTCTGCTACTCAAGTGGTTGGACGTAAAGCTTTCTTCCAAGTGTATTCAATTGCGTTTGGAGCAGCTTCTGGTATCAGCATGACTGGTGATACATCTAACGTGCTTGGACTCCCTGCACGTATCTCCGACTACGCTTATATTTTAAGCAACAGATTCAGTGGATCTTTGTCTAACGACTCTGGTACATTGGCTTTGGGTTATTACTCAAATACGACCAACTACGCTACACAAGCTGTAACGGGTTGGACAATTGCTTCTCCTGGCGTGTTGACTGTTGGTTATTCACCTGCAAGTGGAACAATCGTTCAGTTCACAGGTACGCCTCCAACTGGTATCAGCACAGGTACTAACTACTGGTGGACATACATCAATGCTACAACTGGTAAGCTTTCCTCAAGTCAAGCAAACTACCTTGCAGGTACATTCTTGGCGGCTACTGGATCTTATACAGCAAGTGCCTCAAGCATGGTTCCCCAGTTCACATCTACCTCCGTAACTCCTGACGTTCGTGGTACATATACACCTGGTGGTACATTAAACGGGTTGGCTAGACTAGTGCTTACACTTGGTTTAACCGCTATTCAAGTTGGTCCTAATGCTACGGCAACAGGTTTGCTTGGTATTACCCAAGCTTAAGGAGACTAAACAATGGCTAAAACAACTAAATCTGGTTCTGGCTTTTCCCAAATGCCAAAGATGTTGACTGATGAACCATCAGTTATTCTGAAGCTCAAAAAGGGTGGCTCTGCTCATCACAAGAAGGGTGGAAAGCACGAAGGACATGGTCACGAGACAATGCACAAAGCTATGGGTGGGATGCTTAATGCCCCAGCACGTGGTGGCATGGCTCCCATCCCCGCTCCCGTCATGGGTGCTTTGGCACAAAGACGTGCAGCGATGAAAGGGATGCCTACTCCTTTGATGAAAAAAGGTGGTAAAGCTCATCACGCTGAGGGTGGAAAAGCTGAAAAAGCTGAAATGCGTGAAATCAAGAAGGTCGAGAAAGAACTCAAGCACCACGAGCATGAGAAAGCTTCTAAAGCTCATCACGGTCTTAAGAAAGGTGGTCATGCCAAGAAGCACTTTGCAAAAGGTGGTTCAGCTATGGGCAAAGAAATCGACAAGTTCGAGACTAAGACCACTATTGAGAATGATGCTCCTAAGTACTTACAGACTGAGATGCATGACGGTGAGCACCATGACAAGGTTCATGGCACTGGCATGGTCAAAGAAGGTAATGGCGGTGGTTATAAGCATGGTGGAAAGGTTCATAAGATCTCTGGTCACCCAGAGGGATCACATGAGCACCATAAGGCTATGGCTAAACACCACGCCAAGATGCACAAAGAGGGTGGATCTCACCATCACCACAAGATGGCAGAGCACCACAAGGCTATGTGCAAGGGTGGTAAGTACGCTATTGGTGGCACTGTTTCTGACAATGTTGCCAAGAGATTTGAGAACACCATGATGATGGATGGTGAGCACCATGATTCAGTACACGGTACTGGCGAGGTGAAAGAGTCAAACGCAGGTGGATTCAAACACGGTGGTAAGGCTCATCACAAGCACGGTGGTAAGCATCACTTTGCCAAGGGTGGACACGCTGCTCCTGACCTCAACCTAAAAGACACTATTGAGGGTGGTGATTGGGAAGATCGCCCTGCCGACACAACCAAGCCTGGGGTAAGACTCCAGACTACTGGTGCTGTTAAAGAAGGCAATGGTGGTGGATACAAGCATGGGGGTAAAGCCTCAAAAAAGCACTTCGCCACGGGGGGCACTGTTAATAAACAGGGTTCTGCTGTGGCTATGCCTCAAGGTCGCAAACCAGCGTCTCCTCCCGTTGCAATTACTCGTTTAGCGGGTACGTTCAAAAAGGGTGGTAAAGTTCAGCATCATGCGGATGGGGGAATGCAATTTCCTACTGATCAAGATATAAGAGATGTATCTCCGCAAGATGTTAAAGATGCTAAACAAAGGTTTAAAGACACTGAAGCCTATACTGAAGCTTCAAGGATTACTCCGAGAAACGCAGGTGCAGGTAGGGGTTTTGTCAATCCACCGCTTGTTAGAAAGCATGGCGGTAGAGCTAAAAAGTGAAAATCGGTGGGGGCTTCGGCTCCCACTACTCTAATAGGTGAAATATGTCTGAACTCTCAGTCTATACTGGTCCCACGTCAAATTCTGACAATCAATTACGTCTCCAACAAGCACAAAGATCTGGTGCTTATGATGCTGTAGACAAAATCAGAGTATCAACTCCTCAATCTTTGATTGATACTGACTTTGAGTATGGACAACAACCCACCAAGTGGGAACAAGTTTCCTTACAAAACAATCGTCAATCTTTATATTACTTACCGAATTCTGCTTTACCAGTATCTGCAATTACTGGTAATCAAGCAAATACCTATCAATTGGTGGTTACGTTTTCATCAAATGTGACGATTGCAACAGGTACACCATTTTTTATTGAAGACACCATTGACCCCAATGCTCAAGGTTGGGCGTATGTGGTAGCGGGTGTGTCTGCGGGTACATCAATTACTGTTCAAGTGGCTAACCCAGTTACTACAGTTAATAACTACTCTGCTACAACAACATATTGCTACCAAGGCTATACATATTCAAGTTGTGGTATTGCTTTAACTGGCACAACAGCGTTTACATTTGTAGGTTCTACAGTAACTGTTACCACATCTTTCCCACATGGATTGTCTGTTAACTCAGCAATTTTTATTACTGGTACGACAGGACCTTCTACAGCAACACAAATCAATG
>Ga0208256_1000103_pt1 | contig 19490 bp, 23 predicted proteins | sample CryBogCBH22Jun08_FD_184608 | JGI IMG/M metagenome (GOLD analysis project Ga0208256, IMG submission 184608) | Freshwater microbial communities from Crystal Bog, Wisconsin, USA - CBH22Jun08 (SPAdes) | ecosystem: Environmental > Aquatic > Freshwater > Lake | place: Crystal Bog, Wisconsin, USA... | reverse complement strand
GTGGGACATTGCTTGGCAATGCAGCAAATATAGGGTTGGCATATAAACAGTCTCAAAGCCCTTATTCAAATTGGAATGGGAATACAACTGGCGTCGGAACTCCAATAGATTTAAGCGGCGCTGCATCTAATCCAGTATCAAGATAATATTTTAAAGGCAGGATTATTAATGCCAACTCTTCCTGACATTACATCATTAGGAAGCGCCCCCAGACTCGACCCTGGTAGCGGCGCTCATAATTACCCTACACCATTTGTCCCAGACGCTCGCGTTGACATGCGTGATATTGGGCGTCAGCAAATGGCATTAGGCGAAGCGCAAGCACGTGGAGGAGAAGCGCTAGGGCAAGGAATTACGAAGGCTGCTGTTACTGGATTGCAGTATTTAGAAGATCAGCAACGTGTGGAAAATCATGTTGCATTAACCAATGCAAGAACCAATTTCCTGCTTGATAAAAACAATTTAGACGAACAAGCGCAAACAGAAACAGATCCAGCAAGAATTGCTCAAAACTACCCAGGCGCATATCAGACAGCCGCATTAACAGCTTCTAGTTCTTTACCAGATCATTTACGACCCATATTTGATGATTGGGCAGCAAATCAGGTTCAAGATGGCATACAAAAAGCTAATGGTCGCGTTAGCACGATTGTAACTGATGCTGATAAAGCCGTGCTTTTGAAAAAACTTGACGACTTAAGAAAAGCAGGATTAAGCACCAACGATCCTAAAATGACGGCAGAGCTTGTCAGTCAAGCAGGCCCATTAATTGATACTGGCGTTGCTAAAGGATTTTGGAATAATGAATTTGCTCATAACGCAAAAGAAAAGTGGGCGAGCGATTTTGGTAAATCTTGGGTTGGTATGCAGCCTGATGATGTCCAAATCCGTCTGCTAAGACCTACTAACGTCAATGAAGCAATTAAGCAGGGCGTAGGTTACTTTCAGTCGCAAGGATGGCAACCCCATCAAGCATCCGCCATTATGGCGCACTTTTTACATGAAAGCGGCGGTCGGCTAGATCCTAATGCAATTAACCCAGGGGACGGCGCTGACGGATCTGACAGTATTGGCATAGGTCAATGGAATGGCAGCCGAGCTAAAGACTTAAAAAAGTTTGCCGCTGCCAATGGAAAGCCATGGAATGACCTTGGTATTCAGCTTGCTTTTGCTCAGCATGAGCTTACCGGCTCTGAGGCGGCTGCTGGAAATGCTTTAAGAACATCCAGAAATATCGACGAAGCTGTTAGCGCTGGCTTGCAATATGAGCGGCCTGAAGGCTTTAAGGGTGGATTAGGTGTAGCTAAAGGCGGCGCTCAACGCTTGCGTTATGGTCGAGAAATATTTGGTCAAACGACAGGAACAGGAACGCCTTTAGATACGCGAATAGCCTCATTAATAGATCCTGCTGACGCTCATGCTATGGCGTATCACGCAGAAAATAGAATTGCGCAGCAAGACGCTCAAATAGCTCATGCTAATAAAGTTCAAATCGCTGTTGATACAGCAATAAATGCTGTGAACAGCGGAACGGTAATTAATCCGTATGACAGCGAAGGTAAAAAGACGCTTGATCTGGCATATGGTGAAATGATTACTCGTGGCGATAATCCAGCGCAAGCCATGACCCTTATAGTTGATAAAACAAAAGCCCTTCCTCCTGCTGCTTCGAGCGGTATTCGGATGGGGATTAATTCTGACGATCCAGACAAAGTTGCTCAATCTGCTGGTATTGCGCTTAACCTTATGCAGCGCAATAATGCTATTTTTGATCCTGATCCTGGCGCAAAAGACATTCAGGATACGGCTTCTAAATTTCAGCATTATGTTGATTATCGAGGATTAACTTCAGATGAAGCTGCCAGAAAAATAATCCAAGAGCGCGATCCTGCTTACAAAGAAAAAATGAAAAAGCAGGCAGACACATATGGTTTTAACAAAGATATTGCTAAAGATGAGCAAGACGGCGTTTTGCAAGCAGATCTTGAAAAGCACTTTGGATCGCCATCATTTTTTGGATTAAGAACAAGTCCAGCTCAAATTGCGTTTAGAGAAGGTGATCGTCAAGTTGTTGTTGAAGATTACAAATCTCTTATTAGAGAAAATTACGACAATAACGGCGATTATAAACTGTCGAGGAATTTAGCTAAAAATCAATTTAATAGAGTTTGGGGGGTTACAAATATTAATGGCAAAGAAGTCGCCATGCGCTATCCACCAGAAAAATCCCCTGCTCTAAGATTTATTCCCAATGTTTCTGAGCTTTTGGCAAATCAGGTCGTGTCAGAAATTAAGGCGCATACAGGACACGATGTTGATCGCTCTACAATTGAGCTTCAGCCAATTGATGGCGGCGTGACATCAAAAGCCTACTGGAGCAATCAGCCTCCTCCATATCAGGTTTTTTGGACTGATAAAAATGGCATACGTCAAGCTCTTAATCCTGGCCTAGCTTTCGTTCCTGACATTGATGCTCTGCATGAAGCTGTAAAACAGCATGGAATAAATGAGGTTTCCAATTACCATCAGAGGGCACTGCCTCCTGTCAGTTCTTTAGCTGCTAAATTTTAGGCGGTAAATTAATGCCAATTGTTGAGATAACACCAGGCTCCATTGATTCAATCATTGGGCGGCCAGATAAGGCATATGTCACGCCTGGCTTAGAGGATGTTGAGCAAGGATCTGACGCGCCTGCTGGCGATGAAATTATGGGAGCTGCTTTTAGACAACAAAATACAATTGGCTCTTATCTATCGCAAAAAGACAAGTTCTTGCCTACTCAACAAGAGGAAGGTTTTGACCCTTGGAGTCAGGTCAAAGATACGCCTTATATGCTTCATTGGGATAGATTTGCTGACACGCATAATCAAGCTGCTTTTGATATGCGTAAAGCGCAGATCGACCAAGAAGAAGCTGACAGAAGAACTTTAGCGACAGCTCCATGGTATAAGTCCGTTCCTGCTCAAATAGCTGCTGGCGCACTTGACTGGCCGTCATTACTCCCAGGCGGCGCTATTGTAAGAAGCGCTAAAGGCGGCGTTTCTATATTACGCACAGCCGCCACAACAGGCGCTCTTGCTGGCGTGTCTGCTGGCGTTCAAGAAGGCGCTCTACAATCTATTCAGCAAACCAGAACGCCGGAAGAGTCCATTAATGGAATTGGCGCATCTGTAATCCTTGGTAGCCTGTTAGGCGCTGCTGGCGGCAAGCTTCTAAGCGGCGCTGAATATAGAGCCAGTGAAGAGGCATTAAGCCGTCATTTGATGGGCGAGGCTCCGCTGACAAGCGCTGACATGCTGCCTGTCACGCCGAGAGAAATGCCGCCGCTTGTTTCTAGCGCAAAGCCGGAAGCAAATGTTGCTGGCGAAGTAAGTGTTATGCCAGGCGAAGAAACGGCAAGCGAACCTCATCTTTCCGTGTCAGGCGAGTTTGAGCTACGTCATGGGCTAAACAAGCAAGCTTCAGAGGCGTTTGGGAAAACTGGAACTTATGAGTTTGTCGATAGTTACGAAGGCCGCAGATATGATGATGATGGCGGTAATTTTGGTGACTCTGTTTATTTAGACAACAACGGAGTTTGGACTAATGACGGCGGTTCTGGCATGGGCCGGTGGGCTGTTGGCAAGGTTATAAATGTTAAATTTAGCCCAAAAAATGGTTTGCTTGTTACGCCAGAAACCGTGGCTACTATACGATCAAAAATTGGCTTGGCTGATAATGAAATATTAACACCAATAGAACTGAAAGATTACGCCAGTAAGTCTGGACACGACAGTATAATAATTCAAGGATTTTTTAAAAATACTGAAAATATAGATAATTATTATGCGGAAAAATATGGGTTTAATAAAGATGCCGCAAAAAAAGGTATTCGAGAAAGAATACCATTTGATGAGTTAGACAAGCAAGATCAAGAAATTCTTCTTAATGAATGGAAACAAAAACACCATGATGGAAAAACTTTAGATGCCATCGAAGGCGAAGGATTAGATAAATTCATAGAACGCATGAAAGAAGATGGTATTAGCCATTTCGAGCTTTCTGATTCAGCAGCTCATTCCTACAAAAAAATAAACAGCGAATTAGCTCAAGATCAGGTTGTTGTTCTCGACAAGAAAATAATTAAAGCTTTAGGTGAAGCGCCAAAAGATCAACAATTTAACGGTGTAAATTTTGAAGCTGGCCCTCAAACCGTCGCAGCTAAGCAGCAATCCGGCGATGTGATTATTGGCGATGCTAATATTAATAATAAGCCGCTGACAGCTTCTCAAATGCTTTCTGACATACCTGGCGCTCTTAAGTCAGGCTCAATCGACACAATGCGCTTATCGTCTGCTCCAAAAACTGAGGAGATAGACGCGCTGATTGATGCTGGAAAGAGATATGAAGGCGAGCTTATTGATCGGCTATTTGGCGAAGAAGCCGACAAGATTAAAGGATTCCTGCGTAAAGGGAATACAGACAAGATAGACGACATTATATACGAAAAGTTTGGCTCATATGACACGCCGGAAGCCAAAGAAGCGATGGGAGTTATTTATGGGACGGACAACTATCGGATCATAAACACAGAAAGCCTTCAATCTCTTCGTGATCGTCTATCTAATCTTGAGTTTGCTGTTGACGAAGCCAAGAGCGGTGCAAAAGCTGACATTGACAATCTAGCAAGGGAGCTTGCTTGGACGGCTCCTGATCTGCCAGATATTTCTGCGCCAATATCATCACACTCAGAAACGCAGCGTATAGCAGTTCTTTCGTTAGCAAGAACTATTGAGGATATGCAGGCGAATAATATCGACCCATATCCAATCTTAAAAGAGACGGTAGCATACACAGAAAAGAGAGTTGGCGGTGACGCGGAAGACGCAAGATTACTTCTTGATCGTCTTTCTCAATACGCTAATCAATACATGAAATCTGAGGCGGTAACTGCGCCAGAACAGATAAGCGGCGCTGTTGATGTTTCTCCAATCCACCAAGACATTGCCGAAGTCTCAAGCATACTCAATGAAAAGCCAACGGCTGTAAAAGAGCCGCAAACATTAATAGGCTTTATACGCGCTCAAGGCGGAATTAAAGATTGGAAGGGCGAACTTAAAGCCGCTGACATTCACAAGCGTTTTCCAGGCTTAGTAAATAGGAAAGGTCACGCGCTTGACCGCATGAGAGAAATGGCAGAGGAGCAAGGTTATTTACCTGCTGACTCAACGCCTGACGATCTTGTTAGAGCTGTCCTGTCAGATGAGCCTGTTTACAAATTAAAAGATCAAGACAGGGCTTTGGAAAGCCAGTTTCAGGCTCGCGGTCGTGAGTTTGAGCGCCGATTAAAGGCTAACATAAACGAGCTGACGCAACTTTATTCTGGATACGGCACTCATAAGTCTATTATTGACCGAGCTGCTGAGCTTATGATCCATGACGATCTTGAGCCAGACGACGCAATTGCAGAGGCAACTGAGCGCCTTGCTTCATCCATAGATATAAATTCTCAGGTCAGGAACCCATTAGATGACGACATCGCGTCCACGTTTGAAACTTTCAGACGATCACTTGACGACATCGCGTCCACGTTTGAAACTTTCAGACCATCAGTTGACGAGGCTGATCGCGTGGCTGGAGAAAGCTCTGAAGGGGGATCTAAAGCCGGAGGACGCGGAGAAGGTCAAAATAGCTCTGAGCGGCTGGAAGACAATTCAACAAGCCAGACATACGAAACAGGCGCAGAAGGAAAGCAGCAAGGCGTAATACCTGGCGCTGAGCGCATTAGCGATAAGGCGCTTGCTGAACGACGCGCGGAGGCCCCATTAACTGGCGGCAATGAACCACCTGGCGGTATGTTTGATGAGGCTAATACGCAGCAGCCTGACATATTTGACCAGACAAATCTTAATTCTAAACCTGCCTCCGTTAGCGCGGCGGCTGTTTTACCTGCTGATTTAGAGGGCAATTCTATTGCCGGTAAAATAGCATCAACGATTGCTAACTTGTCACGCTTCCCAACAAAGGGCGGCATGACACAATTTACCCCCCTACTCCGCGTCCTTCATAGCCCATCTGCGGTTGTCCGTGAGATCGGCTTAAAGATGTTTGAAAACCCAATTTATCTTAAAAAGAATATGGAAGGCGTTGCCAGCGAGCCAGCGGCAGAAACCTTTATGAAAACATGGAACGCCGGTCTTCGCCGTTCTGTTGAGTTTATGAATAAGTCATACGCTGATTATGCCAAAGCAAATAGCGCTGGCCCTCGCCTGACACGCGAACAATTTCAGGATTTAGTTGGACGCGCCATGCGTCGAGGTGACGTATCTGACAATCAATATATACAGGCGGTCGCTAAGAAATGGCGTTCTGACGTATTTGATCCATTAAAAGAAGCAGCAATCAAAGCTGGGCTTCTGCCAAAAGACGTAAGTGTAGACACAGCGTCAAGCTATTTTTCGAGAATGTGGAATCGAAACAAGCTGATAGCTCAAGAGCCAAAGTTTAAGCGAATTGTTCAACAGTGGATAGAGCGGTCTATGCCAAAATGGCAAGCCGACTTTGACAAGGAAACTGCTGACACAATCACTAAAATGTCTCAGCAAGGTGAAATGTTTGGCAAGGCTGAAAAGCTTCGTCAGTATGAGGCGGCTCGTATTAGAGAGCGCGAGGAGCGTTTTGGTATTGAGCCAGGCGAAGTTTCTGGTCACATAGCTGATGAGGTATTTAATACGCTGACAGGCCGCACAGAAGGAACTGCGCGCCCAGAGCTGATTAAGATCCAGTCGCGCGGTCCTCTTAAAGAGCGCACTTTTGGTATTCCTGATTATTGGATTGAGGAATTTCTGGAAGACAACATTGACAGAGTTGGTGAGCGTTATGTTCGTATGATGTCAGCAGACGTTGAGCTGGCAAATAAGTTTGGTCATTTGGATATTGAGCAAATCAAGCAGGAAATTAACGCTCATTATGCTCAGCTTAGCGAACGCGCAGCTAACGAAAAGCAACGTATGGCGCTGGAAATATCGCGCAAGAGCGATTTGACAGACATTGAAGGCGTTTGGGATATTATGCGTGGCGTCGGTTCAAAGTTCGCCCATCCTTGGGAACGTAACTTCGATCATGTCAGCCGCCTTGCTAGGCACTACAATTACATTCGCTCAATGGGTGAGGCTTCTCTTGCCTCCCTGTCAGAAACAGTTCGCCCTGCAATGGTCCATGGCTTGATGCCATATATGCAAACAATGGGACATCTATTAACTAACCTTGACGGCATTAAAATGTCTGTTGAGGAGGCCAAGCTCGCTGGAAATATTGCTGAGCAAGCCCTTGGACATAGGATGGCAACTATGTCAGAAATATCTGACCCCTATTCTACCTTGTCGCCAACAGAGGCGATAATGAAGAATCTGACCAGCGTAGCTTCCGTTTGGAACGGCATACGCATGGTTACTGACTTTCAGAAGTCCATTGCTGCGGTCATGACTCAGAACCGTATCTTGCAAAATGCAGCAAACTACGGATCTATTTCTAAAACAGAAAAAGCCTATCTGGCCTATCTTGGCATTGACGCTAACATGGCGAGCAAGATTGACGCTCAGTTTAAACAACACGGCAATCTGACAGATGGCGTAAAGGTGGCTAAATCGGCCAATTGGAAAGACCTAGACGCCCAAAGAGCGTTCTATGCCGCGATAAATAAAGACGTTGACTCCATCATCACGACAAGCGGCGTGGCTGACGTGCCCTTATTCGTTAATACGCCAGTTGGCGCGGCTATGATGCAGTTCCGCCGCTTTGCCCTGTCTGCTCATCAAAGAGTGCTTTTAAGGGGCTTACAAGAAGACCAGGCGCGTTTTCTTGGCGGCATGATTGCCATGTCTACGATAGGCATGATGGCAACTTGGCTTAAAGGTATTTCTGGAAATAGAGAGGGTAAACAGCCTGACTTTTCTAAAAAGCCTGGCTGGTGGATTGCTGAAGGGTTGGATCGTTCCGGCATACTTGCTGGCGGCATGGAGGTCGCCAACGCGATTGAGAAAGCTTCCGGCTTCAATCCTATTAAAAGCCCATTGCAAGTATTTGACGAAGGCGCTCAGCGCCAATCTCAAAGAATACAAAACAGGACGCTTATGGGCGCTGTCATGGGGCCAACGGTTGGTCTAGTAGAAGACATTAACACCGTCGCTGGCATTCCCATGACCATGTATCGCGGTCAGCGAATAGCTCAAGGGCAAAAGAACGCGGCGGAAAGGATGCTTCCTTTTAGCTCATATCCATTTGTCAGGCAGATGCTTCGCTATACCGTCAATACGCCTGATTAGCGCGGCGGCATTAAGATCGTATTTTGAAGCTGCATGGTGTTGTTTAGGCTATTAATAGAGTCGCCGTAGGGATCACGATAAATTTCTTCAGCAGTTCTAAGTCTTTGCTGCCGTTCTAATTCAATTGTCTGGCGATCAATTGCTGCCGCCACTGGATCTGTCTTGAGATAATCAAAAGCGGAATGTTCGTCACAAGCAACCGAAGGCGCTGACACAAGCAGCGTCATTACAAACACAGTTTTTTTAATCATGATTGACTCCATTGATAATGGAATCTTAGCGCAAGGTTATCTAAATGACAATAACCGATCAGATAAATGATTATGACCCTACGTTCGGATTAAGCACAGTCACCGTTGGTCAAATTAAAAGAGCGCTTATTGCTCAATCACTTATGCAGCAAGTGTCAGACGCAATTAATGCAGACGTAACCAGCACCGTTAATGTCGAATGGACAAATGGCATTTGGTTTAGTCAAGGCGACGACCTGTATAATTTTATCAAATCGACGCTTGGTTACACAGATCTTCAAATGGCTGCGTTAATAGTTGCTGCAGGAGCCTTACCACGATGAAAATATTGAATATTCTTGCAGCATTTGTTTTATTTCCACTTTCTGCATCAGCTCAATCTTGGCCTGATTCAAGCAATGCCACAACTGTAGAATGGGGAATGAACAGAACTGTCAGTCCATATCAAGTCGGAATACACATTGGAACGCAATGGTATCCTATTGGAACAATTACTTCTGGTGGAACATGGACAGGAACAGCAAATCCAGGCATCACTGGTGATTGTGTAACAACAGGAACAAATATTATTTGCACTAAAACAAATGGCGTTACTTTTAAGTCAGGGGCGACAACGGTTGTAGGCACTTCCGCAACCTACAATTTAGGCACTGCAGGCGCGACTATTCCTTTATTAAGCACTTCTAATACATGGGATCTTTCTCAAACATTTTCATCAACGATTGTCGCATCAAGTTTTGCAACGTCTAACGCATACGCTACAACCAATACGGCGTCTCAGCCTGGTATTATTGCCGCAGAAAAATATGTTCTAGTTAAAGCAAGTTCGCCTATATTTCCAAATACTTTATCAGCCACAGAATGTGGAACTGGCGCGACAATTGCCGCAGGCAGCAGCAATCAAGGCGGTCAGATTAAATTATCAGGCACTCCAACAACTTGCAGCGTTAAGTTTACTACGCCATATCCAAACTACGCTTATTGTTCATTAACGCCAGCAATTTCATTAGGCTCAGTAGCAATGTATATTGAACAAGCATACAACGGCGCTACGGCTTTACCTTATAGCCAAGGTTTTAGAATACATTTTTCAGCAACGCCGCCATCTGCCGTTCCAGTCAATTATACCTGCACTGGCAATTAAATTAATTGCCATGATGCACCCAGATCATGTGGAATTAATCAAGCGTTTAATGAATTTTGGAATGGCGCTTATTTGCGGCAAGTTTTTAGCAGAAATTGTCATAATAATTATCCAAGAAATCCAATGAGACTCAACGCGAAAGCGTGAGGGTGACTATGATTAGATTAACAATTGTTTTCATGGTCGCCACATTCATAGGCTCCTGGGTGCTGGACGTGTTCCTGCGGCCATAGAGCCGCAACCCATAGAGCATGATGAAAAAGTTTATACTGGTTATCGCCAGCTTGACGGCGCTTGTTTCAACTCCTGCTTCTGCTTCTGTCGATCCAATATCTGATTTTTTTGAAGAAGCATTTGGTCAACAAACAATTGAACCACAATACGTCAGCCGTAAGCACGGACGACGTATCCATATAGATACAAACTCAGGCGTTAATCAAATGATTGCTGACCATGTGTCAGCGCGAATTGGCTCTGAATGGGTATCAACTGCCCTTCAAATCGCTCGTATTGAGTCAGGCGGTCGCTGTGGGGCTGTTAATCGCAGCGGCGCAACAGGCGTCTTTCAGGTCATGCACCCAGAACGATTTGGTGTCAGCCGTGCGTCAGCTCGCACTTGTGCTGGCGGCATTGCTGCTGGCGTTGCGCACATGGAAGCTTGCATCGCTAAAGGTGCCAGAACATCAGCTCAGCTCATGCGTTGCCATAACAGCGGATCGCCGTTTGGTCGTGTTGAGCGAGCATACAGAAGGTATGTGTAAATGAATACTTGGCCGCTTCAATCAGAATGCCTTGGCAAATTTGGCAATCCATATGCTCCAGGATGGGGCAATACGCACATTGTTCATGTCAACTGCCCTTGGCAGCTACACATGGGGCCACTGCATATTCCCTACATTAAGATCAATAAGATCGCATCTGACAGCCTGACACGCATTTTAAATCATGTCTGGGATTGGTCAGGTAAAGATCCTGACAAGATCGCGTCAATTCATGCAGATCAGTTTTCAGGTGATTGGGTCATACGCCAAGCGCGTGGATTAAAAATGATCTCCATGCACTCCTTTGGATTGGCTGTCGATTTTGACGCGCCACACAATCAGCTTGGAAGCAAAAAGCATTTTTTCCAAGAAGACAATCCTCTCATCCAAGCCTTCTTAGATGAAGGTTGGACGTGGGGTGGTCGCTGGAGTCGTGTAGACGCCATGCACCTGCAAGCAGCGAGAGTAAAATGATCCGCATATTACTCGCCTCTATGCTGTTTTTAACCGCCTGCACACCGGCAAAATACATTGCCGACTGCACGTTTGTTCAACCTGAAAACTGTAACTAGGAGATTAAAATGAATACGATCTATCCATGGATTATTGCTCGCCTTAAAGAAAGTTCAACTTGGGGCGGAATTGGAAAGCTTATCGCCGGATTAGCTTTTCTCCCTCACGCTACTGAAATTGGCGCTCTAATCCCTACTCTTGGCGTTTTGGTTACAGGCATTATCCAAATCGCAATTCCTGACACGCCTTCTAAATGAACGCTACGGTTATAGCCGCATTAATTTCGCTATTTAGTCAACTAGCGAATGCCTATGTGAGCTTTGTTACCTGGCTGCATGAGCAAGATCTTGTGCAGTCAGGGATCGCTACACAACAATTGGAAGATTTGAAAAGGCAAATTCATGATGCGCAACTTGCTATTGCAGCGCGTGAAGCTGTTCGTGCTGACATTGCCGCTCATCCTGACAGGTTGCCAATCGACGACCCCTTCCTCCGTGACTAGCGGAATTTCCTTCTGTCAGGCAGCAAGGGCTATTTATTATTCGCGGCATGACACGCCGCCAACAATCGCGCAGATACGAGAACATAATGCCGTTGGGATTGCGCTCAACTGCGGCTGGATTTCTACCAAAAAAGGCGCAGTCAAATGACAAATCATGAACCAACAATTTGGGAAATTTTGACCAGTTTGTTTGAGACAACAAACGAAAAAGTTACAGCAATCATTTCAGGAGTAGCTATTATCAGCCCTGCATTTCCTGGTCTCAAAGAGACTTCAGACTCAGCAGCCCTTTGGTTGCCTATTCTTGGCTGCCTTTGGCTAACAAGTCAGATCATCCATAAATGGTGGCATTTCATCCGTCCTCCGAACTCTGAGAAATAGAGGCGGTTATGAAGGATGAAAAAATTAGCAAGGCGGAAGCCAAGCAATTAATCGCGTCCATAGAACAATTTCTACGTGATGGATGTCTTCCTCCTCATATTAAAGCCGTAAGCCATCAAAGATCCTCTATTGCGCAGGTGGCTAATCAGAGAGGCGTTCATCGCCAAACTATTCAGAGGATGCTTGCTCAAGTCAAAACACAACATAACATTGAACCAGACTGGAGCCTGTATGTTGATACTGAAAATTCAGATCCTAGAATTATTACCGCTCTCCGTGCGGAGAATGGCGAGCTTAAACGCCGCTTAAAAGACGCACATCTTGGCTCATTAGACGATGACGCAATTAGGGAAATTCTTGGTGGCATAGTTGCTGCACCAGCAGAACCGCCAAAATGGCTGTTGAATACTAAAAGCACTAAAGGCTCTGAGCCTGAAGTTCCTGTTACGATTTGGTCAGATTGGCATTGCGGCGAAAACGTCAGCCTATCGGAGACAAATCATGTCAATGAGTATTCCAAAGACATCTTTCTTAAGCGCGCTAAGCGGCTTGTTGAAAGGACTATTGACCTATGTATTAACCATGGGCCAGGTCGCTATCCTGGGATTGTTGTTAATATATTGGGCGATATGGTGTCAGGGGGGCTGCACCCAGAACTCAAAGCTACAGATGATGAAGAGGTCATACCGGCAGCGCTGACATGCCGTGACACGCTTATCACCTGCCTTGAGGAAATGATTAAAGCCTTTGGCCATGTCTATTGCCCCTGCACTGCTGGCAATCATGGGCGCACTACGCACAAGCCAGAGTTCAAGCGTTACGTCTTCAAGAATTTCGACTGGCTGATCTATCAGCTTCTCGCTCGGCATTTTGCTGGACGTAAAGAAATCGTCTTCGACATTCCTGACAGCAATGAAGTTTATTACCGCATATTCAGCCAGCGCTATCTTGCCATGCACGGCGACATGATGGGCGCAAAAGGCGGCGATGGCATCATAGGAAGCATTGGGCCTATTAGCCGTGGGGAAATGAAAGTCGGTCGCCAGCAATCAGTCATAGGCAGGGATTACGACATCTTGCTTTGCGGCCATTGGCATCAGACGCTTTGGCTGCCGCGTGTCATCGTCAACAACACGCTGAAAGGATGGGACGAATATGCTCAAAAGTCTCTTCGCGCTCCCCCTTCTGTTCCTTCTCAGTCTTTATGGTTTGTCCATCCTCGTTGGGGCAAGACAATGCACCGCGAGGTGTTCGTCGAAGATCCTGACACGGAAGAAAGCGTTCCTTGGGTAAGTATTTTCGAGGCATAAATGCAAGACAACAATCCTCACAATGATCGAATCTTTTTGTATGTTCCTTTTTCATGGGTGAATAAAGCGTTTGAGGTTGGATGGGAAAGTCCATCAGACCTCGGCCCTCCCCACAACCATCATTCAGTATTGATGGAATGGAAAAAAGGCGGCGAGCCAGTCATGCCTTTTAAGTCAAAGGAAAAGCGTTATGAGAGACGATGACGATGACGACTTCTCTGACATCGAGACACCTGAATACGATGAGCCGCCGCTAGATCCTGTAGCAGCCAGAGCAGAAGCTACCTGGCGCGGTATAGCTTTGCTGGATCATATTAAAGATCCAGAGCTGAAGGCTAAAGGCGTCCTTATGTTGGATGCTATTAGGCGTTCATTTAAAACGCTGCCACAAGGCGACCTGTCCAGCATACAGGGAGGCAAGCAATAAGTTTTTACTCTTAGGTTTAATTATAATTTACTAACTACAGTCTGACTTAGCGTAAGTGACAAAACATAAACTATTTTTTACTTAGGTGTAGGGTTTATCACGATAAGTAAAGTATTGTTTATTTATGGATCACAATCCCTTTTTGTGAGTCACTTATGATCCATATCTGCCAGATATGTCGCAGGAAGCCGACATTTGCGACATATTTGTAAAACGTGTCGATTGCGACGACATTTTGCCGTATGTCAAAGTGTCAGAAAATTGGGTATGTTTTGACTACCAATTAGCGAGCCTTTTACTGCCAATCTGCCGCTTTATGTCCGATCTGACATAATTCTCATTTATGTTGGATTTAGAATATTTACCGCTCAGTAAAAATATCACCCTTTTTTATGCAAAAGGTGTTATATTTACCGTTCGGTATAATTAGCGCCAATTTTTATTAAAACGCTGTTCTGCAATCGCTTCTATTTCAGCGATGCGTTTATTTTCCTCGTTTAGTTCTATGTCAGCCAAATATTCCAAAGCCAGTTCCTTTTGCTGCTCCCATAGTTCATTCGCGCACTTTAGTTCGCGCTGTAAAAGCTCAATGGCGTCGGCGGCTTCATTGCAGAAGCTCTCAGGCCAACCTGTATCGCAACAACATTCACTGGCTGACTTAGCGGCACAAGTGCAGTTTAATTTTTTGCCACGCAATCTCTGAACAAGTTCTGAATAGTCACTCATTTTTTAGCCCTCACGCTGCGCTTGAGCTTCTTAATTTTTTTGCCAAGCTTTTTTATTTCTTTTGCTAGACCAGCAATTGGATCTTTTAATTCAGCTTTTGAGTATTTGATTGGATTGTCAGTCATGGCTGTCATCCAGCCAATGCTTAAACGGACGCTCTTTTTGGCGACCAAATAAGCGCCAGACCAGCCGCCAGAATTGAATGACAAGGAATAAGACGCCAAGAAATTTCAGCACCTCGGTCATTTGCGCCTCCTATGGACGCGCCCAATGATCGCTGAGCGACTAATGTTCATTTGCTTGGCTATCCAGCCGAATGACTTTCTGTGGTCACGCCAATAGTCAACAAACGCATCCATTTCCTGCGTCCAGATCATGACGTGAAGCTTGCGCTCTATGACTGGCTTGTTCATACCGCGACCCCTCTAATGGCCGCCGCAATCTCTTTCTTACGGTTTCTGATTGCCTCTTTGCCGACGATATATGGGTTGTAAACTTCCCAATCCTCGACGATCCTGACAGCGCGTTCGCGCTCCCATTCACGCGCCCCCTCGCCTTCCAGCTCAAAGCCGTGATCGCGCATAATGCGCAAATACGTCGCTATAACTTTGTCAGCGTGTGCAGGAAAATGGCAGCACAATCGTGCCTGTTGGGTAGCTTCTTCATTCGCTTTAATAAAATCAGCACGTTGACTCATTTGCGTTCCTCAAATCAGGAACGACACCCAATGAAATCAATGGACTCGCGTTGTTTAGAAGGCAGTTGCTCTATCCAACTGAGCTACGGAGTCGTATTTAAGCAATTGAAATCATTGGGTTCGTTCATTTGATATATATCAAGACGTTCCTGACGTTCCAATTTTAGCAGGAACGTATTCACGGCCTGTTCTTATTTGTTCTCTCCTGTTCTTTTCCTATCCAATAGAATTGGACTGTCTGCAAGCACTTCTTGCTATCGCAATTCTCTTCGCCTGAGACAAGCCTGGCATCCGTTCATATTTGGATGTCATCCGAGGATCTGAGTGTCCGGCGACCTTTTGAGTGTCTGACATGGAGCCTCCTGAAGCCAGCGCCTCGCTGATTCCGCCTGCTCTTGCGTCCATATTCCAGACGCCAGTGACGCCAGCCTCTCTAGCGATCCGTAGCCATTCCTTCCCATACGCCCAATTGGCATAAGGACGACCGGCGCGCTCATCTATAATCACAGGGCCAAACAGTCTTTTTTCTTCAGGGATAAGCTGAATCAGGCTCATGGTGATCGGATAGAGGCTGACATCATGGCTGACGATTTTTTGTCGCTTGACCGTTTTTTTTGAAAACACACCCATATTGAGCATGTCCCACGTCATGCCTTTGACCCATTGTCGATTGTTCATGACGTATAAGCTTGTTGGCTTATCAGTAATGGGTTCCCATTCGCCTATCACGTCCTTCTGTCGAAACAGTCCCTCAAACTGAAGCGCTGTTCCAAGGGCGATAGATATACGTCCTATTTCCTTAGCGTGATTTACGACACGCATAACCTCATCATAGGTTATGTATGCCTCACGCTGCGGAGGCGTGGCGACCTTCACGCTTTTTAGAACGACACCAGCGCGTATGCAGTCGTTGATGTTTTTGTTGACGACACCAAAATCCACAATACGCCGGATCATATACATAAGCTTACGAGCAGTCGTGACGTGATCTGGCTGCCTTCCTTGACCGTTAGGCCAGCGGAATTGCTTATACCAAATAGCCACCAAGTCCTGGGTGATGTCAGTAACTTTTGTGTTACCGATTTCCCTATCAATACGAAGCAACATATTGATGTTGTCTTGCCTCGTTTTGAAATGAAGTTGGCCGACGTTAAGCGCGCTTGCTGGCGAGTCTATAAAGATATTAACCAGCGTCGTTATTGTTATTTCATTAGGTAATGGGCCTGCTGAACCTTCCCTTTCGGCAATCCAATTGAGCATCTGGCCTTCTAGCAAAGCCCAATCAGATTTTATCCCACGATCATTATCTGAGTGTATTGCCACCACTGTCGGTTGAAAGCCGAGTTTTGAGGCGCGGTCGTTGCAAGTCCAGTATAGCCGCGCTTCTCCGTTCTTGTTCCTGCGGAGCTTTAGCCCCCTCAACTTTAGATCTCTTAAAAGCATTATTTTGTCCTCCAGTTGTCGCGCCTGCCATGGCTCTTTTTAGTAAGAAGTCTTGAATCGCAGGCCAGCAGCGCATGTCGTCAAACAAAGCGTCTTTGCGCGGCAGACCTCTTGCTTCCAAAGCAGGAGCAATCAGAGTCTCCCATTTCTTTGAATCGACGCCAAGTTCTTTGGCAATATCCTTATCTTTCAAGTAGATAGTCATTGTGGGATGGCTTTCATTTTCTTTATTGGGATTTCAATAACTGGCTCGATGTCGGACTGGCTTTTTAAATATCTTGAGCAGCCGCCTATTTTTATTTTTGTGGCGTCCACTTCATTTATGTTTATGAATTTGATCTCATCAGTGAATTTAATCACGTAAATTGCTGGAACGCCAAAGCCTGTGGCGCCCAAAGTAAGGGCGAGCCATTTGCGTAGATTTAAAAAAACAGTTGGGAATTTATTGCTGTCATGTGAGCGGCTTTTTACTTCAACAATGCCAACCATCACGCCGTTTTTAAGCGCGTAAAAGTCTATAGGTGACAAGCTGCCAAAAGGATTGAGCTGACATTGCCAGGCTTTTTCTATAATTATCCTGACTTCATTCTCGTATTTTTTATATTGGTCAATACAATATAAATGAGATCCATCTGGCTGAATAATTTTTGGCCTGTCATAATAGCTCATAGATGTTTAGCCTTTTTCCAATCTTGAAAAGCTTTATCTATTTGCATCCAACGGCCAGCGGCTTCCTCATCAGTATCAAGCTCAGCGCGGCTGGTAATTTCACAAGATTTTTTTACTTGCTCAGCCGCTTCTTCGTCGTTTCTGACAATCATAAAATGCTGAAATAATTCATCTGAGCATCTAATTGCGGCTTGCTGTGACAGGCGTAAGCTATCCCATTTTCTAGCAGGCTTTTCGTCCTGATTATCTTTTACGTCATCCATAAGACGCGCTATGGCGCACCATGTTTCTGACGCTGGATTGGGTGAGCCAAACGCCTGAATAAAGGCGTTGGCCTGCTCTATCGGCAGCTCAAGGACAATCTGCGCGACCTTGCGCGTTTTAACAAACTTTAGATCGCTGTATGTGGCTTTAAAAGCTGCCTGTTGCATAAATGTGATCTTTAAAACGGAATGTGATCGTCAGGATCTACGCCCATGTCAGCGTCATCGTATGAGTCTGCTGGTGCTGATTTACGTCCCAATTCTTGGAACTCAGGAGAGGCCGAGATACGCTCTTTAAGATTGTCTTTTAAGGCGTCATAAGCTGCCTGATCGAACTCGCCTTTTTCTAAAGAGAGATATACGGTCGGCTCTGTCAGCTCTCCAGGTTTTACGCCCTTCATAAGTTTACCGACTGACGCAACATTTGTGTATGTTTTTCCGTCGCGCGTATCTGTTGTTACGGTAAGCATACAAGGCTGGCCGACAAGCTTTCTTGTATTAAAAGCGTTTGGGCCGTCAAAGTCATCGAGCGTAAAAGGTTTGCCACGCCAGCTTTCAAGATCATGACGGAGAGCTGCTTTTTCGTGCATTGACCAAGTGTAACGCTTGTGAAGGCTAAACGGCCTGCCGTCTGACATAAGTTCTTCTGGCACCAGCCAAGAAATCATCACCTTTCGCTGATGCTTGATGTTCCCCTGCCATTCAACTTTCTGCGTTCCCATGTCAATAAAGCGATAGCAGACGCCGACATACGTTCCGGCTGCAATATCGTCACGGCTGCCACCTTCTCCTGGCTTTGGTAACTTCATTTTTTTCTCCTTTTAAGCTGCGTGTTTGTTTGTAAGTGCTTCAACGGCGTCAGAAATTTCCGTTAAAAATTTCATTACTTCTTTCTCGATGTCTGCGATCATTGCGTCATCACGCTCAATACGTTTGACGTAAATTTGTAAGCCGTTTGGCATACGATCATCGTAAACGACGTAATCGCACCATTGACGGCCTGTGCAGGCCATTTGCCATTGCATTTGACCAAGATATGTTTCGTCCAAATAATCTTTGAGCCAGACTTTTACTGTTGTGGAGCTGGTAGGAGCTTTAATTTCAATAAGTCCGTCGTCGCCCACATAGCCGTCAGGGCTTGCTCCTGCGTTTTTAATACGAGGATGAGGAACAAACGGCGCTTCTGTTACTGGGTAATTCGTTTTGCGCGTATAAGCTTCTCTAGCTTCAGCTTCTTTATCTATACCGCGTTGCATAGCCGCTGACTTTACGCTTGTGGAAGGTATGCGCGTAAGCGTTTCACTTAAAACTTGGTAGAAATAAGTCTCGCGTTCGGATGAATAACTGCCGTTTTTATTTTTTTTATACACTTTTATAATTGGGCTTGCTGTGACTTTTCCGCAGCGGTCAGCGTGCCAGGCTTCATTTCTTTGAAGACCTGTATCATTTTCAGATACAGTTGGAGCGTTGCCAATTTTCATTTGTTAAACTCGCTAATAGTTGTTGCAATATCGACAAGCTGGTTTTGACCGGCATTTAAAGCTCGGCGTGATCGCGCAACTGACACTGCGCAATCGGAATACATTTCAACTTCGTCAGGATCGAAGCCGGAGCATGACAAAAAAGCTTTGATAACTTTCATGTCAGTAAGATCAGAGATTGATACAATGGCGGTAGCCATGTCGTTGATGATTTTGTTCAACGGCCATACCTCGACCTGCGAGGGCCTTCATCCCACATGCTGTCAGCATAATTTTCTGACGCTAGATTAATAAGGCGCTCGTAATCGTCGCCTTCTTGTAATTGCTCTCGCAAACAAGTTTGAAGCCAGGCCGGAAGCTCTAAAGGCGTTCCTAATTCTTTTTGTCCTGGCAGATCCGGCCATAGTTGGACGTCAAGAATATCAATTTCAGCGCCTTCTGCTGGATAGCAATTTTCAGGTGGGCCATAAGTTTGCGCTTCGTAGCCTGGTGAGAAATCCAGCTCTACATCAGCAATAAAATCGCGGCCAAGGAAATCGAGTCCTGTTCTTACGGTAAGTCTGTTCATGGGAAGCTCCTGATTTGCTACTGTTAGCACACGGCATACAAAGCAATCAAG
>Ga0208256_1000092_pt1 | contig 20720 bp, 20 predicted proteins | sample CryBogCBH22Jun08_FD_184608 | JGI IMG/M metagenome (GOLD analysis project Ga0208256, IMG submission 184608) | Freshwater microbial communities from Crystal Bog, Wisconsin, USA - CBH22Jun08 (SPAdes) | ecosystem: Environmental > Aquatic > Freshwater > Lake | place: Crystal Bog, Wisconsin, USA... | reverse complement strand
AAGAAGAAGTTTATTGAGTTTGTTAAATCAAACTATCCTGATCTTCGTAAATGTATTAACGAGCTACAAAAATTTACAGCAAGTGGTAAGCTAGTTCTCAAAGATACTGCTAACAACGAAGTACTGCAGCTGATTTATACAGAGATTAAAAAGAAGAATATTGAAACCCTTCGTAAAGCCCTTATTGAGTCAGAGCATGCATTTAATTCTGACTATGTAAGTCTTCTCCGTGCGTTATTTAATTTCGTTGATAGTAACGAAAAGAATAGTGAACTAAAAAAGTTTTATTTGCTTACAATCTCAGAACATCTCTATAGATCTTCGTTTTGTGTAGATCAGGAGATTAACTGTTATAGCTGCTTAATAGCGCTATCAGAGGTTACTACTTCTTAGGAAGATAGTTATAAACGTAAGCAGCTGGATCACTAGCTACAGCGTTCTTACCTGATGGGATAACAGTATTGGTGTTCTTAAGTGAACGATCACCGGCTTCCATCTTACCATGAACATCTGAACGACGTGTGGCAAGCTTTGGAGAATAGAAAGGAACCTCTTCTCCTTCTTCATCCTTAACCTCTTCAGGTGTAATAGTAATTCTCTCTTTTCTCTTAAACTTATCAGGGACAGGTGTTAGATTAGGATAAACATCAACAACCTCGAGCATGTCAGGATGTACTAAGATACCTGATTGATCAAAGCGACCTGGAGCTGTTTCTCTACAAACTTCAATATTTACTGAACCTGCATCATCTGTATTACCTGCACCAAGAACTGCAGGGTAAACATTGGTAATGTTCTTAACTCTTAAGTTACAACCATCGTTCATGTATTCTTCAATCTTCTTACGAATTTCATCAGAACAATTTGTATAGAAATCATGAGTATGAGCATCATCCTTGAATTTAACAATATCGCCAACAAGATAACCTCCACGGTTTAAGCGATCCATGGTGCTTTCATAGAGTTTTAAGAACTTTTTCTTCATCATATTTATTTATGCCGCAATGATAGGTTTTTAAAGAGATAGGGGGTCTATAAATAATAATGTGGCAATAGTACTAAACGCTCTTAAAAAACCGCAAACCCTCAACAAGGGATTTACATATTCTGATCTTCATTTAGATTTGCAGTATGAATATTTAGTTAATCACGAACTTCAACGTAATTATGAAATTACCGATATTCTTGTAGATTACGATCTTGGAGCTATAAAAAACTCATTAGTTAATCTATTCTTAACAATACCTGGTCAGAAGATTCTAAATCCCTACTTTGGATTGAATTTATCACAATATTTGTTTCAACCATGTGATCAAGACACAGCATATCTCATTGGTCAAGATATTCAAAATGGTATAGCTACATTTGAACCAAGAGTACAAGTTAATTTAATACAAGTCTTGGCACGACCTGATTCAAATACTTTTACTATTACACTTAATATAAGCGTACCGTCATTAAATGGAGCTAGTTTCCAGCTAGCAGGCACATTAAGTAATACTGGACTATACATTAACTAATCATGGCAACTCCACTTACAACAGCTGCAATTGCAGCACTTCCAACTCCACAACAACCACAGAATCAATTTAATGATTTTAACTTACCTGTTGACGGGTATGCAGCTTTTGACGCTCTAAGCTTAAAGAGTCTTATTATCAATAGACTTAATGCAAATAACGTTATTACCGATCAAAATTATGAAGGTAGTAATTTATCCTCCATTATTGATATTATTGCTTATTCATATCACGTCCTATTGTTTTATTTGAATAGAACAGGTGCTGAGGCAACTTTTACAACAGCTGAATTATATGATAATATTAATAAGATTGTAAAGCTTATTGGGTATAAACCTATTGGTGCACAAACTAGTATTCTTCCTTTCCAAGCAACCGGTAACGCAGCCCTTCCGGCAAACATCTATACAATACCGAGATATAGTTATGTTACGGCAAACGGTACAACTTTTTCATTTATTACCGATGTTACGTTCTCAAAAAATACATCAAGTGTTGAGCGATTAACTGATTTAGAAAACAATGCAGTTTTATATCAAGGCAAATATACAGAATACCCAATATATACAGCAATTGGTGCTCCTTTTGAATTATTAACAATAACAGCTGTTGATTCAAGTGGTAATAACGTTATTATTGATCATTTTACAATTGACGTATATGTTAAGAACAATAGTATTTCTACACCATCATGGGTAAAGTGGAAACCTGTACAATCTCTCTTTTTAGAGCATTCAAATGCCACAGCCTACGAAATACGTTTAAATGAAAGCGGTCGTTATGAAATTAAATTCGGTAATAATGTTACCGGTCAACAACTTAATCCTGGAGACCAGGTTGCTATCTATTATTTAAAATCAGATGGAGCAAGTGGTGAGATTGGAACAAATCTATTAAACGGCGGTCAAATATTTGTTTATAGTACAGCACAATTTAATAGTATTCAGGCTGATACAACACCTGCCAATCTTAATCTCCTTACTACTTCACAGTTAACTAATGTAACACTATCAAATAATGATCCTTCGACACCATTTAAAGATATTGAAAACGCAGATAGTATTCGCACAAACGCAAGTAATACCTTCCAATCACAATATCGACTTGTAACTGCCAGTGATTATCAATCATATATATCCACCAATTTTAGTAATATTATCGCATCTACAAGAGTGGTAAACAACTGGGATTATGTTCAAGGTCATTTAAAGTATTATTTTGATCTTGGTATTACAAGTCCAACTTATGAATCACGTGTATTGTTTAATCAAGTAAAATTTGCTGATGCAACAAACTTTAATAACATTTATATTTACGCTGTACCAAAATTAACTAAGACCACATCTCTTACTACACGTACAAATTATCTCAACGCTTCACAAAAACAGCTTATACTTAATAGTGTATTAGATACTCAACTCATAACAACAGAAACCATTATTAATGACCCTGTTTATATGGAAGTTGATCTTGGTATTAATATTCCAAATCAAACGCCTGATCCATCCATAGCACAATTTACAAATCTCGTTATAACAAGATTACCGACAGCAAAGCAAAATTCAAAAACTCTTGCCCTCCAGGTAGCAAATATTATAACAAATTATTTTGCAACAACTAACGATAATCTTGGTTTACTTCTTAGTATAAATGACATTACGTCACAAATTCTACAACTCGGTGGTATCTCTAAAATTGAAACAGTCGCAACATTACTCGATGGATCAACTTATAGAGTACCAAGTATTAATTTTGTAATGTATAATCCTGTATACCCATACAATGATATTACGATTGTAAATCAAGATACACAATTACCATATTTTAAATTTCCATATTTAAATGACGCTGCAAATTTTATTAATAAAATTTCTGTTGTTACACCCACAATACAATCATTAGTAACATCATAAAATGGCCTATAGTATACAGTATAGTAACATACAGTTTAATATCTACGACTACACAGGTAATAAATCTCTTAGTACCTATACTCTAGATATTACACCACTTAATTTTATACCTGATTTTACAACCTCACCGTTATATTCAACCAGTATATTATCTAATAATTTACTACATTGGGATTTCGGTGACGGAACTATAGCTTCTGGACTCACAGCAAGTCACGTGTATAAATGGCCTGGTAACTACAACGTGACGTTAACTGTGTATGACAGTGGTGGAAATGCTTATGACAGTTCTTATAATCCAACAATCCAGGTAATTGATTTTATTCCTACCTCTCTTACTTGGCAGGATTATGCCCCATTAAGTGCACAAACTTTAAGTGCTAAAATAATGGGCCCATTTACTGTTAATTCATTTAATAGTTGGCAATCATATCCCGCTCTAAGCTCTACAGGATATACAATTAATTTTTATGCTTCCGGAGCTGGAGGCGAATATATTACTGCGAAAGATTTTTATAGTAGTAAATGGTCACACTTACGTACCTTGAGTCAATTTCTTGCTATTGAAAATCTATACAATAACGAACAGTATGTAGTAATTGATTCCCTTTCAACTATACAAACTGTAATTTACGCAAATATACAGAATAATCAGCTACAGATTTGTGGTCCAAATGATGCCGGCGCTACAGTTGCTGGTACTACAGGATATTGTCAAATCTATTATGTAGATGATTCAATTAAGGATATCCTTGCAGATTCACCTACATATCTTTTTGCTACTATTGATTCATCAAAATATAATGATAGTTTTACACAGAGAACCAATCTCTTTGATTATGTTAGTTACCCGGCAATTGGCTATCAAAATTTAAATCCTGCTGTAATTTCTATTACACGTAATTCGTCTTTATATACACCTGCCGCTCAACTTGCTATTTCAACTACAGGCATTACCGGTGAAGGAACTCTTGCAAGTTCAACTTCAGCTATTTTTAATATACCTGAAATTTGTTGGCAAGGTACAGAAATCCCGTATGTTATAACTTTAAAAGATAGTAATAATTTTACAACAAAATTTTATCCACCGCTTTCCTCTTCTTCAGCTAATACAAATGTAAAGGGAATAACTGCTAATAACGTACAGACAGGTATCATATATTATGATACAAACGGTAATGCTTATCCTCTCCCTGGAGTTACGTTTACAGAAGATTTTATAACACCAGGTGCTGTACAACAACTAGGTAGTTTTTATAAAGGGTATTTTACCTCACAATATACAGCTCTAAGTTGTGCGTTAACTGCCTCATTGGTTGTAATTGATCCGGTATCACAAATTCCTGTACCACTCTCCGGTCAATCAAACACGTTTAGTATCTACACTACAGCGGGACAATACAATATTGCAAAGGTAAATGAAAATTGGGATGCTTCAGGTTTTTATAAATCTTTACGCTTTCAAGAACCATTATTAAATGATGATAATTTCTTTAATAATTTTCTCGGTGTAATTGTAGGTGATATTAATGCATACCCGTATGAACTCGGTAAAACAATATACGAAAAAATCGCTAACTTTGTTAGCAATAGATCTGATATTGATGTATCAAATGTTGATGCATTATTGTCATTCTGTAATGAATTATCGGTTCAATTTGAACAATATAATTATAGTTACCCGCCACAATTACGTCGTATTATTGATCTTATATCAATTAAACCTCAAAAGCTTTTTGGTACACCAAATACATATAATGTTAACTTTAACAACAATATTAAACTTTATACCGATCGTTCTATCGGCCCTAATCTCGGCACACGTATAGATCCATTAACTGGTATTGTTTTTGTCGGTCAGCCAATTGTTGCGTACGAAACATTCTCAGGAAATTACACATTAGTTAACAATATAAGCAGTAGTTATATTACTCTTTCTTCGTCAAAATATAATTATCGTTATTCTCCTCTCTCGGCCTATTCACCAAATTGGGGATGGAGTCTTATAGCTCCAAATAGTGTTACTGGTGTTGGTATTTCTAATTATTATCAATTTTATAGTTATAATAATACCCCTGATAATACGTTTTATAATAATCTTATTAATTGGTCTGATACACTAACAACTCTTCTATCAAGTGAAAATTCATATAGTGCATGGAGTGCTGACAATGGTATTATGCAAAATATGATTAGTTATGAACTTACAAAAGGTTTAAGCCTATTTACTTCCGCCGTTCAGATAGCATTAACCTAAGAAACACATAAATAAATTATAAGCCATGGATCAGAACAATAGAGAAAGCACATTCGGTAGAGAGTTAATGAAGTATGTCTCAGCCAAGCTTCCTTACCAGACTTATAATGCTGCGGATAAGATTAATGAATTAAATCCAAAGTATAGCCTCTTCTATCAAAAGGGTACAGATAAACAAGGAGCCCTCGTTCGTCAGTCAGTATCTTCATCAATATCAACAACTGATGATCAGTACGCTAACATTTTACAAAACAAGGACTACCATGACTTCATGTACGCCAATATCCAACCGGATAAGGGTCGTCGATTGATGGATTATCGAGTCATGGCGGCTTTCTCTGAGGTTGCTGATGCATTGGATGAAATTTGTGATGAATTTATTAATAAAGATGAACACGGTGAGATTGTAAAATTGCGTTTTGTTGATGTTGATTTATCTGATTCTCAAAAAACAAAACTAAAGCGTGAGTTTCAAAAGTACATTGGTTACTTTGATTTTGAAAATCGTGGGTGGGAATATTGCCGTCAGATTCTTGTTGATGCTGAACTTTATTGGGAACATATTATTCACAAGAAATACCCTAAGGAAGGTATTCTTGGAGTAGTAACAATACCTTCGGATGTAATCGATCCGATTTTTGAAAATGTACAAAACATGATTGTAAAAGGATTTCTTTTACGTAAGCCTGTTTATGATGCAAAGAATCCAGGGAAGATTGCAAAGACTGAGCTTATTCCAATGGATGTTAATCAGGTGACGTACATTAATTCTGGTATCTGGAATGAAAATAAAACCCTTCGTTTACCATTTATTGAAAATGCACGTAGAGCTTATCGTCAGTTAAGTCTCATTGAAGACGCTATTGTTATCTATCGTCTTGTAAGAGCTCCTGAACGTCTTGTCTTTAACGTCGACGTTGGTAACATGGCACCACCAAAAGCTGAAGCCTATCTTCGTAAGCTTATGACTAACTATTGGTCAAAGCGTAATTATGACGCCAATCAAGGTGCTACAGTTCAGCAGTTTAACCCGCAGTCAATGCTAGATAGTTTCTGGTTCGCTAAGCGCGCTGGATCAGAAGGTACGTCTGTTACCCAACTTCCTGGTGGAGCCAATCTCGGTGAATTAACTGACTTAATGTATTTTGTTAAGAAGCTTTATAAGTCGCTTAAAGTTCCTTCTAATAGATTAAACCCTGATGATACATATAAGGACGGTACAGATATTCTTCGTGAGGAATTAAAGTTTGCACGTTTTATTATCCGTCAACAACAGCGTTTTGCTGGCGGTCTTAAGAATGGCTTTTTAACACATATTAAGCTCAAAGGCTTATTTGATGAAATGAAGCTCAAGGAATCAAATATCGATCTTCACTTTAATGTACCAACAAATTTCTACGAATTAAGAGAAAATCAAAAGTTCCAGCTTAAAGCTGAGAACTTTAATAATATTACCCAGAGTGAATTCGTATCTAAGACATACGCACAAAAGCGTTATCTTGGATGGAATGATAGTGATATTATGGCAAACCGTGAATTCTTACGTAAGGATAAAGAATTACAATGGGAGCTTGCTCAGATTGAAAGCAATGGACCGGATTGGCGTGAAGTTGGAGCACTTACAGGTGGAGCAGCAGGTGCTCCGGGTGAAGCAGGAGGCGGTGGTGGTGGAGGAGCTCCTGCAGGGACACCTCCGGCCTTTGGCCCGGCTCCAACAGAAACAGCTCCAGGAGAGGAAGCAGGAGCACCTGGTGGAGAGACAGCTCCAGCGGGTGGTGAAGCAGCACCAGCGTAAACTTAAATAATCTATATGGATTGTTCCGCCGTTACACCAATTTCTGCCTTTCAGAGTACAAATCTCTCAAGTAAGATTGATTCGTTTTCAAGATTAGGTGATAGAATTACCCGCTCACTTGGAGCACCGATGGTGAATATTGAAATTCACCAAGATCAGTTGTTTGAATTCATTTCTGTAGCTTGTGAAATGTTTGCAAAATACGCAGGGTATACAGAAGAATATCTTGTTTTTAATTCTGATTTATATAAGGATGGTGTCGGCATAAAGCTTGATGATCTGTTTAGTATAACGCCTGAATTTAGTAGAATTGATAAACCAACAACAACTGTCTACGCCTGTAATTCTTCAATACCTGGAAGCTTTTTTAGCTCATCTCCTACACTCTCATCGACATATGCTACGGGTATTTTTACAAATCAAATTCTTACAACAACAGATTATTTGAGTGTAATTAATTTTAACAGTACAGTTGCTAGTAGCTTTACTCCTTCAAGTAATAGTCAGGCACAATATGTTAATAGCTTTGATTATGATGTTATGTCATATAGAAAAGTTATTGATGTAGCAAACTTTGAAGAAGGTTCATCTGATGGTGTTAACACTCTCTTTACTATTGAACAAACGTTAGCACAACAAACCTATTTTAGTTATTCAATGGGTAACTATGGTTTTGATCTTATCAGTTGGTATACATTGAAAAATTGGTTAGGTGTTCGTGAGAAGATGCTTGCTATAAGACGTTCATATGTCTTTGATCCTCGTACCCAACTTCTTGTCTTCTATCCACCACCACGTACCCCGGGTTCAGGAAGTCGTTTCTGGGGTGTTATGGCATGTTACGTCGAACGACCACTCCGTGACTTAGTCAAAGAACAATGGGTATATCAATATGCATTAGCTCTCTCTAAGATCGCTGTCGGTAATGTCCGTGGTAAATATACAGGGACAACCATGTTCGGTGGTGGTTCAATTAACTATAATGATTTACTCAGTCAAGGATTGAAAGAGAAGGACGCCTTAGAACAACAACTCTATACTGGAGCTGCTACAGGTATGGGCGATGGCGCGCCTCCTCAATTCTTTATTGGATAATGGCAATACCTCTTAATGGTAATGGAAAGTTTAAACAAGGATTGTTTAAACCAAAAAATCCTTCAAAGTATATCGGCAAGGAGCAGCCAGTTTATCGTTCTGGGTGGGAGTTAAAGTTCTTTCGTTTCTGTGATGATAATAGTAATGTTGTTGAGTGGGCGTCAGAAGCTGTAATTATTCCTTATGTGAGTCCAATAGACGGTAAGGTACATCGTTATTACACTGATGGTATTATTGCTATAAAAGAGGCAACCGGTATTAAGAAGTATATAGTAGAAATAAAACCAAGCGCTCAAACCAAACCTCCGGTACGCGGGAAGAAAAGACATTCAACCATGGTATATGAAACCGTAAGATACGCACAAAACCAAGCAAAATGGGAGGCAGCTAGAAGGTGGTGTAAGTTACATGGTTACGAATTTCTTATTTTAACAGAGGGAGAATTAGGTATTACTAGATAAATACTAATTCAAACAATAAATAATTTTAATATGTCATTACGCCTACTAGTTGAAACACCTGCTCCTGAAGAACAGTTTGAATATATCGAAGAGCAGAAAAACCTAAAAGGTCAATCAAAACTCATCATTCGTGGTCCTTATATGGAATGCGAACAAGTTAATAAGAACCAGCGCATCTATACAGAGTCAGATATGGCTCGTGAAGTGGATCGCTATGTACGTGAGATGGTTAATACAAAGAGAGCACTCGGTGAATTAAATCATCCTGCTTCAGCTGAAGTTGATCTCGAACGCGCCTGTCACATGGTAACTAATCTTCGTAAAGATGGTAATACGATTTACGGCGAATCTGTTGTTCTTTCAACACCAACAGGTCAAATCGTCCGTTCACTTATCAATGACGGTGTTAAAGTTGGTATGTCCAGTCGTGCTCTCGGTCAATTATCTGAAGAGTCAAATGGCATAAATCGTGTTAATGAAATGAGATTAATTGCTGTTGACTGTGTTGCTGACCCTTCCTGCCCAAGAGCATTCGTAAATGGTATTCTTGAATCAAAGCAATTCGTTGTTACGATGGATGGTAGACTTGAAGAAGTTTACGAACAATTTGCTAACAGCCTAAAGAATCTTCCACGTCATGATGTAGCAAGTTTTCTTAAGAATCAGATACTTTCTTTCCTATCTAAACTATAAATAATATTACTCATATGGATCCTGATGTACAAAAATTACAAATTGATGCGCGTAATAAAGAAGTTGCGGCTGCTGACGCGAAAGCAAAAGCTGCAACACTTGCAGCGCAAAAGTTAAAAGCAAAACCTGTAACTGCAAGTACAGAGGCTGACGAAGAAGCGGGTGAAGAAATGCATCCAGAAGGATGTAAGTGCACTGATTGTGTACAGCACCCAGAAAAATGCAAATGTGGTTGTCAGGATCACGAAGAAGCCAGTGAAGAAAAACATGACTGGAAGGACTGTGAGTGTGAGAAGTGTAAGCGTGCGCGTTATATTGCTGATCATGTTGATAGGGAGGATTGGCCAGCAGATATGAAGGAATCAACACAGATTACTAACTTTATTAAAGCAATATCACAAAAAAATTACTCCTCAGCCAATAAGTATTTACAAGGTTTAGTTGAGGGCAAATTAAAGCGTAAAATTAACCAAGCCTACAATAAATAATTCATATGGAAAAAAACATTTCTCAAGTTCTCAAAGAAGCAACAAAAGATATTCTCACAGAAGATGTGCTTAACGAAATTCAAGCCGCTTTTGATGCTTCAGTAAATGAAAAAGTAGCTCTTCACGTTGAGAAGGCTCTTACAGAACAAGATGAAGATTATAGCAAAAAGCTCGAGACTCTTCTCGAAGCTATTGATGCCGATCACACAGCAAAGCTTAACAAGGTTGTTAGCGCGCTTGATAATGATCGTGCTGCAAAGCTCAGAATGGTGGTTGAGAAGTATGAAGCTGCTCTTACCGCTGAAGCATCCAATTTCAAGTCCACAATCGTAGAACAAGTTAGTAACTATCTTGATCTATACCTTGAAGAAAAGGTACCTACCGTCGCAATCGAAGAGGCCGTAAACAACAAGCGTGCAATTTCAGTATTAGCTGATATTCGCAAGATGCTCTCAGTTGATATGGCCTTAGCTCAGGAGTCAATCCGTGAAGCTGTTGTAGATGGTAAGTCCAGAATTGATGAAGCTGCCGAACAGCTTGAAGTCGCTAATAAGCGTGTCTCCTCATTAACCGAGGAACTAAATAAAGTTAAATCAGCTCTTGTACTTGAGCAGAAGATTTCTTCACTTGATGAAGAAAAGCAAAAGTACATGAAGAAGATGCTTGGCAACAAGTCAGCTAAATTCATTGCTGAAAACTTTAATTATACTCTCGGTTTATTTGAAAAGACCGAAGAAGAGCGACTCACAGGCCTCAAGAATGAGGCGATCACAGAGACTGTTGCTTCAACAGTTGATCGCCCAGTAATTGAGGAATCCATCAATACAAGAACTCAGACAGAACCAACAGCACCGTTGTTCAACGTTTACATGTCTGAGCTTGGCAAATATTAATTTTTAATATAAAGGATTTTAAGGAAAAAGTTTTTCCTTTTCTTGTTGAGGGATTTTTATCCCTAAATAGAAAATAAGGTCGACAAACAGAAAGAAATTTAAATAATATGTCAAATATTCGTCCCTCACAGTCTTACATCGATGTAAATCGTGCTAATGCGTTGCTTGAGAAGTGGAACCCAGTTCTTAACTATACTTCAGACAACGTTGCAGCTATCGAAGACGATCACACACGCCTCAATACAGCCATCCTCTTGGAAAACCAAGAGAAGTGGTGCTTTGAAGCTGCTGCTGGTACTCAGTCAGGCGGTATTGGTGCTTTCTCAAACTATGGTGGTTCAGGTGCTGCTTCTTCCGTCAACGACGGTCAGTACGGCAATCAGTTCCCATCACAGAATGACAACGCCTATGCTTCTGGTGATGCCCGTCTTCCGAAGATCCTTATTCCGATGATCAGACGTACATTCCCTGAGTTGATCACTAACGAAATCGTTGGTGTTCAGCCAATGAGTGGTCCAGTTGGTCTCGCCTTCGCACTTCGTTATAAGTACGATGGTCAGGCTCTTGGTTATGGTAATAACACAGGTGTTGATGGTTCATTAACAACTCAGTATACCAGTAACCAGGCTCTTACATCTGATGGTAAGGAACTTGGTTACCAATATCTCGATACACGTTACACAGGTGCTTCTTCAGGAGCACTCTCTGGTGACAATGCTACTTTCGCGAATGCATTATTCCCAATGGTAGCGCAGGATCAAGGTGTTGCCCAGCTCCTCAGTCAGTTTGAGTTAACAAGCAATATTCCTCAGATCGTTGTTTCGTTCGAAAAGACAGCAGTTGAAGCCGGTACACGCCGCCTCGCAGCTCGCTGGTCTGTTGAACTCGAGCAGGATCTTAAGAACATGAATGGTATCGATATCGATACTGAGCTCACAAACGCTATGTCTTATGAGCTTCAGGCCGAAATCGACCGTGAAATGATCATCCGCATGGTTCAGACAGCTCTCAACGCCGGTTACGGTGCTGGGTTCTCAGTCTGGTCACCAGCTTCCGCAGATGGTCGTTGGCTTGTTGAGCGTAACCGTGACTTCTATCAGCGCCTCATCATCGAGGCTAACCGTATTGCCGTACGTAACCGCCGTGGTGCCGCTAACTTCGTTGTTGGTACACCTCGCGTTTGCGCTATCTTGGAAATGCTCCCTGAATTCCAGTGGGTACCCGTACAAGGTAATGTCAATACACAGCCTGTTGGTGTTGCTAAGGTTGGTAGTCTCGGCGGCCGTTTCAACGTGTATCGTGATACACGTACTGAAGCCCAGTACGAAGCTAGTTTCGGCGGCAATCTTGCCGGTGCAAATGGCTTCCCAGGTGGCTTCGGTCAGACACCTACTACACGTACGGCTCGTCTTGATTACGCCCTCCTCGGTTACAAGGGTCCTGAATTCTATGATACAGGTATTATCTACTGCCCATACATCCCAGTTATGGTTCAGCGTACTATCGGTCCTAACGATTTCTCACCACGTGTTGGTCTCCTCACCCGTTACGGTGTGGTTGATAACATCTTCGGTGCAAATCTTTATTACCACGTCATCATCCTTCAGGGTCTCTCAAAGGCCTTCACACCTGCCACTCAGTCCGTCTACTTCTAGGAAGTATTCAGATCGAAAAGGTCACAAAGAAAACCCGGTCGAAAGGCCGGGTTTTCCCTTTTGTAATTATAATAAAAAAATTACTAAATGAATAAATATTAACATATATGGCATACGAAACACTTTTAACAGTTACACCAGCAATCTCTTCATCTAATGGTGTAACAGGATTCTCAATCACCAACGGCCTAAGCGCTTCAATATTATTAAATATTGGTAATACTACACTCGGCAATAATCTTTCCGATGATGTTGCAAGAATTCTCCTCAATACAGTTCCTGATTCGACAGGTGTAGCGTTAAGTGCAGCTATTGGCACACCCGTTAATACTATTAATTTAACATTAAGTTCACCAACAGCTCTACCTGTAGCTCAGCTCTATCCAGCTACAATTGCTACATCAACATTTAAATCAGGTGTAAGCGCAACAATAACATTAACATTTCCTGGACGTGAGCTTACTAACACATCAATTAGTCTATCTGCTAATGCATCAACTTTAGTACTTGATCCAACACTAACATCAACACTTGATAACTTCTTCTTTCTTACAGGTAGCCCTGATACAAAGCAACAAGTTCGTACAACAGGCGGTAATGCTAAATTACAGGCTTATCTAGGTTAAAAAAAGACATTACTTTTGAATAAATATTAGTATATGGCATACGAATCCAATTTAAACACATTAGCACCACTATTAACTCTTGTAGCTAATAGCTATACTTTTTCTTCCGCTACATCAGGAGTAAGTGCAACCTTCTATGTAAACATAAGTGGTTCTACGATCGGAAATTCTCTTACTGATGAAGATTGTAAGTTGATTTTACAGACAAGTTATGCGCCTGCTCAAGGTACAACAAACACATTGAGTGCTACTACACCAACAAGCGTTTATCTTTCATTAAGTTCAGCATCATTAATTCCAACTGCAATTCAGTATGTTGCTAACGTTGCTGCATCAACATTTAATACTAGTATCTCAAGTACAACACTAACAATTAACTTCCCAGTTAATGCAGATCCTGATAACGTTAATATGCAAACTTCTACACTCTATCTATCAGGCAATTCTTCAACAATTGGCTTTGACAGTACAAAGAATTCTACATTAGATAATTTCTTCTTTGTATCAAGTAATCCATCAGAAACCGGATCGAATAAGCCTAACACCGTTCGCACTACATCAGGACATGCACGCCTTGTTGCATTTAACGGTTAATTAATAAAACAATATAATAAAAAAGGCGCACCTTAGGTGCGCCTTTTTTTGTTACAACAACTAACAACAATTATTGACCCATTGCCTTAACTGTATAGACGCTAGCATCTATAAGATTAGCTGGCAAGAGCTCCGGTTTACTAGCACGCACAGGGTTAATATCTAATGAACCTCTACGTGAATAAAGAAGAGTGACACAACAATCCTCTACCTCAGGATGCTCCATAATACTCTTAAAGAGTTTTTCAGCACAAAACTCATGAAACTCATTAACCTCTCTCAATGAGACAATTTGCTTAAAGAGTGAAACCGGATCAATTGCCATTCCATTCTTAGAGATAATATGAATGTAAGCAGCACCAGTATCCTTCTGCTTAGTATGACGACAGCGGGATCTCAAGGCATTAGTAAAATATTTTGATGATACCTTTTCGTTATCTTCAGGATGAAGTTTAAAGAACTTAAGATGATTTACACTAGAGGAATAATCAGTAACTTCAATATCTTTAGCAATATCCAAGAGCTCCCAATAGAGATCTCTATATTCTCCATCAAGAGGAAGCTTACCATACTTATCACTACCTGAAGGAAAAAATACTACTTCTACACGTGTTTGGAGAGCTTTAGCTAGATCGTTAGCAATTTGCTGTTCATAATTAGCAATAGCTTCAGCAACCGTTGCACCCATCTTACACATATCAAATGAATTAAGATAAAGCTTAGCTGACTTTGACTCAACCATAAATTCTGAATTCGCAGGATAGGCATACTTTAGAGTACCAGCAATCGGATAACCATTATCAAGAAGAAATGTTGCTTCATGACAATGCCATACATCACCACCTACAAATTCAGCTCCTGTAATACCATGATCCTGTCGTGCAAGAATTCTTGGCATAGGATTGAGGAGTGATGCATCAAACTTATCAGTATATACAGCATATGATGCTGATGATCCGAGCGACTTAGATGCAAAGTCATTCATACTAGCCTGAGGCTGTGGTGTAGGTTGTTTTTGTGGTTCTCTTCCGAATACGCGTGATGTGGAGTTTGACATAATTATTGTAGTTTTATTTTAATAGCTTCCATTCGTTCTTCAACTGTTCCTTTTAGTCGAACAAGTTTATTTTCTAATAAATTGTTGTAGCTAATAATAGCTTGCTCAAATGTCTCAATCATTTTATTTCTAAATTCAACATCAACACTTCTTTCACCGTCGTCAATAAGAGCAACGTCATACGGATCAGTATAAAAGATAACATCATATTGAGTGATGAGCTTTTTAAAAACATTTTTAGTATAATCAAATACCCACCCTGGTACTGTACCTTCTAAATAAAGATACCCTGTATAACATAATCCGTCAAGAATACAGCGATCTAATATGGCTCCCTTTGTCTCCCTAAATCTCAGTACATTCTCAATATGTTTATTAGTAATTAAGCATTGAGTTAATCCTGTGCCCTGCTCATTAATCGGTACATTAAACTCACGCTTAACAAGTCTTGTAACTTCTTCTACAAACTCAAAACGATTACCATAATGCTCTTGACAAGCTTTTAGCAAAGTACTCTTACCACTAGATTGAACACCTGAAAAACTAATTAGCATATAACTAGTATAATACTACTTCGCCCATTTGCCACGATTTACTATCTCAGCAATAATACTGTAGACGGCAGTATCCAAGAAAGCATCAAAAACAGATTCGTTGGCAGACTCCAGGCTATTCTTTCTGAGAACAAGATTAATTAAACGTTGAAGTTTGTCGTTAAGACGTACAACAATAGCTGATATTGAAGCCTTTCTCTCTTCAGCTGTAATCAAAGAAGATCCTAGTGAGATGTTTCCTGGGCCATAATCAAACTGCTTCTTACAAAATGTAAGATAGTGTTCATGCTGAATCTTTTTAAACTCAGCGCATGTATCAGGGTATTGTGTTTCAATTGCTTTTACGATTTCGTCTATACTCATATTTTTTAAAGTTGTTAAAAAAGTCATACCACATTACGTACGCAAGAGAATTAAGATTTGCATACATACGCTTTTCATCGCCATTTAGTACAGCAGTATCTATAGCATTTGACATTAATATTTCCCCATCATCGACAATCGGTGTCACTCGATGAATAACACATCCTATATGACGGTGTTTAGCTTCAATAGCTCTCTTTTGTGGGTCCTTTCCTTTAAGTTCTGGATATTCAGTTATAAGACCTGGATGAAGATTGTATATTTCATATTTCTTACAAATCTCTTCAGGTATAATTCGAAGATATCCATTAAGAGTAATAACAGGATTTTTAAATTTCTTTAATACTTTTTTGTAATCTTTTACTGTTGGGTTCTTCGGTAACGTAATCCAATTTAATTTACCTTTATCCTTATCATCCTTCAAAGGATAAAACAAACCGCCATCATCCTGACGATTGGTAATAATAGCATCAGGCTGACGGTTAAAGAAAGTTTTAATATTATAGATAGCTTGTCCGCTCTGACTAAAGAAAGTTATCCAAGGTCTTTTTCCTATCTGCATAAGATCTTCTTAAACATTTTAGTATTATATTCTATAATTGCCATCTCATCTTTTGTAACTTCATGATCAATGAGGTCGGCAAGTTTAGTAGAAGGCTTAGTCGGGAGTCCATAATCTGCATCATACTGCATACCATGAAGAGCTGCAACAATAGGATTACTAGTATCACAACTTACAATATTAAAAATATTATGGTTTACATAATAGCGAAATTCCTTAGCTAGTGAACAACCAAGAAGATGATGAGGTTTATCCCAATTCCAAATACCCTTATCAATGAGCTGACTAATAAACCGCTGACGACCGGTACACCACTGATCGAGTTTTGTCCTACCTTCACCGGTAATTTCATAATATGAAAAGTCAAAGCTAATAGCAATCATATCAGCTCTATCGGACATAAACTTATAACAATCAATAAGCTCCTGCCATGTCTTTCCCTGAACAGCACCAATTGCTTTTGTAATACAAACATCTTTTATCTGCTGTGTTCTACCTAACAACTCCCAATCGGTAAAACTCTGTCTTGTTCTCATACCGTCTTCAAGTACATCAGGAACAATAAACATATTAGGCTTAAGATCGATAGCAGCTGTCAGGAACTTATTACTATCAAATGCATGTCCTAATTCAAAGATACTATTATCCAATAGTACTTCGCGGTTATAAACTTCACGAGCTGTCTTAAAATATTGATAATACTTTGGATGCGACTCAAATAAATGCACTAAAGCATAATCAAAATCATTATACAGCGTTGATGTTTGAAGAATGGAAATGGGAGATTCGTGTGAAACCTTTACTAGCATAACAATATAATACATGTAAATAATCGTATATCAAGTATGGATTTTCCAAAATATTACGGCAACTATGTAGGTATTGTTGTACAAAACAATGATCCTCAATATAGAGGTAGAGTTAAGGTTTTTGTACCACATATTTCACCTACTGTATATGAAAGCTGGAATCAAATTAATAAAGATAAAAACTTTAATTTTATTGGTAATATCTCTACACTTGATACAAGCTATCTCTCCACCGTACTCAACACTACTTCAGGGGTATCACATCAGCCTGCTGGTACCGGTGATTTAACAGCAGTTCTCGACCAGCTCAAAGCAATTTTACCCTGGGCAGAAATGGCAGCACCTCTTGCAGGCGGTGGTTCATCTGGTCGTTATAACGCAACTACAGGTTATGGTACGGTTAGTGATTCAAATAATCTCGATCATACCCTGGCAACCGGTCCTTTGAGTCAATACCCTTATACTCAAAATCTGGATAATATTGGTGAAAAGCCTGGTAATATTTACGATGCCGCGTACGTCAGACTAAGCGATGCATTTAATAATCCGCAAATGACTAACGTTAATAACGTTAATATTTATAGTTATGAATACGTTCCAGAAGCTTACAGTAATAGTGCTAAAGGATCATTTCCTATTATAAACGTTGGTGCACACGTTTGGGTTTTCTTTAATGAAGGTGATCCTCTAAAACCCGTTGTATTTGGTCTTTCCTATGGTGCAAATGATTGGACCACAATCACAGGAGCAAGCTCTGGCGTACCAGGTATTGATTACCCCGGTACATATGAGAACATTAAGGCAGCTAGTACAAATGATATTAATGTACGAACATATAGAAACAAATATGTTATAAATCAAAAGGGCGGTACACTATCATTTACAAATACCGATTCTCGTGAAGCAGTTAAAATTACGCATTATTCGGGTTCATTTAAAGAGTTTAATAATCAAACAAATATTGAACTTGCAACCGGTAATGATCAAAAGCTTGTACTCGGTAATACATTCTCTACAGTTCGCGGGTCACGAAATGAGTTTACACAACTTGACTTAGATAATGTCATTGTCGGTGATCATTACCGTAAGGTAGGAAACTTAGATTTTAAAGTCTTCCAGCAATGGAAAGCTACGATGGAGAAAAGCGGTATACCGAATATTAAACAACTATTTGATATTCAAAGAACCAAAGGTGTTGTTGGTATTCGTGGTATTGATAATGGTATTATTAAACTTAATGGTAAAGGACAGACAAAAAATGGTACACCGTATCTTTGCCCGCTATGTTCGGCGAATGATCAGTCTATAATTGCTCTCAATCGTTCGTATAACCCAGGGTCGTTTAGTATTGTATCAAATGCACCGGGTTATTCAAGCTCGTTTGCTGATAGCTCCTACGGAACTACGATTACTGATCAAGGTATTGTTCCTACACTCGCATTTGGTGCTAATTTACTCAAACTTATAACAGGGTTACTTCCTGTACATCAAGTTCTAGAAAATAATAAAACAGTTGTCGATCAACAAGGTGATGTATTAGTTCAGATGAGTGGAATGATGGGTGGTGTACCATGCCCGGTATGTAACCCGAGTTCACCCTTTAATTCCGATCTTTCTAAAGTACTTGATATGAAACCTGGATACAGCCCTAGTTCGTTTCATGGTGCTTGGACTGTTGAACCTAAGAAGAAGGACCTTATTAATCTCTATCAGCAAGTATTACCAAAACTCGCACAAATTGAATCACAAATGGGCCCAGGTGGTTCAGAAATTATTGAAATTACCAAACATAAAATTGAAACTATTGGTATGGTAATGAATGATTGGGGTGCTATAAGAGTAGATCCAATCGGTAAAATGTCGCCTGCCTTTGTTGCCGTTACACCGTATATGCCTGTTACTGTTGAACGACCAACACCACTTATTGAGCAGGTTCAAGTTGATGATTTACCGGGTGGTACATACACTTTAAATGTCTGTAATAAGTATAACGTTCTTGTTGGTGCCGGTGGTCTTAATTTAAAGTCATATGGTGTAGTTAATATTACAGGTGCTATGGCTAATATTGCTGCTGAGCAAGTCAATATTGGTAGTGCTAATGAGGTTAATATTGATGGCGGTAGTAGATTAAGTCTAGTCGGTGACATTGTCAGTATTCGTCAGCGCAACAATGAACAGATTTTAATGGATAGCAGTGTAGGTATTACTGGTAATCTTATTGTTAAGGGTGGTATATTTGTTGAGGGTAACTTAACCGCTCTATCCACCAGTGTACCACAAACAAAAGGTGTTACAGATCAAACAAAAGTAACAGCACGTGCTATAGCGAGTTCAACCGTTGGCGTTGCTATACCAATTGATTCACAAGGTATCTTTGATAAAGACACAGGGGAAATTGTACCACCTCTTCCTGGAACATCACCGGTCCCTATATTTATGGGATATACTGATGCCGGTTCGTATGTTGGTTGGGTACCTGCAGGTACTCCAATTGGTACTGCAGCTGGGGTACCGGTAATAAGTCAGGGATTTGCTGTTGTAGGTATGGGTATGATAGGGTCTGAAGCCACAGCATTAAATGACTTACGATACACACCTGCACCCGGTGGTACAGGTGTAGACCCACAAGTTGTTCAACAATCTAACGCACTCGGTTCTCTTCGCGGGTTACCACCAACACAAGCAAGTACACTCTACGGATTGGCTGCTAAAATCGGTGATAAAGCTGCACTATCTGCTCCAATGATTGTTATAGGTGCAGGGGCTGATACAGACAGTATTTTATGTAATCCGCATAGCCATACACATGATGAAGGTGCTGTTTCTACAGAAGCACAAGCTAGAGCAAATTTTGCTGCAAAAGCTTTAAATGGTAATGTAGCGACGGAAACTAGACCTTATGCAGCTCCAAAGTATGCCTTAGGTTCAGAATTTGTAAAAAAGAGTTTTGATTTTGTGAATTCAATTCTTACTGGTAAAACTTCACCAACAGCCGTCTTAAATCCTGAAGGTATTGCGACTGCATCTCCTGTATATTCAAATCCTAATATACCACAAAATCCGAATATCGGACCGACACGTGGTGCGTAGAAATATTATTTTTTATATTTTAGATATTCCTTCTTATTAAGAATCCAATCAAGAAGAGCCTTCTCATATCCAACATCTGTACCTTTACGCTCAGACATATACCACTTATTTTTAAGAACATGTTCTTTTTGTTCCATATACTTCTTGTAAAGAAGGGTATCTTCTAACTTGAAGTCCGTCATACATATATTTATAAAAATAAGGAGCAGGTATTTGCTTACTAGTAACTTATAAAAGTTCCCGCCAACCCGCCCCTAGTAAGAATACGATCTGCTCCTTCAATCTTACTTAAGAT
>Ga0208256_1000080_pt1 | contig 22254 bp, 30 predicted proteins | sample CryBogCBH22Jun08_FD_184608 | JGI IMG/M metagenome (GOLD analysis project Ga0208256, IMG submission 184608) | Freshwater microbial communities from Crystal Bog, Wisconsin, USA - CBH22Jun08 (SPAdes) | ecosystem: Environmental > Aquatic > Freshwater > Lake | place: Crystal Bog, Wisconsin, USA... | reverse complement strand
GCCGAGCGCCCTGCGTCAATTCGGTCATACGAGAGGTTGTATCGCTCACCTCGCTTGATGAGCATCCACACGAAGACCCCGTGACGATGGGTGAAGTAATCCGTGTCGGGATATGGCTTGTTCCAAAATCCAACGTTCGTCATTAGAAGAACTCCAAGATTTGCTTGTTCTTGGCGGCCTCGTTGAGTCCGTTGATAAACGTTCGGGCTTCGTCTTTCCACTCATCACCAAAGTTGGGGAACAACTCTTCCAACCTCTCGGCAAGAAGTGAGGCGTTGTACGGCAAGATAATGCCATCGCAATCCGAGTGATTCAGCAAAACGTCGAGGGCGTTGTGAACATCGGCGTTCCAAAGCCCCTCGATAACGGCAGCATCGGGATTGACAGTCTCTCGCCAATTGCCGACACCTGCCACTCGTGCGACCTCATCACGGAACGCGCCGAAGCGTGAATAGGAAGAACACCAAATAGCGTCATCCTTGAGGTAAATGCCCAATCCCATTACAATCCCCTCTCTTGGTCAAGGTACGAGTCAATAGCCTGCTGTTCGGCTAAGACCCTCTCGCTGTATTCCGAGTCGCTCTCAACTGGCGTAGGCAATACATACGAAAGGCTCGCAATCGTAGAGAGCAAGTTCACCACGAAGTCAAAGCGCCACCGATTGTCGTATCCAACAATCGCATCCTTGATAGAGCCTGCGTAGGCAATCGCAATCGCCGCCTCTGCCTGCTCAACTGAAATAAAGCCGGGGATAACGGCGTTTGCTTCGCCGTCTTTTACCCGAACCTCTACGGTCGCAAAGCCATCGGGCGTTGAGACAACGTTCCCGACAATCTCTACTGTGTCTATCCCTGCGAAAGCAAGGTCATCACCAAAGGTCTTTAGAACCTTAGTCACTTGTATCTCCTTATCACTATTACCATTATTACTATACCCAACTATAGCACTTTTGGAGTGACATATCCACTACCGCCACACCCATAGCAAGTACGACCCGTGTACGTCCACTTGTCGGATTCACCTGCGCCACCGCAACGGCGACAAATCTTGAGTCCGTTCTTCTTGAGCTCGGCTCGCTTGGCTTTGAGTGCAGCGATTTCCGCCTTGCCCTCATCAGACTCGGCGTAAGCGATTCGCTTCGCTTCTTTTTCAGCAGCCCTCATCTTGTTGATTTCCTCAACCTTGGCTTCACGAACCTTGTTCCCCTCGTGACGCTTGGCGATGTTGGCAACCACTCCGCTTGCGTTAGGGCAGATAAAACCCCACTCCACTCCAAAGAGGGTCTCAGCACACCACGTCGAAGCGTTGGCGTAGATACCCTCGCCTTCGGCAACTTTCGCACCACACCCGGCGCACTTGCCCTTGTAGCGATTGACCATAGCCGAGATAGAGGTGGCATCGAGCATCGGCACAAGGCCGAGTTCAGCAAAAACCTCGGGGCTAGTCAGGTTGGTCATTTCTTTCATAACCCTAGTTTAGTTCGTGGGGTGTGACATAGCAAGAATCCTTTGGAAATAAAGGGGATAAGTATTACTTGACTATTCCTCTAGTTAGTGCTAAGATGACTCCACTCGTTGTAATAGTTGAGTAGAAAAGAAAGGTGAACCAAATGAGTTCATTATTTACCAAGGCTGTAAAAGCCGAAGCAAAGGCGCGTATCGCCGTGACCGGACCATCAGGTTCGGGTAAGACATATTCAGCGTTGATGTGGGCAACCACTCTCGCTGAGGGCGGCAAGATTGCCGTGATTGACACCGAGCGTGATTCAGCAAAGTTGTACGCCGACCGATTTGAGTTTGACTCGCTCACGATGTCGGCCCCCTACCACCCCAATCGTTTGATTGAGGCACTCAAGGCCGCCGAAGCCGAGGGCTATGCGTGTGTGGTGATTGACTCACTCACTCACTTCTACAACGGACAGGGCGGATTGCTCGAGCTCGTTGACCAAGCCGGGGCCGCCGCTAAAGGCAACTCGTTCGCAGGTTGGAAAGTCGCTACGCCAATTCAGCAACAGATGGTTGATGCGATTCTAAACTTCAACGGACACATCATCGCCACGATGCGTTCCAAGACCGAGTGGACCCTTGAGCGTGATGAGCGAACGGGTCGCACAGCACCAAAGAAAGTCGGTCTTGCCCCACAGCAGCGTGACGGCATTGAGTATGAGTTCACCCTCGTTGTTGAGATGGATACGGAACACCGAACCATTATCGGCAAGACCCGTTGCGAGTCGCTCGCAGACAAGGTGTTCGCACCGAACAAGGGCATTGAGGGCGCGGAGCAGTTCTTGACGTGGCTCAAGTCGGGCGACCCCACTATCACCTCGACCCAGCGTGACGTGATTGACGGGAAGATTCGTCAACTCACCGCCGCACAGCGCGCCGTTCTTGTCGGTCTGTGGGCCGAACAGGGATTGCCCAAAGTCGCCAACCTGCCGGCCTCACGCTACGAAGAAGTCGAGTCGTTGCTCAAGGATGTGGCACAGGCAACCTCGGTTCCCGAAGAAGTCGTCCCAGAGTAGGCGCATAAGCCCCTATACGCCTCTCTGCGGCGTTTGACCAATCCCCTCGGAGTATTTACTACTTCGGGGGGATTTTGGCGTATACGCACAGTTTGGCCGTGCGCTGATTATCTCGGCAGGGTAGTGTCGTGTTCCCAAGAAACAAGACCACGCACGAAAGGGGCTTTTGTGCCAATCCATCGCAACCCATCACCTATACGAGCGAACTTTACGATTCTTCGTAATGCCACGATTGAGGATTCTCGCCTCTCGTGGGAAGCACGAGGTTTGCTCGTGTATTTGTTGTCAAAGCCCGACAATTGGGTAGTCAACACAAAGCATCTCGTCAAAGAAAGCCCAAACGCCAAGAAAGAAAAGATGCTGAAAATCCTTGCCGAGTTGGAGTCATTTGGCTACATCAAGACTGTGCAAGGTCGTGATGCTGAAACAGGTTCATTTGAGCAGGTCACTCGCATCGTTTATGACATACCAAGTGACATAATCCCTGATGAACCCGCAGACGGGTTTACCGGAAGCGGCGATACCGGAAGCGGCGATACCGGAAACGGTAAAACCGACTACATAATAAGAACTGATTTAGAACAAGAACTGAATAGAACAAGTACTGAAAGTAGTTCTTTGCTCAACCCTTCGGGATTGAGCGACTCAACTCCAAAACCCAAGCCATACGAAAACGAGTTCGAGGAACTTTGGGCTCTCTACCCAAGACGGGTTGGCAAGGCAAAGGCATACACGAAGTTGGTAGCACTACTCCGTTCGGGCATCCCCCTCTCGGAAATCAAAATAGCAACGACTAACTACGCTAGGTTGCGGCAAGGGCAGGACAGTAACTACACTCTCCACGCCGCAACATTTTGGGGTCCCGGCGAACGCTGGAAAGATTACTTACCCAATGGTGAAGCCATTGCCGAATCCGAGGAAAACGTGCCGAGCAAACAGAGCAAGGGTATGAACGCAATCCAAGCGTTCCTAAATCGTGGGGGTTACTAATGCAACGTGCCGATATGGCAGTGATTTGCGCTGGACTTGTGGCGGCGTTCCCCGCTTGGGCGGCCACCGAACACACGATTGAGATGTATCTTGCTATGTTGGGCGACCTTGATGCCGAGCTCGTTCTTCGAGCCGCCGAAGATTGGATTCTTGAAGAAGAGAAGTATCCGACTATCGCTGGGCTACGCAAGCGTTGTGCTGAAATCGCCAAAGTGACTGCGCCTGATGTGACCGAAGCGTGGCTTGAGGTCACGGACGCACTTGAGCGTTATGGCCGAGAGTTTTACGCCAAAGGCGGTAAGTGGTCAGACCCACTTATCGCAAAGGCGGTCAAGGTTGTTGGCTACTCAACGCTGTGTTTTAGTGATGCCATAGGCGTAGAGCGCGCCACGTTCGTCAAAGCATACGAAAAGTTTAGGAAAGAACACGATGCTGAAATCATACGAAGCAAAAACTTTGTAGTTGGCAACGGAGTTGTTGCGCTTCCATACTCAACTATGGTAGGGTCAAAAGAACTATCCAACTAAAGGAGAACCAAATGTCAGAAGTGACAAACACCAAGCCGAACGGCTGGAACGCATTGAGCAAAAACACAAAGACCGGCATCATTATTGCCGCAGTGGTGATTGTCTTGGCAATCATCGGTGCGAATAGTGGCAACAGCAACAAAAGCAGCAACGCTGGAGGAGGCACTGGAACTACCGGAAACTCTGGCCCTTCTACGGCCCAGCAGTATGCGACGTGGAAGACAACGATTATGCCAGTTATTCAGCAGGCGGAGGCCGACTACACCGCTACTACGGCGGCACTAGACAACGGCGACCAAGCAGGGGCAACGACCGACTTCGGAACGTTGTCGCAGGATGCCTCGCAGATTTCCGCAAACGCCGACTCACCCGACCCTGTGCTGAACTCCGACTTGCAGGTTTTCGCACAAAGTCTCCAAACGCTTTCACAGGACGGCATTGGTGTTATCAACCAAACCACGCCACTCTCAACGTTCCAAACCGACCTCACGGCATATGAGAACGCTGCGAACGCCGCAACAAACCAAATCGGCGTAGACAACAACAACCTCTAGTGGATGTCAAGCGGTGCGCCTCGTGCCGTGAGATTCTGCCTCTAAGCGAGTTCATACCTCGCCGTGATAAGCCCGACAAGTTCTTACCTCGTTGTAAGGCTTGTCGGGCTTTAGAGCAGAGGGCGAAGAACGATAAACGTTTTGAGAAGCAACGTGCGAAAAACGCACTTCGGTCGAGCTCGCCCAAATCACCACAGCCGATAAAGCGGGCAACGCTCAAACCAATGAGCGACAAACGCAAGGCGGTCAACGTCAAGCGCAAAGAAGCGATGCTCGCCCACTTCGGGCCACGAGAAACGTGGAAGTGTACGGTGCGAGACATAATTGGTACGCCCTGCTTTGGTGATATCAATGGTCACGAAATCAAGTCACGGGCTAGAGCCGGGCGAACCGACGAAAACCTTTTGGATATGTCGGGCATCATCCTTGTTTGTAATCACCACAACTCGTGGATTGAGGACAATCCCACCAAAGCCCACGAACTAGGGCTAACTAAACATTCTTGGGAATAGGGTCTATTATTTCGGGTATGACGAACCCGTTTGACTCCACCACACTCCTAAGAGGCCAAGGCATCTTTGCTCGTATCGTAAAGGGCGGGGCCGCCGCTATTGCCGCATCAACGGATGATGATGACCGTGAAAAATACAATCGTGAAGCCGACAAGGATGCGAAGAAGCACCCCAACGCCATTACGGTCAATAGCGACGTGGGCCGAGGATTGGGATACCACGACCGCCTCGCCTCGAAGAGCGAACTCAAAGATATGCAAAGTAGTGCGCGAGATGAAGTTGACCGCCACGCCAAGAATGTCACTGACCACCAAAGCAAGGCGAACGATGCCGCTAAGGGTGGCGGTTTTGCGAGCAAGGCACTCGTCGCTTTCCACGAAAAGGAAGCGGCTCGCTCGGCTGGCAAACTTGCTGATGCGCAGGCCAACCTCAAGCAAATCAACGATGACCTCAACGACCGATTCCAAGTTTCCCCAAGCCGCCAAGACCGTGAGCGTATGGCTGGCGTATCGGTTCCAACAACGACTGGTGGCAAGGTCGGCGCGCAAGACGGACACCCGTTCTACGGCAACCAACACGCCTCGGGCAACTAATGAAGAACGCAGACATCCCCTGCACCACCAACCTTGCCCCTGCTGAAATCAAGCGCGGGATGACCGGGTTCGCTCGCACCGATGGAACGATGGGCGCACTCATCCGAGTTGGCGAGAAGTTGCGTTGGAAAGACGGAAAATACAATCACTGCTTTACCGTTGTTACCGAGGGTGCGACCTACGACGAAGTGATGATTGTCCAAGCCACGATGAAAGGCGTTGTTCTCTCGACGTTGGCAAGCCTTATCGTCACCTCAAGCATTATCTCGATGTACGACATCACCGAGCTCGGGGGCGACCTAGAGAAAGCGGCGTGGTTTGCTGAAAAGCAAATTGGCGACCCGTATGGTCTAATGTCCGACATCTGTATCGGCATTGACATCATCTCGCCAATTTGGTTTGCCGAGTTTCGTCGTGGCGGAACGTGGATTTGTTCAGCACTTGCCCACGAAGCGATGCGATTCGCCGGGGTCTACTTTGACGTTCCCGATATCTATATGGTTTCGCCAACTAACTTGCAAATCTTGATGAAAGTTGCCTAGCGCGACACTCAACTAGGTGTTAGTATCATCTCACCAAACGAATACGGAGGTGCGTATGAGCGACGAAAACGTTAACAAGTGGACTAACGAAAAGTTCCCCAAGAACGAAACGACTGCTGAAAAGCAAGCGCGATTTGATGATTGGAACAAGAAAAACGGTCATCGCATCTGGGAAGTGACGAAGCCCAGCGAGCAGGCAAAAGAAAAGCCATACACCATCGCAAAGAAAGAATCACGTCACCCATTTGATGGGAACAAGTATCCAAAGCCATACGCCCCCGACTACGAACGCCCGTCTGGAGTAATCATCTACACGCCGCACAACTGCGAGCGACCCGATGCTGAAACGTTGCCAATCGGAACTATTTGGGAGTGCCACGACTACACAAAGAAAAGCCCCGATGGTATTGCCAAGATGTGTTATGACCAGTGGATTATTGTCTGCGATGAAAACGGCAATCGCCGTTGGCAACTATTTAAGCGTTCGTTCTAGTGGCACGACCCAAGAAAGCGGTTGCTGAAAAAGCCCCGTCAGAACACGAGGCAAAAGTCGAGGCTTACAAATCGGCAATGCTGAACACCACTTTGTATGAGCCGTATTGCTCGTGCGGTTGGTCATCACCCCGTTGTTTCACGGAAAGTCAAGCGGAAAAGGTCGCAAAGGCGCACGTCGCAGACCCCGGTGCGTGGTGAATAAACATTTAGAAATCTAGTTATAGCATTTACGCAGACCCGAAAGGAATGCAAAACTATGTCCGGCTTCCACACCGACGAACTACTCAAGTCACTCTCTCGCTACCCCGTCGCAAAGGGTGATGTCAAAGGACACGAGTTTCACGGTAATCAGTACGAAAGCGTTGCTGGCGTTTCGTCAGACAAGCGCACCCTGAAAGCAATAAACATCACCAACGCCCTAAAAAAGGCTGGTTTCGTAAAGTCTGAAGAAGGGGGTGGGAGAATCACCTCTGACTGGTCACACGGTTTTAGTGTTTACAGAAGTCCGTTGCGTCAGTTCTATGTCAGGGTCAATTCTGATGCGGTGCGTAAAAAGGGCGTGACAACTGACCTTAGAGTATGGCGCAACGGGGAACCCATCTCCCACTCTGACTTCAAGGGCGTGATGAAAACTTACAGGGATGCTTTGATAAAGATGGGGTTTGAGGTTGGTGAAATCCCGCACAACGGCAACTTTTTAGAGGTCAAGGGCTTTAGAAGCAAGTAGCACCACAAAACTTCCGTTTTGACCCAAACTGCCCTTTAACGCTCCGATGCTCTAACCCAACAAGCAAGACTAAGCACAAGCAGAACTAGCAGCGAAAGAACACATAAAAAACGCAGGGTAATCTTTGTGTATGACCGATTTCTCCACCGAGGCACTTTTGTATCCCTTTACAAAGGGCGACTTTATCGGTCATCTCTTTCACGGGAACCAATACTCAAATGGCGTTGACCCAATCGTGCGAAGTGCTGAAAAAGCAGAGAAGATAGGGAAGTATCGGTTTCGCAATGGTCGTTGGCCACAGGCCGTCGAAGAACATACCGAAGCCGCCAAACAGTTCGGGCGGGCTAGAGACTTGGAACGAGCCAACGGCGGAAGCCGTGCTGATGAGTTAGATGCCCGTGTCAAAGACAACGAGCAACGCGCTCGCACGGCAAACAATATCTACGCAAGCGTCAAAAGAAACCAAGCCAACCAATAACTAAACCCCCTAGTAGCCTTGTCTCGTGACAACTATTGCTGCGTGGAAAGACAAAACCCAAGTTTGGATGGCTGGCGATAGCGGGGCATTTGACGGCTCAACGGTCATTATTTCAGCAGAGCCGAAAGTTTGGGTCACGAGTTCCTCGCTTATTGGTGTTGCTGGGTCATTTCGGATTATGGATATTCTTCGCTATGCCAACGTCGGAGAACCACACGCCGTCCGTGACTATCTCCTTTCCAAAGCAACCGACTCGGGTTTTCCGCAAAGCGACTGGTCAGTTCTTGTTGCCGACCACACCGGGGTCTACGAAATTGGGGAAGACTTCTCGCTGCTGAAATCAAAAGAAAACTACGGCGCAACCGGGGCTGGAGCGGAAACTGCGTTCGGCGCACTCTACGCACTTGAGAAAGTTGAGATTGACCCTAAAAGGCGATTGGAAATCGTTGTCAACGCAACTATTCAGCACACGACTAACGCCCGACCGCCGATAAAGGTCGTATCGCTATGACGTGGACACTGGAGTATCCATATCGCCCCGACTTCACGCTCAACAAAGAGCGAACTGTGCACCATATGAAGCGAGCCAAGATTGTCAAGGAGTGGCGCGCGGCGTTCTGCGAACTCGCACAGGAAGCGATGATGCCTCGCCTTGAGGTGATTGAGGTAGTCGCAACGCCTCACGTTCTCAACGCCAAGTATCGCCAAGATGTAGGCGCTTGCTTCCCATTGGTCAAGGCCGCTATTGACGGACTCGTTGATGCTGGTGTGCTGATTGACGACAACGCCAAGATTGTTGTCAAGTTGACGTTCCTAACTCCGCAGTTTGGAAAAGATGCCTTAGAATTGACTGTCATCCCGGTTGAGGCAGAGTCGCACAACTAAACAGTCCTTGATAAACTGCGGTGTATCGGTTTATCAGGTGCGGGAAAGCGCGATAACCACCACACACTGAGGAACGAACCTCACTACACTAAATCCCACACTCGTAAAAGGAAAATCCAATGGTACTTGAACCACTCAGCCCACGAACTCAAGCAGATGCTAACGACACCCCTGAAGTCGCATCACTGCTTCAGCACATCAAGGACACTTGCTCACAGATGCGTGAACACGAAAAGAAAGTGGTCGAGCTCGGCAAGGAACGTCGCCAAACGGTGACTCGTCTTCGTGAAAAGGGTGTGACGTGGCGCAAGATTGCGGAGTGGGCTGGCACTACCGACCAAGCACTCTACAAGCACCACAACCGAGACTCGAAGTAAAGCCATAAGCGCGCCGTTAGTTGTAGCAAGTTACCTAGTCGGTTCTTGCTATCACCACTAAACCCTAGTAAGATAAACGGATTATGTCCTCGCTCTTACACCAAGCAGTTGTCGCACTAGCACAACGCTGTGACGGTGCGGCATCCCAAGATGGGCAAGGGTTCAACGGAACTGACGCAAAGTTTGGCAAGCAACTCGCCGCAACTCCGTTCGAGGCGTGGGGCAAGGATGGTGAAATCCAAGCCTACGAGATGCTCGCCAAGTACGCAAAGCAACTCGCCCAAGTTGGAATTTCGTATGCCGACATTGAGCGACCCATTGGCGAGAAAGCACCAAGCCGACTAAGCGGATTGCGAGCCGTTGACTTTCGTGACGGGCGTGTGGTTGTCGTATTGCCATATGGTGATACAGCAAACCCCAAGGGTCCATTGGCCGCCTATTGGAATCGTGATGCGAGGGCGTGGGTCGTAAACCAGAGTCGCTACGGCAAGGTAATGACGTGGGCCGAGCAGAACGACGTTTCCGTTAGCGAACGAGCGCAGAAGTTTCTCGACACGGTTCCCAAGGCGTTATTCGATGACTACAACGGCAACATCACTCTTAGCCGTGGTGAAATAGCGATTAGTTTTGACTACAACGCTCGGCTCGTGGAGGCCATCCGTACAATCCCCGGTCGCCGTTTCGATAAGGAAACCTCGACGTGGCGTGTACCGACCGAATCGGTAAGCGTCGTTCGGGCGTTCGCTGCTGATAACAAGTTCTTCGTGGCGGATGAGGTCAAAGCCTTACCCGACCAAGATGTACGAATCATCCCCAAGATTCTCGTTCACAACCACTCGTTCGCAATCACCTTTGGCTACGATGCCAACCTCCTAGAACAAGTACGTCAAATGCCGGGGGCAACGTGGTCGCCCGAGCTCCGTATGTGGCTCGTTCCTATTGAGTGCGTAGCCGAGGTTCTTCGGTTTCAAAAAGAACACAACGCCAAACTCTCGCAGGATGCGGCCGACCTTATCTCGGAAGCAGACTCGGTACAAGACATCATTGACGCAAGTTCGGCCAAGGATGCTGAAATCACGGTTCCCGGATTCGGTGGCGATGGTCTTGCCCTAATGCCGTTCCAACGTGCCGGTGTTGCCTACGGTATGCGAGCCTTGGGCTACGAATACCAAGAAGACAAGTGGGTTCGAGTTCACGACAACGAAACTGGCGGCGGTGTGCTGATTGGCGACGAGATGGGATTGGGTAAGACACTCCAAGGTCTTGCGATGCTCAAAGCAACCGAAGCGTTCCCCGCCGTAATTATTTGCCCCGCCTCGCTCAAACTCAACTGGGAACGTGAAGCGAAGAAGTGGATAAAGGGCGTAAAGGTACAAGTGGTGAAAGGCACGAGTGGCGATATAGATGCCGGTCTTGCCGACTCACCAGATATCTACGTCATCAACTACGACATCCTCTCCTATTGGGTCGAGAAGTTCCCACCACTTAAGGGCATCGTTCTCGACGAGAGCCACTACATCAAGAGTGGAACGGCACAGCGAAGCAAGGCGGCCATTCGCCTAGCCGACAAGATTCCCAACAACGGAACTCGTGTCTGCCTCTCGGGAACGCCCGTGGTGAATATGCCACTCGAACTAATGACGCAACTCCGAGTCATCGCTCGCCTCGAAGACTTTGGCGGTGCGAGCAAGTTCCGTTCGCAATATGGTCACTCATCGAGCCGTGCGTTGGCGATGCTGAATCGCAAACTCCGTGCCTCTTGCTACGTTCGTCGCCGTAAAGCAGAGGTTCTCACCGAACTCCCGCCGAAGATGTGGTCGGAAGTTGTGGTCGAGGGCGATGCCAAGGTGATGAAAGAATACAAGAAAGCCGAAGCCGACATCATCAAATACCTCACCGAGCTCGCTATGAAGATTGCCTTGGAGAGTGGTGCTGATACCGAAGAGGCACAGAACGAAGCGTGGCAGAAAGCCCTACGCGCTCGCTCGGCGGAACACCTTGTGGCTATCGCCACCCTCAAGCAGTTGGCCGCCAAAGCCAAGTTGAGCGCGGCAAAAGAGTGGGTGGGCGACTTCCTAGAGAACGATAAGAAGTTGGTTGTCTTCGGGTGGCATACCGAAGTGGTGAATATGGTTGCCAACGAGTTTGCCAACGGTTGCAAGATTCAGGGCGGTGTCTCAATGGAGAAGCGCCAAGCCGCCGTTGACAGTTTCCAAAACTCCGATGAGCAGAAAGTCATCGCTTGCCAAATCAAGGCCGCCGGTGTCGGTCTTACCTTGACCGCCGCAAGTGACGTACTCTTCCTCGAACAAGGTTGGACTCCTGCTGATATGGACCAAGCAGTTGACCGTTGCCACCGAATCGGGCAAAAAGACTCCGTGACTGGTTGGTTGATGGTCACAAAGGATACGATTGACGAAGACATCGCCGCGCTCATCAACGCAAAGCGTGTCGTGGTGAATCAAGCGACCGATGGCGTTCTCGATGACGAAGAGCAAGAGAACTCTATGGTCGGAGATTTGCTTGTCTCGCTCACCAACAAGGGGCTAGGCAAGTAACACACTCTGGGGTGGTGTAATGGCAACACAAGAGTCTTTGGAACTCTCGTTCTAGGTTCGAGTCCTAGCCCCAGAGCGTAGTGAAATGCTCGACTTTGGACACCTAATCGCAGTAGTGTGTCTCTAATGGCAACCGCACACATCTACATTGGCGACGCTCGCCAGCGTCTAGCAGAATTACCAGCAGGCTCGGCTCGCACCTGTGTCACGTCACCGCCCTATTTCGGGCTTCGTGACTACGGAACGGCATCGTGGGAAGGTGGCGACCCAGAGTGCGAACACAGGGTTGGTAGAGCCACACGGGGCGGTCTGACGGGAAAGCAAGCGAGCAATACAGGTTCGTTTGGCGATGAAGCGGTCAAAGAATGTCCTCAATGCGGGGCGAAGCGAATTGACTCCCAAATAGGTTTGGAAGAAACCCCCGATGCCTACGTCGCTGAAATGGTGGCGTTATTCCGTGAGGTCTGGCGAGTGCTGGCCGACGATGGAACGGTCTGGCTGAACTTGGGCGATAGTTATGTTGCCGACAGTTATGTCAGGGAGCGTGGAACGCAAGCGTTCCAGAGCGGCGCTGATACCGCAAATGAGGGCTGGCTTGCGGCAGACCGGGCAGAGAGTGGCAAAGCACGAAAAAACTTGTCGTGGGCTTCCAGCGCAGGGCTAAAAAAGAAAGACCTAATCGGTATCCCGTGGCGTGTGGCGTTAGCACTTCAGGCTGACGGCTGGTATCTGCGCTCAGACATTATCTGGGCAAAGCCCAACCCAATGCCAGAGAGCGTCACCGACCGCCCAACCAAAAGCCACGAGTATCTATTCCTGCTCACCAAGTCACCTCGGTACTACTACGACCACGTTGCCATCAAGGAAGATGGTGTTATCCCTGCGGGAACGAAGTATGCCAAAGGTAGTGAGGAACGAGCCGCCCAACCGGGAGTCAATGCTCGCCCACCCGAATACAAAATTGCCGATGGCAAGAGGAACAAGCGAGATGTATGGACTATCAACACAAAGCCGTTTCGTGGGGCACACTTCGCTGTAATGCCCGAAGCGCTGGTCGAGCCTTGTGTCTTGGCCGGAAGCGCCGAGGGAGACACGGTGCTCGACCCTTTCACCGGAAGCGGAACGGTGGCAGTTGTCGCTATGCGCCACGGGCGCAACTTTGTCGGCACGGAACTCAACCCTGAATACGCTGAAATCGCCTACAACCGCATTACCAATGATTCGCCAATGCTCAATGACGTGACGCTGGTGAAATAATGGAATACGATGTCGGGCATCCAAGTTTTGATGAAAGTCGGGTTCTGGTCCAGTTATTCAGGGTTCGAGTCCTTGCCCCAGAACTAAACTTGGCGCTCTCGCCAAATAGTCGTAGCATCAAGCATTGGTTTGAGTGCGTTGAGCGATAGGTTGATGCAATCTGTCCAAAACTTTGTTCCGTTGCTAGGGTCAACCTGACCTGCTCGCCAAATCTTTCCGTGTCGGTCAAGGATTGAACGATTTGCTACGCCCACAAGATAGGCGTGGTGAAACGACTCAACAAATCGTGAGCTCAAGTTCCTATTGCGATGAAGGCTTACAAAGCCCCAATAGGCAACGTCTTGATGCTCGTGGTTATAAAGAGGAACGGATGCCTCATAATCACCCCTAGGTGGAACAGTCCGGTCTTTTGTCTTGATGTCCAAACGGCCAGAGCGAACGATAGTTAGGTCGTGAGTGGTTGCGTAGTCACCCGTGTATCCAACACCATTGGAAACGAGAAACTCGGTAAAAACAATCTCACCAAGACAACCAATTACGTTTGCCTCAAACCCTCGGTGGCTCCCCTTGTAAACAGGCAATCGGCTCGCCGCTTCTTCCGCCGCTATGTAGTGTCGCTCTTCAAGTTGTATGACGGGATAAGTCATCGTGCTGAAATACTAGTAGAGCGCTAGTAACAAAAATCGTGTTCTATATTTCGGGTAGCAACTCAACATAGGGGGCGATTATGCGAGACACTCGCACTTCCATCCAAGTTCTTCCGTTTAGCCCGAAAGAGTGGATTGTTGTCGGTTTGGGTAATCAGATGGGCGTAAAACTCGCCATCTATACCAACGAGGCCGAAGCAGTTGCCTGCGCCCAACGCATCGAAGAGGCTTTAGCGGCGTAAAGCCGTAGTAGCCTTTAGACACTATGACTATCAACGTTCGTGCTGAAAAGGTTGCCATTGACTCCATCAAGGCTCATCCGTCAAACCCTCGGGTGGGCGACGTTGCCTCGATTGCCGATTCCCTAAAGGTCAACGGCCAGTATTCACCAATAGTGGTTTGGAACGACACCATCATCGCCGGAACCCACACTTGGAAAGCCGCAAAGTCTTTGGGGTGGAAAGAAGTGGCGGTCACTCGCTACGAGGGTTCCGAGCGTGATGCCCTAAAAATCCTGCTTGCCGACAACCGAACCAGCGATATCGCCTCGTATCACAACGAGTACCTAATCGAAATGCTGAAATCGCTTCCAAACCTCGACGGAACCGGGTACGACAAAGAAGCCCTTGACGAGCTCGAAGGCTTGTTTTCGGAACCAAGCGGAGGCGTAAGCCAGCCCCTCGTCACGGAACCAAAGGAAGACACGGGCAACGTTCCAATCCAAATCGGGGAGTGGCGAGGCGAACTCGACCCCGAACTCACGAATATTTGGCTCTTGTCCGTAAAAGAAGTCGTGGGCGACAAAAAGCCACGAATCACCAGAGAGTTGCGCGCTCGGCTCGACGTTCCAAAAGAGGCGAAGCCGAAAAAGGAAAAGACCACGGTATCGGCTCAAAAGCAAGCCCCCGAGAAATACGCTCTAACGGAGACAACCACCACACCCCTATCGGAACTCCAAAGGTTCCCCGGAAACCCCCGAGAGGGCGACGTAGGGGCGATTAGCGAGAGTCTGCGCCTCTTCGGTCAGTATCGCCCAATCGTCGTGAATAAGCGAAACAATCAAATCCTCAAGGGCAACCACACCGCCGCCGCCGCCGCATCGCTCGGGTGGAAAGAAGTTGCCGTTGTGTGGGTAGATGTTGACGATGAGGCCGCAAAGCGAATCGTCTTGGCCGACAACCGAACTGCTGATAAGGCAACCTACGACAACGACATCCTCGTACAGATTCTTGGCGAAGTAAAGACCCTTGATGGCACGGGTTTTGACGAGGACGACGTTGCTGATTTGGAAAGCGGAAAGCCGATTACGCCAAAGCAACCAAAAGTCAAGTTCAAGATTGGCGAATACTCGTTCTCGACCACCGAAGACATTTACAAGGAGTGGGCGGAGGAACTCACCATTCCCGATGATGCTCTCCATCGCCTCGGCATCCCGTTGACCAGCGTGGTCAAAGAGGGATAGTTGACTCACCACTCTAAACCGCAGTAGAGTGGTATATGCCTATAAATTATTTACTCGGTGACGCAACCGAGCCACAATCAGACCACCCGTTCGCAATTATCCATATCAACAACAACTTGGGCGCGTGGGGCGGCGGTTTCGTTCTTGCCGTTTCCGAAAAGTGGATTGAGCCAGAGGTCGAGTATCGCAGGGCGATACAAAAGCAAGAAATAGAACTTGGCGATATCCAAATCGTTCCTATTGAGGACTTTGCCGTAGTGGTGAATATGGTCGCCCAAGACGGGTTCCCAACCGACAAACGCCCGTGCGCCGTTGATTACGAAGCCCTTGCCGAGTGTCTCCGTAAAATCGCAAAGCGACTACCACCCCAATACTCAATCAACTTGCCCCGTATCGGCACAGGAATCGGCGGTGGTGATTGGAACGTTATTGAGGAAATACTCAATAACGAACTTGCCGACTACGAGATAAATGTCTACGATATGCTCGGCACGAAGTTCGCGCCCATAGTAGAGTGACCTTTAGTTACTCGAAAGGGAAGTGATGAAGAAGACCCCTACCGATTTGGCAGCCTACGTAGTTGCAGCGATTCTTATTGTGCTGGCATATGTCTGTGCGTGTGGCTACGCGCTGATGCTTTTGATTGGATACGCCCACTCGTGGGATAAGGCAATCCCGACTATCGGATTCGTGCAATCCCTAGCCCCTGCCATCCTTATTCGATTGCTAACGACTAGCGTTTCACCCCAAAAAAAGAAAGAGAATAAATAATGTCAACCCTCATCATTTTGTTTGTAGCCGTTGTAGTTATCGGCTCGTTCATTGACGCTTGCCTTCAGCACAAGAGCAAGTGGGATGCAGTTCAGAAGTCAAAGGCGGGTTGGATTATTCTTATTCTGTTCTTTGGCATCTTCGCCACCATCCCCTACCTCGTTGCCGTTCGACCCAAGTTGACTGCGCAGAACTAATGCCCGAAGAGGTCAATCACCTCGTACATCCACAGCCCGAGATACAACTCTTGCTATGGCTATACTCACAGCAACGCAACTATTCGGAGTTGGGTCACACCGTTGAGGCCAACACCATTGGTAGCGTTATTGAGTGGGTAGAGCAACGCAGAGAGATTGCAAGAATGGCGGAATAATGTCACGGGTGGTTGGATACGGAGTGTGTGCCAAGTGTCGGCAAACACTGCACTTGGTTAGAAACGAGTGGATTCACGCAACTCCCGACATTACGCACGAAGCGGTAATCAAATCACCAAACACCGATTGGATTGACCAATGATTATCGGAGTGACGGGATACGCACAGGTCGGTAAAGATACGCTCGCCAACGAACTCGTTAGGTGCGATAGATTCCACCGAGTTGCTTTTGCTGATGCGATGAGGAACGTTCTTTACGCACTCAATCCAATTATTGAGGTTCCACGCAAAGCGCATCTCAACGGTATGTCGTGGTTGGTTGGCGGCACACACAACAAGCGTCTTGCTGAAATTATTGACCAATATGGATGGGATGTCGCAAAAGTTGAGCACCCCGAAATCCGTAATCTTCTCCAACGGCTCGGAACTGATGGCGGTCGTAAGCACTTGGGCGAAGACATTTGGGTTCGCACGGCGTTAGACAATCAGCAAGTTGAGAGGCTGGTCGTGCCAGATGTTCGCTTCCCCGACGAAGCCGAGGCAATCAAAGAGCGCGGTGGCTTTATCGTGCGAATCACGCGCGAGGGCTATGGGGCGACAAACGGCCATATCTCCGAGGTTGCCTACCAAGACCAAGACTTTACGATTCCAAACAATAGAACGCCCGAAGACCTACACCAAAACTTTCGTATCGCGCTCGCATCGTTTCAGCAGAGCCAACAACCATAAGTGGCCGAAAGTATCCGAATAAACGGGCGTGTCTATTGCCCTACTTGCGTTGAGGAATACGGCTTAGACCAGTCCAACCCACAAGGCACGGATTTCGTTGAGCAAACAGTAATCCCGTATCGGTTGATGCTGAAATGCTCGTTTCCCGGTTGCCAACGGCAAGTAAAGCCATACGCAAAGAAGTGGATAACGCCCGCATCTGAGGATTTCCAAATCCTATTGTAAGATTTGCCTGATTCCAAAAGAAACGGGTAGACAATGGCAAAGCCAGAGGTAGTTCAGTCGTATCAGCAGGCAACGGCGTTCCAACCCGGAACGTCCGTCACGCTCACAAACGCCAGCACCTCATACCCCGTTATTCCAGCAAACACTGGGCGCTTTCAGGCTTGGATTACCAACATTCACGCTTCGGCGGTTATTTATCTTTACTTGTCCGCTACGGGTGCACAAGTTGGTAAGGGAATCCCATTGCAACCAAACGCACAGATTCAGTTCACAACGTATGTTGGTGCTGTGTCGGCTATTAGTTTAACTGCGGGTGCGACGCTCGCCATTGCTGAAATATAGGAGTTTAGATGTCAAATCCTTTTTCTCTTGAGAACCTTGCACCTACTTGGGTAGAGGCAACCGAAATCCTTAAGGCCGGTGACGTAGAGGGTCACGCATTTCACGGCAATCAGTACTCACAAGGCGTTGGTGGCGGCGGTTCATCAGCACCACGCCAAGTAGACACAGGCCGTTGGGGTCAAGTGAGTGGGGGCGGCGTTCCACAACGAACGAACGTGGGTGGCAACCCCGACAACTTTCCAAAGCCCGAGGAAGGTCAGATGGTTAGCGCCGGGCAATTCCACCAAACGCCAGAACAGCAAGAGGCAGAACGTCGCAACCAAGCAATTAGTGCCTATATCGACACGCACGGCTACGCACCAGACCAAGCACCTCATACGTCTTGGTCGGGCGGCCCAAAGGCAGACTTTGAGACAGGCCATATGCACGGCACGGGCATCGGCGCTTCACCTAGGCTCGGCACTATCCCAAGCCCACGCCCACCAGTTCCATCGAAGACCGAGGGTTCCGAGTTTTATCACGCCACGCCGGGTATCGACCCTAGCAAGTACTACGACAAGAAATAAAGACGATGAGCAACCCATTCGACCTTAGCAACCTCGCCCCAACGTGGGTAAAGGCAACGGCTATCCTCAAGGGTGACGTACCCGGTCACGTTTTTCACGGCAATCAGTATGGTCCCGGCGAAGCATCTTCCGACCTCCGAGCTCTAGCCGACCGTGCTGAAAAAGCCCCCGTTCGCCAACGTATTAGTTCGGGTCAAGACGTTCTTGGTCGCACTTGGAACAAGGGCAACGCCGGTTACGGCTACAAGGTGAGCGAAAGGTTAGCAAGGGCGAACGAGGATATTGCTGAAACGGCTCGTTCCCTCGCAGACCAGATTGACGCTAACCCCAAGACGGCCGCCGAACACATCGCAGATATTCGCCAAGCAGCACAACAGGCAAAAGACCACGCGATGCGTCACCTTATGGTTGATAACTTCTCTACGGGCTTTGCCACGGGCGAACACGGCGACTTGCTCAACAAGATTGCCGACCACCTTCAGGGCAAGATGAAAGAGGCTCAATCGGCATCGCAAGGTGACAGCGCCCAGAACGTAAACACGGCTCGCTCGGTCTCTCAACAAGCATCTGCTGCTGAAAACGCTAGTGCCACGGCGAAGCCCACGAACCTCACGCCAAGCGGCCACCGACCACTCTCAAATATCGCCTCTGAAATCATCAAGGATTGGTCATCGCAAAAGGGTGGCGTGAACTTTGGTGCGAAGCCGTACCTTGAAGCGATGCGCGGGCTTTACGACATCAAGGACAAGTACGGTCTTGACAGCGCCAAGAGCATTGTCAACTACTTCCTCGCCAACTCAAGAGGATGGCAAGGTGACAAGGCTAAAGAAGTCAAGGCTGAACTCAAGGCAATCGTCAAGAAAACGCCCGGCTACTAAGCAAAACGCTTGACTATATCGTTCACCACTCGATAGAATGGTTGTGACGATACGAACCGTGCATAGGCCACCTACGTTTTGCCGAGTTGACGGGGAGTGGAGTCATCTCCATATAAGCAAACCCTTATGCCTCGTATTACCTTATGCGAGGCGGTGCGCTGGCGCAGTTCATTGGCTTTCTTTCCTTCTTTGTTGGGTCAATGAACGGAACCCCTGCTAGTCCTTCCATCTAGCGGGGGTTCTTGCTTTGTATGGGAAGATTGTCGTATGGCATCACTCCCCGACCTACCTCTCTATCCTGATATCGGGCTAGACGGCTATGTTGTGAGTGTTGATGCCCTAAACAAGTGGGCGCACGAACTACTCGTGCTGAAATACGCCGAGCTCGACGGAGAACACGGCGAAACGTATCTTGTGGTGCGAACGTGGCTCAATACCTACGCAGCGAAGTTCCCCGAAAACAACTTTGACAATGCACCGTTGTATCTTGACGTGCTGATATGGCTTGACGGATTCGTGGCGTATCTAGAGGGCATTTCGTAATCCCTGCTCTAAGATTGGCGATATGGTACGCCGGTTCTACACACCCTTTTCACGAATCCTCAAGGGCGATATTCCGGGTCACGCATTCCACGGCAATCAGTACGAAGCCGGGAGTGGTGAAATAAATTGGGTTGACGATTACGGAAAGCCAAAGCCATCGCCAATCCCATTCTTCCAAAAAAACCTCAAAGAGTTCTATGAATCTGGCGGCAAAGTAGAACGCTACGACAGCCAAAACAAAGTGGATGACCTACTCGCTGAGGTGAGGGAAAAACTACATCCCGGCGAAGCGAAGGACGTTGTTGACGAGGCACACACGCCAGAGGAACGAAAAGCCCAAGGAATCCGTTTCATTGAGGAAGCAGTAAGGGAACACCTTGGTCACATTAAGATTCTCGGCAAAGATTCGCAGTTGCTCGTTGCGCGCGACAAAGACGGAAATATTGTTGCGGCAGTCAACGTAGAGCCCTTCCAATCCGACGATGGAGAGAAACTTTCTGTTGGGTATTTGGGGTCAACCAAGGATGCTCACGGTGCTGCAACGGCATTAGAAGAACAAGTCGCACAGTTGGCTGCTGAAAAGGGAGTCGGCGTAACATCCATACCAACCGCCGACTCAATGCCGTACCACAAAAAGATAGGTCGCTCATTCAACTATCGGGGTGCGTCGTATTGGACCCCCGACGAGTGTAAGGCAATCGCTAGTTTACCTAACCCCGATGTAAAAGTCACTAAGGGTGACGTGGATGGGCATCCCTTTCACGGCAACCAGTGGGAAGCCGTTGGGAGTGCCGAGGCGGTGTCACGGTCTAAAGACTTTATTGCCGACAAGGTTCTTTTATCAGAAAGCGAATCTCGCCCCTTTTCTAACAACACGCTCACTAGCGACGAAAAAGATAAATACATAGACAATCTCGCAAAGATAGTTAGCGACCCAGCACAGTTCCAAAAAGCACTCGACAACTTCACCACGAATGGAAAGCCCGACCCAGCAAAAGCAGTTATGGCGATGCTCGGAAACCTCGGAAAGCCATCGGTGGTTAGCGAAGCAGAGTTTGGAAAAGGCGACGAATACCAGCGCCTATTTACGGGAATCTCATCGGCAATCGGCAAGGGTGCTGAAACCATTTCCACTTTTGCGTATAGTTCCAATCCCCCTTATGGCGGTGGCATTTACGGAACCGCTTTTTATACAAGCGAACTGCCTAATGATGCGATTTACTACGCAGACGAGCGCGGAGAAGACCGTGACCATATGGTTATGCAGATGCGACTTGATTGGTCCAATCCTGACTCAAGTAACTCGGGTATGAACCACGTTGCGAACTACCGATTCGACAAAGAAAAAGACTTTGCAGACTTGCTAAAGGCAAACGGGTTTAGTAAGGAAAACGCAGACTTACTTACGCAAGGGCTAGGAGAGGTAGCGGCAGATGCCTTATGCGGGTACAAATACACGAGGTCAAGCGCCTACATAATGGTATATGACCGTTCTATTCTGCAAATGAGCAACACCTACGCCTTTTGGGGCAAGGAGTCGCCAACGGCAACTGGCGACGAAATATTGGCAAACCAAGAAGTCAATGAAGACACTGGCGTATCAGCAGAAACAATAAAGACCCCATTGGCTAAGGGCGATGTTCCGGGCCACGTCTTCCACGGCAATCAATGGTCTAGCGGTATGGGGGGGACGACACCAGACGGTCGTTCGTACAACGAGCTCGAGGCCCAAGCCAAAGAACTCTCTTCCAAACTCGGCTACGGAGACAAGTTTGCAGAGAACCTCGTGCGAGTATGCGCCGACTCCACCACTCTTGGGAAATATGCTGAAATCAACGAAGCCGGGCGAAACCAACTAAAGGTTGCCAACCTCATCCTTGACCGCATCGGCAATAACAATCCGCCAAAGGTCGTATCACCGAGCGAGTTCGCATCCGTAAAGAGCGACCTACCAACGCTCTACACAGGCATCTCTGACCATCGCTCACCAGCCTCGGACAAGATATCGGACTTCGCCTACGGGCAAGGCACAAAGGTCGGCGCAGGGGCGTTTGGGCGTGCGTGGTACGCCACCACCGATAAGTCGGGTGCTGAAGACTACGCAAGGCAGTGGTCGGATACGGGGAAGACCGTTGGCGGCGTAATGAACCTCAAACTCCAAAGTGGCTCAAAGGTGATGGATTACGACAAGGCAATTGGCGAGCTCAAGCAGACCGACACTAGAACCGGCACGGGTCTATTAGACGATATTGACAAAGTTACCGAGATGATTTCGGCGGGTAAGCCCGAATTAGAGGGAATCGCACACACCGTTGCTCAAACAATCTTGGCCGGTGACGAAAACATCACCCTAGCGATGATGGGCGTTGATGCCCTCACCACCAACATCAACGAAAACGGCGAGAAGTACGTTATGTTGCTGAACCGAAGCAAACTCGTTGTGAGTAGCCAATACGACAAAACCGACGAACGAGGCATCACCCCAGTCGCAATCCCAGCAAAACCAGAAAACGTAGTCAAGGGCGATGTAGAGGGCCACGTCTTTCACGGAAACCAATGGACGACTGGTAAAGAGGGTGTCGCTACTAACGATGTAATGGAAGATGGCATTGACAACGAACTGAGTCAACTTTTTGACCCCAACGGATACGCCGACCCGAGTAGCAATCGAATGAAGATGGAACACTTCGGCCCCCGAGCA
>Ga0208256_1000079_pt1 | contig 22516 bp, 25 predicted proteins | sample CryBogCBH22Jun08_FD_184608 | JGI IMG/M metagenome (GOLD analysis project Ga0208256, IMG submission 184608) | Freshwater microbial communities from Crystal Bog, Wisconsin, USA - CBH22Jun08 (SPAdes) | ecosystem: Environmental > Aquatic > Freshwater > Lake | place: Crystal Bog, Wisconsin, USA... | reverse complement strand
TGCCTTTTGCGCATCCGTCAAAGAGTTGTATTCCTCTTGAGTCTTGGTGTCAAGATTTGATACCGCTGTATTGACGTCAGCAATGCTTTGATTGGTTGAGGCTTGATTTGCCGCAACGTCCTTACCTAGGACATCAAGCCCACTTTGAACGCCAGAAATCTCTCCGGTTGTCTGAGCTTGGTAATCAGCGAAGTTCTTGTTCTGCTGATCTATAGCCGTATTCAGTGCGGTGTTGTAGTCTTCGCCTTGGGCGCGTAAAGCATCCATCAGACTCTTGCCTTGATCATTCAATTGAGACTCAAGGTTGGACTGCACGTCATTGATTTGCTGAGAATTTGCACTCAAGCCCGATGTTAGGTTTTTGCTCAGATCACTAATTTGACCCTCGACAGCCGCATTCTGAGTCGAAGACTGTTCAGACACCTTATTGATGGCATCCTGCAAAGAAACGCCTTGTTGCGTCAGATTTGCAACGTCAGACTGCTCTTGGGCTGACATACCAGCCAATTGAGACTGCGTCTGCGCTTGATCAGATGCAACATTCTTTCCGAGAACATCTAGCCCACTTTGGACATTTGAAATCTGTTGTTGGGATGCCTGCTGACCGGATGACAACTCGGATATAGCCTGATTCGTCGCATCCTGAGCGTTCATCCCGCTAGTCACCAATTGGTCAATCCGCTGATTCAACGAACTGGTGGCGTCCCCAAGTTGAGACTGCAGGCTTGATTGAACACCACTAATTTGATTGCCAAGATTGGTGGATACGTCTGATATGGACTTAGATGCGGCATCAATTGCGGACTGATTAGTCGCTTGATTAGATGCCACGGTTGAAGACAATGTGTCCAACCCGCTCGTCGTCAAGTTTCCTGCAGTTTGATCTGTCGATGTATTTGTGTTGTCAGCAGTCGTGCCCGAAGTGCCAGTTGCACCAGTCCCAATCGATGAGGAGTCGGTTCCGCCGCCAAGGCCAGTTGCAGTCTCGGACGTCGGAGCAGTCGAGGCTGCATTGACTGAATGGAAGTCGTACTCTCCCGAGATTCCCATTGTCCAGTAACCGTTGTTTGTTGGGTCAACCCAGACGCCACGGTCTGGATTCCAAACAGCACCACGATCTGGAGGGAACACCGGGCTTGATGCGCCATTCAGCACTGCACCACTTGGTATTCCAGTGCCCGATGATGCCACTTGAGTTCCGGCACCAGAAGATGCCGTTGGGTTGGCCTGTGCATGTGCAATTGCCTCATCACGGTTTGCACCGGTGGCAACTGCAAGATCGACAAATTGTTTGTCCGCATCGCTCAGTGCGTTGTAGCTGGCGTCACTGCTGCTTGTGGCGGCAGTTAAAGCACCAGTGCCAGTATCTGTTGCGGCTTGACCTGCAGTATTGGCTCCCCCAGCGACGGCACCAGCAAGTCCTCCGGCTACCGTATCAGTGTTGTTCGCAACCGTGTTCAATGCACCAGTGTCAGTGGCCGCAGTTGACGTATTGGCACCAGCGTTTGTTTCTGTACCAGCATTGTTTGCAACTGTAGTCAATGCTCCTGTATCGGTGGCTGCTGTTGATGAGGCATCAGCAGGTAACCCCCCAGTTCCTGGAACCGGTACATCAGTAGACGTCCCCGTATTCAATGTTGGTGACGTATTTTGATCAATTGGTGCGGCATTTAGTGGGGACGAGCCTGAACTTGCCAATTTTGTGGCAGAAGAAAGAGCCCCGACAATATTTCCACTGGACGCAGCTTGAGCAACTTTTGCCGCATTGAGGGCATCATTGACGCTTATTCCAGTGTCACCAATTTGAGTGTTTCCAGTGCCGGCTAAGTTTGATACCCCTGTGGCGGCGCCAAGAAGATTTCCACTTTCTAAATTTTTGGCTACGTTTGTGGCTGTATTAACTTGACCAACAGTAACTCCGGTATCGCCAATTTGCGTATTACCAGCTCCACCTAAGCCGCCCAAGACAGCGCCCGTAAGTGCGTTACCGCCTGTCAATGCTGCAGTTCCGGCGCCCAGCGCCGCACCACCAACAATGGGAGCCACTGCGGCTCCAGCACCTAGTGCAGAGCCTATTGTTGTGCCGAGACCAGGAGCAAATGCAGACAATGCTAATGGAGCAACAGAAGCCAGCCAAGAGCCTAAACCACCTGTTGTTTGACCTTGATAGCCCGTTTCATTTCCATTCACATCATGCGTTGTGCTTGTTCCAGGAAATGATGGATAGTATGTTGTCCAAGATGAAACGCCTCCAGAAGAGTCTAACGTTGGCTTAAAAATATAGCCTGCAAAACTTAGAGGTTGACCGCCATTTGCTTGAGCAGCGGAATTTAATTGTTGCCACAAATCTGCAGGAAGAGACGAATTGCTACCTCCCGGATGTTCAACATCATTTACTTGTGACATTAACTGTTCATTAGCGTGTCCTGGCATTTTTTATTCCTTAAGCACCAATGGACATGATGCCCAACATTTGGAATGCCCAATCTTGCCACGTTTCAAAGCCACGAGCATCAGGAACACCTGACTGAGTGAAATATCCAATTCCTGTGATGGCATCTACCCAAGTGCGCCACTGATCTTCTGGGACATGACCTAGTTGTTGGGGGGCGAAAAGCTCCTCCATCAGCTTGCAGTACTGATTCCAGTCCATCCCTCTCGGGTCATACGTGACCATTATGGATTCCCCGTCCCGCGCACATCGCCCACGTCGAGGCTCAGCACAATCTTACCCATTTGGTAGTCGCCATTAAACGTGTTCGATTCAAACCGCAATCTCATCTCACGGCGTTGCTCACGCATGTCGATCTTGAGCGTTGTGGGGTCAAACGCATAGGGATCGGACGGCTCATCCGTGTCGTCTGCGTATCCCTTACCTGTTACGATGACGTCCATTGTGCCGTTTTGAACAAAGTCAGGTTCGATGCGCTCACAGCGTGTCCAGTTGTTGTCCCCGGGTTGCTGAGTAGACCCGACAAGACCCGCAAGGCTTCCTAAAATAGGCGTCTCAATTGCAGAGTAGATCGCATCCACATTCGTCAAATACACCGAGTTCATCCCTGTCTCGTGTTGCCAGATAGTGGTTCCTGTTGCGGAAAGGATGGTTGCTCCAACGGCTACACCAGTTGGGTTGTACACCGTGTATGTTCCAGTTCCGCCAAGAGCCCCTCCGGGAGCCGTAGAGGTTAACTGAGCGGTGATCACCATTTGATCGGGAACACCAAGACCTTGCAGAATTTGACCGACTAAGATCGTCCCAAATTCCATGGTAGTGACCGTTAAGGTCGTACCGCTTACGGAGCCTTGGAACTCTACGATCGTGTTTGTCTCGTTACTGCTCCAAATAGGTTTGGGGAACACTTCAGTGAATATGCCTGCAGAGCGATTAGCACCAGGAGCCGATCCTGCGTCGTACCAAGTCTTCTCACGCACGTTGTATATCACTGCATCCGTGCACTCCGTGGCATCTCCGCGGGGATAGAACCACCAGATTTCACCCCAGCGAGGGACTTTCGTGCACCAGACTTTTTGACGCTGTGAGTAGTTCAGGTTGTCAAAGAACCAGTTCAGGTTTTGAGTATTGGCAATCTCTTGAATGGCTCCGTTATACATCAAGAAGCGGTCAACGCCAGCCCAGTAGAAAATGCCATCGTACTCAATAACGGAACTGGACGACAAGATCGAGCTTTGCTGTGTCAAAAGGTCATAACGCCAGTACAAAGTCGATGTGCCTACGTTTTGAGGCGCATAGGACACCCTAATCACTGAATCTAGCGACCAAAACAGACCAGATGGTGAGGTAGTACCACCACGCACTGGAAGCCCCTTCACGATCTTTGTAGAGGCTACGTTGTTGGCGTTGGAGTCGGCAGACGTCCAATTGTTGAAGTCACCTGCGGCGCAGTTCTGAATCAGACCGTTATTCCCATACACAAACAAATACGGAAATAACATCACAACACCGCCAGATACGCTGATGTTGTTGTCGAATGTTAGGGTGACTGTACCGGATGCCGTGGCGGGATTGCTCAATACTGCAGTCCACACGCCAGAAACTAAGTTGGCAGACACCACTGTGGTGTTGGCGGGAATTCCCGTTCCAGTGACAGATAATCCAGGTCCAATCGCCGCAATGGTGGTTGCGAACGTTACGCTTGTTGACGTGTTTGTGGTTGTTCCGACAGCCGTAAAGACCCCTACAGGGGCTAAGGTTGTGCTTCCAAACGTCCCAAATAAGGGTCGAGTGTTGATCGTATTTGAGATGAAGTTCAGGTTCTGACCTGGGTGAGCGATTAACTTAAGGACTCCGCCGCCGGTAGAGTCCCATCCAATGTCAAACTGCCACAAGTTGTTGGCATTTGGAGTGAACGACGAGCCCAGTGAGTAAGTGGTTGGTCCTGTACCGATGGCGGTAACGTTGTTGGTCACCCACTGCTGAATGCCTGCGCTGTAGCCTGAGATGATGTAGTTCAGACCATTTGTGGCGCTCATGGTTATGCCTCTGGAAACGCCAGAAGCATTCAGAAACGCCCCAGTATAGCCGCCAATCTTTCTTGGCAACCCTCGCTGAAACCTCACCCACTGACCATCCACATAAGATGGAGCGGCGAATAAAGTCCCATCCCGCTGTATGCCAGGGGGCACCGTTAGGGATATGACCTTGGCTGTCAAAATGCGCCCCCGCCAATACCGCCAATCACGGTCAAGCCAGCCGCACTAAAGTAAGCCTCTTCAACACCGTTAATTGCAATACCCACTTGGTTGGAGTTGGGAAGATATAAACCCGTGTTTAGGTTGCCCACAAAGTTCAGTGATGGGTTTGTTGATGATCCAACACTCAAGGTCAAGGATGTGACGTTGTTTGAGACCGTAGACACGGCAAACACGTTCGTTCCGTCGCACACCATTGCAACAGTCGCCCCGGTGGGTATCGTTACCGTTGCTCCCCCAGAAATTCCGGTGGAGAACTTCAATGTGTACGATCCAGATGTGCTGTTCGTAACAACGTAGAACTGCACCGTTGGGGGCAATATAACCGTTGTGTTGACGCTTAAAACACCCGTGTACTGTTGTAGAACGTATGAAGCCTGAGAAGAGGTAAGCGTAATCGTGCTTCCCGCCCCAGTGACCGATATTTGAGCCTGAGTGAACGAGAAGATGGCGCTTTGACCGTATCCCCAAGAACTGTACCCAGATGATCCATTGGATACCAGAGTAAAAGACTCGCCAAGCTGAAGCTGGACAGATGTGTTGACTCCATCAATGTAGTCTGTTCCCTGAGTCTGAACCGTCAACACTCCAGTGCCGTTGTTCTTGATGATGGTGAACCAATTCATCCCAACAATAGTTGAAACCGGAAGAGTGATTGACCCTGCTCCGCCCTGCCAAACCGACAACTGAGATTGAGCCGTAGAGCTTAAAGTTGCGTTGGTGTAATAGTTGACTAAAGGCGTGATGGTGTTCAGGGTGGAACCAATTGCCTCTAAGCCATATCCAGCCAGCGTGGATGCGTTTGCTGAGGATGTTCCTGCGCCCAATTGAACTTCTGTCCACACACCGTTAACGGTCGTGTTGTCAGTCAGCCAAATGTAGTAAGCAATCCCAGCCGCAACAGATGCAATCGTATTTCCTGAATTGTCGGCAACCGTGAAGGCGTACGTTCCGATGTTGCGAACAATAATCGCTTGACCCGTAGACACTTGAGTGGCTGGAGGCAACTCAAGCAACAAAGCCGTTGCAACAATCGTCTCGGAACTGATCGTCTGGGAGATGTTCACCCTGTAAGTTCCGGTAGAACCCGAGCCAGAGATGAGGGCAGTGATCGTTGTCCCTGAAGCAATGTTGGTTCCGGTGATTGTCTGACCAACCGCCAAGGTTCCAGACGATACCGCAGTGACAGTTAACACGGTGCCTGAGATCGATCCAGTGCAAGAGACGCTACCAATCGTTGCGGTGACGTCAATGATGTTGGCTGAAACGACTGTGTTGTTACCGTTGATCGGCCAAGACAGTTGCGTGTTTGAGCTAATCGTCAAAGCCTCATACGAGACTTGACTAGGTGAAATGGTTTGCCCCGTAAAAGGCGAGATATATGTGGTCATGGTTTGCCTTAGCTATCAACGGCAACCGCAGAGCGATCACCCACGCGGGATACGTCTTCCGATTTAAGGGCTGTAAGCGCCTCAGTAAACATCTGACTCCATAAAGCCAATCGAGCATCGTTCTTTAAGAACGGCGCTGTCTGTTTCAGTGTTCCAAAGAGCATCGCATTGGGAGCATTCTGAGTGAGCCAGTTGGTCTGATTGTTCGAGTCCAGCGGCTGAAGGCGTGTATAGCACAGCGCCTCAAAAGAATACGATTGATCTGGGGTTGGAGCGATAAACCAGTGATCGTAGTCGTAGTCAGCGTAGTACAGGGGTGTACTTGTTGTGTTGACTTCCGGCCAGTAGTTATTTAAATATTCCAGCTTGCGAAGGAGAAGAGGCTGTTTGTTCCCAAGAGAGTCAACGATCGTCATGGAAACGGTCTTCCTCCAGCGTGCAGGCTTTTGGATGACGGGACTGTTGGCGGGGATGATGGAGTCAACGACCTCTAATTGCCCAAGTGTTTTGATTTCTTGGGCAATTTCAAACTCAGCCAAACTGATGGCGGTGGGTATGAATGCAACGACAGCAGGGTCTTTCCGCTCCAGGTACTGAAGTACTGTGGAATTCAAGCTATCGTAGGTCATGACCCATGAGGGTGTGGTCGCCATATCAGTCCTTCACTTTCTCGTTATTTTCCCATCTGGAAAGCAATCAGGCAAATGGTCGTGTTCCAGCTTTATCGATGATCAGTGCTTGGCGGCGAGGCTTGGCTTCGGGTGTATTAGGCACGCTGATGTGTGTCCAGCGGTCAAACTCACGTATCACCTGGTCATACCCTGAGTCAGAAGCAATAATGGCTTTGACGACCTCATCAGGGGTCATAGCGGGTACACGAATGTCAGCAGCACAGCCGATGCGATGCTGAGAACTATCTTTACTGCCCACAGCATCATTGACTTGTTTGCATCTGAAAGCGGAATTGACCATGATGGGCTTGCCACCCAAGACGGATTTAACCTCTTCCAAGAATGCCGCCAGACGTTTAAGGTTTTCAAGTTCTTGCTCATTGGGCGTGTTGTCAAACTCACGGTGGTCGGTGTGAGTCAGCTCTTCATAAGTAAAGTGTTCAGATAAGTTCATTGTTCAACCTTCATGGTTTGGATGGTGTTGTAGGCGTCAATACAGGCGTTGAGTTGCCGGATGGCATTGTCTCCGTCGTCTGTGATGGCGACAAGAGCTTGAGCAAACGCTGGCTCAAGTTCGGCTCTTGCTTCTGTATCCCCGCTGGCAGGGGTGGCGCCTGGGGAGGCACAAAGGGGGCTTTTGGTGGGGATTGACAAGCGCAGAGTACCGTCAGCAATGGCAAGGTCACGCTTAGTAATTTCAATCTTTGCATCATTGTTTGCTTTCTGGAGTTTTGTAGATATGTCGTTGACCTTCATAGTCATCGCACGTTCAACCTCACGAGCCTCTGCATTGAGCCTTGCAATCTCAGCTTGTTGCTCAGCCTCTGCCTGTGCATACCCTTGATGGTGTCCAGTAAAGAATGCACCCAATAGCGCCAGCACAATGCCTAACAGGACATACGGGTTGAAGATGGACATTATTCGTCTTTCTTGTCACCGATATGGATTCCAGTGATCAATCCAATAAATCCACCAACAATGGTCTGAAATGCGGGTCCGATGATGTCGAACACCAACTTATCGTCCACAGTAGGGTCATAGATAGCCAGCAAGAACATGTAGATCATGCATCCAACCACTCCCATCAGGGAGACAGCAGCAATCACAGTGACAGTACCTTTTAGATTCATATAACACCTCAAAACGGTAATTTAGACAATGCCGCATCCATGACCCGAGCGGCTAAGGGTTCCGGCAATGACTTCACAAAGTCCAAAAACCACCATGCAAAGGCAACATAGCAGGCTACTTTGAACCATTTCTTGAAGCCCTCGATGATTTCTTTCATCAGTGGCACCCGTATTTGTTGCAGTGCAGATAAAAGTAGATTCCACCCCAAACCACTAAGCCAAAGATAATCAAAGACAAGATGCTGATGACAGCAAAGTCAATCGCCTCGCGTAACTCTTTCTTGCGTTTAGCCTCAGCCGCTTTAGCCCTAGCAATCTCTTTAGCCGCCTCGGCTTCCATCGCAGCGGCTCTCTTCTTGATGTTCATCCACACGTCCATCTTTCCGGACGAGAAGAATAAATTCTTTAGCGACTCTTCAAATTCACGAGCCTGCTCAAGAGCCATTTCAAGCTCTAAAGCCTTGCCCATGGCAGAGCCCTTGAAGCCACCCGTTTTGGCGGTGGCAACTACATGAATGGCATTGACCTTGGCGTCAAAGTACTTACCAAGTACAGGACCAAGGCTACCTAAGTCGGAAGCAGTTTGTGATGCCTTCTTGACCAGTTGGATCGCAGACTGTACGGCATCTAGCGCGGCAAACGGGTCAATTGGAATCATTTGTCAGCCTTACCGTCTAGCTTATCAAAAATTTGCTTGAGGATAGCCTTCACTTCAGCAATGTCGGCACGGTAGTCGTCTTTGACCACATAGTCATGCGGTAAAGAGTTCACCTTATCCTCAAGTTTCTGAATTTTGGTTGTAACGGAGTTGAAAACGTAGACAGCCAGAAAACCGCCAACGGATACGACGATGTTGAATAGTTGCTGGTTGTCCACGACTCATTTACTCCTTGACTTCTGGTGCTGGAGCAGGTTGTGCGCCTTGCTCTTGAGCTTGCTTCTGAATCTCTTGAATCAAGCCAGCCACCTCAACAAAGGGTCGATTGCCCAAGTATTGAAGAATGCCGTTGACCAATTGTGTGCTCAGTTTGATTTCATCCATTTTTCATCTCCATGAAATTGCCACCAGAGTAGGGTGGTGGCGTCCCTTTTCTATTATGCCGTAGCCCAAGGCAGAGGCGTATTTGTAGGGCTGACAGGAGGCGTAATCATGCTGTCGATTTGGCCTTGCACACAAGCCTGTGCGCTTGCGATTTGCTCTGCGGGAATCCACGCAATGACTTGAGCGGGTTGCAAATCTGCGTATGGGGTGTAGCCCGTTTCGCCTTGGGTGGGAGTGAATTGGCAGTTGCCATCGATGCTGGCGGTATGTTGACCGTCAACTCCGGTGACCTCATAAATCACGTTTACAACATACCCCGTTGGATTGGGGATGGTGAACATCTGTTTGATGGTGGTGGTGAAGGTGGTCATGATATTTTCCTTTCGGGGGTTAAGCGATGCCTGCGTTTGCAAGGCGTTTACGGAGGGATTGGATTTCTGCTACCAAGTCAGCAATGACTTCTGGTGTGCTTGGTTGCATTGCTTGATAAACTGGGTTTCCTTTGGCATCAACAGCATCTTTTGTTCCTGTCACGCTGTTTTCATACACTTCTTGGAATTCATGCGCCAAGAAACCTCGAGCATTTGCGCCACTATCTTTCCATTTGTAATCAATGGGCTTCAAAGCATCAATTCGTTCACCTTGCCCCGTTACTGCGCCAATAACATTTTTTAAACGGTAATCAGAAGTGGTGTTGTAAATAACAGCGTTAGTAGTTGTGACTCTTGTAATAGAGCCAATTGAAGTGGTTGCAGAATTTCTAAATTGAATATATCCGTTACCGCTTGCATCGTCTGTTGAAACAAGACCAAGCTGGTTAGAAGTAGCGCCAGTAGAAGCAAAACGAACTTTATCAGTGCCTGCAAATGTAGTCCCCACCAGCAAGTTACCCGAGCCATCAAAGATACCCCGTGGATTCCCATCCCCATCAGACAGCACGATGTAGTTGCTTGCCGTGCGGATGTCTAGGCCACCTTGGTTGCCGTTGTATGCGCCGATGATGGTGTTTTTCGTACCGGTTGTTACAGAATAACCAGCACCATAGCCAATAAATGTATTGATTGTATTTACAGCTACTGAACCAGTCGGGTTCATTGTGTAGCCAGCTTGATGCCCAACTAATGTATTTGATGAGCCGTACACGTTTGTGTATCCGGCTTGATAACCAAAAATTTCGTTGTTGTACCCAACCGTACCGCTATACCCCGCCTGATAACCTACAGCAGTGTTGTTAGATGCTGTGGTGTTGCTCTGGAGAGCGGCTTGACCAACGGCTACGTTGTACGACCCTGTGGTGTTGTAATAGGCGGAAGCATCCCCAAGAAACGCATTGTAAGAACCTGTTGAATTGGTAAATCCTGCGGCACGACCCAAAAAGGAGTTTTGAATACCAGTGGTATTTGATTGTCCAGCAGTAGAGCCAACAGCCGTATTTAAACCGCCTGTAGTGTTGTAGTACAAGGCGGCATCGCCAAGCACTGTATTCCCGTTTCCTGTGGTGTTTGTGTAGCCTGCGGCACGACCAATAAAAGCGTTATTTGAGCCAGTGGTGTTTGACAAGCCTGCGTTAGCGCCAAAAGCGACAACAAAAGCGCCACTCGTATTAGCCGCCAAAGCACTAGCACCCACCGCAGTGTTGGTAGATACAGCACCTGCACCACGGCCTACTGTGATGCCGTAAACAGTCAGGTCAGTACCGCTAAATTGCAAGTTGGTGCTTTGAGCAAACGCACTTGTAGAAGATGCGTAAAAAACTTGGTTGGCTGTAAACGAAGTTAAGCCTGTGCCTCCGTTGGTAGTGGCGAGTGTTCCGCCCAAGGTCACTGCGCCGGATGTTGCGCTTGAAGGTGTAAGACCTGTTGTACCTGCGCTGAAGGTCGTAACCGCCACGCCAGACAATGTAGACCACTGAGGGGCCGAGCCCGAAGATGTGAGAATCTGCCCGTTTGTGCCAATACCCAGTTTAGACAATGCTGTGCCGGATGCATAGTAGGGCAGGTCACCTGCGGTGTACGAGGAAAGACCAGTACCACCGTTTGAAGTGATCAATGTTCCTGCAACAGTCACAGCACCTGTGGTTGCAGTATTAGGAGTCAGGCCAGTCGTGCCAAAACTGATTGAGGACACATTGATGTTGCCTGCTTTGGAGGCCAACACCTGCACATTACCTGATGCATCTTTGTAGAAAAGCTTGCCATCAAAGTAGTTCAATGCCAATTCAGCGCCCGACGCACTGCTTGTCAGGTTAGACGCAGAAGGCGTGTTCCCAGTTGATCCGCTTGCGTAAATTAGTATGGGGGTGTATCCGCTTTGTGCCATGTTTTTTCCTTAGAATGCGCCGCCTGCAATGCCACCTGTGATGGTGCCATTTGCTGCGTTGCAGGTTATTGCCGAGTTTACCAACTGCGGAAGATTTCCGGTAGTCGCTGTGACAAATGTCAAGTAATTTGTTGCGCCTGTCGTTGCGGCTGTGATGCCGGTGTTAACGGCGTTTGTTGCGTTCGTGACCGCTGTAGTTCCGATCACCGAAACCACTTGAGCCGCTGTCGCCGCTGTGAACGCACTGGTGCCGTTACCGTAAGCAATACCCGTCAAGGTTGCAACACCAGTACCACCGTTTGAAGCCGGAAGAGTTCCAGTCACGCCGGTGGTCAAAGGCAACCCAGTTGCGTTGGTCAATGTGCCGCTTGAAGGCGCGCCTAATGCGCCGTTGTAAGTCACAAAAGCGCCTGCAGAGCCTACGTTCACCGCCAGGGCTGTCGCCACGCCAGTACCCAAGCCAGTGATCGATCCGACCGCTGGAGTTACCGTGGTGTTTCCTGCAAGGGTCAACTGACCTTGAGCATTGACGGTGAAGGTTCCCACCTGTGTAGCCGAGCCATAAGCGCCAGCAGTCACCGTGGTGTTGGTGATGCTAAACTGTGTCCCAGTCAGGGTCAGTCCGGTGCCTGCGGTATAAGCGCCGGGGCCGCCAATTTGAATGAAGGTGATCGACGTTGTGCCAATCGTAATTGGCAGTGGGGTCGTTTGAACCCATTGAGTGTTGGCGTTGATCGTTCCATTCAAAATGAACGTCGTGTCGCCGGGGGCGATTTCATTCTGTCCGGTACCTGTTTGGTCGTAGTCGGTTGCTCTAGTCAGCACCCAGTTGGTGGATGCAGAGCCTTGATTGGTGACCGTGTAGATGCCGTTGTATGCGCCGTTTGACTCATTCTTAACCAAGACACGAACGGCATTAGATGCGTCCGTTGAGGTGAATGTGTGCCCATCAATTGTCAAAGCGACTTGAGTTCCCGCATTGGTAATTGTTGCGCCAACACCGGATGTGCCGTTGTTGTAAGTCACCGTGCCCAGATCGGCGGTTGTTGCGTATGAACAAGCCGCATGGTAGTTGACGTTTGAGGCAATCGCATCAACGTACTGCTTGGTAGTCAACTGCAATGCTTGCGTTGGGTCTTGCGTAACCGCCACCGACGTTAAGCCACCAAGCGTCAAACTGGATGCGCCAAGGGCAATTGAGGTCGTGCCAACAGTCACCGACGAGTTTGTCAGTGCCGAGTTGGGAATGTTGGTGAATGTATTACTTGACCCCGACATTGACTTATTTGTCAGTGTCTGAGAACCTGTTAGCGTGGCTACAGTCGAGTCAATCGCAATCGTTACAGCCGATGCACCCGTGTAGCTGGTTCCGCTCAATCCAGTGCCAATCGTCAAAGCATTGGGGTTTACAGCGGTAATTGTTCCCGATGCACCCAAAGCCACAGCAACGCCGTTATACGTCACTGACGAGTTGGTCAGGCTTGCGTTGCCAATGTTGCTCAATGTGTTTGACGAGCCACTGATCGTTTTGTTGGTCAGCGTCTGCGATCCAGTCAGAGTCGCAACTGTCGAATCAATAGCGATGGTGACGGGGGCAGAGCCGTTATAGCTCGTGCCCGTCAGGCCAGTGCCTATGGTTAAGGCGTTGGTGGCCGTGGCTGTGACGGTAATCGAGCCACCCAAACTGACAGACGATCCATTGATCGTGATTGCGCTATTGGCTAACTGAGCATTAGTCACCGTGCCGCTCAAGTCAGTCGTTGGAACCGTTGCCGAAGCAGTGAATGCTGATGTGCCATTACCTTTGACGTATCCGGTCAAGGTGGAGACCCCAGTACCGCCGCTAGAGACATTCAAAACGCCTCCAAGGGTTACGGCGCCGGTGGTGTCTGTGTTTGGTGTAAATCCCGTTGTGCCCGCGCTAAACGATGTCACTCCGCCCGTCAATGAGAACTGGTTCCAACCTGTATTGGTGTAGCCTTCAAACTGCTGAAGCGACGTGTTGTAGCGCAAAGCACCGGCAGAACCCACCCTTTGAACAGTCGTTCCGACCGGAATGGTGATGCTTCCAGTGCCAGGAACTATGGGGTTTGTAGCCAGCGAAATGATCGGATTTGATGACCCATCACCATTGGCAATACTAATCTGATTAGTAACACCTTGTAATACAATTTTCGCTGGAGAGCCAGATTGGAGGGCTAAGATGCCTGTTCCGGTCAAGGAGACGAGGTTCTGAAGGAACGTTCCAAGGCTTATATTGGGGTTTCCAGCCACTCCATCGGCGTTGGTGATACTCAGCCCTGTCCCGACGCCAAAAGTGCGCCCTGTGAGCGTATTTGCGTTTGTTTTGACCTGTATTCCGGTGCTGGAACTATTTAAAGACTGAGCCGCACCCGTCAAATTGATCTGAAGCGCGCCTCCTGCGCCGCCATCAGTGAACGATAAGCCGTTACCAACCGTTAATTGACGAGCTTGAGTCAGTCCCGCGGTTGATCCAAACGTCACAAACGGGTAATTCAGAGCACCAGCGCCTGCAATTGCACCTGTGGTGGTCTGAACCGTAACCCCGTTTTGTACGATGGGGACAGCCTCAGTCCCTGCTAATGCCAGAGCCTGTGGTAGTTCAGTAATCGTGACTTGTGATGACATTCAAGGACTCGGCTGTGTTTTGATTGTGCTGTTGTTGCCATCATTGGTCGGCACACTCGGAGCTTGTTCTGTACTCAATACCTCGCCACCATAAGGCGTGGTCACAATATCGTATGGCTCCACTGCCACGCTGACATCTGGGCGAGGATACTGCAAAGTGATGCGTTCTGTCTTACGGGCAGGCAAGCGATAGGGGTCTTTTTGATCGGCGCAACCTTGCTGGCATACTTTGAGGCCGGGAAAATTGCTATCTGGCATAGCCTCAATGATAGGTCTCTTCATCTTGCATCTATCGCAAATGAAAATTGCTATTACTGCGTTGCCTTCAGTATTAAGAAAGCGTGGCATTAAACGGTTCTCCCCTGTGCAGCCAGAGTAGCACGACGAGCGGCAACACGCTTGGCAATTTGTTCAGGAGTTTGCTTGACGCCTTTTTTCTTGGCCGACAATTTTGCTCGTGTTTCTTCAGAAGCAGGAACGCCTTTGTTGGCTGGTATTGCACCAATGCGCCAAGGAGTTGGTCGAGGCACGCCTTTAATGGGGCTTACATAACCTTCTTCGCCACGTTTGATTTTTACAGGCTTCAAGTCCGTCCCATGATGTTTTCGTGCGGCAGCAGACATCTTCGCCCGTGTCTCTTCTGACTTGGAAACACCCTTAAAACGCAAGCTGGTTGCTTTTGCAACCTCTCGACGTGCCACCTCGTACAACCTAGAGTTGATGTAAAAATCATCATTACCGCGCATGCGTTTGATGGACGACCATTGATTCCCGCCGTGCAACTTTGCCAAAAGAAAGTGAGCAACAAAATGCTCTCTGGCTGTCAAGTCAACAAGATTTGATGGATCGTTTGAGCCACCCAATGACTTTGGAATAATGTGGTGGCGCTCCTTGTAGCCATCAATTGATTGACGCGCTCGGCACTTGGAGATCAAATTGTCATAAACTTTTTGGTAGTTCATGTCTTGTATACAGTAATGATTGGAGTTCATATTGTACTCTAAACATTAGCGTGTATACGGAGAGATATTGGGTGCAAAGTAGATTGGCGATTTATCACGGTTTTCCGCTTCCATCATTGTGAAGTATTTATCAGCTTGACCCTCAAGATACTGAGTGCGTGCAAGATCAACTCCGGGCAGTATCAGGCTCATCTGGTGAGCCAGCATGCACTGAATTGACTGATAGGCGTATTGAGGTATCTCTAGCTCACCGGACAGGTCTCCCACGTCCATGATCTGGCGTGAGTACCACACAACCATCTGAACAAACGGATCGGAAGGTGTTGGCCACAGCGTAATCTTTGCTTGTGGGATCGTGCGGTTCAGCCAAAACTGAAATGGCTGGTTTGCGGTGAAGTTTTTGTTCGGCAGGTTCGTGTAGTCATCACGGTTCAAGCGAGCCATGGTAATTTCAGTCGAGTTATTGCCAACAAAGAACTCGGCAACGTTCAATGTGCCGCCACTTGTCTCACGCATGCGGTAATACTGACACGTAACGCCTGGATCAATGTCGTACCAAAGCCATTGACCATTCACCCAAGTGGTAACTCCGGTGTCTTCCAGCAAATTCCACGTCACTCCATCGTTTGACCACTCTAAAAGGATGTGGAACAAGCCAGAAGTGGCAGGCAAGATGCCAATTGAGCCGGCATAGATTGGGTTATTTGGACCGTAATTGATGCCGATGTAGCCATTTGGGGCTGTCTGAGCATCGGAGGTCAACACATTGTTGTCAAAAGCCAGTCCGGTAACGCCGCTAGACGAGAAGTAAGCACCACCAGGAGCAGGCGTAGGACGATTTAAACGGCGATATAAGGCATTTAAAACGTCATTACCACCCACGGGTAGTAAATACTCGAATTGGTCGGCATTCATGCCGTAAACCTTCTTGTCGATAGCCCAATAGTTGATCCCTTGGTTGATCAAATTGGACAGGATAAAGAAGAGGGCTTGTTTGGAAGATTGAACTTGCTCCACGGTCAATTCTTCAGCCAATTTGCCCGACATACGAGCGCCTTGGTCGATGAATTTTTGCGTGCTAACAACCGTAGTTCCAACCGTTCCGCTATAAGCCATTTTTTATCCTCTACCAACCAGGGCAGTTCCAACGCTTCAAAGATGCTTTGGCGCGTGGAGCGTCCCCTTTTGAATGTTCTACAACACCGGACATACGTGCACAGAAAGAATCTTTCCTTGCGCCGCCTTGAGGCTGTGGAGCCTTCAAATGCGATCCAGTTTCACGGTTGTATTTTGCCCGACCTTTGGCAGTAAGACCAGCGCCACGAGACTCGGGCAACTTTTCTCCACGACCAACTGCAAGGCTCGGACCGCCTTCTTTCATTCGGGCTGTTTTGGCTGACTCTTTGAAGGCTTCAGCCGTTGGAGCACCTTTTGACCCAGGCTTACGCATGTGCTCACCAGAGCCTTTAGCGATGCGCTCACGCTTTGCATTGATATTGGCATAAAGCCCCCTTTTAGTCATGTTACCAACCCGATTTACCGCCACCGCACATCTTTTTGGGTGCGGCGCGTTTGGTGCTGTACGCAATTGCAACTGCTTGCTTGACTGGCTTTCCAGCTTTCACTTCAGTTGCAATGTTTTTCTTGAAGGCTTTTTCAGATTTTGATTTGATCAAAGGCATGATTATTGTCCTGGTTGCGTTACGTTAACGGTGTTCTGAATCAAGTAGCCGCCAGCAAAAATGTCAGCAGTAAATGGTCCGCCAGAGTTTGATTTCACCAAGTACTGAATGTCAGTCTTTTCAGCGTGAGGGATCGGAACTTGGAACGGTTGGTTGTAAGCCTGAACAAAAGTCGATTGACCTGCGTATGTGGTTGCACCAGTAGTGTTGAACTTGTTGTACTCAGCAAATAGCATGTAGTTGCTTGAGGTAAACCCAACGCTTGCGTCTGCTTGAATGTAGGTCAAGAAAAACGTATAGCCTGCAGGTACAGTGAAGATCGACATCTGAGTCGTCCCAATGCCTGCGTTGATCTTGGCATATGTTGTCCCACCATTGGAGATGGTGATGTTGCCAGTGTTCAATGCATTAGACATTGCTACGCTATTGATGCGCAGATATGACTTGGTTGATGTAACCGTGGTTGTTCCGTTCAATGCAACTGTTTCCGATTGCATGTTGTAGCCGGAATCCAAGCCATTGATGGTTACGGATTTTGCAGATGTATCTGATGTGCTGTCGCTGACGATTGACATCACAACAGCAGAACTGGGGTATGTATAAAGACCGCCGGATTGGGTTTGACCTTCCCAAACTGGTCCAAGGGCAGTACTACCGATAGCTGCGCTATAACCAAAAATAGCGACGGGACTATGCCCAAAAATTTGACCACGAGCAACTTGCAGGTCAAATGGCTCATACGCGCCCATACGCGTGACTGATGAAACGATTCCGTTACTCATGATTTATCCTTTAAAAAGCAGGGACCGGAGCCCCTACCTTGTTTTAGCACTTTGCCGAACCGCCACGCTTGCGTGGGGCCACCGTCACTGATTTCTCAGTCTTAGTGACGCTCCCAGCCGATGGCGAAAAGAAATTCTTGGCTTTGCCATAAAGTTCTTTTGCCATACTCAGTGGATTCATGGCTTCTTCAATATCGCGGTTAGCTTTATCGGCAACTTTCTCCGGATTCTTGACAATGTACTTGTCATTAGGAGAGCCGCCGGTTTCAAACTTCTTGACATTACCGCCTTTTTTGAAGGTTCCAGATTGCAGGCTGTTAGCCACGGGACGGCTGACGAAGTGACGGGGCATCTTTACAGCTTTCCCGTCGTCTACGACATTACCGCCCGTGGCGTAGTGCTTTTTTGCGGCATGACCTCCATGCTTATAGCCACCAGCATTGGACTCGCGCACGCCACCAGTGGTGCCGTTTACTTTGCCCTTTGGAGTGCCATCAGCGGGACGGTTTTCCCAGTCGCCATCATGCTCAATCGCACGACCGATGCCAGGAGTCTTGCCACCGTGAGCCTTGTGGTGAATCTTTCCACCATGCTTGAAGCCGCCAGCGTTTTGTTCCTTGATGCCTTTAGTGCCGTGCGCTTTATCACGCTTGGCTTCGTGCATCTCGGTGTTCACGTAGTCGTGCTCATTGCCCTCAATGGTGCCGTGCATCTTGATCTTGCCCTTGTTGACCTTCTCATCAGTGTCAGCAGGGATTGCGCCGCCAGTGGCTTTGTGGTGCTTCTTGTGAGCGTGTCCGCCGTGCTTGTAGCCTGCGGGTGCGCCGTCCTTGATGCCTTTAGTGCCATGGTGCTTGTCATGGTGCTCACCGTCGTCCACCTTAGTGTGCTCAAACTTCTTCGCACCTTTTTCGATGGTCGTCTTGGTTTCTGCGCGATCGATCTCGCCGCCAGAAGCCTTGTGATGCATCTTGCCGCCATGCTTTTTATGGTGAGCATGTGCCATGTCCAAAGACTCGTGATGATGGAGTTCTTTCTCCAACTTCTCGATGTGCTTTTCCATGCCAGCGTGACCGCCTTTTTTCATGCCGGTCAAAGCCTTGCGCACCATAGCCGCACGAGCCATACGAGCCGCGGGAGCCATGCCTGCAACTGCAGTACGTGCCATAGGAGCCATAGGAGCTGCCATAGGCATTGCACCACCTAAAGCCTTGTGCTCAACTTTCCCACCCTTTTTGTATTGGTTGGGGTTCATTGCGCGACGACGCTCTGCCATCGAAGGCTTCTTAGGGGAATGACCGTGCTCGGCTTCAAAAGCCTCATGAGCACCGTGCATAGAGCCACCATGAGCATGGTGCATGGACTTGTGACCATGCTCTTCATGCTTTTCATGTTTGTGGTGTACTTTGCCGCCTTTTTTGAGCTTCAGAATAACTGAAGGCTCGTCGGTCATCATTTTGACCATTGGTTTAAAGCTGGACATTTAAGTCTCCTTTAGGCTTGGGTTACACCAAGAGCACCAGTGCGGGTTGCATTGGGTCCGACCATGATTGCGTTACAACCCACGGTCACAACGAGGCGTTTGATGCCGTCGGTTGCAGACGAAGGGGTGAAAGTTCCGCGCACGTCACCAGTGATGCTGGTAGCGGGGTTGGTGGTGTCGGCTTGCACGAAAGTGCCGGTAGCGCGGGTGGAGGCGTTAGCCCAGCCCAAGCCAACCAAGTAGCCAGCATCAACAACACGCACAGGCAGACCAATCACGTCAGTGGTACCCACGGTCAGTGCGGCAACAGAACCGCCACCAGTGGTGCTCACAGAGGAGATTTGATAGAAAGCCTTCTTGCCTGGAGTGGTTGCGTTTGCAACGGTCAAGATGTTTTCAGTCATTGGCTGACCATAGTAGTCGTAACCCGACACTGTGTAGGTACGTGGAGTACCGCCAGTTGCCAAGGTGATCGACACAGCACGAGCGCAATCCAACTGAATCACAGTTGTGCCATCGGTGCGAACCACTGACTTAGCAGAAGTACCTGCGGTCAAGGTCAATGCGCCTGCGGCGGCTGGGGTCTGCGAAGCGGCAATGTTTGCGGCTTGCAAAGTCTGTGGGATGACGTCCCACAAATAAACACGACCCATAGGACCAACACCCAAATCCATTGGGGCTGGATCGCCCAACAATGCGTTGCCAGAAGCAAACACGCTGATGGTGCCGGTTGCGCTAGAAGAGGCGCTCAGGGTGTAAGTACCTGCGCCGCCAGTGCCGGTCACAAATGCAGTTACATACGAGCCAGCAGTGATGCCAGTACCGCTGACATATTGACCCAAGGCAATTGGATCGCCAGACAGCAGTGTGGCAATTGTTAAGGTTGTTCCAGTTACCGAGCCAGAAAACACTGCTTCGGTATTGGTTGGGCCGGTGCCCATGTACGTTTGGGCTGGACCCAAAAATAGATCATCGCTAAATTGAGGCATTTTTTTCTCCTTGTGGCTTGAACCACTCAGGGTTTAAAAAAAGGGCTGGCTTTTTAGACCAGCCCCTGTTTGGTTTAGACGCCAGGAGTACCGTAGGCACAGCGTGGGTCAGTGAAGCCGAGGTCATAACGCTCGGTTGCTTTGTAGCGCATCGAATCGGTCTCGAAGTCGCCTTCCATGGTCTTCTCCAAACGACGACGCATCAAGAGCTTGAAGCCCTCTGGAGCATCGGTCTGAACCCACCATGCAGTGCTCGAAGTCAGACGAGACAGAACAGCGGCACCTTCGTCCAGCAAGCCAATAGACTTAACAGGGTTGATGTCGTTGTTTGCGTTGCCTGTACGGAGCACAGACTTCAACAGAACTTCAGCTTGGAAGATGTTGCCAGGAGCCACGATCAATTGACGTGGAACCAAACGAATCTTCTTGCCGTTGTTGTCCACAGCCTGACGGATTTGGATCAACATCTGCTCCAGAGAAGTCTGGGACAGGTTAGCGGCGGTAGCCAATTGGTTGCTGAAAGTGCCGTTCACGATGGGGTGAGCGGTGTTGATCAAAGACACACCGTCGCCACCTGGGTAGGCGCTGTTGAAAGCGGTATTCAACACGTTAGCGGCTAACAATTCTTTGGTTTCCACCAGAGATTGAGCCAAGTGACGTGCATACACCTGACCGATACGGATGTGGTCACCGTCTTCAACCAAGACTTTGGTCAAAGCAAATGCCAAACCGTACACTTTGTACAGGTAGCGCTTCAAGAAGAGCACACCACCTTGTTGATAGGTCACGGGCGTACCGTCAGGTAACTGAGGTGCGGCACCGAAACCGTACAAGACGGGTTCTTCATGGTAGTTACGTGGAATGCCGTCTTCTTCACGGAACACACGGCTCCATTCGTCGGCACGTTGGTCATAGACTCCGTCGAAACATTCGTTGAGGATTGGTTCAACGATCGAACGGAAGTCCGTACTGCGCATTGGGGCGGCCATAATCTATGCTCCCTTTAAATTAAGCAATCGCGGTGACAGCACCGAAGAATTGCGAGTTAGAGTTCACGACGCGCACGATTGTGTATGCATCGCCCCAGGCATTGTCCACATAGGGAGCCAAGTCAACAACACGCATTTGACCTTGTTGACCGTTACCCACCGCAGTGGAGGCGCCCAAGGTTGCTTGCGACAAGCCAGTGGTTGTAGAACCAGCGGCGATGTTGCTGAAGTTGTACTCGTTACCAATAGTGGTTTGAGCCATCGAGCCATCGGCTTGAATTTCATAAACGATGTTTTGGTCGTTGTAGAAATAAGCAGTGCAAGTACCTGCGGTGTACGCAGTGTTTGCAGGCCAGTAGTTAGAAACACGGGCACGACCAGTCGTGTCAGTCCATTGCACACCCGCGAAAGCACCAGCCCATGCGCCAGTGTTGGCGGCGATACCAATGGTACCAATGGTGATGCTGTTTGCAGTCGTACCGTACTGAACGGGTTGACCCTTAAGAATGTTCGAGCTATATCCCGAAACGATACCGCCAGCCAGCGCCTGAGCGCGATCCAAACCAGAAGGATGGAACGCAGGACGCAAGCCAAACGGAGCAGAGGTTGCACTCATAATTTACTCCTTAGTTAGCCCGAAAATACGGGCGTTCGGTTGGGTTGCTGATCAAGAGAGCCAATACCTTCGCCTTCGATGTTCGCCAACGAACGTCCGTTGCTGTCACGCTGACCTTGAAGGTTTTCCACCTGGACACGAATCTTCTCAGCTTCCTCACGAGGTTTGTCGTGATGGTGAAAAGCCATGACCTCTTGGTAGATGTCCATAGGTAACTTGAACAACAACATTTCGTTGCAGGAGATGTACCCAACGTGCTCACCAGATTTGACTTTGTAGTCTTCGTACCCAGGCAACTCATCCGATTTAACGGGAACGTAGCCTAAGCGAATCCTCTTGTCGATGCTGTCGTAGCTGTTGGTTGTCGAAAGCCAGCAAAGGTGCCACCCGTCCATGTCGGGCAGTTTTGGCAATGCTGATTGCGTCCATTCCTCACTCCACATCTTGCGACGTTCCTGATTTGAAATGAACTTATCTTCCGGTGCGCGGCGGCTTGCGTCCTCGCTTGAGCGATCATTGCGACCACCAGCACCTAGAGATTTTTTTAAACGAGATTCAGACATGATATTTTCCCCTTAGATTTAATTGCGGTTTGCACGGTCATAAGCAATGAATTGCTTAATCATCTTTGCTTTGCGTTCAGGATTGTCCCAAGCACCAGCCTCTTTCATAGCCTTCACCCTTTCAGGCGAAAGTACGAACTGGGAGCGGTTAGAACCCCCAAAAGCGGCTGAAGCCTCACGTCCTGCACTTCCCACAACATTCCTTGGTCGTCTGACATCACGAGAATCGTCGTCATTGGAATCATTGTAACGGTGAGGCAATTCTTTTTGCAAACGGCTAGTCAATTCATCCCAATAATCTGGGTCGGTTGGGTTCCAGCCTTGCGTAGACATTACCTCGTCGATCTTTTTGGCGATCCGACTGTCTTTGTCGGAGCCATCTGGGTTGTACCAGTTGTTCTTGCGCATCCATTGAGCCGCTAACCGCTGAACTTCAGGGTCTGGCACGTTAACTTGCTGTTGTGGTTGCTTCAATTCACGGTCAGCTTGGGCACGCATAGAGGCTAATTGACGGGATTCGTCTTGAGCCGCCTGCCAC
>Ga0208256_1000078_pt1 | contig 22547 bp, 20 predicted proteins | sample CryBogCBH22Jun08_FD_184608 | JGI IMG/M metagenome (GOLD analysis project Ga0208256, IMG submission 184608) | Freshwater microbial communities from Crystal Bog, Wisconsin, USA - CBH22Jun08 (SPAdes) | ecosystem: Environmental > Aquatic > Freshwater > Lake | place: Crystal Bog, Wisconsin, USA... | reverse complement strand
TATGTATATTTATACCCGGACACCAGTATTTTTAGTGGTACAACTATACTATGTAATTAAACTGCTTTTACTTGTATTTTACGGATTTGTTTTACTACTAATGCAAACAATAAACCAATTATAATATCACAACCAATTCCTGTAGAAAGTAAAGTATTATTATACGGCTTTGAAGGAAGAGGGTCTGGGTATTGCGGTGCTGTATTTGTTGTTGCAAAATATTTACAATCTAGAACATGTTAAACCAACTATAATTTAGAATGTAATTGAACCGGAACCTGTAAAAATATAAACGTACGTGTTTGAAGTACCACCATCATACTTTTTAATAGCATTATTGTATGTATCAGCAATATATACATTACTACCAGAGCTATCTACTGCTACACCAAATGGATAATAAAGCGGACCAGAAACACCAGTACCCACTAACGTCGTTAAAGTACTACCATCAAACTTTTTAATCATATTATCAAACGTATCAGCAATATAAACATTACCGGAAGAATCTACTGCTACACTAGATGGACTATAGAGTCCTGCACTTACCAATGTTGTTACGGTACTAAACAAAACACTATACTTTTTAATAGCGTTATTAAGGGAGTCTGCAATATATACATTACCGGAAGAATCTACTGCTACACCTCTGGGGCCACTCAACCCAGAACTTACTAAAGTGGTTACAGTGCTACCATCAAACTTTTTAATAGCGCTATTAAATGTATCAGCAATATAAACATTACCGGAAGAATCTACTGCTACACCTCTGGGGGCACTCAACCCAGAACTTACTAAAGTGGTTACAGTGCTACCATTAAACTTTTTAATAGCGTTATTATATGTATCAGCAATATAAACATTACCGGAAGAATCTACTGCTACACCACCTGGATTGGCCAATCCAGAATTAACTAAAGTGGTTACAGTGCTACCATTAAACTTTTTAATAGCGCTATTATATGTATCAGCAATATAAACATTACCGGAAGAATCTACTGCTACACTAGATGGATTATACAATCCGGTGCTTACTAAAGTTACAAAATTATACGTACTTAAAGCTGGTGAACCTGTTGTAGAAGATGCTGCGTGAGATGTTGGTACAGAAATAATAACTACTCCGCTACCACCTGATCCTCCTGCTGCTGGATATGTTGAAGCACCGCCTCCACCTCCAAGGCCGTTTGTTCCATTTCCGCCAGTAGTGCCTTGGCCTCCTCCGCCTGTTCCACCACCGCCAGAGCCTGCCGTTCCACCAGTTCCATTATAATCTGATCCACCACCTCCTCCGGCATAATAAATTGAAGAACCTGTAATAGAATTTGCTAATCCATTTCCGCCAGATCCGCCATTGGTTGATGTTCCGTTTCCTCCTGCTGCTCCAGCTCCGCCTCCGCCTCCACCGTAAGCATTGATACCACCAGAACTACCAGATCCGCCAGAATTGCCTTGCCCAGATGTGCCAGCAGCTCCGGGATCGCCTCCGGGGCCATTAGGCCATCCGCCACCGCCCGATCCGCCTGTCAATGGTTCAATACCGCTACCGCCACCTCCACCACCTCCGCCTATACTCGTAATTGTGGTTAGTCCTGTACCGGAAATAATTGAGTTACCACCACTTCCACCAACGCCTCCTCCTGCTGAACCAGCAGTTCCTCCAGTTCCAACGGTTACAGTGTAAGTTGTACCTAATGTTAAAGATGCAGTTCCTGTTAAAAGACCACCTGCTCCGCCACCACCACCCGAAGCTCCTCCACCACCGCCCCCAGCTACTACTAAATATGTTATATTAACTGTATTAGATTTACCGTGACCGGTATTCATATCTATAGCACCAGATGATATACCAAATAAAGTACGCACTGCAGTATCATTTAAACTAATTTGAGCTGTAGAACTATAGTTAAGTTCAGTATCTACATTACTAAAACTAATTGCGCCTGATGATGGCAGGGTCATATTACTTTAAAAATTTTATTTCTTCTCTTAATTCTTTAATAGCCTGTACTATTAATGGCACTAAGCGTTCGTAATGTACTGTTAAATATTTTTCGTCAATAGGAGCAGGAGCAACTACTTCTGGTAATACTTTTTGAACAGATTGAGCAGAAATACCGACTTCTCTTACTGGTTTATAACCAAGAGCTTGAGCTGTTTCGTTGGCTTCATAGAAAAAGCCTTCTAAAGAGCAAAGCTTATCTAGAGCATTTTCAATTGTACCAAGCTTGGTCTTTAAACGGTCATCGGAATAGTAAGCTGTAATATTGCCTGTAGCTCTAATTTCACCAGCGCTACCAGAACCAGCTGTATTAACACCTAAGGAATTAAATTGTACGTTACTTGAAGTATTTAAAGTTTGATTAGCACCTGGACCACTATAGCCTGAATACCCGGATGTACCAGTTGGACCAGTACTACCATTAGAACCGTTAGTACCACTGTAGCCCGATTTTCCAGAAAAGCCGCTTATACCTGAATAACCAGATGTACCAGTTGGACCAGTACTACCATTAGAACCGTTAGTACCGCTATAACCTGAAATACCACTCCAACCTGAAATACCTGACCAACCAGAGAAACCAGAAATACCAGACCAACCAGATGTACCAGAATAGCCGCTAAAGCCTGAGAAGCCTGATGTGCCAGAGAAACCAGAAATACCAGACCATCCTGATATACCACTATAACCAGAAAAACCGCTTATACCAGACCAACCGGAATAGCCGCTATAGCCTGAAATACCAGACCAGCCACTGTAACCGGAATAACCTGACCAACCAGAAATACCGGAATAGCCACTGTAACCAGAAATGCCGGAATAGCCGCTATACCCTGAAATACCACTGAAGCCGGAATAACCAGAAGTACCGATACCACTATAACCGGAATAACCTGATATACCAGAATAACCAGAATAGCTAATCGATCCGTATATGTTACCAGTAGCTGAAATATTACCAACAACAGTTAAAGTTGTATTTGGATATATAGTACCAATACCAACATTACCGGAAGACGCAAAAGTTACAAGAGCTGTATTTACTGGTCCACCATTATAAAAAGAAATATTGTCTGCAGGTCCAACACTTATACGTCCATTACCTGTAGCATAGTCTAAGACAATACCATCACTATAAGCCCCACTAAAAGAGCCTACTGTATAGAATCCGTTACTACCAGTATATGTACCAGTAGAGGATAAAGTACCTATTATTACAGTGTTACCACTTAATACCGTTGTGCCGGTTGATGTAAAGTTTGTAGCAGATACTAGATACTCATTTAATACGTAGAGATTAACAGCACTGATAGAGTTAGCTGACAAAGAGCCAACTGTTATATAACTACCGTTATCGTAAAGTAAACCATTACCAATAGAATTACTAGAGGTCCATTTTGCATAATAACCACTTGTACCATTATTGGTTGAACCAATTTGTACTGCTGGGTACTCAACAACTAAGCCTGCAGTTGAGCCAATTGCAATAAGCATTGGTTTAATAAATGAACCGCTTGCTGTTGGAGCTGTAGTGGTTAATAGACCTGGAGTTGTATCAGAAAGATAATAACCTAACCCGTCTGTTAAACCAGTAAGACCCGAAATATATCCATTATATATTACAGTAAAACTGGAACCTGTAGCAGATTGTATAACACCAATTGCGTCCACTGTAGTAGTAGAATTAGCTAAAGCTAAAGCATAACCACCACTTGTTGTTTTGTAAATTGCTTGACCAGCTGAAAATGTGTTGCTATATGTTACGGTATTAAAGAGCGGAGCTGCGCTACCTGAGTAACCAGAGTAACCAGAAGCACCATTTGTACCAGTAGTTCCGTTTTGTCCAGAATAACCAGATACGCCAGAAAAACCAGATATACCACTGTAGCCAGAATAACCACTTACACCACTAAAACCGCTTATGCCGGAGTAACCTGAAATACCAGACCAGCCACTATAACCAGAAGTACCGGAGAAACCAGAATAGCTGCTATAGCCACTATAACCACTCCATCCTGAAGGACCAGAAAACCCTGACGTACCACTAAAGCCTGATATACCGGACCAGCCACTATAACCAGAAGTACCGCTAAAGCCAGATGTGCCACTGAAGCCAGAAACACCAGACCAACCAGACCAACCAGAAATGCCTGAATAACCAGATGTACCTGAGTACCCGCTCCATCCTGAAATACCAGAGAAGCCTGATTGACCATTTACGCCGCTATAACCTGAAATACCAGAATAGCCACTATAACCAGAAGCACCATCAATACCTACACCTGAGTAACCAGATGTACCAGAATAGCCACTAAAGCCTGATGTACCTGAATAGCCGCTGTAACCAGAAATGCCTGAAAAACCACTATAGCCTGAAACACCAGAATAACCTGACCAGCCACTTACACCACTGTAACCGGAGTAGCCAGAATTGCCGCTAAAACCAGATGTACCAGAAAAACCAGATGTGCCGGAAAAACCAGAATAGCCTGATGTACCGCTAAAGCCACTTGTGCCAGAAAAACCAGAGGTACCAGAATAACCACTAATACCGGAATAGCTACTATAACCTGAAATACCGGAATAGCCGCTTGTACCACTATAACCTGAAAAGCCTGAAGTACCACTAAAGCCAGAAATACCAGAATATCCGCTATAACCTGATGCACCAGAATAACCACTATACCCTGATACACCGCTACCGGAATAACCGGAGTAACCAGAAAAACCTACAGAATTATATGTGTACGCAAAAGGTATGGGCATGGTCCAATATATTTATATAAAGAACCAGGTATTTACAAACATCTTACCATATAAAATATATCCTATTTAAATCCGAATAGAATAGATAATTACCAATTTCTTTGTGTGGTGCCTACTACTTGGAAGAACATTGGAGTAGAAGAGTTTGCTGTCCATGTTGGATTTACTGCATAGTTACCACCTGATAATGTACCAGTAATATTATTAGAATATGCGTAATTAAATGAAGCTATTGCATTAGTTGCTGCCATATTTTGATCCCCTATTAGAGCAACGTAACCTACTGCAGAAAGACTATTTGTAGGTGCTTTTCTTACAAAATACGTATTTGTAGAAGTTACATGAGCACTACTTGCAATTTCTGTATACGTACCTTCAAACGTATAAGATAGTAACGGTACTGCGTTTGCAGCAGTAGAATATGCTCTAGAAACAAACCCGATAATATATGTGTTAGCAGGTATTTGAGCATTTGCTGATAAAACCGTTGTTGCATAATTACCACCCCAAGCAGCTGATGTACCTAAACCTATAGAGCTTGTTGGCATTACATAAGTACTTGCACCGGGTATTGTGCTCACAGCTTTACCATATTCTCCTGCCGTTACATTTACCCAATTACCTACAGCTGCTGCATTATAGGCTGAAATACTAGCAGTAGAAGACAATACATTAAATATAGCATCAATAACAGTTGTATTGATTTCGTTAAACCCTGTGTTTACACTATATATGCTACTTAAATACATATTACCAATTTCTTTGAGTTGTACCAAGTACTTGGAAGAATGGTAAGTTTGAATTGTAGCTAGTCCAAGGTGAAGTAGCAGAAGCAGCAGTATGATCTGTATTAAAGGTTGTAGTTGCGTACCCACCCATATTTGGCCAAGTTGATATCCCTGTTGTTAAATAACAATAAGATGCAGATGTAGGGTAATTAGCGTAAGCAATATAACCTGGAGCAGATAAAGAAGTGTTTGGAGCTTTTCTTATAAAATAAGTATTAGAAATCGCTGCAGGTGAAGTGTAGCTTGCACTATTAACACTGGTATATGTACCGGATAAATAAGATGTACCCACAAACGGGTACGCTACTATTGGCGTACTTGTTACACCGCTTCTAACAGCAAAACCTGTCAAATAAGTTCCGGTTGGTAATGCAGTGCTAGGATTAGAAGATATAGCTATAGTATATGTAGCATTAAATGATGTACCAGTTTGACTTCCAAGGAATTGTGTATTGGACATACCATATGTAACAGTACCTACTAAAGATTGTACTTTGGCGTACTCTCCACCTGTAACTTGAACCCAACTATTAACTGATGCTGCATTATACGCTGTAATAGAACTGGTTGCAGTTAAGGAAGCAAATATAGTATCTGTTGTATTAGTTGTTTCATATAATACAACATTATTTAAAGTAATGCTCTGTAAGAACATAAACTACCTTATTGATCTATACGGAAACTTCTACAATAGTTAATTGAGTTAGAACCACCAGTATAGGCACCGACTGCGCAATATGTACCGCCAAAGTTAAGGCCTGTTATGTTAAAGCTACCTTGTAAGTTATTGTTTAAGTAAAAATCCATATAACGGTTACTGCCTATTGTTCTAAACTCTAACTTTAATGTATAGAATGTGGATGCACCCACCGTAGATGCACTGGAGTTGTATACTGTTACACCGCCAGAACTACTATTTTGACCTGCTGGGTTAAACGGAATGTTTAGCGTGTTAGTGGTGCCGTTCCAACTTAATTCAAATTGTTCCGCGCTACTATAAAAATGTACCTGTAAGCCCACCGCACTTAAACCAACAAATGTAGAAAGATTAGGGTTACCAAACGGTAAAGCGCTTAATGCACTACCTATTAATACGTATGGACCATCTGCACCGGTGCCACCAAAACTTGTAAAACTGGTTTGTACGGTAAAATCTGTTGTGTAATTTATTTGAGGTATATTCCATACGGCAAACCCACCGTAACTGTTAGTAGCAGGGGTTAACTGTATTCCGTAGTTGCTACTACTGTAGACTGTATTACCGCCTGTAGAGCTAAGAGAACCGCCAGTCGTGTTTGGATTACCGTTTGCTAAGCTACTCCAGTAAAAACCGGTTTTAATAGGTGTACCCGAGTAGCCTGAGGTGCCACTATAACCAGAAATACCGCTATAACCGCTGTAACCAGAAGTGCCACTATAACCAGAGTAGCCCGAATAACCAGACGTACCACTTCCACCACTTGCTGATACCCATTGCACCCCTGTACCAGTGGTAGCTAAAATATAGCCTGAAGTACCTAATGTACCACCTGCATATATACCACCGGTGGCTGAAAGGGTGCCTACTTCTACAACACCACCTGTGCCTGGTATTAAAAATATACTGCCACTAGCTGCTGAAACACTTACAGATAAAGAATTGAGTGCTGATATAACACCGTAACCTGTTGTGCCCAACGAAAGTGAACCGCTTAAAGTAGCACCAGTAGCAATAGCATTTAAACCACTAAAACCAGATATACCAGAGTAGCCGGAATAGCCTGACGTACCAGAGTACCCGGAGTAGCCTGATATACCAGAGTAACCAGATATACCACTATATCCTGATGTACCATTAGTACCACTATAACCGGAATAACCAGAAGTTCCACCACCACCGCCACCAGAAACATATATTGTGCCTGTAGCAGATAAGTTACCAAGTATAGTAACTGTAGAACCGTTATCAGTAATTAAACCGTTATTAATTGTGTTAGCACTGATCCATTTTGCATAGTAACCAGAAGTACCGGTGCTTATACCGTTAATAATAACTGGTGGATACTCAACAACAATACCAGCTGTTGTACCAATACCTATTAACATTGGTTTAATTAAAGAACCATTACCGGTTGGTACTGTTGTTGTCAATAAACCAGCGGTTGCATCGGAAAGATAGTATTCTGCTCCATCAGTAATGCCTGTGAGACCTGTAATGTAACCGTTAATTACATATGTAAAGCTTGTTGAATTTGCAGATTGTATAACACCAATTACATCGCTTGAAATAGCATTATCTGCTTTTGCTAAAGCATAACCGCCAGATGTTTTATAAATTGCTTGACCGGGTGTAAAGGAATTTGAATACCCTGTTACTGTTTGTTGTAGTGGAGCAGCTGTACCAGAGTAACCGGAATAGCCTGAAACACCAGAACCGCTATAACCACTAAAGCCGCTATAACCAGATACACCAGAACCACTATAACCAGAATAGCCTGAAGTGCCTTGTGGTCCAGTAATATTGCCAGCATCTACCCAGCTTGAACCTTCCCAGATCCATAAATGACCGGTATCAGTTGTAATATAAGCATCTCCAATACTACCACTGTAAGAGCTTGGCCAACCTGGTAATGCTGAAAATGTACCTACACTACCTAAAATATCTACTGATGTACCGTTTTTACCAGAGTAACCTGATGTACCAACTGCACCAGAATAACCGGAGTAACCTGATGCACCGTCTGTACCGTTATAAGCAGAGAAACCAGATATACCAGAAAAACCTGATTGACCGTTAGTGCCACTATAGCCACTAAAACCAGATACACCAGAGTAACCAGAGAAGCTTGAATAACCGGAATAACCAGAAAAGCCTGAATTACCTGAATAACCAGATGTACCTGAGTAACCGCTATAACCGGAAAGACCAGAATAACCTGAAATACCCCAAGCACCGGAGAAACCAGATATACCGCTAAAGCCTGAAATGCCTGAGTAACCAGAATAACCTGATGTACCACTAAAGCCTGAAATACCACTAAAGCCGCTTATGCCGCTATAACCACTATAACCAGAAATACCGGACCAACCAGAATAGCCAGAAATGCCGCTAAAGCCTGATGTACCTGAGTAACCGCTATAACCAGAAATGCCGCTAAAGCCTGAAGTACCAGAGTAACCAGAAATGCCGCTAAAGCCACTATAACCTGAAGTACCAGAATAGCCGCTGTAGCCAGAAATGCCGCTAAAGCCAGAAATACCACTAAAGCCGCTTATGCCGCTATAACCACTATAACCAGAAATACCAGAATAGCCTCTGTAGCCAGAAATGCCTGAGTAACCGGAGTAACCTGATGCACCTGCAGGGCCTGTAATGTTACCAACGTCTGTCCATGTTGTACCGCTCCATACCCACAGGTTACCGGTATCAGTTGTAATATAAGCATCCCCAGGACTACCACCATAAGAACTTGGATAGCCAGGTAAATTTGATGCTGTAGAAACACTACCTAAAATAGTTACAGATTTACCGTCTTTACCAGAGTAACCTGATATACCGGAATAACCAGAATAGCCTGATGTACCAGAGTAGCCAGAGTAACCTGACGTGCCGCTAAACCCTGAAGTACCACTAAAGCCTGATTGTCCGTTGGTACCGGAATAACCGCTATAACCAGACGTACCATTAGTACCTGCAGTACCATTTGCACCACTGAAACCTGAAATGCCTGAATAGCCAGAGTAACCAGAAAAGCCTGATACACCGCTAAAGCCAGAAGTACCAGAATAACCGCTTGTGCCGCTAAAGCCGCTAAAGCCAGATGTACCGGAGAAACCAGATATACCGCTGTAACCGGAATAACCACTTATACCGCTAAAGCCAGAAATACCGGACCAGCCACTGTAGCCGGATGTACCGGAAAAGCCTGAAGTACCACTAAAGCCTGAAGTACCAGAATAGCCACTGTAACCTGATATACCGCTATAACCAGAAAAACTACTATAACCGGAATAACCAGATACACCCGTCGGGCCACTATAACCAGAATAGCCGCTATAGCCAGATATACCACTAAAGCCTGAAGCTCCATTTGTACCACTATAACCAGAATAACCTGAAGAACCATTAGTACCGTTTGTACCACTAAAGCCTGAAATGCCTGACCAACCTGAGTAGCCGGAAAAGCCTGATACACCGCTGAAGCCGGAAGTACCGGAATAGCCAGAATAGCCTGACGTACCGCTAAAGCCTGATGTACCAGAATAACCACTTACACCTGTAGCTGCAGTTACTTGTACAGTACCGTCTGGAAATATTAAATCTCCATTACTACTTAATTGCAATGTATAAGACCCGTTTGTTAGAGCTGAAAGAGGGCCTGAACTACTACCACCAGAAAATAAAACTAAGTTGCCATCTGCTGTACCACCACTGTACCAATATATATAAGGAGTACCTGATATAATCAGTTTTACCTCCATACCGTTGTACCTTACACCAGATGTAATGGCTGCATTAGCAGCAGAAATAGCTGCAGCTGATGTAGCACCTGAGTACGGTCCAGACCATGCATCTACTGGTACCGGGTTAACTGGCTGAATGCCGTATGGGAGTTGTAAGCCTGGAGTTAAAGACATTTTAAATATTTATTAAGACCACGTAATCGAGTGAGTGGTTGAAGGTGAATATGGTGTAGCATTTGATAATGTATACACGTTATAAGATGTTGGTACCAAGTTGTAACTATTAACACTCCAAGCAGACAATACATAGTTTGAAGTAATATTAGCATTTAAGTTACCAGTATCAAGTACCTGTGTAATTGTATGTGGGCTTGGGAACGCTACTGTAAACGTATCGTAAGTTGTACCTGTTACTAAGCTAAATGGATTTGCTAAACCACTTGTAAATGATCTGTTAGGTAATGCTCTAATATTAGCTGTATTAACTGGGAACACTGAAGTAGGCCCGTACCATACTAAGTCGTAGAAGTTTACCGTATTTGTACCGCTTGTGTATTGACTTGAAATATAATTTTGATATGAATCGTAAACCAATACTCGGTAACCAATAGATGTTGATGCACTTAATGTTGGGTTGTTATGAGTAAACGATATTATTGATGAAGTACCAGGGCCTACTGAAATTGCAGAAGTGAGACTTGTCCAAGTACCACCACCATTAACATTATACTGTAAAATGTAAGCACTTAATGGAACATATGTACTATTATTGTTATTAGTAATTGTACCAGTAATAGTAGAAACTGTATTGCCTACTTCTCTTGAAGCATTAGTTTCAGGTGATGTAGTACCGCTTGCAGCAACAACAGTAAGTGATACTGCTGGGGTAGCATAAGATGTAGGTGTAATTGTTTTAGTTACCGGTGTGGCAACTTGATTGTTAGAATCTACAAATGTATATTCGTACTGGAAGTTTTGCGTGTTATAATTTGTATCTGTTAAAGTATGAGTATAAGTCATGCTTGTTGCAGATATTGCAGGGGTACCGCTTAATAGTACTGCATAATTACCAGAACTGTTTCTTCTATAATATAATGTACCAGATAAAGCTGTTGCACCTAAACTGTTAATTGTGTAACCAAATGTTATAACATTACTAATTGAAGTATTGTTAAATGGTATGGTTGTTGAAGAAGATATACTAGCTGTAGGGGGTATTTCCTGTTGTACAGCAAGTAATATGACTTGTGCAGGTGTTAAACCTGCAGCAGGTATTGTTGAACCGTTTGTATACTGACCAAAATAACCAGCAGAAATATTAACAACAATATTACTTGGAAATACATACTCTGCACCGGAGTAACCAGAATAACCAGAAACGCCAGTACCACTGAAACCAGATGTACCAGAATAACCAGAAGTTCCTACGCCACTGAAACCAGACGTACCGGAGTAACCAGAAGTACCTGCACCACTATAACCAGAATAACCAGATGTACCTATTGAACCACTATAGCCAGAATAACCTGAAACATTGGCACCACTAAAACCAGACGTACCGGAGTAACCAGAAGTGCCAGTACCGCTAAAGCCTGATGTACCGGAGTAACCTGATACACCTATTGAACCACTATAACCAGAATAGCCTGAAACACCTATTGAACCACTATAGCCAGAATAGCCAGATACACCTGCGCCACTAAAACCAGACGTACCGGAGTAACCTGAGGTACCAGTGTCGCCTTTTATTTGACCAACATCTGCCCAAGTACCGCTACCTAATACCCATAAATGACCAGTATCTTCAGCTATAACACCATTACCGTTTACAGCGCTTGGAAACGCTGCATTTAAAGTTGTTTGGGCATTACCCCCAACAGTAGGTACTGTACCAATAATTGTTACAGAAGTACCGGCTGCACCAGAATAACCAGACTTACCAGAGTAACCAGAAACACCTGAACCACTAAAGCCTGATGTACCGCTAAAACCAGAAACGCCGCTATAACCGGAGTAGCCTGAAATACCACTATAGCCAGAGTAACCTGATACACCGCTAAAACCAGACGTACCGGAATAACCAGAAGTGCCTACTCCACTAAAACCCGACGTACCAGAGTAACCTGAGGTACCGGCCGAGCCTGTAGAACCGCTATAACCGGAGTAGCCTGAAATACCACTATAGCCAGAGTAACCTGATACACCGCTAAAACCAGACGTACCAGAATAACCAGAAGTGCCTGTACCACTAAAACCCGACGTGCCAGAGTAACCTGAAGTACCAGCTGGCCCTACAGTACCGCTGTAACCGGAGTAGCCTGAAATACCACTATAGCCAGAGTAACCTGATACACCGCTAAAACCAGACGTACCGGAATAGCCCGAAGTACCTGCTCCACTAAAACCCGACGTGCCAGAGTAACCTGAGGTACCGGCCGAGCCTGTAGAACCGCTATAACCTGAATAACCAGAAATACCATTTGTGCCACTATAACCGGAGTAGCCAGATGCCCCATTTGTACCGGAGTAACCAGATACACCAACACCAGAGTAACCAGAATAACCTGATTGACCAGTCGCGCCAGAATAACCTGAAGTACCGGCTGTACCTGCAGTGCCAGAAAAACCTGATTGGCCAGTTGCACCAGAGTAACCAGAAACACCTGAACCACTAAAGCCTGAAGTGCCGCTAAAGCCTGAAATTCCAGACCAGCCGCTAAATCCTGAAGTACCTGAATAACCAGAATAGCTACTATAACCACTCCAACCAGATATACCGCTAAAGCCTGATATACCGGAGTAACCAGAGATACCTATACCAGAAAAACCAGAAATACCTGAACCACTAAAACCTGATGTACCGGAGTAGCCGCTAATACCGGAATAACCAGATGCAGTTGCACCACCTGCTATACCGCTGTAACCAGAAAAGCCGCTGTAACCAGAAGTACCACTATAACCAGAAAGACCAGCAGGCCCTGTAAACCCAGCAGAAGAAAGAGCAGATAAAGATGTACTATATGTCGTCCAAGTACCATCTCCATTTGGTTGATCTAATAATATTAGATCGGTCGGTAATGGTTGAACATAAGGTAGTTCGTGTGGATATACGTAGTTTGTTTCGTCGACGGACATTTAAGTTTAAATATTTACAATTAAAGTACTCATTCTCAGTTGTAATTGCTTGGGCTATCTGCAACCACAAGTGTTGTAGTATTGGCAGCTATACCGCCAACATTTGTTCCGGATAGAGAAGCTCCAACGACTCTTACTAATGTATTAGTATCAACGTAATCCCCATATACACTTGTATTGGCTTGTGCATTTTCTCTATAATCAAATACCTTTTGAGAAGTCTTGTCAACAAATTGGGTATAGTCTTTTGTTTCAATAACTTTAGGTAAGTTGTTAACTTCTCCATCGTATTTGTTATCGTATACTTGATCCATAAGTTTTTCCCGTGGAGCATTAATTTCGTAGCTATAATCATAACGTTTAGCTTTTATTGTCCAGACATAGTGACCTAGCAATTGATTTGAGTCATCGCTACCACTTTGATCTAAACGCTCTGTTATTTCGTAAATTTGTCCGCTTCGGCCATTAGGACGAGTTGTACCATACATTGCTAACTCTATCAGATCCCCAGCTTTAGGCTCGTAATTAGCAGCGGATAAAGCCCCGCTAATTGCGGTAACTGTTGATGTAAAAGTGTTTATAGTAATATATGCTGTTAAATCAGCTTGTCCTTGTAAACCAAACTTGCTTAATATGGCATTATCCCCGCTTATTTGAATTGCCATTACCATCGGGATAGGTGGAGCAAATTGTACTAAAGGCATTTCTCCATAGAAGAAATCGTGAGCGGATAAGTTATAACCATTAATATAATAGTTAACTTGTTGGCCGTACTGACTGATTTGTTCTTGCCACCAACTTTGAAATAAAGCTATTTCGGATGCGTTATCATTAACATTGAGATAATTAATCCCGCTTGTACCGTAAGCACAATTGTAACCACCGCTTAATTGAGGGCCAACGTCGTTAACTCCTGGCGGGGTATAAGTGCCTGTATTAATGCAATACTTTGATATATAAGAGACGTAGGCCATTAAAATTATTTACTAAAGTACATAGATTTAAAGATATATATACTAAATAATATTGTAAATGAAGATTAAATCCTTATCTGATCTCGGTAATATATATGGCGGCATTGCAGCTGAAAACCATGTAATACCAGAGACTGTCAATGAAAGTTCTAACAACGCTGTACAGCAAACAGATACAAGTGTTTATCTTACAGAAACAAAATTTACACCTGAACCTGGTTCTGCTCTTGGCGGCGGGCCTGGTGTTAAAAAGGTAGACGGATCAATGGTAACCCCACCTTGGCCAAAAAGCGGCCCAGAAGGACTTAACCCTAAAAAAGGTAACTTTAAAAAGATAGATAAAGTTGAAGATCCTGGCACCGATGATAAGGTAATGAAAGATGAAGAAGAGTCCAAAGAAGATGAAAAGGGCAACATGTACGAAAAAGATGGAGCTAAAATTACAACTCCTAAAGAAAAAGTACAAGAAACTGTAGCCGAAAACAATAAATATAATTACAAACCAAAGTTTACTATGTCAAAATCAAAATTCGAACAATTATACGAGGAATCGCTAAAGCGTATTCCTTTCAACGAAGCTGACGATATGTCCGGTATGGATGCAGGTGTGCCTCCAGCTGACGACATGGCAGCTGATACAGATATGTCAGGCCCAGAAGGTATGGAAGAGCCTGCAGAAGAGCTTCCAACTCATGAAGAAGCAATTGAAATGCTTGAAAAGATTCTTAAGTTCCTTAAGAAGGACGAAGAATTCGATAAAGAGCACGGAGATCTAGGCGACGAAGATATGGCAATCGCTGGTCATAGTGACGGCGAAGAAGAAGAGGAAGAAGAAGAATCAGGCATCGTTGCTGAAGACGTTGAAGCAGAAGACGAAGGTCACGTTCTTACTAAAGTTAACGGCTCTTTAAAGAAGGGTAATCCTGATGCAGTTAACAAGCCAATGATTCCTTCCACAAAAGGTACAAACAAAGCTACCGGTGGTAAAGCAGTTGACGGAAAAATCCGCAACGAGCCAGAACCAAAAGAAGTAGAAGGGGATGAATCAGCAATGAAGAACCACAATAAGCTTCAAAACACGAAGAAATTTACAACCAACGCAGCTAAAGAGCCAAAAGTTGGTGACTCAATGTTTGACTAAGATTTAGACATAGTACATTTGCAAAGCCGCTAGCAATAGCGGCTTTTTTTTTGTTTAAAGGAATAAGTTACCTTCAAAACCAAAACCGTTTTGACGTTGCTGTGGTGGTTTGCCTGCGCTTGTTCTTACTCCAGGTATATTATTAACACCTACCGGTTTCCAGCCATCATCAATTAAATCTTGTAATTCCCCGCTATTACTAGTTTTATTACTAGCAATAAAAGACGGGTTACGAGATTGTACATCGGTTACTTTATTTTTTACAAAACGGTTATACAGCTCTTGTTGGCTAGGTATATGTACATCTTCTACTTCAAATGGGTCCCAGTTTAGTGGCACCACTTTTAAAGGCTTACCGTTACCATCTTTCTCAACTACTTCATAAAACTGTTCCACCACTTTAGTATCTAGTACAAATAGAGCCCATATTAGAGCTTCTACTCTATCATCTAGATAACGGTCAGATTGTTTTTTCCATACACCATTAGCTTGTCTTACGTATGTTCTAAACTCTTGTATTGTTTCTTTATCATTGAGTTTTAAACACCTTAAATTGCCCATCCAATACCTTAAATTGGACATACCGTTAAACTTACTATTAGTATGAGAGTATATGCCCTGTCTATTATCTTTGTCTATCTTATCTGTAAATGTACCCATGCTTGGGGTGTACTTAACAATGCTTTCATAGTTGTGGGTATGCACTAAAGCATCTACAACTTGAGCACCGCAATTATTACGTTCTACTAATAGTGGTGGACGCCCCCATTCATGGGCTACTTCTACGAGCTTAGCAGCAAAATTAAAGGGATCTAGTTTATTACTAGCATATATAGCAACTTGTTCTATGTTGGTTAAATCCGTTATATCTAGTACTTGTATGGTAGAGTTAGCTCTATTAATACCCTCTCCAACGTCTACCCCTATAGTATAGAAGTGCCGAGAGGTTCTTTCTTTATAAATTTTATAGCAACCATCCTCGCTTACTAGTATTGGGTCTGGAGCGGTTTTTTCAAACTGTTCCATTTGTTCTGCATCTAAAGCATTTTCACCAGCTGATCTAAACTCATTGCCATATTCTTGATTAAAGGCTTCTTGCGAGCCAAGTGCTTTAACAGTCATTTCTTTCCATTTTTCATCTCTACCTGGCACCTCCCACCAGTCTACTCTTTCGTTGTGCCACCCGTTACTATCACTTACAGACTCTGTAAAAATGTTATAAAACAAATTACCTACACCGTTAGGAGTAGATAGCATAAAAATTTTAGACTTTTTGGAAGACGAAATAACCGGAAATACTGATTCCCAAAAGTCGTTCATAAACTCTGGCGGAATAAAGGCCGCCTCGTCAATGAGTAGACAATTAATGGATTCACCTCTGGCAGCATCAGACGTCGTCGTACTAATACCAATTGAACTACCATTACCAAGTAATAAGCCAGTTTTAGCATACTCCACTACGCCTGGTTTCATATAATTTGGCAACATTTCATATGCAAGACGAATACGTTTGAAAATGTTAATTGCAGTTGCTTCTTTATTAGCTATCAACAGTACTCTAAAATCATCATTAAAACATATCACCCACAGAGCAAATATAGTTAATATGGTTGTCTTACCAATCTGTCTAGAAGCTAAAACGACATTAAATCTATTGTCTACCAATGCTTTAAGTATACGTTTCTGATAAGGATAAAGCTTAATTGGTTGCTTGCCTTCATCCAAGTTAACTATATAAAAGAATCTAGAAAAATGTAAAATAGACTTGCGTGCTCGTTCTAGATCCTCCACCATTTCTGGTGTCCATTCAAAGTTGGTTTCCGGAACTGGTAAGTTTTTATTACCAAGATAATACGTTGTATCTTTACTTTTTGCTTTAGCCATTTATAATACTTACTGTATATTTAAAGAATGTAAGGTAAGTATCAACAATGCCTCCTATCAAGTTAACGGATTTAACACCAGGCGAACCTGGCGTGGTGTTTAAGATGCCAGCAGAACATAAAGACGGATTACGTTTAAGAGAACTTGGTATGAATGTTGGATCTAAAGTGGAAGTAATAAGATTGTTTAACGGCACACCGGCTATAAAATTACGCGGCATACGGTATGCTATAGCTCCGGAAATAACTGATTTAGTTATGGTAGAACAAATTAAAACCACAAGTGCAGCAATCAGCTCTATGCAATAATGCAAATAAGTAGTTGATTAATATAAAAATTAATTTACAATATATCTATCTTAAATGAAAGAAAACGATTATTATACATTAAAGTTACCTAACAATAAGAAATATAAATTCCGCACACGCGAAGCATTCTCTAGTGCAAATGAAGCACTAGCAAAGGGACGCTTTAGCAGTGTTGATCAAATGGTTGATTGCATTAAAAATTGCTCAACCGGTTTTGAATACGCTAATATAGACCTAGAAAATAATAAAGGCTCTAAGAAGAAAAGTAAAGAAAATAACTTTAACCAAATAGATTTTGAGGATTAATTTATGGCTACAAATAAATGGGGTGTGATAATACCACAAGGTACTATCTCTAAATCAAAAGCAGCAGAGTATCGTTCACGTGGCGGGGTTGCTAAAACAATCCGTGCAACACGTTCAGATAAGGGTAGAAAAAGAAAGTAATATGGCATATAAACCAAAGAATAGTATTCTTATTTCTGGTATGATGGCTCGTTCTATGCGTAAGCTCGGACTACCAAAGTACAGAAAACAAAGATCAGATGCCGGCACCAAACGCGGCAAAAGGAGATAAAACAAATGGCCTATAAAACTAAAAACAGTATTGCTCCAAACAAAATGATGTCCCGTTATGGACGTATGATGGGGCAAAAGTCTAGAGCTCGTCGCTCAGATGCAGGACGAGTACGTACTAGAAAAATTAAGTAACTTAGCGCTTACGCTTTAAGTACTGTACAGCTTCGGCCACGAACGTGTGTTCTTCTGGCCCTTCAGTACTACCATCGCTTTGCATTCCAGGGTTACCTGGCATACCGTCTTCGTCGACTTCAATCTCATCGACTTCAATGCCCATTGGTTCTTCTTTGTTTTCTGGAGAAGACATAGCAGTCTTAACTGCTTCAATGTAATCATTAGCTAGGGTGAGTTTGCTTTGTTGCCAAGGCTCCAAGCACGTATCTTCTGGTAGTTCTTCCAGCATGTGCAGCACTTCTTGAGCATTCTTTAATAGTTCATTAACTTGAGCAACCGCCATGTAGGTACCACCTTCGTGGTGGTTTTCTTCCATGTTACCATCAGCACCATGTTCTGGGGCTAGTGGTTCAACTGATTCAAGTAATGTTACTAATTTGTTAAAGCTATTATCGCGTGGCATATAGATACTTACTCCTTTAAGCTACAATTGCATTACAGTAATCCCAATTAACTACTTTAAAGAAATCCTTAACCCAGCCCTTTTTCTCTGGCCCGTGTTTAAGGTAGTAGGCATGTTCCCACATATCAATACCGAGTACTGGGGTGCCCATATTGTCCATTAAAGGGTTATCTTGGTTAGGAGTAGTTACGATTTCTAGCTTATTACCTTTTGTAACTAACCAACACCATCCGCTACCTAGTATGGTGGTGGCTTGTTCTTCAAACTCGTCTTTAAATTTATCGAAAGAACCAAACTCTTTATTGATTAGCTCTTCTAAATTGCCCATTTTCTTTTTATCTGGGGTGAGCATTTGCCAGAATATTTCATGGTTATAGGCCCCGCCTGCATTGAAACGTATTTTATCGTTCTTACCTTTAATATCTGAAACCAGTTCCTTTAAAGGCGGACGACGCTTACCCATCAAGTCGTTTAACTTCTTTAAATACGTTTTATAGTGCTTGTTATAATGACGGTTCATTGTTTCTTTATCGATGTATGGTTCCAGAGCATTCAAAGCATAGGGTAGCTTGATGGCAGTGTAATCGCCTTTTTTAGCTTCTAAAACAACGGTGTTGTCTAAAATAGCTTCTACTTGATTAAGAAATTTATTTTGCATATTTTGATTTAGTTAAAAGATTACGAAATATATAGACAAATTTTTGCAATAAGGTTTTCTTTGACAATAATTTACCTTTACATTGACATTTATTACACTGACAGCTCATATGTATACTTACCAAATAAACTAGTATATCCATACAAAAAAGTTACCTGAATATTTCATGACCGGGTTCAAAAATGTAGTAAGTATTAGGGTATGCAGTACAAATATGTTCTATTAGTACTTGCAGCAGCTCTAGCGCTCGAAGTAGTAAATGTTGGGTCTGCACAGGCAACCCAACCGGCTCCAGCTCCTGCAACAACAGTAACGGCCGCACCAGCAGCCTCATCGGATGCCCAAACAGATGCTCCGAAAAAGAAAAAGAAACATAAAAAGAAGAAGCCGGAAGACCAGCAAACTCCTCCAGCTGATAACAACCCTCAACCCCCAACCAAATGACAAACAGCATATACTTTAAGGTAGGTGTGGTGGTGCTTGCCCTGGCTCTTGGTTTTGTGGTAGGTACAAAGCACGCTCATCCAGCGCCCTTAGCCCTGCCCCACATTGCACCAGTTGCTACTGCAGTGGCCCATCCCCATCAAGCTCCTATCGTAGCGATATTGGCCAAGCTATCTGTCCAGGACCGGGCAGTAATAGTAAAAGCGCTAACAGCTCGCCGTGCAGCACTCTGGCAACCAACACCGAGGATAGCTTTCCATCCTCTTGCAGCTAAACATGTTAAAGCTGCTCATCATACGACTGCTAAGGCAAAGAAACATAAGAAACATAAAACCAAAGCCAAGTCTAGTTAATAGTCAAAAAGCCCTGCTCTGAAGTGGGGCTTTTTGTTGATTTTTTTAAAAAACCCTATATAAGTATATATACCTAATATGAAGACTAAATTAGTACTAACCTTAATTGCAATTGCTTTAGCAGTACCATCTGTTAAAGCCCAAGAAGCCGCAGCTGGGGCTGCTGTCGGTGCCGTTGCCGGTGCCGCCATTGGTGCTAATAATCACAATCCGGTGGCCGGAGCAGTAACCGGTGCATTGGTGGGTGGACTTATTGGCAATGCCATTGAAGCAACCAAACAACCACAACCTCAGGTAATAGTGGTCCAGGCCCCGCCCCCACCACCAGCTCCTGTAGTAGTGCAAGCCCCGACACCACCTCCACCACCAGTCGTTATGGCACCAGTGGTAGTACAATCGCCAGTCAACTACGTTTGGGGCCCGCTCAACCGTCATGGTTATCCAGAGTACGTTTATGTACAGCAGTGGAACGGTCGTGAATGGATAACAACATACTATGCATATAATCAGTTCTTAGGTTGGTATGGTCGTTACTACGGACATCCATTTCGCGAAGGTGAGTACCGCCATCACTGGCACCGTTAATCAAATTTGTTAAAGTTTATTTAACACACAAAGAAAGCCCTCTACCGTTGAAAGTAGAGGGCTTTTTTATAAGTGTATGGATGAGCACACGCACACCTGATAAACACAGAGTTACACTAGAAAGCGATAAACTAGTACTTCCGTTTGTTAATAGCGCAAACACCAAGTACTACTACAGTCAAGCCGAACAAGACGTGTTTGTGTTGTCGTGTTTAAATGGTAAGACCGGTGGTACGTTTTTAGAGCTTGGGTGCGATGACCCTTATAGAATTAGTAACTCCTATCTTTTAGAAAGCGAATTTGGTTGGAAAGGTATATCCGTAGACATTAATGAGGACTGTGAATGGATGTTTAAAGAGTCTACCCGGACATGTACACTAATGATAGAGGATGCCACCACTATAAACTTTGATACAATTACGGCCACTTTGGGTACTAGTCACATTGATTACTTGTCTTTGGACTTAGAGCCGGCGTCCATAACACTTAAGTGCTTACAGAACATCCCACTTGACAAGGTTTCGTTTTCGGTTATAACCTTCGAACATGATCATTATAGATTTGGGGATGACGTTAGAAGTAAATCAAGAGACATACTAACTAAGGCCGGGTACGTGATGTTGTGCGAAAATGTTAACAACTTCGAAGACTGGTACGTTAATCCGGCCTATGTGGATATGGAGTATGTGAGGGTGCTAAAGAAACGTAATCAGGGACAACCGAGCGCAAAAACCATCGTATTTAAATAACCAAAGAAGCGAAGCTTCCAACCCCGCCCAGCTCAAGAAGAAGAAGAAGGCGCTGCAAAAAACGTAGCCTGTACAATGCCGGTTGCTAGCCCATCCACCGCCGTACCCAATAACTGAGTATACACAGCGCTAGGCGCTAAACACCACGTACCGGCAGGAAATGTGATACTCTGTGCACTGGCCGCATCAGCAGCCACCACCACTGCGGCACAAAACGTGTTGTACCCAGTTACCTCAGTCTGTGATATCTTATATAAATTCATGGTTATTCGTTGTTAGATGGATCAAATGGTGCCGGTGCATCCCCACCCATATACCTCTCCATATCTAGTAATCCAAATACGTGCTCCAATTGCTTCTTGTTGGTAGCCGATTGCAATAGCTTGTCCACCATCGCTAAAGTATAAACCTTATCATCCTTACCAATAAACGTTAAATTACCCCTTAAGTGCGCATTCACTACAGACCATATGCCGGATTTAGCTAGGTGCAGCGCTATCGGGTTGCTATCATTATCGTCTTCCCCTTCACCGCGCTTTTCGTTCATCACCGGCTTAGTTATACCGTGCATGGCCCCAAGCCCAAGCTTACTGATAATGTTGTGCAACAGTACACCATCATCCATTCCGTGCTCTTCCACAAATGCGAATATATCCAATAAGTACTGCTTCTCCTGGGACGTTAGTTCCCTACTGTCAGCAGCCATTTTGTGCATTCCTCCTCGTGGTGCAACTACACGCTCCTGGTTAACTTGTTCGTAAGCTTCTTGTAATATTTTTGTAGAACGTGCTTGCATGGGTACCCAATACTTATGCAATCATACCCCCATAACAACTACCTCTTTGTGTATTATTATACCCGCCTAGCTACATATACGGGATTACCCAAAACCCCCCATATATGAAAATTGACCAAAAAAATCTGCGCAAAAAAAATTCAGTTTCGTTAACAATACGGATTTCCGAAGGAAGCGTATTATGGGAATTTACCTGCGGGGATGCGCTAAAAAGTTGGCATGCAGCTTTCTACAGTAGAATTTCATTATAGTATATAATACTAATTTTTGCGCTTAACTACTAAAGTGCAAGCTTATTTTTTTAAAACCTTAATTTTTTTAGTACCTATAAATAAAAAGTTGTATAGAGTAAAAGGATGTAGTTG
>Ga0208256_1000074_pt1 | contig 23062 bp, 16 predicted proteins | sample CryBogCBH22Jun08_FD_184608 | JGI IMG/M metagenome (GOLD analysis project Ga0208256, IMG submission 184608) | Freshwater microbial communities from Crystal Bog, Wisconsin, USA - CBH22Jun08 (SPAdes) | ecosystem: Environmental > Aquatic > Freshwater > Lake | place: Crystal Bog, Wisconsin, USA... | reverse complement strand
TGAGGTATGTGTTAGCGGCGTTCTGAACTTGCTGAATCGTATACAACTGCTTGCGCCCCGATTCACGCCCCAAGATTCGACCCATTGGGCCTTGGTAGTAGGTGGGCGAGGTCGGGTCATCGTCAACGGCTTCAGCGCGTAATGGAACGGTCGTGCCAACCGCCTCACCCGTGGCGATTACAAAGTTCACGGTTTTGTCAATGTTGATGTCACGGGTCGCTTTGGTAAGCAATCCGCCATCACCGTCGAGGAATGACCAGACTGGCGACTGTCCATTGGGGTCAGGAATTGTACGGACAACGAACTTGCCCGTGGCATCGTTAAACAATTCAGCGCCAAGAGCCGTTGCGAGGGCAGAGATATCTTGCCACGGCGATTGAGACATACTTCCGCCGTTGTACGAACTACCCATAATCACCGCATCGGTAATCGGTTGGTCATTTACGCCAGAGAAGTTAAACTCGGGTGGCCCAAAGGCGGGGTGTGTCGGCCAACGGTTGTTGATGAGAATCTTTATGGCTTCCATAATCGTAGAGGCCACATACGTTTGCTCGGGGGTGATGTCGAAGAACGAAATGGCTTCTACGGGAATGATGTACGGGTTGCGAGCAACCGTAACGGGTCCTGTCCAACTGTTCTTCTGAACCACGAGGGATAGGTCTGACCCCTTGATGGTCATCACCACGTTTCCGTCCTTGTCTTCCTCGACGGAGACATTAGTGATTCGGTAGATACCGCAAGGAACGAGCTCGTAGGCTTGGTTTTTGGGAACGAGCAAGTCTTGTGGGATTGGGGCTTGGCAAGTCCAAAGTGCGGGGTCAATGCCTTTCGGTTCCCAAAGAACGCCACGATAAACGTATAATTGGTGGGCGTAGACGTTGACCGGACCATAGCCATCGTAAAGACCGGGGATAATGCTTTGGTCTGTGATAGTGATTTCTATGGTTCGTCGAGCGTCTTGAGATGTGTGGTCAACCGTGATGGTTCCCTTTTCGATATTGAGGTTCGTCACAACGCCGTGCGGAGTTTTTGCTTTCACCACAATCATCGGGCGATTAGACCCCATTAGGGAGTTTCGTAACTTATCGCTAATTGGCTGCATTACTAACTTCCGTAGGTGTAGCCGAAGTTCGGCGGTGCGGCCTCAACGTAGTCAATAACAACTTCTCGATACGGTTGGGCTGCGGCGTGGTGCGTGACCTGAACGTCGCTCTGTACGAAGATGTAACGCCGTGCTGATTCCACAGGGTCAATAAGAATGAGCGTTTCGCCAAGGTTGAGCAAGTTAACGAACGACTCCCATTCAGCATCATTCTCCCAAATTACCGTAATCTTGGCATCTCGACCTTGGACAACTCCTGCGATTGTGTAGGGGCGACTTGAGCCGAGTGGGTAGAAAACGCCCACGGGGTGTTTCTGGGTTTCCTCAACCTTGTCTTGTACGAGGATTGGGTAGCGTAGCGTTTCATCGCTTGAGCTCGAAATCCACCACGAGGTCACGTTGAGTTTGGTGTTGGCGGGCGCAGGGTTCTGTACGTTGATTGCTGTCGCACCACTTGGTGAAGACAACGCAGGGGTCATAAGACCGCCAACGGGCTTGGCCGTGTCGTTGTTGATTGACGTAGCCTTGAGTCGGTACGCAAAGGCAACGCCCGGCGAACACTCGTAGTCGGAGATGGTGTTGTAACCAGCGTTATTGAGGGGTAGTGCGTTCGCACCACGAACCGTTGACCAATTGTTGCCGCTATCCTCGGTGCGCTGAACATTTACGGTGTAGGTATCCGTTTTCTCATTGACCCAACCTGCGTTGTTCCAAGTGAGAGCCATCACATACGTTCCTGCTGGCTGAACCTTGGCGACTTCGTGTTCCAAACCAGCAACGACCGTGTAGCAAAGAGTTCCTGCGGGGTGTTCGTACCAAACGGGCTTGGTCAATGGAACCGTGAGAGAGCCGTTCCAACTACCAACGGCGATGGTGACGGTTTCTTCATTCGGGCCACCGTAGTCAAGGACAATCGTTCCCGAGTTGGCAAGGTCATCCACGTTGTCGAGAGTGATGGTCTTCGCACCGATGTACGTCTTTTCCTTGAGGTGAGCCGTGAACCGTGGCTTCGCCGCACCGTTGCGAATCTCTCGTGTACCAGCATCATTCGCCGGGTCAAAGATATAGATGGTGTGTTCACCATCTTGAGGTGTTGCGGCCGGAATGTTGAGCGACGTTCCCGTTCCGAAAGTCGGGTCACACGCCGTTGTCAAAGCCGGAATTGCGGAGTTGAAAATGGTGTAGTTACTCGCACTTCCGTTGATTGGGAGAGGAGGGGTGATTGCTTGGAAGAGGATGTTCGAGATGGCGTAGATGTCATCCTTGAGGCTCTGACCAAGTTGGATACGAGGGCAAGCGCGTGAGGCGTTGACCGTGAGGGTGGTGGCGTAAGTCTCTGGTTCAGCAGTCACCCGAACGGGAATCGAGTGCGAACCCGCCGCAACGTAGTCGGTTGTCGTGACGTAGATGTCGTTCGTCGTGCGTAGCGTGGTTCCAGCGTTGAGCGAGAACGACGTTGGGCTCGATAGTGTGAACGTTCCTGTAGCCGTGGTGTAGAGGTCATACGCAAAGGTCGCATACGAAGAACTGCCCGTGACAATTGAGAGGTTGTAGGGGGCTTGTGCGGCAATCGCATTGACGTAGAAGTTGCGACCCTTGACCTCATCGGGGTTGAGGTGATTGTCAAGACCAACCGAACCTAGTCGTATGCCGAACGGACTCTTCGAGCCATTGTTGTAGGTGTGGTTGGTGGTGATGTTTGGGTAGGTGGGTGCGCCGTAGCCGTTGTAGGTGGTTGGTGGGTATTGACCGTCTTGCACTTGGTCGTAACTCCACGCACCGTCGCTCGTGGCGATGAGGTTTCGGGCTTCGTCATACCAGTCAATGTAAAGGGCAAAGGTCGGCACGGATGAGCAGAGGTAGCCGTTACTCGTAACCGAAGAGGTGACGTTGTTGCTTAGTGTCACCGTTCCACCCGAGTAGTTCGTCACCGTGGTTCCTGCTGGGATGCCCGAGCCGTATATCGTCATACCAATAACAATCGTTCCCGATGCTGATTTTACGCCGAGGGCAACACTCGTAATTTGATTGCTCCCCGAGGTTTGGTTGCCCGTAAAGACTTGGTAGGCCCCGTAAATCTGCTTGGCGTGAGCTCCGAAGCCGTACCAACCCGAGGGCATAACGGCGACGGAGTTGCTTTGATTCCAAACCTTGCCATCGTAGATGCCGAGCTCGACAAGACCGGCCAAGTTGGAAGCGGTCGGCTGAATAATCATCGAGTTGAGAGGCTCGTCTTGGTTCGAGTATTTGACGGGCGATGAAATGTAGATAGGCGTTGATGCTGGGTAATCCGCTTGTGGGCGGAATCCGTCAACGTAGAGGGTGAGGCTACCTGCGGGGGTGAAGTCTTCGGCTGGGTGGTGAAGCGTGATGCTGGGGTTGATAATGCCCGAGTAGGTCAACGTCGAAGATGTGTACGTTGAGTATTGCGTCGTGGCGAGAGCCGAAAGCCAAATGGTGAACGTTCCACTAGAGGTTGCCGAGTTGTAGACAATGCGAGTTCCTTGGGGGATGCCAACGCCGTTGATTGTCCACCCTTCGTATTGGTTGAGCGTCGCCGTTCCCGTAACCGTGAGGGCTTGGTAGGTGGGGGCGGTGGTGTTGATTGTCCACGTCGAGGGCGCACCCGTGGGAGTCGCAATAGAGAACACGGCCATAGAGTTGCCACCGGGGAGGCTTCTGCTGATTTGGAAGTTCTGCGTGTAGTTGCGCTTTGTGTATGTGACTGCGGTACTTGTGCCGGTCTGTACGCGCTTGTAAACCGCCGAACTACCGCCAGAGGCGATAGCGGAAGTCTCAACGTAGTCACCGTACTCAAGGTATTGACCCTTGAAGTTGCCCTGCCCGATGGTGTTCTTCTCGAACGTAATGACCTTGTTAGAGGAGGGAACCGTTGGGATGTAGACAGAAATCTGTGTGCCAGAGGGAACTCGGAATACCGTTGATGCCGTGCCGTTCTGGTTGGCAAACTGCTGAAATGCGTAGCCGCTACCAATCGGGTCAATGTGGAAGTGCGAGTCGCCTTGTGCGCCCGTTATAACACTCGGCCCAATCCAGTCGGAGGCAAGGGTGGCGGTCATACTTGCCGAGCCGTTCGTCAACTTGATTTGTGTTCCAGCCTTGAGGGTCGCTTGGGTTAGACAGGCATTGTGCGAGTTCCAAAGGGGAGATGTCAAACTCGTAGTCATCTTGACCGAAAGACTCGTCAAGTCTTGGTAGGTGTAAGTGGATGGACCCGTAACGGTCTTGCTTCCGTAGGCATCAGCAGTGACCTTACCGAACGGGAACCATCCGCCAGCGATGGATGGCCCTGCGGCGTGGACACTAGCGATGGTTGCTACTTCGTAGTTGAGTGCCTTGACAACCTTGGTTGTTGCCTTGAGTTTGCCCTTTTGGTTCTTGCCGCCCGTGCCACTTACGTTGGTTTGGGGAACTGTCCAGTGGGTGTAGTAAAGGTTTACGGTCTTGCCCGAGCCATCTTGAGGCGTGTAGAAAGCGTTGTCGGGGTCGAAAATCGTAATGACGTTGGGGTGTTCCGAACTATTGCCAGTTTGGATTGCGAATCGAACGGGCGATGCTGCTGAACCACTTGAGACAAGAACGCTTCCGTAGTCGGGGTACTTGCGAGTGTGCTTGATTGTCTCTGTCCACGACATCGTTGCCGTTGAGCCGAAATAGACGGGCTGCTGAAGACCAAAGTAAACAGGCGCACCGATGGCGTGGCTACCAAGACCCGTACTCGTCGGCCCATTGGTTACGGAGTAGTTGCGTTGGAGGATTTGGTAGTTTCCGAGCGTAGCCATAACCTGAACCAAAATGTTTTCACCATTACTAATGGTTCCATTTGATGCGACGGTTCCGCCAATGTTGACCCAGAAGATGCCCGAGCTCGGCAACCCTTTGCCCTTGCCCGCAAAGGTTAGGTATCCCGTAGTGCTAGAGGTCATATTTGTAGAGTTGGAACCATTGACCGCCGTAAGGCTTGTGGTCGTTCCAACCGACAAAGAAGTAAGCGTCGACGCTTTGCTAAGGGCGTTGGTGTTGTGGGTTGCCATCGAACCGAGTGACGGAGTTGTACCTGCCGTGTCACTGCCCGTGACGTGCCAATTACCGATGCTTGAGGGGAAATCAGCATTGTCGCGCGAAAGCAGGTTGTCACTTGATTGGACAATGAGGTGGTTGATGGCGTTTGGACCATCTGCCCATACCGCCAACATAGGGAGTTGAGGCTGTGCGGGGTCAACGAGGAACGACTTGACTGACCAGTCGCCGTACCAGTAGCCACTTTGGAAAGACTTTGAGACTCGAACGCAAGCGTAGTACGTGGTGTTGTCTTGGAAACCGATGGTGGTGTCAATGAGCGTTTTGGTCGCATCATCGTTACCGCTATTCGACCATACGGGCGTTGAGGTGTCGGGAGAGAAGTTCGATGCGTTGTAGGTCAACTCATCGAAGATTCGTACTTCCCAACCGTTTTGTGGGTCATCGTCGAAGTCGCTGTATTCCCATCCAATAGCGAAGTCTTCCTTTGCGCTGAATGTCACAACGTCGCGCGGAGAGATATGAACGTTCTTGGCAACGGGCGCACTCTTGTAGAAGATGTGCAGACCGAGGGAACGGAACGCAACGGTCTTACCAGCAGGAACGGCCGCCCGAATGTGCATCTGCACTCGGGAGAGGACATCGTAAGTCCACTCAAGGTTGTTGGGGTCTAGACCAAAGAGCGAACCGAGGTAGGTGGTGTAAGCGATGCTTGAGTTGTTGGTGAAAACGTCTTGTTGCGTTTCAGTCTTGTTGAGTGGGTCGTAAAGGGAGTAGAGCTCCTTATCGGAGCCACCGTTAGCACCGAGCATTGTGTAAACGGGCTGAACTGACTGCACACGAGCCTTGCGCCATCCGTTCCCGTCGAACATTTGGAACTCGCCAAGGTCGGGGCGATAACAAACGTCGGCCACGTTGGGGAAAGATGGCATCTTGTACCAAAGAACTTGCGACTTGGGTGCGTGGTTGTTGGCGAGTTTCTGACCGAGGAGAACTTGATACGGGGCGGAGTATTGGTCGGCATTGAGCGACATCGGTGCTGAAATGGGGTAAATCTTCTCTTGTAGGTTCCCCGTGTCGAGAGACAACTCATACGTTTTGATGAGCGAAGCACCAAGGTCGTAGGGATAGTTCGGTTGGAACGGTTGAACCACGATTCGATTGGCACGAGGCGTTGCGGCCTTGTCTACCGTGATGATTTGGCTGTAGTAAGCCGTGAGGGTTGCGCCCATAGGAATCACCACGGAGGCATCAGAGATTGTGACGTTCTGAAGCGTTACAACGCTGCCAGAAACGTTGATTCCCGTGTAGTCAACTTGGTACTGAATACCGCTAACGGTTACTTGGAAACTACCGCTATTGAGCCAACCAGCCGGGGCGGTCGAACCCGTGAGGGTGACGCTTTGAGGTGTTTGCGTGATTGTGTACGAACCACTCGTCGCAGCCGTGTAACTCTCTGAAAGAACGAGGTTGTCGCCGGGCGAGAGGGTTTGCCCGAGTTGTACCGATACGACTGCGCCCGAAGAGTCGGTGTTACCGGGCTGTGAGAAGTTTCCGTTCACCACTCCGTTTACAAAAGTGGTTGCGTTGTAGGTGTAGAAATTGTAAAAAGCAGGCCAGTAGGTGTACGTTGTTCCCACCGTGCCGAGGCTCGCACCCGTAACCGTAATCACGGGGTTGACGGTGTTCGCACTAATAGAAGAGATGGTTCCGACTACCGTGTCGCTTCCATCGGCGTAGATTTGCTGACCGACGAAAAGATTTCCCGCCAAGTATGCGGCCGTGCTGGTTTGGATGGTGAGCGTTGTTGAGGTTGTTACCGTTGCGGTGATTTGGCAGTTTGCGACGGGAATCGAGGTTCCGCCAGCAGGGGCATCGGGCGACGTTGGACCGTTGCGAACGATGATGTCTTGGAAGAACAAACCTTGGCGAATCGTTAGGTTCGTTCCACTCGCAATCGTGTACGGAAGTGGTGAAATAGTTAGGTAGTTCTGGTTTAGCGAGCCGGGGTTGAATGAAATCTGGCTCGTTAGAAAAACGTGGGGAACTTCCAAGTACGAAACAGTATTGAGCGTATCCATAGCGTAGATATGGATTGGAGTACCAACGGCGATATTTGCGCCCGTAGGCAAGGCGGCCGTGAGGTTGATTGTCGCATCACCAGTTGAGGTGGCGGCGTAGAAAGAAACGTTGCTCACTGTAAGGAGGTATCCGGCGACCGTGATTTGGTACGAGCCACCGAGCGTTGCCGAGAGTGGGTGAATCGTTGGGAGCTCGCCCGTAAGGAACGCCGTAAGGGTCGTCTGGCCGGCGGTCGCCACTACCGAAATGCGACCAATTTCTTGACCAGCGAAGAACCCGGGGGTCGTGCTGAAATTAGTTCCAGTAAAAGCCGTACTTTGGAAAGACGGGAGAACTTGTGGGTATGAGGTAGGGAAGCCCGAGGAACTCTCGACAATGATGCTCTCGTCGCCCGATTCAGCAACGGAAGCAAGAACCGTGTTGATGTTTGGATTGCCATTGGAGTCGCCCGTAGAAATCCACGGTTGGTCAAAGCCCAAGTATGCGTCAGTTGTGATATTTGGCATAATCCCTCTTAGATATTCTGCGCTATCAAAGCCGTAGACGATGTTGAGCTCGTGGTCGAACTTGAGTCTGGTGAACCGATGACGGGCGTGTCTACACCGTGGTCGTTCTGCAACGGATTCGTGTGGCAAAGAATGTTCGGGGTGAAGATTGGCTCGCCCTCGTAGTGGTCAAAGCGGAAAGTCGTTCCCTTGACCAAATCCCAAATAATAGGAACGTTGTTGTTCGTACCGTCAATACCTTGGTGCGCGCCAGAAAGAAGAACGGCCTCTTGGGTCTTGCCCATACCAACAATGACGACGCTGGTATCTGTGGCGATATCAGCAGTGAGGTTCATAATCGTACTCGTGAACGTCAACTGGAGATTTCCCGATTGCGTGGTCGGGTTCGAGAGGTAAACGGTTGAGCCCGTGGGTGATGAGGAAATGCTTGTTACGGTGGTTCCCGTTGGGATTCCCGTACCCTGAACCAACATCCCCGGCAAGATGCCCGTGATGTTTCCGCCGTTGGTGATGGTCGTGAGCGAGGTGTTGCTCGATACGTTGGCGTAAAGCGTTACCGTCACCGAGGTTGCCGCCGGTGCGGGTGCGGCAATAAATGAAGTGGAAACGCCACCCTTTACCTCGGAAAACAACGAGCTCGTGTAGCGCGAACCAATCTGGTCAACCGTGAGGCTTTCCAAATCAGCAGTTGTGTTCGAGCCAATCCAACGCTTACCGAGTTGGTACGAGCCAACGGATGTTCCCGAAAGGTGTGTACCGCCAATAGATTCGTTTCCGTTTGCTTGGGAAAGCGTAACTACGCCCGCACCACTTCCGTTGTAGGAAGAAGTAGAAAGTGCTGAACCTGCGGGGATTGTCCACGCCAAGTAGAACGGGTTTGTGTTACTTCTAGCAAGAACGTTACTTTGGATGACTTCCCATACATAAATGTAGTTTTGGCTATCGCCGTTTGAGTAGGTGTTCGTCTGGTTGGCGTAAATTGACGAGCTCGTAGCGTTGATGTTGAAAGAGTTTGTGCTTCCCGTTGGGATGCCCGTAACCTGCCAAGTCGTTCCACCCTCGCCGTTGTAAACGCCCTCGCCTCTAAACGATAGGTAGAGGTCTTGCCCCGCAGCCGTTGCCGTGTTGTAAAGGGAGGAAATCACCGAGTTGTCGTCACAGGTAACTACATACGGTTCAATGATGTGTGCGTTCCAACTTATAGGGGTGTTGGAGTCGTAGAAAACCCAACTTGATGAGTTGAGGGTTACAGTTCCGCCAGTTGTCGCGCTATAGGTAACGTATGAAACGTAGGCATTAATCGCCACCTGAGTCCCATAAACGTTGCCGCCGGGAACCAAAATCTCAACGGGGTATCCAGTAGCCCGCATCTCTTGGAGAACGGTCGTATGAGTAGAGTCCAAGCCGGTGAGGGTGTATTGGTATCCCGTGATGAAGCCGTTGTAATAGAGGGGAATCGCCTTGATGGTTCCACTAAAGGTGTACGGGTCGCTGGGGGGCGTGTATGAAGAAGCACCCGAGGCGGTCATACTCACGAACGAAGCGACTGGTGTTGACTTCCAATTCGCAATTGTTCCAGTAAAAATCAGGTTCTTGTAGTACGGATAGAACCACGAGGTGTTCTCGCCCGTGCTTGCGAATGGGCCGTTCGTCGTATCCCCGAAAAGGCTAGAATTGTAAACGCTTGACTTTCCAATTGGCGACGGGTCGTATGTGGTGAAAAACGGCGGGGTCGGCCCGAGGTCGAGCTCGTATTGGTTGCCACCCGGTGTCGTAATCACGCCACTAGGCAAGTTATCCCCGTTGATTGCCAAGAAGACATCGCCAATGCCGAGCGTCTGAACTGGGCTACTTCCGTTGTATTGGAGAGGCTGTCCAGCATTGGTTGGAACGACAAACGTATTCGTTCCTGCGGAAACAATCTCCCCGAGCATTTCAGCACCGTAGCCGAGATTGGAGTTAGACATCCGATAAGCGGTCGTGTCCACGATTGAGGAAAGAACGGCGGTCGAACCAGTCGTAGCAACCGTGTAGTTGGATACCAAAACCTGCCATCCACCCGTAGTTGATACTGGGGTGCTTGCTACCGTTCCAAAGACAACGCCCGTTGCGACCGTCGAGCCGAAGATGGGGCTGTAAATGTAGGTAGTTGCGGTAGTCGAAATCGTTGCGGTCGTTGCGACCGTGATGTAGTAAAGGCCGGCGGTTCCCGTGCCACCACTAATGGAGTTACTCGTTGCGTCAAGGGCGGTAATGGTTGTGTATGTGCTGAAATACTGGTTGTAAATCGGGTTCCCCGGCATAAGCGCACCAGCCGGAACGCCAGTTTCCACTGGGGCTGGACCCGTAGAAACTGGCGTAGAACGGAGTACGCTAACGCCCGATTGCGAGGTGAGGCTTGTGGTTGATACCAAGTTCGCCCAGTTCGTCGTTGCCACGCTATTCGGGTAGAACTGAATATCGGTGTAAATACCAGTCACGGGTATTCCAGCAGTGGTACTCGCAACGTAGGCGGTGGAGACAGTCGAAACTACTCCCAAGTAATCACCCAGAGCGTTGTAAACGACTTGCCCCTTTGACCAAGAACCGAAAGCCGCATTGGTCGTTGCCGTTGCTGGGGTGAAAGTAACGATGTTGGGGGTCGTGGCGGTCGGGAATGTCTGCATCACATAGTCGTAAGTCCAATCGGGGAAGAATCCTGCGATTGTGGCATTTGGCGTTGAGCCAGAGGTGGTGATGAAGATGCCTTGGTTGGTTTCATTACCCACACTGCTAGGCAGAGGAAGTGCGGAGGTGGTGGTGTAGTTGTAGTTGGTGAGCGTTTGCGTGATAGCAACTTGACCCGCCGAGCCGACCGTTCCCCACTCCGAGTAGAAAGCGGGCGAGCTCGTTTGGCTGTCGCCCTCCAAAACAACGATTTTTTGCCCTGCTGAAAAGCCATTTGTGTCGTTTACATAGACGAAAGGGTCGCCCGTGTAGGTGTAGTTACCGATGTAGTAATACCAGTAATACGAGGGGGCATATGAGATTGGAACCCCAGAACCGTCACCAAAAGTCGTTGGGGCGAGCGAAATCGAGTACGGGGCGGCCTGTGTATTGGTCGAAAGACTCGTTAGTGCCGTAAATAGTTTGGATACGTTGTCAACGTGGATTTGGTAGATATTCGTATCAGCAGTACGAACCGCCGTGCAAGAGAGGCGTGTCGTGTCGTTTTGTGCCGTAGCACCATCTGGCGCACCGTTGATTACCCAGTATTTAGGGTCAACTTTCGCTGTCGTAGGGGTAGCGGTGAGCGTTTTCATCAGCACCCTACTCTATCGCTACTTTGGAAAAATTACCGACCAACTGTGCGGAGGCGACGATGGAGCTCGTTGAACTGGTCTTCGACGTACTTCTCGACCTGCTTCGATACGCCCTTATCCAAGTTGCCCTTGACCTCGATGACGAACGCGCCCTTTTCGATATTTACGACCGTTTCACCACCACGCTCACGGCGTTCGCCACGGGCTAACGCACGGGCGGCCTCGTGATGGACTCGCTCGATATGAACATTCAGCGCACCATCCGTAAAGGTCATCTTCTTGAGTTGGGCGATATGAGCCATTGAGTCGTTGGCGGCCTTGCTACCGCTATTGCCTCCACCGCCTCCACCGAATAGACCCCCGAAGAACCCACCAATTGAGTGCAGGATGCTTCCGCCGATGTGAGCCGCACCCTTTACGAGCGCACCAGCACCGTGTAGGAGGTGTTTTCCAATGTTGACGAAGTGCTTTGCGGCATCCTTAGCGGTCTTCGCACCCCACTTGGCAACGTCTTTCGCCCCATTCTCAAGGTGGTGTGCCGTTGACATAAGGGCGTGGTTGATTTGCTTGTGCCACTTCATATAGGCAACGGTCGCTGCGGCAACGGCTAGACCAACGCCAAGCGTGGCAACACCACTCGCTGCACCGGCCGCCAAAATACCACCCTCGGCTGCGGCTTCTCCGCCACCCTCTACGAGTAGTGCTTCTCCACCCTCTTCAGCAGCACCACGACCAAGGAAGTTCTTGGCCGCACCTACGAGGCGACCGCCAATTTTGCTCTCCAACTTCTTGCCGAGCTCGCCCTCAAGTTTCTTGCCAATTTCGTTCTTGGCTTTGCTCTCAATCTCGCTCTTGACCTTGTTCTCAAGTTTGCCCTCAAGTTTCTTCTCAAGGTTGTTTCCGCCACCGCCCATACTTGAGGATTGGATGGTTGCGATGAGGTTGTTGATGGCATCTACGAGGTTGTTCGTAGCCGTAACGGGGTCTTTGGCATTGTCGCTTGCTTGACCCAGCCCGGGCAGACCAAGACCAAGTACGCCTTTTAGCAGGCGACCGAACTTCGTTCCCTTGGCATCTTTGGCAACATCCATCTCAAGGGATTTGCCGTGCTTGGCGTATTCACGTTCGAGGAATGACTTGTTTTCCTCAAGTCTCTTAGCGCGCTTCTCCCAACGGGCTGAGAGCATACCGCCCTTTTCAGCACGTTCCTTGTAGACCTCCATCCGCCGGAGTCGGGATTCTTCCATTTTTTGAGCGCGATTCTCGAGCCCAACGCCGAGGCTTTGGGTAAAAGATGTCTTCATCTTGTTGCCCTCGGCATCACGCTGGTTGTTGAGGCTAAAGGCGTCCTTGATAACGCCACCCGTATTCTTCGCCGCCGTTGCTACACGAGCAAATCGCCCGATTAGCCCCGTAAGCGTTTCAGCAACAAGACCAATCGGTGCGATAAAGAGTTTGCGAGTAAACCAGAAAGCGAGGAGCATTGCGATTGCCTCGGTAAGACCCTTGTTTCCCGTAATCCACTTGATGAGTGTGGAAAGGCCGTTCGCAGCAGCAACAAAGTATGGTGCGAGAATCACCATAACGTCGGCCCACGCCTGCAAGACCTTGACAAATGCTGGGGTTATGAGGGCGGTAACTACCGGAAGTAGTGCGATAGCCATTTTCACAAGCGCCCCGGCGAGCATTGGGATAATAGGTTCCAAGGTCTGAAGAATCTGTACGAAAGCCCCGAAAATGGTGTTGATAATTCCGCTATCAGCGAGTTTCTGTACAACGCCAATCAACGGCTTGAAGACGGTTCCCATCGCTTTCCCAAGGTCAACAAATACCTTGGTTAGAGCTCCGTTCTTGTTCATCGGTTCAATAACTGCCGTAAGAGCCTTGACGATTGGAACGGCAACGGCATTGACCAATTGGATTATTGGCTGAATCATCGCAAAGAACGCAGGGAGAATACCGTTGACCAATAGGTCGAAGATTGGCTGAACAATTTGCATAAGTGGTGCGAGAAAGCCACCGATGTTGTTCATAATCTGTCCGAGAGCATCACCAAAGGATTGAAGCATCGGGCTAAGAGCCGTTAGAACCGTGCTTAGGCTACCGGCAAGGTTCTTGAACAAGGGCAAGAGTGCCGAGCCAAGAGTTGTGTAGATGATTTGGAGGTCGTTTTTCAGCAACTCAATTGGCGACGTACCCTCTTGAGCCACGTTCTGAACGTGATTGTTGATGTCAACGAGCATTTGCTTCTGCGCAGCGTAGAGGCCGTTGGTCATTTCCACATTACGGATACGCATCTGCTCTGACTGCGACAAAGTAAATCCATAACGAGACATCGCGCTCATATGGTGCATCGGGTCTTGCAGGGTGCGGGTCAGCATACGAGCCGACGAGTTGATTGAGCCGTGACCGCCCGCCATAACCTTTGACAAGTTCGCAGCGTCAGTCATAAACAACTGCATATTTTGTCGCATATTGTGAAGCGGTTGCCCGGCTGCTGAAAGCGCACCCTGAACCATCGGACCCGCCGAAACTAACTTGGCGATGTCGGTGTTCGTATAGGCAAGGGTCTGCGCCTGCGTGATTTGCTCTCGGTTGATACCGGTTTGGACAGATAGGTACGTCGCCTGATTCGCCAGCATCTTCGAGTAGTAGGCGGCCGTGTAGTCGCCACTCTTCCTCGCAGCATCATATTGCTGCTGAGTCATAGATAGGTTGAATTGTGATGCCACACCTTGATTGGTAAGCAACTGTGCTTGGATAGCCTGCGACTGCTCAAGTTGTGAGGCAGAGTCAACGGCGGTAGACAGCGCGACCCCAAGGCCAACGATACCGATGGCATTTTTGGTAAAATCGAAAGCACGGCGGTACTCTTCGATTATTTTGTCAGCACCAGCCGTAGCCGCAGACGAGACAGCATCAAGGGCAGATTTAGCACCTGAAGTATCGAATAGGAAGCGACCTCGTAGGTCAAGCCCTCCGTCACTCATACTCATTTACTTCACCTGTTCCTATCTACCGTTCTTGGCTTTTTCGTATGCCTCTCGCTCTTCGTGATTCCTGATTTGCCAGACTGCTTGCCACTCAACCAACTCCATCGCTGAAAGTGGCTTGTGTGCGGGAGAACCTTCTAGAAGTTCGCCAACGGTTCTCCCCAGTTTCTCCGCTAACTCAAAGAGGAAGCGTCGCTCTGGGTTGGCGAAGATTCTTTTCCCGCTTCTGCCACCGCATCGTCAGTCATACCCGACAACTTCATAGCAACGTTGGCAATCAACTCAATGGGTCCCGAAGACTTCGCCATAACCGCATCACGGTCGGTGTCGAAGAAGACACGCTCGCCCGTTTCAGGGTCGTAGGTACATTGGACAACAAGGTCAGGAAGAATCTGCTGAATGTTGAATTGTCCGTTGGTGCTACCGGCCATAGCGTTGTCAATCATCACCGCACGAGCCTTTGCCGTGAGTGACTTGACGAGAACGCTTACGCCCCACTGGGGAACTTCTACGAGCTCGCTCTCGATGTCATCGGCAGCAAAAATCTTGGCTGAAAGGTTGGACATTTGGAAATACTCCTATCTAGGGGTTTACCTAGAGTGTAGTGCGGTAAACCGGACCAGTCACTTGCAGTTCACCATCGAATGTAACGACCGCACCGACCGCACTCTTGAGGTCGTACTTAGTCAAAACACCCGTGCCGTAATACTTGGTGTCGGCCGTAAGACCCGTGAAGCCACCGGGGGTCGCTGGGCCGTACACGAAGTTACCGATACGACCGGAGTCCTGCCACGATGAGAGGGCGTACATAATTGCGTCAATGCCACCGGCGTAACCAGTAGAGATGGCAGTTTCGTCGAACATACCCGAGAACGTTAGGGTCCAAGACTTGAGGCCCACGATGTATGTCTTGACACCGGCTTGCGAGAACGTAGTCGTTTCAGAAGCCTCGATAGCAAGTGGCAACGAGACATCGTTGATGTATTGCGAGATGTTGACCATCGGGGTCACATTGGTCGCAACCGTGGTGGTCGCAACGTTCTGTGAGGTGACAGTCATCGAGCTCGTGCTCAAAGCCGTGCCGTACACGGGAACGCCACCAAAGAAAACACCGTAGATGCTGTTTCCTGCGCCCGAGGGGGTCATAGCGTTGTTCTGGGTCAGAAGCGTACCCGTTCCTGCGTTGGTAATCGTAAGGGCGTTGGTTGATGAAGTTGCTACCGCTTGAACCAACACGCTACTAGTGATACCCATATCGTAGCCAAGAGCCAGAAATGCGTTCTTACCGTGCTGGAAAGTTGGTGTGGTTGTTGAAGAGGCCATAGTGGTCTATTCCTTTCTAGTAACGGGCGAACCCGTAGTAAATAGTTGCTGATGGATTGGTTCCGCCCGTAAATACCCACTGAAGCCGTGTGTATTGGTGGATGGTTCCGGTGAGAGGGGTTACGGTTGCACCCGCCGAAGAAATCGTCGCCAAGGTTGACCAAGTAGACGAATCCGATGAGTGCTGGAAGTTGACTGCGATTGTTCCGCCGCCCGTAAGGAGTTGCAGACCCAAAACGAGTAAACCGCCCTTGCTCGTATCAGCAGTTCCGCTAGAGGCCGCTGGGAACGGCGTGTAAGCGGTGGAGTTTCCGTTTGTTGATACGACTAGGTACTGCCCGTTTCCGCGCCAAACGCCGCCATCGGCCTGAACTTCCATATCATTCGTCACGACACCCGCAACTGGTGATTTGATGTCAAACTTAGTTTGGACAGCGTTTGCCATAAAGCAACGCTCGGAGTCGAGAAGGCCGCCAGCCGGAAAAACAAGGATTGACTTGTCGTATGGGGTGGCGTCTGCACGATGGAAGATTGAGCTCGTACCGCCAATCGTTCCATCGTGGAAGCCCGAAAGGGTAATCGTTCCGTCTTTGAGGCCGGGGATAAAGGTCTTTGAGCCACCCTGAAGGAAAGTGGTCGTCTCTTCAGCAGCCTGAGAGGTAGAGACGCTCACGTCATTGAAGTACGGGGAGAAGTCGTAGCCAATACCCGTGCTAGAAACCGTCATAGTGACCCCAGAAGCCGTTGCTGTGGCCGCTGCGCTCAAGGTGATGGTATTGCCCTGAATAGCAACAACAACCGTGCTAGCGGGGATTCCAGAGCCAATAATGGATTGACCGACCGAAATAGGAACGATGGCGGTCGTGGCAACGATGACGTAACTACCATTTGTGGTGTTAGCCGTAAAGGTTGCCGAAGTAAACCAAGGATTGACGTAGAGAACTCGTGTGTTCTTGCCGTGGAGGAAGTTTGGCAGCGAAGTAGCGGTCGCCATTAGTTCGTCGCCCCCGTTTCAGCAGAAACGTCCGACGCTGGTGCATCCTCAACTGGCGCGCTTTCCGCAGGAGTTGGGTCTGGCGTAGGCGTGGGTGCAACGGGGGCAAGGGTGATGAGCCCATCCTCAAGTAGCCACGAAATACTTTCTCCGGGGAAGTCGCTTACGATATCGCCGGGAAATACGTTCTTGCCGTTGTACGACAAGGAGATGGCCTTGTCGGTGACAAGATACGCAACAGTATTCGCCTTAGCCATAGAGCCCTCCTAGCCGATAGATGTTTCAGCAAATCGTATCACTAGGTTTGGAAATGGCTATTGGTCGGTGTCGAGCGACTCCTTGCGCTTCCGAGTCTTCTTGACTGGTGGAACACTTACTTTTTCGGGGCAGAACGCACGAGTTGACTTGCGACCATAGGGGCCGCCAAAGACGAAGACGGCGATAATCTCGCCATCCAAATCGTGAGCATTGAGAAAAATCCAATCACCACGTTCGTTAGAAACTTTGATGGGGTCGCCCTTTACGAGCCCATTCCATTCCTCAACTTTTTTCCATTTGTGCGTGTAGTTCGGCTCTATTACCGAACTCGCATTTCGCTTAGTCATTGCATCTCCTTTGCTGACTAAACAACAGTTTAGCAGTAAAACAAAGGAAAATCAAGGAACCCATTGTTCACCACACGGGCATACCTTGAATACGCCCTCGACTGTACGCACCTCGACCGCTTCCCCGTGGTTACAGGATTGGTCATCTTGTGACCCTTGACGCACTTCTTGTACGTCATTCTTCGGCTTTGGAACGGTGTTGGAAAATCCCAATAGTCGTTCGACCGCATCAAGTGCGCGAACGGAGGCGACGCTTGCGGCTTTGGCTGCTGAAATAGCGGCTCGAACGGCCTCTAGTTCCGGGTTAGGTTGGGTTGTTGACATTTATCTCGAAGTTCATCGTAAAACTAGGGCGATTTCCTTCGTCATACGGCATTGGGTTGATGGTTCCAAGTGTGGAAATACGCAGGATGGTGATTCCATCTATGGTTTTGGTATTGACGAACGAAGAAAGAGCCAACCGAATCGAGTTCGCAAGGGCATATGCACCGGGGTAGTCCTCTGGGTTGCCACGAACTTTGATTTGGACTTTGAGGTTGTCAATCGCAATCGCTTGACCGCCCATAGTCAATGATGGGGGTCGGCTCGCATACGGCTGAATCAGCACGACTTGATTGGGGGCTTCGGTAACGAGGCGGCCTAGGTAGAGGTTCTGACCAAGAACGAGGCCGGGAACAATCGTTGGTAGGTATTGCCCGAGGGCATCAAGGATGTTTGCCACTAGTAGTTCTCCGTCATCTGGTCAACAGTAATGCTACTGACGTATCGGACATTTTGCGCTTTCTCAACGCTGTCGTACACAAGTGCTGATACTCGGTCAATAATGTTCCTTTGTAAATCGGGCATCATTAGTTCCATTGGATTCTCTAGATACTTTGCCGTTCCGCCGTTCGGGTGGTTGAGCTCCAAATCTTCGTGGATGTAAAGGGCGTAGGGTGCGTCGTATCCAATCTCGATACTCGACAAATCACCAGAAGGGTTGTCTTGGGTGACGATATAGCCCGAATCCTGTAGGAAACCAGTATCAACGGGAACGAGCTCTTGACTCGCATCAAAGACGTTCTGGGCGTACTCGTTGAGGGCATCCTGAACCACAAGGGCGACATACGGAATCTTCTGCTTGAGGCGGAGGATGCCCGAGTTCGGGTCAATCTTTAGGGTTGCGGCGAGCATTTCAGCACCTACTCAAAGTGCAGAACCGTGTTGTACCCGGTCAACCCGTTCTCGTCGTAGTTGTTCTGAACATACATAATGATTGGGTGCTTGAGAATCGGCTGCGTCTGGTTTGGAATCGTGACTCGGCTTTCCGTTGAGATTCCAAGAACGAACTGGGTCAAGTAGGCGCGACCCGAACTATAAATGTCTCGGCCATCAGCCGTCTTTATGACTTTTGTTTCGTATTCCAATCGGCACTTGTAGGTCGTAGGCGTTCCATACTGAACTGTTCCGTCGCTCGTTCCGTCTGTGCCAACGTAGTGTCGCCCATATCCGTCAAGAACCACAGTTCCGCCGGGCTGAACGCCGGGGTTTGGAACAATATTCTCAACAATAATGGTCTGCGTCATCAACGCTACGAGGTCAGGGTCAATTCCCGAGGATGCGATGTCATACGACATAACTACATACCTTGCTGTTGTTGCTCGGCAGCGTTTTCTTCCTCTTCCGTGAGCAAGTCAAGTGGGTCGTTATTGCCAACGCCGTAGGTCGTGGTGACACCTGTGACGGAGTTGGTCGGCCACGAGTTAGGCGTTGCGTAGTAGGGGTCGAACTCGCCCGGAATAGAAAACTCTGCACCAAGAGCGTTCGGGTCGGCGTTTGGACTGGGTGGTGCGACACGGCGCGCACGAATCAGCAAGTCCTTAGCAAGACGCTCATAGCGTTGTGCTCGGTCGCCAAGAGATTTGGAAATAGAAAGCCCGCCAACACTCTTGCTTTCACTTTGGGCTTGACCCGTAAAAAACGCTGCGAGGTTGTAGCAAGTGTTCGAGGCCGCACGATACGGCTCGTTATTCACCTCAGACAAGTTGAAGTAGATTTCCTCGTCTTGGACAATCTGGTTGTCAATATTTGTGTCACCGATAAGGTAGCGAACTGTATCTTTTGGTGATGATGACGGGTTTGCCGAGTAGGTCCAAGACATTTCTATTCCTTACATTGGTGCGTAGTCAAACTTCATTGAACCCGTAAGGATTCGTTGCGCCCCAGTTGGGGCGTATGTTGCGGTGATTTGGAAGTACCAACGGCCCGAAGACAACTTGCTTAGTTCGTTGTTCGCCCAAGTAATAATGAGGTTTGACGAGCCGTTTGTACTTGTGAGGCCGAGAAATCCCGTTGTTTTGAGGATTGCGTAAGCATTTGGCGGTTGACCAATCTTCATTGAGAACGACCAGTAGTTGCTATTGCTGAAATCAAGTGGAGTGCCGGTTGAGTCAAGCCAAAGGAAGTTGGCGTTTGGAAGAGAGGCGGCGGGAGTCGGGTATTCCAAAGTGTCAGGCATTATGAGTTATTCCATTTTCTATCGGTAAACGAGGATACATCGTCTTCTTGGAAAGTCGCATTAGCCGTTGGTTCCTCAACGACTGCTTCGCTAGGTTCAGCATACGACACAGTATTGACTTCTTTATTCGTGTAAGTGTCGTAATAGTCTTGGAAGAGAATCGCCCCATAAATATTGAGGTTTGAGATGGTGGCAATCGCAGTTTGGAAATCAAAGAGCGAGATAGACCCCGCTAAATAAATCGCACGGACACGAAGTTCACGAGCAGTTTCTCGTAATGCGATTTGCGATGCGACGACTCGGGTTTGGAGTTTGTAGTTCGTAAGGCCCTGCTTCTCAGCAGTTGCGTTGGTTCGGAACAATGCTCGGCTACTTGCGGCAACGGCAACGGCAACGGCAGATGCGTAAGAAACACGAGAAAGCATCGTTTTTCTACCCGAAGTTGTGACTTGCGTGAGTGATGCCTGCGACGAAAAGATGCGATTTTGGTTCCGGCTAGATGATTGTGCGAGTATTTCAGCAACGGCACTCGTTGGGTTGTTGGCAACGGATTTGACTCCATCCGTGCTTGAAACAACGTATTCGCTAGATACTTTTGAGATTCCCGTCGCGCGAGAACTCGTGGTTGCCTCAATAAGTGACGTTGCCTGCGTCTTGTATCCGGCTTGAGATTTGGAAACTGCCTGTGCGAACGTTCCGATAATAGAAGAAGCGGGTTTGTTGGCGAGTGTCTTTGCCGTGTATTGAGCAAACGATAATGTCGTCGCACCTGTCGGGTTCTTGGTAAAGACTTTTTCGTTGCCCTGTAATAGCGTTAGCGCGGCAGATGTCACGGGGTTGTTCGCTAAAGATTTGGAAATTGCTTGTGCGAGGTTTTCGATAACAGCACTTACGGGGTTCTTTGTAAATATTTTCTGGCTCGCCAAAGACTCGGTAAGGCTTGCGACCCCCATTGTTTTCTTTGCGCTTGACCTTGCGTTGGTTTGGAAAATGTAATACGGTGTTGCTGAAACGGGAGAGCGAAAGGCCGCTTTGTTGTCAGTGGCCTTGTCAACGGCAAAGACGATACCGATTACTTGGTACGAGTGACCAATCGCCCCAGATGCGTAAAGCCCAATAAACGGGGTATCACCACCGCCGTTGTAAAGACCCTGAAATACTCCGTAGGTAGGCGTAGAGAGGGGCATAGCCCTTACCTAGCCTGTCTAGTTGCTCATCAACCAAGTAGGCGTGATTGTGAGAGTGTCGTTTACGGCGAGGGTGGGCGTTGAGCCATCAGCAAAGTTGGCGGCGTAAAAGAGTTTTCCCGTAGAACCGCTTGAGGCGTTCGTAATGAAATATCCGGTTGAAGCAGTTGACCACGAACCCGTTGCTGGGCCGAACGTGACCGAAGAAGCCGTAGTTTTTTGGCCGCTAACGGCATCACCAATCGTAATTGTCGTTCCACTTGTAGCCGAAATAGCCGAGTTCAGAACGATTTGGCTTGAGCCGGGGAGAGCCGTGATGACATACGCTGTGGAGTTGATGTAAAGAGTCATACCAACGGCGAGGGTGGCGTATGAACCTGTGCTGAACGAACCTACTGTGAGGACATACGACGACGAGATAGTTCCGTTGAGGGTCGTTTGAGCGAAAGGCACGGTGTATGACGTAGAAAGGGCTGGCGCACCAAACGTCACGGCCTTACGAGCGTAGCCAGAGCCACCCTGCTCATTCCACGCCGAGCCGACTGCTGAAAGAGTTGTGGTTGCCGCCGGGATAGTTCCCGTAAAGAGCCCAATGTAAAGTTGCGAGTAGGTAGTAGGGCTTGAGGTGATTACTTGGTTGAAGAGGACATCCAAGCCCTCGTTGATAAATACCTGTGCCATAGAGACTCCTAATCGGGGATTTCGCTGGCTCTATCTTGCCACAGGATTTGGAAAAATCGGGCTACGCCCCAAGTCTTCCGCCGTATCTTTCTTCGCCTTTGAGGGCAACTAGGTTGGCGAGAACGTAAGGAATATTGTTGTTTTGGTGAAACGCCGATGGGAAGAACGTCATAAGTCGGCTTGATTGGAAGTTGACCTTGAGCTCAGGGACGTAGCGACGATAGTTTTCGTCAATGAAATACCAAAACGAGTTTTGGTTGTAATAGGCAACGTGGGTTGGGTCTTGGAACGCCCCTCGCCCATCGGTTGATGGGGTGAGGCTCAATACCATTCCGCCATCAGCAAGAACACGATACATTTCGTTCCAAAGTCGGATTTTGTCGGAGATGTGTTCTATGAAGTCACAGGCACGGATTACCCCAACGGAGTTATCTTTTAGATTCCCTAAAACGTCAAAGATATCGCCCGTTATATCAGCATCGTGTTGGTCTACAGTCGTAAATCCGGGTGCCGGATTGTGCGCCCCGCCCAAATCAAGCGCGTGCAGTCCGTTATCTTTCGCCCATTTCAGCACAAGGGATTGGATATTCCGGTCATACATTCGCACCGTTTCCTCTTGGATTTTGGGATTGAGGATTGGGTCGGCCTGCGTCTGCGAGCCGTGAATCCTTTGTAAATAAAGGTTTTCGTGAATAGGTAGGAACTTTGTGACGAGGTAAAGTCGCGCCATTAGGTCTTGGTCGTCAAGGATTTCCAAATCTTGATTGTATCCCCCGGCAGATTCGTAGGCCGACTTTCTAAATGCTCGTAGGTGATTCGGGGCATACCAAATATATGCGACATTGTGCGGGTGAGCCGATTTCGCTCGAACGACTTTCCAATCTCCGTCTTGGTAATACGACCACCCATAACTTGGGTCAAACTCCGTGAGGTTTGGTGTTCCGTCCTCGTTCATTTGGGCAAAGTCGGAAAACACAAAGCCAACATCGGGATTATCCGCAAATGCCTGTGCGACTTTTTCTAAAGCAGTCGGCATAAGAACGTCGTCGTGGTCAAGTTCCAAGAGGATTTCACCATCGCAAAGTTCGGCGGCTTTGGATTTGAGCTCGCCCACACCCTTGATATCCGAGTCGTCGTAAACAATACGAACTCGGCTATCTAGGTTGTCGTATCCCCACCCCGCGCCGTTATTCAGCAGAACCACCCACTCCCAGTTTCCGTAAGTTTGGGCGATAAGGCTTTCGTAGGCTTTCGCAAGCCACTTTGGATTGTGGCTAGGGGTAAATATAGAAATCTTCACAAACGATAACTATAGGGCTTTTTAGAACGTGACAGTGCCAGAGCCAGCCGTCGAGAATGTGTAGACGACGTAGCCGGTGTAAGTGGTCTTGGTGTAGGCGAGCGACGAGGTCGGCGTTCCGGTGTAGGTGTTTGGCAGGGAGATGATGACCACACCACCCGTAGCCTGAACGGGGGTCACAGTGCCATTGACACCCGAGCCCATTCCGTAGCCGGTAGAACTCCAACCTGCACCAGCGTTGCCGGGGTTTGCGGCGGCGTAGCCACCACCACCGGCTGCGTAGTAGACCGCTACACCAGTGATTAAACTCTGAAGTCCGTCACCACCATTACCACCGAAACCACCACTGGCGCTAGAGCCAAATCCGTTCGTACCGGCGCTACCAGCACCACCACCACCACCGAGGCCGAACGTGGTTCCCGAGCCACCGGCATTTCCCTGTCCCGAGG
>Ga0208256_1000073_pt1 | contig 23284 bp, 18 predicted proteins | sample CryBogCBH22Jun08_FD_184608 | JGI IMG/M metagenome (GOLD analysis project Ga0208256, IMG submission 184608) | Freshwater microbial communities from Crystal Bog, Wisconsin, USA - CBH22Jun08 (SPAdes) | ecosystem: Environmental > Aquatic > Freshwater > Lake | place: Crystal Bog, Wisconsin, USA... | reverse complement strand
CCATAATATGTACCAGTGCCACTGATATAGCTGACCACACCGATACCCCCGTTGGGATTCTGTGTGGTTGTTGCATTGGTGCCTGGTGCTCCTGCGCCACCACCTCCGCCGCCAGCTGCAGAGATGCCTGGTGCATATCCGCCGTTGAATCCCTGTCCCACAATGCCAATCCCTGCAGGACCAGTGCTAGATCGTTGACCGCCACCGCTGCCGCCGTTGCCTGCATTACCACCGCCTCCGCCTGTAGCTGTCACGATACCAAATTGCGAGTTACCGCCATTGGCAGAACTGCTTGCTCCGCCAGCACCTACGATGACAGTATAGGTTTGACCTGGTATTACGGCCACATTACCCTGCAGCACGCCACCACCACCACCACCGCCGCCTAGATCTGACGTACCAGCGCCGCCTCCTGCAACTACTAGATAGTTTACAGATGTCACACCAGCTGGTGCAGTCCAAGATGAGGTGCCCACAGTGGTAAAATTCTGGATAGTGGTCGCGGTAGCCAGGCTGATGTTAGTCGTGGCCCAGAAGTTGCCGTTACCGCTGAAATCCCTACCCAGACCGGTATTTGACAACACTGTGAGACCGCTGGTGTCAGTGAACGGTAGATAGAAACCATTGGTGCCATAGGTTCCAACGTACTTGTTGGCACCCCATATGCCTGTGGTTGGATTGAAGTTACCAAACGCAAAAGGTGTTAGCGCCTGGCCGTCGATGAAGTTGACTTCTGCTAGGTAGCCATCAAGATAATACGTCAAACTACTAGCATTTTGAACACCTATTTGGTGAGCCGCTGCACGGTTGATTTGAATATTTGCGTTTTGTGATGGCGTAGTAGAAAATGAACCTGCTTGGGAAACGCCATTTACATACAAAATGAATCTATTGGCGGCGGTCGCCTGAGTTGTATCAAGAACTGCAACGATATGATACCATGCAGACGGATCACGATAAACAGGCGTTGATGTCCAAACAATACTGGATGTTGCACCGTCTGGTGAAGCAAAAATTGTAAAAGTATCTGTGTTATCAAAACGAATATAACCATATCCGTTTGCGGCTGTTCCTGTTCCTTGACCAAATATCGTTTGGTACGCGCTTAATGCGCCACGCTTTACCCAACCGCTCCAAGTCCATTTCTGCGAGTTACCGGATACTGTAGGTGTGCGTGTAAGATAGGCACCAGCAGCGGCTCTAAACCTAAGACTGCGATTGATAGCATATGCACTGCTGCCGCTTGTGGCTATCATGCCACCGGATATGTCTGCTCCATATCCCATGGCTTACCTCACGCTATGTTCAGCACGGCGTTTACCGTGATGCTGGAAGCTGTCCTCACGGTGTAGAACAGCGCATCTACTGCGTTGGCAGTGGTGGTCAGTGTTGGGGTGACACCACCTGGGAACTTCCACCAGCTACCGTATGTCAGCGTCCTTGAACCCACTGAGTCTTGTCCCACATATACCACACCGCTCTGTCCTGGTATGATGGTCTGCGGATTGGTCAGTGTACCGTTACCAGCCAGTGTGACTGTGAAGTTGTTAGCGATGCTGAAGTTAGGCGTCATTGTGGCGGCATAGTTGATGGTGCTGATCACGCTGGCGCCGCTGCCGTTTAGATAGAACGTGGTCAGTGGCAGCTGCGTACCTATGCCTATGTTACCTGAGCCGTTGATCACCATTGGTTCGAAGTAGGTCTCAGAGCCTTGTGCGCCGCCCACGTTCCAGAACTGGAGACCGCCGCCCTGCGTAGCCTGTATGGCGCCGCCGCCGTTGTTGCCAACCAACATCTGTATGCCAGCGCCGCTGAACACACCGCTGATGTATGAACCAGGGTTGGCAATGCTCAGTGCTATGGCACCATCGCGCGGCAGAGTGGTCGTGCCTATCAATAGGTTGCTGTTGGCAGTCCATGTTGGTCCGCCCGTGCTGAGCTTGACTGGCGTCACCGAGCCGTCTGGTGGTATGGCAGTGCCAGTGCTGTAGGTGTTGACCACTATTTCAATAGCCGTTCCCACTGGAGGTGGCTGCGTGAATGTTATGGCAGTACCAGTCCAGGTGTAAGTGTTCTTTCTCTGGTAAACACCCTGTAGGTAGATGTTGGTGTTCAGTGTGGTAGTAGCCGTGTAGTTACCCGTGGGGAACACAGAGGTAACGCCGTCGCCCGTGTAGTCGAACACTGACACGGCGCTTGGTACGGATGTCAAGCTGCTGCCATCACTGAAGTTAAGCGCGCCTGTGAGAGTCACGCTCTGAGTGTTCAGGTTGCCCACGGTGATGTTGCCCGCGGCAGTGATGGTACCGCCAGTGGTAATGCTGCCAGCTGCTGCGATAGCGCCTTGTACCTGTAGCCTGTTGCCGGCAGTGATGAAGTTGGTGCCTATGCCCACGTTGCCGCTGGCATCTATCCTAGCACGTTCCAACCCCGCAGTGCTGAATGCCATGGTGTTGGTACCAGGGCTGTACATGCCTGTGCTGCTGTTGTTGAACCAAGTGTAACCAGGACGTGCTGCGCTGTCGCTCTGGCTGCCTTGTATCTGCGTGGCAGCAGCGCCTGCGAAGAAGTTGCCTGCTATTGTCAGGTTGCCGTTGACATCCCAGTTGGGTCCGCCTGTGCTGAGGCTGTTGGGTGTGACTGATCCAGCATTAGGAACTATCACACCTGTGGCATAGGTGTTGATCAGGATCTCGATGGCAGTACCTGCTGGAGGAGCCTGTTGGAACTGTATGGTGCTGCCTGTCCAGGTGTAGGTGTTCTTGCGTTGGTATACACCCTGCAGATAGATGTTGGTGTTCAGCGTGCTGGTAGCTGAATAGTTGCCTGTGGCGAAATTGGTGGTCACTCCGTCACCAGTGTAGTCAAATACACTGATGCCCTGTGCCACAGATGTCAAGCTGCTGCCGTCGCTGAAGTTGATGCCTGAACTCACGTTCAGCGTGGTCACTGCCGTGTTGGCTAATGTGGTGAAACCGCTTGACCGTATGTTGCCAGTGACAGTGAGATTGCCTGTGACCTTGACGTTGCCGCCTGCATCCCAGCTAGGCCCACCTTGGCTCAGCTTGGCCGGAGTCACTGACAGATCATTGGGCACACCTATGCTGAAGGTAGCACTGCTTACCAAGATCTCTACAGCAGTGCCCACTGGTGGCGGCGTGGTGAACACGATGTTGCTGCCCACCCAGCTGTATTGGTTCTTGCGCTGATACACACCTTGCACATACACGCTGGTGCTGATGGTGAGACCGCTGTAGTTGCCTGTGGCAAAGCTAGTTGTCACTCCGTCGCCAGTGTAGTCAAACAGGCTGGTGCTAGCAGCGCCACTGGTGAGGCTGCTGCCGTCGCTGAAGTTGATAGCGTTGCTCACAGTGACTGTGCTGGCCAAGAGATTGCTGATGCTGACATTGCCCATGGTTACCCATGCGCCCATGATCTGCAGATTGCCACCCACTGTGACGTTGCCGCTCACGTAAGCATTGCCCTGCACTGCTAAGATGTTGCTGGTACCAGTGGTCAGCGTGCCTATACCCACGTTGCCGTTTGGACCAACTGTCAGCGCACCAAGGCCGTTGGCAGCTAGGATCACAGTGTTGCCTGTGGATCCTAGGAAGAGGCCGTTGCCGGTCACAGTGGCCCCGGGTACCAATTGATAGCTTTTAGCTGCTACATTACCTGAAACAGTGAGATTACCTGTTGTGTCCCAGCTAGGTCCACCAGTGCTGAGGCTGGCAGGGGTCACCGAACCTGTAGCAGGTATGTTAACACTGTTGGCGTTGCTATTGACCACGATTTCAATCGCAGCTCCGGGAGGAGGCGCTGAGTTGAAGGTGATGTAAACTCCAGACCAGTAGTAGGTGCTCTTCCTTTGGTACACACCTTGAACATAGATGTTGGTATTGGCGCTGGTGGTAGCCTGTATGCTGCCTGTGCCAAACACGGTGGTTGTGCCATCGCCTGTGTAGTCAAACACTGTCACATTGTTTGGAGCGCTAGCCAGTGTTGAACCATCTGCGAAGGTCAGCTTGCCTGACAGCGTGATACCCACTGTGTTGACGTTGGCTGCTGTGAGATTGCCTGCTACCACCAAGTTGCCGTTTGGATACCAAGTTGGACCGCCTAGGCTGAGCTTGCTTGGTGTGACTGACCCATCGTTTGGCACGATCATGCCAGTAGCATAGGTATTCAGCACCAATTCAATGGCAGTACCAGCCGGAGGAGCACTGAGAAACTGCAGCTGCGTGCCAGACCAAGTGTAGGTGTTCTTGCGCTGATAAACGCCCTGTAAGTACACGTTGGTGTTGAGTGTGCTGGTGGCTGTGTAGTTGCCTGTGCTGAAGCTGGTCGTCACTCCGTCGCCGGTATAGTCTATGACACTGATGGCGCTGGTCACGCTGGTTAAGCTACTGCCATCACTGAAGAAAATTCCGCCAGATCCCATGTTTAGCGTGCTGGCTACCACGTTACCCATCACGGTCTTGCCACCAACCGTTAGGTTGTTGCCAACGGTGAGATTGCTGTTTACCTTGACGTTGCCACCAGCATCCCAGCTGGGTCCACCTGTGCTGAGGCTCACTGGATATACTGAACCAGGCTGTGGTGTGATCACGCCAGTGGTATAGGTGTTGAGATTGATCTCAATGGCAGTGCCTGCTGGCGGTGCCACGCTGAATATGATGTTGCTGCCGGTCCAGCTGTATGTGCCCTTGCGCTGATACACGCCCTGCAGGTACACGTTGGTAGCATAGGTGCTGGTAGCTGAGTATGGAGCTGTGCTGAAAGTGGTCTGCACGCCGTCGCCAGTGTAGTCAAACACCTGCACAGCGTTGCTCACGCTGCTGATGCTGCTGCCATCGCCAAACACCAGCGCATTGCTGACTGTCACTGTCCTGCTGTTTAGGTTGGTGATGTTGGCATTGCCCGTGACAGCGAGATTGCTGTTGATCAGCACGTTGGCATTGAAAGTGGCACCTGTGGTGGTCACAAGGTTACCAAATACCTGTAGGTTACCGCCTTGATCCCAGTATGGTCCGCCTGTGCTCAGCGCACTTGGTGTCACTGATCCGCCAGCTGGCACGTTGATCTGGCTGACAAACGTGTTAATTATTATCTCTATGGCAGTGTTAGGCGGTGGTGGTGCGGTGAATACTATGTTGCTGCCGATCCAGCTGTACTGGTTCTTGCGCTGATAAACGCCCTGAATGTAGACGTTGGTCTGGGCAGTGGTACCAGTGTAGTTGCCTGTGGCAAAAGATGTCTGAACACCGTTACCAACATAATCATATACAGCTAGCGCATTGGTAGCGCTGGTAATCGCGCTGCCATCGCTGAAAAACACTCCACCGCTGACCACAACGTCTACAGCATTGACATTGCCTGTTGCAGTGATGTTGCCACCCGTGAGCTGGCCACTGGTAATGAGGTTGGCCGTAGCACTGAACATTGAACCGGGTAGAAAGTCAGTCATCAATCACTCCACTGGAGGCTGGCCAGAGCACAGCTGGTAATATTTAGCTGGCCGGGTAGGTCAGCTGATCATGAAGATGCCCTGGACTTGGTATCCAGGGCATGTAAAAAGCATCATGCTGTGACAGCAATTATATTGGAAGCTCTTCCCAAGTTGCATACACGTTCATCACCAATGATGTACCGTTGGCATAGGTGCAAAGTGCTATCATGTTACCTGGGGTAACGATGAAGTCGCCCTGGAAGTCTTCTACGAATGTCTGTATGCTACCAGTTACTGAAGCCGCCGATGTAGCACCACCAGCTGTCCTGAAAGGCACACCGGTTACAGTCTGACCAGTCAATGATTGGTTGTTGTATATGCGTGCCACGCTGCCTGCAGCGTTGTTGCTGACAGTGCTGACAGTGCTGCCAATGATGTTGGTGTTGCTGGTTGTTGGAACAGCTGATATGGTCTGCGGAGCAGGAATGATGTTCCAGAGGTTTGGACCAGTAGCTGTACCACTGGTAAACGTTTGGTTCATGCGAATCAGCGAGATGTTCTTGCCTGAACCTGGTGGGTTGTAGATAGCAAATATCGGCGATGCTGGCGTTGAGAAAGCTGTCGCCGAAGTCATGTTGTTGGTTTGTGTGAGGCCGTTGATTATCAAGCTATACATGTTATAGCGATAATTGGTCTCATAGTTCTTGCCGTGCAGTTGGCTTACGATGAGATCCGCCTGCTGCCCTGCACGCAAGTTTGGTAGCGTACCAACACCATATGATGTAACCGGTGCTCCTACCTGTCCTTGGATCTGCATTGTGTCGTCTCCTTATGCTACGGTATAGTTGCCTGGATTATCCAGGAGATCGATCCTCATTTGATCGATGTCGTTGTCGTTGATGCTGGCCATCTGTCCAATCAGCCTTGATATCAGCTTGAGTTCAGTCAGCATCTGGTTGGTTGACTCTGCGGTTATCTGCAGCTGTCCACCAAGTTCTGCTGCGTAGTTGTTTTCGTAACCAGGAGCAGTGTCGTAGTACACGTTGAGCAAGTCACCTGATGTATAAGACTGTGTGTTATATGCCAGGGTGATCACGTTGAGGTTGGCACTAACTGCGGTCAGTCCCAGACCAGCAGCACCTGCGATGTACAGTGGTTGGTTGCGAGTGACGTTGATCACAGCGTAGAGCTTGTTGTATTGGAAGTTAGGCCATTGGCTGAAGTCCAACGTCTGCGCTGTTGGGTTAAATGCGGGTTTGAAGTCTAGTAACTGCTTTGCCATGTCTTTACCTTATAGCGCTAGTTGGTACGTCAGTACCGTGTTTAGTGTTGGCATAGCAACGTTGGCTTGGAAGATCTGCCCCGTGTTCACGTAGAGGTTGCCATTGACATCAATGTAAGCCTGTTGTGAGCTGTTGGTTGCAATAGCTAGGTTGCTACCGTTTAGGTATAAACCGTTTGTTGGTAAGCTGTTGCCCGTGACCGACACATTGGCTGCGATAACACCGCCCGTGGTGCCAATCTGTATGTTGCTTGCCAACATATCGCCAATGATAAAATCAACCATTTCTGCCTTGCTCCATGCGCTGCATGCTTGTGTATTTAGTGATCTCGCACCATCTGCTACGAGGGTATGCTACTATCACTAGCTCGGTAAATGAGACCAGGACGATTAGATCCTGGTCTCCGATACAGATGCTAGCTACTACTGTATTAGACTGGAATTTCTTCCCATTCAACGAAGCAGCTGATGACGTGTGAGGTACCAGCAGCTGTTGCAGCAAGCGCAACCATGCTACCTGGGGTAACAAGCAAGTCGCCTGCGTATTCTTCACTGTAGGTCATGATCACACCGGTAGCAGCCACGGCAGCTGGGCCGCCTGCTGTACGGAATGCCACACCAGCGGTTGAAGCAGTCAATGCAGTGTTGTTGAAGATACGTGTAACTGAACCCTGCTGAGCAAGGTTGAAGTTGCTGTATGCTGCAGCGAACGAAGCAGTGATGTTCTGTGGGTTTGGAATTGTGTTCCAGAGGAGAGGACCACCTGGTGTACCAGATGTGGTAGCCTGCTGGACACGAACGATTGAAACGTTCTTACCAGAACCAGCTGGGTTGAAGATACCGATGATTGGGGTACCAGTACCTGAAGCAATCGGTGAAGCGTGGGTTGAAGCAAGCGTCAGGGCGTTGATGAACGTGCTGAAGAGTGCACCACGATAGTTTGTTTCGTAGTAACGACCATGGACTTCGCTGACGATCACGTCACCGAGCTGTCCCTGGCGGATCGGAGGTGTAGTACCTGCCGGTATTGATTGTGCCTGTGGAGCACCAACTTGACCTTGGATTAGCATCTGTTTCTCCTTTGATTAGTGAGTAGCTATCAAGTCTATTTATACCGCGTGACCTACTGCGCGATATCTTAAGTTTCAAAGTGCCAGGTTGTAGGTCAAAACCTGTATCACGCTGGCCATCTGTTGGCCATTGTTGAATATGTTACCATTATTTACGTTGACATTGCCTTGTATCTGCAGCGGGCTAGTGGGATTTGAAGTGCCTATACCCACGTTGCCAGAACTGTCAATCCTCAATCTCTCCGCACCACCTGTGCTTAGAGAAAGCACGTTGTTTGCGGGGCTAAACATGCCAGTGCTGGTCTTGCCTGCCCAGCTGAAACCTGGCGCTGTTGCGCTGTCAGCTAGGTTGCTCAGCAGCTGCCCGCCGCTGTTAACCGTGATCTGAGTGGTAGCATTTGTTACCAAGCTGACTGAATTCGTACCTGTGAGATACAGGCCGTTGCCTACCACAGGAGCTATGCTGGTCAACCTATAGCTCTGCGCATAAGCGTTGCCGCTTATGACCACGTTGCCGCTGGAATCCCAGCTGGGACCACCTTGGCTCATGCTGGCAGGATACACAGATGCAGGAGCTGGCACGTTGATGGGCGTGGCCAAGCTCTGTATCATGATCTCCACGTTGACTTGGTTAGGTGGAGGATTGTTGAAGACAATGTTGGTGCCAGTCCAAGTATATTGGTTCTTGCGCTGATAGAGGCCGCCCATGTAGACATTGGTGTCTAGGATGGTCGTGGCATAGTAGTTGCCTGTGCTGAAAGAAGTGGTAGTACCGTTGCCTACGTAGTCAAACAGTGCCAATCCGCTGCTGGCTGTTGTTAATTGCGTGCCATCGCTGAATATGATGGCATTGCTGACCTGCACGTTGCTGGCTACCACGTAACCGTATTGCGCGATTAGATTGCCTGCCACGCTGAGATTGCTGGTGAACGCGCTTATGGTCACGTTGGGGCTGTTGGTGTTCAGCGCTACGTTGGCTATGTTGAATGCGTTTGATGCCATGACAGCTTATTTATTGGTGGTCACAGTGCCAGCTGATAAGTCAATACGGTATTGAGATTTGGCACTATCGTGCCTCCTTGATACAGCGTGCCGGTGACATTTGCATTACCACTAACGGTCAAGGTGTTGCTGCTCTGCGTTGTTCCTATGCCCACGTTACCGTTGTTGTCTATGCGGATCCTCTCAAGACCCAGCGTGCCAAATGCCAGCTGGCCGTTGCTGGGATGGCTCATTCCTGTGTTGTAATCCCCTACCCAGGCAAAGCCGGGTGTCGCTGCATTGTCAGTGATCGGAGCCAGCAGCTGTGTGCCTGCATTGCCCACCAAGATGCTGTAGTTGGCTGTGACATTGCCTGTGCTGCCAATGGTCATGCTGGCAGCTGAATTAGTGACCAAGCTCAGCGTGTTGGCTGCAGTGAGGAACACACCTGTACCTGTGACCGGTACCACAGATGTCAGCTGAACGCTGGCTGCCTTGATGTTTCCGGTGACAGTGAGATTGCCGGTCTGATCCCAGCTGGGTCCGCCCGTGCTCAGCGTGCTGGGAGTGACAGATCCTGTGCTGGGAGTAGCTATGGCATAGGTCAAGGTATTGACCTGTATCTCTACGTTGACGCCGTTGGGTGGCGCGTTATTGAATATGATGTTGGTACCAACCCAGCTGTATTGGCTCTTGCGCTGGTACAGCCCGCCCATGTACACGTTGGTGTTGATGGTGCTGCTGCCGTAGTAGTTGCCAGTGCTGAAAGTGGTGGTCACACCATCTCCGGTGTAATCAAACAGGGTCAGCGCTGACGCATTGCTGATTATGCTGCTGCCATCGCTGAAATTGATCGCATCTCCCACGTTCACGTTGAAGCTGCTCATCGTGCTGTTCACGCTGATGTTGTTGGCATTCATGTAGTTGACGGTGCTGACGTTGCCGCTGAACACCGCCACGTTGACGTTGCTGCCGCCTCCGGCGCTGAGGGCTAGGTTAGCGAGATTGAATGCTTGTGTCACTGCCATGGCAGTGTATTTACCGTGAGCTGAGAAGCTTAGCCAAGTCTTGCGCTATTATCTCTATGAGGCTCATGAGGTCGCTCATTGCGGTGTTTCCCTGCTGGCAGCAAAGGCTGCGAGATGCTGTTCGTGCCGTTCTGCTGCAGTTGGCAAGCTGCTGCCAAGCACTATTTCATCCTTGGTCTGAGGTATAGGCAGTCCTGCATCCAGCTTGGTCTTGACTTCTGCCTGCACTATCTCATCTATTGCCTGTGCAGCGCGGTGATGTATGATGTTGTCCAACCACTCTTGAACGTCTGCAGCCACGTGCTGCATGGCACGGTCTTCTGTATCGGTGAGTGTTACGGTATATGTCTTGGTCATGCGCTTATCATCCTATGAGATATCCACCAAAATAATTGCGAGTTCCTGCGCTCAACTGTATCACGCTGGTACCTGAGGCCACGCTGTAGTTACCTACCACCTGCAGATAATCACCAGCTGCCAGCGTGATGGTAGCACGCACGCTTGGCTCGTTGTAACCTGTGCTCTGAGTATAGCCGTCCACATACGCACTGCCGTTCTTCATGATATACAGTCCTGTGAAGCTGGGGCTAGCTGCGATGTTGTAGTACTGTACCTGGGCATAAACCATGTAGGTACCTGCCACAGGTGCTGTGAAGCGGCCGCTGCTGGTGCTGTAGTTGCTGCCGTTGTTCACGCTGGCGATGTTGTAGACAAACGTTGTGGTCCCCACACCTATGGCAAGATCACTGGTACCAGTATAATAGGCATGCCAAGCTGGCTGGTTAGGAACCGTTAGCCAGGTTCGAGGCACGCTGACGCCGCCCGTGTTGGCGATGCTGAGACCTATCTGCGGACCAGTTGAATAGTTGTCGGTAGTGGCCAGCGCCATCCATGTGCCGCTGCTGACGTCGTTGGTCACATACACACCTGCCTGTGCGTTGGTCAGGCTGTTGTTATAACCAAAGGTGATAGCTGCTTCTGCCTTGGCTGATGTGCTGCTGCCCTGAGCTGTGGCAAAGTGTAGGCCACCTATCACGTTCTGCGCAGTGTTCCACGTGGTCAATCCCGTGCTGCTGGTGTAGTATGTACTGAGTATGCCAGTAGCGCCCATGGTGAGTCGTGCAGAGTAGACTTCTGATCCCACTGAACCGGTGAACGTGCCCCACTGTAGGCCACCCGAGCTGAGAGCTTGTACGTTGCCGCCGCCGTTGTTCTGGCTGACATATTCCGCACCACCGGCGTTGGTACCCGTGCCGTTGATCACCAGTGTCCCGTTGCCGCTTGCTGGTGCAGTAGATGTTCCTACTAGGATGTTACCGCCGCTAGCGATGCGCATTTTTTCTGTGCCAGCGATTTGCCAGGCAAACACACTGGCAACCGAATCAAGCTGCACATAAGATGATCCAGATCTGTTATATGATTGAAATAGATTCTTTCCTGCAGCATAGCCAGGTGCGATTTCCACACCTTCGGCACCAGCATTAGAAACAACAAGATTATACGAAGGATTGCTGATACCAATACCAACATAGCCGCTGCTGGTGATGCGCATAGCTTCGGTGGTGCCTGTGCCAGTTCCGCCATATCTGAAATAGATGCCACCCTGTCCATTCAAGAACAGTGCGCTGTTGGTGTAATTGATCCCTATCGCCCCGCGATTGCTGGTGGTCTGATCCGTGAAGAATACATAGGGTTGATTGGTGCTGGCAGTGGTACTTTGATTGTTTAGGTACACAGTTGCAGTGGTATCGCTGCTGTTGATGAATGCACTCTGTCCAGCACCAGCATTGACTTCGAACTTTTCTGTACTGCTTAAAGCATATGACGCAGTGCCTATCAATACCCTGCCGCTTCCGTCAATACGCATGCGTTCAGCGACGACTTCGCTGCCAACAGCACCTGTGAACGTGCCAAATGCCAATCCACCTGTGCTGAGTGCACTGACATTGCCGCCGCCATTGTTATTGTTGACCCATTCGGTGCCACCACCATTGATGTTGTTGATCACTTCGACCGCGGTGGGATTGACCGTTTGAGCAGTGGTACCAATCTGTAGGTTACCATTGGCTGTGATTGTGAGGCGATAGGTAGATGTTGAAGAATCATAGATGTCAAAATTGCCATTGGCACTGCTGCCAGAGAACAGAGAATATACCTTGCCGCCAGCTGCAGCAGTGTCATCTAGTCTTATCTGTGCGCTGGACACTGCTGTGCCTACCACGCTGACTATGCCACGGTTGGTTTGGCTGCCAACCTGCAGCAGATATGACGGCAAGCTGGTACCTATGCCAACGCTGCCATTGAACCAGCTGATACCCGTACCGTTCACGCTGAGATTGCTGCCAATGGTGACATTGCCAGCCAATGAGTGTACTGTACCTCCAGCATTGATGTTACCACCAATGCCAGCGCCACCAGCCACGGTCAATGCACCAGTGGTGGTATTGATGCTTGGAGCACTGCTGCTGATGGCGACAGTGCCGGCGGTGATGCTGCTGGCAGCGATGTTGCCTATGCTGCCAAGATTAGCTATGCCCAGCACGGTGAGATTGCCACTGATGTTGGTGCTTCCAACCACGTCAAGTGCCACAGCCGGATTGCTGCTGCCTATGCCCACGTTGCCAGCCGTGTTGATTATTATGCTGGCATTGGCATTGCTGGGATTCAGTATGTTGACGACTTTAAGGAAGCTCATGGCTGGATATTTATCCAGCGTTTATGCTCAGTCGAAGCGCTTCTTGCTGTGGAAGAAGTTACGGTAGACGTTGGCGAAATGCTGCCCAAACCTTCGCATGGCCGTGCTGTTCTCGTTGTTTACGATCTGGTTATCAACCTGCATGTGCCAATCGTCGCGCTTGAAGGGCAGTGCGCACATCAAGGGTGTGCCTGCTGGTATGGTAACGTCAATTTGATGATCAGTCATGTAACCTGGAAAGCCTATGCTGTGATCATATGTATCAGTATCCACGATGGCAGGCATCAGCACAAATCGCTTTTCCTGTAGGTAAAAAGGTTGGTAGAACAGCGTGCTGTAACCAGGTGGTGTCTTGATGGTCCATGGACTCATGAACTTCATATAGTGCCTGTGCTTGCCATCGGTCTTGATCGGACATTGGCTATGTGGGTGTGTGCCAAAGGTGTCGCGCAATTCGTTGAAGTTGGGCAAGAACCACTTGAGCTCTTCGGGATCTGTCGCAGTGTTTCTGCTCAGCATCACGTCAACGCAGGTGTATAACACGTAACCGCTGGTGAGGTAGTCTTGCACCGGCACGCAACGTTTGATAGTGAATGGCGTACCACCATCTGTCAACAGCCTCCAGCTGGCAGTGTCTGGAGCGCCATTGATGTAGCTGTCAAGTTCCTTGTACCAAGCAGGCAGCTGGGCTTTCATAGGCTGTGGTGGATAATCTAGCGCTCGATCTATGGCAGGTTTGAATTCGATGGTCTTGCGCAGAGGTGACTTGAAAAGCTTGAACATGCACTATTATGCAGTGCATGCTTGACTGTAGCCAATATCAATAATAGATCACAGCGTAGGCATGGCCACCGCTTTGGCTACCTGCGCTTTGGTTGTTCTGCGTGTTCTGCCCGCCGAATCCATACAGCTCTATATAACTGCTGCTGATACCGCTGGATCCCAGCGTGAGATCATTGTCCCAATACATGGCCGGAGTGCGATACTGTCCGTTATAGGTTGCTGCAAATCTTGCTGTTGGTATGACATATCCGCTGCCTCCGCCGCCGCCAGCCATGAGATAATAAGTTGCGTTGGTATATCCACCGGCACCGCCACCGTAGTAGCCTGCACCACCACCGCCTCCATAGTTCTGAGATCCGGCGTTGCCACCTGCAAGCTGAGCTCCAGCGTTGCCACTGTTGTTATTACCTACTCCACCGATTCCTGCTGCGTTTGTGCTAGCGCCGCCGCCTCCATTGGAAAACGCTCCTGCTAGCGCCGACATGCCTCTCTGCGCCTGTGCCCCACCGCCAGCGCCGCCTAGAGCTACGTTGGCAAATTCTGATGTATATGAGCTGCCGCCTCCTCCGCCTCCTCCGGCTATGGCCAGTGCGTTGGCAAACGATATGCTGCCGTTAAACACGCCGCAGTAACCGCCACCCATTCCTGCATATTGATTATCGCCGGTACCGGCACCAGTGCCGCCGCCGCCATAAAGCGTGCTAACGCCATTAGAAACATAACCCCCGCTGCCGACCACCACATAGATGGTAGCGCCAGGTGTGACAGGTACCAGCGCACGAGTATGTCCGCCACCACCACCATCTGCACCAAAGCTGAAGCTGCCTTGGCGACCAGCACCCCCTCCTGCTCCCCACAGCTTGACGTATATCCAGCTTACTGTGCTAGGCACGGTGAAGCTTTGATTTGAACCAGTGTAGGCATAGGCATACCTGGTCTTGTTTGTGGGTGTCAGTATGTCTCCGTCCTGATTAAACGTAAATCCCACATTGTTAAGCTGGTTCCTACCGCTGGTGCTGTTGATGAAATAGCCAAATGTGGTAGTGTTGCTCACTATGTTAGACACTGACAGCGGTCCAGCAAATGACACTGAAGCTGCAGAATTTGGTGCTATGACGTTGTTGCTGGTAACTGATAGCACAGTAGTTCCGCTCACCACTAGGTTAACGTTGCCTGTAGTGTCAGGCTGCAGCGTGACGTTACCGTTGATGTCTTGAGTTATCTGTGCCATTTTCGTTTCCTAGTAATATATCACTGCCAATGCATGCCCACCGCTCAAAGTACCTGATCCCAGCTGGTTCTGCATGTTGAGACCGCCATAACCAGGCATATCCGCTATGCTAGCTCCTGTGTAACCTGTCATGAGATCTGGATCCCAGTAGAAGGGTGGTTGCCTGTAAGCTCCTGCGTAGGTGTATCCTAGCACAGCCGTAGCAATAACATATCCGCTACCGCCACCACCGCCTCCCATGGTGTTGCTTTCGCTGTAGGCACCGCCACCACCGCCGTAGTAACCACCACCACCGCCACCGCCATAGGTATTGGCTGCACTAACCCCGCCCTGCAGAGCGCTGCCACTGCCGCCGTTGTTACTAGCGCCGCTGCCACCACCGCCACCTGCGTTCTGTGTGCCTGGGCCACCACTCATGCCCCACTTGCCGTCATAGGGGCTGTTGCCGCGCATGCCAGCGATACCGCCACCTGCGCCGCCGATGTTGCCGTTCCAAGCTCTGCTGCTGCCGCCTCCGCCTCCGCCTCCGGCTATGGCCAGCGCGTTGGCAAATGCGATGCTGCTGTTGAACAGGCCGCAGAAACCACCACCTTGTCCACCATATGTGATGTCACTGTTGTTGGAAGCTACTCCTCCGCCGCCATACTGTGCTGTGGTACCATTCACAGTTGTACCGCCCGATCCTATCTTTACATAGACGGTAGCACCAGGTGTCACTGGTATCAGTCCACGGGTAAATCCGCCTGATCCGCCGTCTGCACCGTAGTTCCAACCTCCTGCACGTCCTGCTCCTCCGCCTGCGCCCCACAGTTTCACGTATATCCACGTAACGTTGGCAGGCACAGTGAATGACTGATCGCTGCCTGTGTAGTTGAACACATAGCGCGTCTTGTTGGTAGGTGTCAGCACATCGCCATCTTGGTTGAAATAGAATCCATTGGCGTAGGTTTGATCTCTGCCAGTGCTGTTGCCTATTGAAAATCCCACAGATAGATCGCTGCTTAGCAGGTTATTTCCAGGTGGCACCAGATTGTTCACGTTAGTGAAAAGCGTAGACGTGAGAGATGTGGTGATGCTGGCATTGCTCATGGTTATTGGCGCAGGAGCATTGGCATTAGGAACCAAGCTCAGCTGACCGCTGCCGTCTGTGGTTATGCCAAGGCTATTGTCGGCATTGTTCCTGATGTTAGTGGCCATGTTTGATCCTCAATAATATATAACGCATACAGCATGTCCTCCCACCAGAGTCTGGTTAGCTATAGCGTTGTTGGTGTTTACGGCGCCATATGCAGGCATTTCCTGTATGCTGGCACTGGTATAGCCAGCCATGAGATCAGGGTCCCAGTAGAATGCAGGATTACGGAAGTTACCTGTATAAGTCTGTGCCAGCACAGCAGAACCTATCACATATCCGCTGCCACCGCCGCCTCCGCCCATGAGGTTACTGTTGGTATAAGCACCGGCTCCGCCACCGTAGTAGCCGCCGCCGCCACCCCCGCCGTAGTTGTTGGTGCCAGCGTTACCGCCCGTGAGCTGAGTTCCCGGATTAGCACCACTGCTGTTACCTGTGCCAGCTATGCCACCAGCATTGGTGCTAGCACCTCCACCGGCAGTGGCAGCAGAACCCACGGCCTGCCCGCGCTGTGCCTGAGCACCTCCACCTGCACCACCAAGACCAAGATTGTACCACTGGCCGTTGTTGCAGCCACCGCCACCTCCTCCTCCTGCTATGGCTAACGCATTAGCAAATGCCACGCTGCTGTTGAACAAGCCACAGAAACCACCACCCATGCCACTGTATGCGCTGTCGCCAGTGCCACCACCTGTACCACCACCCCCATATACCGTGTTGTTGAGGTTAGCAGTGTAACCACCTGAACCAACTTTCACGTATATGGTAGCGCCCGGCGTCACAGGTATGATGCCGCGAGTGTGCCCACCGCCACCACCATCTGACCCATAGCTCCAGCCGCCTTGGCGACCAGCACCTCCACCTGCACCCCACAGCTTGGCATAGATGTAAGTGACACCAGCAGGGACCACAAAGGTCTGATCAGCACCTGTATAGGTAAACAGGTAACGCGTCTTGTTGGTTGGAGTCAGCACATCGCCATCTTGGTTGAAGGTAAATCCATAGCTGGTGATCTGGTTCCTACCTGTGGCCAGGTTAAAGCTGAAACCGTTGGTGCTGCTGCTGTTATTGACGTTGCCTGCCGCAACACCTCCTAGGTTTGCAGTTACCTTGGTTGAGACCACGGTAGCGTTGGCCGTCAACACCGTGGCATTGCCGCTGGTGATGGTAAAGGTGGTGCTGCCGTCGCCTACGATGCCTAAGCTGGGAGACTGTCCTACTTGTATTATGCCCATGTTGGTTCTCCCATCACAGCACCACCCAGCGGCTGCCGTTGGGCACTGTCACCGTAGCTCCCGTGGCCACGGTCACGTTGCCCACGCTCATGGCGTTCCTGCTGGTTGGTATGGTATATGGAGATGATATGACCTGCGCGAAGCTCTGTATCACGCCAACGGGATCGCTCTGGAAGTTGTTGGCGTTGATCTGTCCGTTCACGCTCAGCGGATATGGTGCTGTTCCGGTGCCAACGCCAACGTTGCCAGTGGTGTCTATGAACATCTTCAGCGTGCCATTGGTAGCAAAACCCAGCTGGTTGGCATTGGGTGCATATATGCCGTTGGTGGGCAGCAACACGCTGGTCACGCTGACGTTGCCTGCGATCACGAAGCTGTTGCTGTTGATGCCGGCAGCTGCGAAAGTGCCTGTGCTGCTGGAAGCGCCTCTGATGCCCATGTTGCCGTTCACGTCCAGCGTGCTGATCGGAACGTTGGTGCCTATGCCAAGACGCTTGTTGGTGTTGTCCCAGAACAGGTTGGTGGCATCGCTGGTGAATACACCGCTACCACCACTGAACTGCACTGAACCTGCCGTGCCGCTGGCGATGTTGCTGCTGGGCGCTGCTGCTGCGGTTGTCTGCAGCGTGCCATCTGGGAAGTAGATTCCGCTGGTACCAGCTGCTAGATTGGCCAGCACGATGTTGCCGTAGTGTTGGCTGGTGCCATACACAGTGAAGGCATTGCTGGTAGCTCCTAGGCTGCTGTTGGTGCCTACACCTACCTTGCCGCTGAACGTGTTCTGAGACCCGCCCGCATTGATGTTGCCACCGATTCCTGCCCCGCCAGCCACAGTAAGCGCACCTGTAGCAGTGCTGGTGCTGGCAGTTGAATTGCTGATATTGACGCCGCTGCTGTAGTTTATGGAACCTGTGTTCACTATGTTGTTGGCCAACAGCAGGCCCTGCACGGTAACGTTGCCCGTGCTGTCTATGGTCAGTGCAGTGCTACCACCAGCGCTGAAAGCAACCACCGTGGCACTGGGGAAATAGATACCAGTGTTGCTGCTGGTACCACCTACGATGCTGGGCGCAGCTGCTGTGCCTGCTGGATTGATCGTGCCGCTGTTGCCTGAGATTATGGTTGTCATTGGTTATAGCTCCGCCGACGCTTGTGCGTTGAAATCAACATAAGATTGCGCTGCTGTAGAACCAGAGCAGGCAAAATTTATGCTGCCTGTGCTGTTGGTTCCTGTGCTGGTCAGGCTGTTTGAATTGTTGTAATTGATATTGGTAAATGTTATGTTAGGAACTATTCGCTTTGTTACCGCAAAGTTCCACGGCATACGAGTGGTAGCATTACCATACCAACCCAGTGACCAACCACCTATTTCATAATATCTCTGGCACAGTGCTAGCTCAGTGCTATATGGTCTAAACTCAAAGGACGTAGCTGTGCCTGCTTTTTCAATCTGCCAACCAGTGGTGTAAAACACAGCTCCGAGAGTTCCAAGGATGGATGTGGCACCTGTTACCGATAGCGCATTGCTGTTCTGGAAGCTGCCACCTGTGATGCTATTGGCAGATCCCATTCCGTAGGAAAGCACCACATACATGCCCACGCCATTGTTGTTTTGATACCAGGTACCTGTGGTATCGCCGGGTATGGTTATGGTCACGTATGTCCAGGTATTAGCACTTGGTATGGTGTATGAGAAGCAATAAGTCCTGCGAGGACTGATAGCGCCGCTGTTGATCACAGCTCCGCCAAACAGGCCAGCTATACTGCTGTAAACCCAGAAGGAAAAAGTGATTGATCGAGCGTTTGCGGTACCCCAAGCAAAATCATACATGTTATATGCTTCTATGGCCTGTGATATATAGAAAGTATCTGCTGATGTTATGGTATATGCCGATGCCACAGTCATGCCAATGTATGACTGGAGACCAGGCGGCGGTGTTATGCTGCCAGCATTCTGCTGCGACGTGATCTTGCTGGCCTGGCTATTGCCAAGGAAGAAACGATCCAGGCAATAGGTTGAACCGGTGCTGCCGTATGATTGGCTGGCCCCATTGTTGCGCTGGTCGATCTGCATGGCGCCATTGATGATGCGATTGCGGAAGCCAGTATAGCCAGCAGTGGGTTGGTTGCTGCTGTCTGGAAATGTGATGCCTGCCTGTCCGTCTACTGTGGTACTCATGTATCACCTGTCGTAGATGGTGGTGGTAAAGGCGTGTTACCAGCAGCTACCCATGCTAGATACCGCTGATAGTCCATGTTTCTAGGATCCATGGGTATATGAATGTTTGTACCAACTATGTTGATACATTGTCCATTGCCCGTGTTTACCAATTGATAATTTATGTTATCACTCATTATCATAGCTCCGCTGAAAAATCAATGAAGACACCGGCACTGTTGCTATTGGTCTGTAGTGTTTGTACTAATCCTGCTGTTGCAGCACCCGGGGTAACATATAGTGGAACGAAGTTTATAGTATTGGTACTATAATTACCGGCTTCAGTTGATATACCGGTCGCAGTACCTGTGACAGTTTGGAAGGATCCAACGCTGGTATAGTTAATGGTCGGAAACGCTCTCATAGATACTGGTAGGTTAACTACTACATCGCCATAAGTGCTGTTTATTATCCTTCCAAATCCCACATACACGAAACCAGTTACTGTGTTGTTCAGGATCCTATAATAGTATCGCTGGCAATCAAGCAATACTTGACCATACGATTTGCGCTCAAACGGTGTGGCAACCGGACCTGGCTCTAATTGGATTCCCGTGAAATCTGCGTAATCATTGGTACCTGCTGTGCCAACACCTGCCCAATAGAACAATACCTGTATTTCATTAGTACCAGAGGGGATAGGAACGGCTATGGAATATCTGGTCCATGATGTGCTAAGTGTTACTAGATTATTGATATTTGCATAACCAGTCCATGTGCCATTGTATGCACCACTACTGCCCTGATCGGTACCTGTACCAGTGGCTACCCTGGCAGTGATCTGGTTTGAAGCTGCTGAGAAATTGGAACCTGCTCTAGCCCAAAAGCTTAAAGTAGCTGTCTGTCCAGCTAGGTCAAAGCAGTTGGCCGTTTCTATGGTTTGGCCAAACGCCATAGTGGTAGTGTTAGTCTGCCCACTGTTGCGTTGATATCGCAGTGCGTTGTAAAATCCAGACAAGCCAGTGTTGGTTTGTGATAGTTGGGAAATAGTGTAACCACTCGCTGATCCAGAATTTATTGCTGTAAACCATCTATCCATGGAATAGGTGTAAACTGCCGTGTTACCTGGATTAACCGAAGTACCATATTGAGCTATCTGCATGCCGCCATTGATGATGCGATTGCGCAGGAAGCTGCTGCCCATGATCACCGTGTTGAGCACGTTGACGTTGCCAGCTACGTCTAGTGTCTGCTGTGGTACTGTGGAACCTATGCCAACGTTGCCGGTGCTGTTGATGCGCATGTATTCAGTAGGACCTGTGCCTGAATAGAACACATGATTGCCGACTGAGCGATAATCAAAGTTACCTGCTGAAGTACCAAATCCGTTGATTTGATTAGAAAGATTGTTATATATCTGCAGCGATGTGACCGAGCCAGCTGTGGCATCTACCGTGTTGACCAGTGTCAATCTTGCATTGATAGCAGCCGGCTGTCCTAGTCCCACGAATCCAGTCGTAGCAACGCGCAATCGTTCAATGTTGTTTACTGCTATCACGTAAGGGTGATTAGTATATGTGCCAGCAATACCAACGTTTGAAGTGGTGTTGAACTGGTTGAACATGGACTGGGTGGAGAGTGTAGCATCACTGCTGAACCATGCTGTTGGGTTTATCGAGTTGATGAGATAAGTGGCTGCGCCGCGAACGTCTAATCTCGCACCAGGTGCACCCGTGCCAATACCAACGTTGCTGTTTGGATCTATGGTCACTGCGTTGTTGTTGATACCGCTGCCATAGCTGTTGGTGGTACCAAGGCTGAGATAGCTGCCGCTGTTGGTAAACTGCATAGCCACGCGAGCCAATGGCAGCTGTTGGTTGGTGTTGGTAAAATCTATAGCAGTGTAGCTGTTGAGCGTGCTGCTGGTATCTGACACAGTGACCACGCCGCTGCTTGCACCGGTGAAACTGCTAAGTGCTGCCTTGCCTATTGTCAGTCGCCCACCACTGCTCAGCGTGCTAACCCCAACCCCGAGATTGCCGTTTGAATCCAGTCGCATGCGTTCAGCATAGGTTTCAGATCCCACAGCACCAGTATAAGTGTTCCAGGTCAACCCACCGCCGTTGAGGCTCTGTTGTGATATACCACCAGCTGAGCCACCAGCCAGCTGTAACCCGCCGCCGTTAGTACCTATACCAGACACTACTACCGTTGCATTGCCGCTTAGAGGTACTGCAGTGGTGTTCACCAGCAGATTGCCACTGCTGGTCAGTCGCATGCGCTCAGTGAAGTTAGTTACAAACGCCAGCGTGTTTATCACTGGCAGATATAGTCCATTGTTTACGATAGGACCAACCGTACCAAAGTTGAGGTTTTGCTGAGTCCATATGCCAGTGATAGTAGGGCTGCTTAAGGTTGGATTGGCCAGCGTGCCACCATTTATGGTGCCAGCTAGTATGCCTGACCCAGTGATGGTGGGATTGAACAGGGTGCTGCCATTTATGGTAGCGTTGTTCATGGTAGGACTGTTTGCAACCAGCAACGTGTCAGTGGTATTTGGCAGGGTCAGTGTGTTGTTCTGCGCCACGGTGGCTGCTTGTAGCAATACGTAGCCGCTGGTGTCGCCATTGAGCTTGAGAGTTGCCATCTGTTACACGATGCTCCAATAGCTGCCGCTGCTGACTGTCACGGTCACTCCGGGATTGATGGTTATGGGACCAAACGTGCCGCTGTTGTAGCCAACTGGCACGGTATAGTTAGCAGTGATGGTGTTACCGTTGGTCCAGAAAGTCTGATCGCTGCCACCACCTGACGCACCACCCAATCCACTCCACTGAGATCCGTTGTAGCCTTCAAAATAGCCTACAGTTGTGTTGAATCGCAGCAGCCCTGTGGTAGCCGTTGGTCTCTGAGCAGTTGATCCCACTGGCATCAGCACCGCATCAGAGCGATACACGCTGAGGCTGTAGTTGACCGTGTTGGTGCCTATGCCCACGTTGACGTTGCTGACCAAGCCATTGGTAAGTGTCACGCCGGCTACGCTGAGGTTGCCGTTGAGATCCCAACCAGGTCCACCAGTGCTAAGCGCAGCAGGTGTCACCGTGCCAGCCGACGGCACGTTGATGCTGTTGCTCAGCGTGTTGACCAATATCTCGATGGCCGTGCCCACTGGCGGAGCACTGTTGAATATGATGTTGGTGCCTATCCAGTTATAGGTGTTCTTGCGTTGGTAAACGCCCTGTATGTACACGCTGGTAGCTACTGTGCTGGTAGCAAAATAGTTGCCTGTGCTGAAAGTGGTAGTGACGCCGTTGCCTGTGTAGTCAAACACGCCTGTGTTCAGGGTAGATGGGGTGATCACCGAACCATCACTAAACACCAAGCTGCCGCCCACGTTGATGTTGCCAGTGGTGCGCAAACCGCCAACGATGTCCAGCTTGAAAACAGGTGAACTAGATCCTATGCCCACGTTGCCGTTGAGGTCGATCCTCAGCTGTTCGCGACCGCTGGTCATCATGGTCAACGGCAGGTACTTGGCACCGCCTGATGCATCGCTGCCTATGCGGATGTTGCCTTGATTAGCTTCTATGGTAGCATAGCTGGTAGCCAACACGTTGCTGTTGCTGGCTGCTATCCAGCTGCTGACAGTACCACTGCTGTTGGGATGCACGCCGACCAGGCTGTTGCCGTTGAAAGTTGTAGTGGTGTACCAGGTGCGCAGCAGAGCATTGGGGTTGCTGAAATCAGCTTCAAAGCTGCTGGCATCGCTGTTCATGATGAGATTGCCAAGGCTGTCCACGCTGAGCTGCGTGGTGCCACTGGTGCTCACGTTGAAGGCTGAAGCCGTGCTCTTGACATAGAGCGCCACCGTGCTGAGGTTCTGTGCTGGTGAGTTGGCCATGGTCTTCCTGGTATGATCTAGCAGTATTTACCTAGCATACAGATGTGATCTCACACCGTATAGGTGCCTGTGCCTGTGAAGGTGATGATGGTATAGCTGCCAGAAGTTGAAACGCTGGCACTACCGGTATACTTGCCTGAATAGGAACCACTGTTGACTGCAATAGCTACCACGCCCTTGCCACCGTTGCCACCATTAGCCTGGGAGTTTGCCTGCACTGTGCCGTTACAGCCACCGCCTCCGCCACCCAGCCCATCGGTGCCATTGCCGCCCTGTCCTCCGCCTCCGCTTTGGAAGTTTGCGCCTGTGCCACCGCCACCTGATCCGCCAGATCCACCG
>Ga0208256_1000069_pt1 | contig 23608 bp, 26 predicted proteins | sample CryBogCBH22Jun08_FD_184608 | JGI IMG/M metagenome (GOLD analysis project Ga0208256, IMG submission 184608) | Freshwater microbial communities from Crystal Bog, Wisconsin, USA - CBH22Jun08 (SPAdes) | ecosystem: Environmental > Aquatic > Freshwater > Lake | place: Crystal Bog, Wisconsin, USA... | reverse complement strand
AACCTCGGGAATACCCGACTTGACGCGACGATTGTAGATATCAGGAATCTGAACATCTTTGACTGCTGTAAACGACGTACTCTGTAGGTTAATTTTCATACTATCAGTATATGGGAATTCAAAAAGAACTACAAGCTTATTTTCCGTTTATTTCAAGGGCACGCTTAATTGTAGCATCTAACGGATAAGTGGTATTTTGACCAACATCAAGTAATTGACGTACTTCCATTACCGAATGACCGCTCTTTAATAAAGTAAGTGCATCTCTACAAATATAATGTTTAATAAACTCTTCTTTTGAACCAAATTTCTTCGATTTTTCTTCCAAATATGCACTATTAGTAGGACGTGTTTTTCCTGTAACAATACACGTCAGAACAGATGGATCACTAGCAATACTTTTCTTAAAACGTGCGTTAATTTCTGCTGCATTCATGGGAATAATAGTAGGAAATCTAAAAAGGAAAGGCAATAAAATAGTTGACAAAAAAAGACCGGCTGCTAAGTAAAAACAGCCGGTCTTCTCATTGTTATACCGAATTAGGCAACGGTAATATCATTATTGCGGATGGCGCGCGTAAAGTCACGTGCGTCGATCTGCTTGATGCTGCGCTCGAACTGATTGGTCTTCTCGAGGACCTTAGCGCGCTTGACGGTAAAGCTACCATCGCGGTTACGCTCCATCTTGACGAAGAACGTCTTAGGACGGAGATTCTTGTTTGTGTAGTCGATCATTGTTATTTCACCTCCTTTCGTTTGTTAAAATTCATATTAGATTGATTAATATAGGTTGCAAGAATTACTTTTAAATTACTTTCAATAAACATCTCCGTTAGTAGAGATCTTTGTGTCCTCATAAGGAGCAACAGAACGACGATACATCTCAAGCTTACAGCACTCCAAAGCTCCGATAATATCATTGTATGTTTGGTAGTTCTGACCTTTATTAACAAAGTACTCCAAACATACTTTTGTAAGTACGAAATTTAGATCACCTGGATTCTCTATAATGCCGTTTCCGGACATAAAGCTGTCTCTTTTTTCTTGTGTAACGTAGGGCATGACAGCATACTAGACTATATATTTCCATAAATCAACTCTTGAATTATTTTTAAAACTCTATAATATAACCAGCACATGAAAGGAAAAAAGCTCAAAAAACCTACTAAAAAGCTAACGAAGAAAGTATCGATTAAGCAGGTAAAGACTGTAAAATCTGCTAAGGTTAAGTCTGTAGATCCTACAGTTATAAAGAGTAGAATCATGACCTGTATAGTTACAGGTTTAGAGCGTCGTGTATCAAAAGCAGGTGTTGCCAAGGGTAATAAAAAATTTGGTGGTCCTGTTCCTTTTGCAGAACATTATGTTTCAAACGAAGCAAAACGATTGCTCCGTCAGAGAGTTTCTCCTGAAGAAGTTCAAAAACAATTAAGACCTGCTAACAAAAAGCCATTTTCCATCGATCATCAAGTACTAGCTCGGCTTAAATTATTGAAGAAGCCTAGACATAAAAAAATAACAATGGAAGAAGTTAAACAAATTTCTATTAAATGGGTTCCAAAGGAACCAAAAACATACAGTAATCTTGCTGAATATATTGTAGATAATACAAAGAACGGATCATGTATAGCACCTCAACTTTATCTTGACTCTGATCGAGTTTGTGATCACTGCAAGTACACAAAACATTGTTTATCAACAGCGAAGCAATTTTCTAAAAAATACAAAGCTTAATACCCGTCATAGCTTTTTGTATATTTTACATGTCGAAGGGTGTCATCTGAAGATGGTTTAATAACGGTCTTCGGTGTTTTCTTTTCATAACGCATTACAAACGTTATTATAATATCTCCGATTTCCATAAGAAACGCTAACAGGAAACAAATAAGAGCTGTAATATCTCCATTAGTTAAAGAACTAAAAGATACTTTAATAATGTTGTCAGATCCTATAATCCTCACGGGGATATAAGATACATTGAGATTAGAAGCAATTGAAGATAATAGACTGTTGGCATTTATAACAGAGAGTTCCAATTCTTTAAAATTTTGAGCGTTATTAACTTCTTTTTTGCTGTTTAAGAGTTTGTCACCGAGTAGAATATTAGATTGTTTAAGTGCTAATAAGTTTTGATTTGTTTCCTGATCAATAATATCTGTTTGACGTTTGAGTTCGACCTTTGATTGTTGATTATCAATATCAGATTGAGCTTTTAACTTACGGACTTGTGCTTGAAGTTCTTTAGCTCTTGGCCCGTCACCAGCTTTCCCACGAACTCCTTCTCTCTCATCTAAAACAGCCTGATTTGCATCCTCAACTTGCTTTTGTATATCTGTAGAAGCTTGTAAGACAGTTTTTTCTGCTATTGCTTTCTTATCTCTTCCATTGTTTTGTATTTCAAGTTCCTGTTCTTGAACTGACTTTTTACTTTGTATCTCAAACGATGAAATAGCTTCAGATATTTGTACTTTACTACGTTGTAAGCTATCTTGAAGACCGGTTTCTGAATAAAACCCAGTAAAGTCAAAAATTGTTGGTAGGAGACTTAAAAATAAACAAAGAAGAGCTGCTTTTATTGGAAACTCCTTACGTCCAAATAAGATAATTTTAACACAATACGGTAACCCTACAACAGCAAGACTCGCGAGTCCTACCAATAGCCAATTCCATGTAATAAGAATATTGTTTAATGCATGAAAAGCAAAACAATAAGCTACAAGAATAATAAACCAATAAACGATATCAATTGCGATAGCAGCTATTTTACTAAAGGTAGTAAACCCAAAAATTGTTAAAAACTCAGGCTGTTTTGTACTCTCTATTATAGGTTCTTTTCTTAATAACTGATTTATATCCACGTGGATATTTAATCAGTAGGATCTTTAAACCTAATCGATAAATACTTCATACATGCCTTCACTTCCATACACGTACGTTTTACAAGCAAGTGCATCTGCTGGTGTATTGTATCATAATCAAAGCTTTGATACGATTAATGATCTTGTTGTCACATTTGATTACGCGTGTTTTGGTACTGCTGTATCAGGAAATGAAGGGTTTAGTGTATTTTTTGTAAATGCAGCTCCTGGTAGTTTAATCGGCGGTGGCGGCCCGGGTCCTGGATTGTGTTATAGCCCTGTTAGTGGATTGAGTTCAGTAGGTGGTACATCATTAAGTTCATTTTCTGGTGTTGATTATAGTGCCCTAGGTATAGGGTTTGATTTGACGGGTAATTTTAGTACGAGTGCTTACGGTGTTAGTGCAGGTTTAAGTGTACCGGTTCCAAACTCTATTTCAATTCGTGATAATTACGATAACGGATATGGTTTATTGTATAATAGTGGTAATTTATCAGGTAGTAATTACCCGTTTGATTATACCTTTTATCAACAAGTATCAGCATTAACTGCAATCCAAGCCTTAGAGTATGATCGCATTAGAGTACGATTAACAGACTTCGGTCAACGTGTTCTCATTGATATAAAACGACCTTCTGATCAATATTTTACAAACTTCGTTGATTATCTCTTACCGACTACTTCATGGTGGCCGGATATCGTATATTGTTGTTTAGGGTTTGCTACCGGAGATGGATCGACGGTTTTTAAGATAAAAAACTTTAATATTAATGGGTTATATTTAAGTGAGTATAGATTGTGGCAATATAATTTAGATTCCAATACACTATCTGGTTCATATTTTCAACCTGTATCATCTTCTACCCCTACTACATCTATATCTCTACGTGTTGATCAGGATATAACATCTACAAACATACCACCATTTAATACAGGCCCTCTTCTTAGTACCCCGCTCATAATCGTAAGTCCCGCTGGTATTGAAGGTCTTGTGGCAGGTGATAATTATATTTTAATTACGGAAACTTATAATGATTTTAAAGCATTATAGCTATTGGAAAAACAACTTTTAAAAGTAAATATTGATATTATATGCCTACGCTAGCCGCAACCCTATCTCTCAATGTACCAGCTATAACCGGCTTACTCTTTAATACAACGAGCGCTACGGTTGTTAATCAATTATCTAGTACAGCTTACGGTATAGGGTTTAATGCTTTTACAAGTCTAACAGCAAATTCTGCTAATTGGCAGAGTGCTTACACTACACTAAGTGCTAATAGTGCTAGCTGGACTTATGGTATTGCTAATCTAAACACAACGTTGAATTTAGCAAGCGGTGGTTGGAATCTTACTACAACAACACTTTCAGCGAATAGCGCTAATTGGAATTCAAGTTATACTACTTTAACAGCTAATAGTGCTGGTTGGAACTCTATCACGACAACGGTTAATACAAACTCCGGTGTTTGGAGTAATGCTTCATCTTCAACTACAACCGTTGCATCTTATAGCGCAACTTGGTCAAACACCGCAACAACAGTCCAACAGTATTCCGGTGCTTGGGATTTATCTATTATAGGCTCAGTTACCGCTAAGGGTCCTTATACTGTTGTTAATACAAGTACAATTATTCCAATCAGCGGTCTACCAGCAGGGTATGGTGGTAACTATAATGTTACTCTCGGCGGTTTTAATAATACAAATAGTGGTTGTTATAATGTTCTTGTAGGTGGTAACCGTAATTATCTTTCTGGTGGGTGTTATAATTATATTGGTACCGGCGGTTATAACCATATAGGTGGGTACAACGTTAGTACATTATGTAATAACCTCGCTCTTAATGATTTTTATAATATAGGGGTTTCGGTATTATCTGGTAACGGTGCTTGTACTCGTATTTTTGATGCTCAAGGTGGCAACTTCTCTTCTACTGCTTCTGTTGGCGATACAATTGGTATTGCGTATACAACAGTAAATCCTCTCTCTTCGGTTAATTCTATTACAGCTTTTACATCAGGTGTTGTGATAGCTGCTTTACCGGATAACAACAGTAACTGTTTTGGTAGTATTACAATCTCAGGCCCGGATTTAAGTACATGCACAGTTAAAGGATTAAATGCATGTGCTTTGTATTTGTTTAATCTATCCCGTAATAGTTCATGTATTGGTAGTAGTGTTGTAGGTGGTAATCTCAATACAGCTTCCGGTAATTACAGTACTGTAGGTGGTGGTTCCTGTAATACAGCTTTAAGTGGTTCAACCGTTGCCGGTGGTTGTTATAATTACGCAACTAATGGTTCATTTGTTGGTGGTGGTATCGGTAATTATAATAATATACCATATTCTGTGATTGCAGCTGGTGGCTTTAATAAGACAGGTGGTTGTCAAACAACAAACTCTGTAGCAATATCATCAAACAAATCATGTACGTTCATAGGATTTAATAATGCAACAGCCTATACTAACTATAATTTCTATGACCCAGTAAATATTGTCGTACAAGGAGCCAACGGGCTACCAAATGCTACTGTTACTACAAGTACAGTTGTCGGACGTGTTTGTGTTCCGGGTACTGCCTGTGGAAATCCATATAATAGCGGTATTATTGTTACCGGCAATCTAAGTGCAGCAAGTAACCTCTGGGTAGCAGATGGAAATATTAATACAACCGGTAATTTTAATACCGTCGGCGGTGGTGCACTCAATACAGCTTCTGGTCGATATAGTGTAGTTGCAGGCGGTTGCAATAATACGGCTCTTGGTTGCGGTTCATTTATTGGTGGTGGTGCTGGTAATACAGCATCTGGTAATTATACGTTCGTATTAGGCTGTAATATAACAGGTGCTTCACCTAACACCACATACGTTAATAATTTAAGTTCAACTTGTAATATAAATGGTGTAACAGTTTGTGGTACAACGTCAGTATTGTCACCAACAGTTTGTGGTACAACATCAGTAATATCGCCGACAATTTGTGGCAGTATCGTTTGTTCTACCGGTAATATAATTAGTAACGGATCAGCTTTATGCATTAATAATACAACAGGAGCTGGTAATACAGGTCTTATATTACAGACACCTAATCACTCTTACAACATTTACGCAAATTGTAGCGATAGTAGTTTGGGTATTTATGATACAACAAATAGTGCACAACGTGTAACCATAGGAAGCTCTGGTAATGTTGGTATTGGTGGAACTAGTTCGTGTGCTCAAGTAGGCGTTGTTGGTGCAGGTCAAACTACACCAAATCTTAACACAACGGGTGCCCTTGGAGGATCGCTTATTTTAGGAGATACCGGCACTTCAGCAGGTAATGGTGGTGCTTTATATTTTGCAGCTAATGGTCAAAGTTGGAATTTTGCAGCAATTAAAGGTAATGTAACAAATGGCAGTAATAATTCCCAGGGTGATATAACGTTTTCTACAAGAACAAATTTAACAGATTCCACATTAACAGAAAAGATGAGAATTAATGCTTCTGGTAATGTTGGTATTAATACAGCATCACCTGGTGCTACTTTAACTGTGGCAGGAGCAATTAGTGCCTCCGGTAGTTTAAGTGCATTAAATTATCCTACGTATAACTATCTAGCAGCTACACAGTATGGTATTACAAGCACTCAGGCTATAATAGGTGCAATTAATTTATTACCAAATCGCGTCTATATAATTAATTTTAATATTGCTACACTTAATAGCGTTTCTCTAACCACAAATACAATATCTATAAGTACAAATGCAAACATTAATCTTATGTCATACGATTATATATTGTTTGCTAATACCGGTTCTGCAACTCCAGCAACATCTGGAATTCAAAATGGTGTATATGGACCACCTTGGACGACGCAACAATTAATATCTTATAAAACAAATAGCCAGTTGTATGGCCATAAAATAACTATTACTATACAAACTGGTTCATCTCCTGCAACAATACAATTAGTACCTACTGTTGCTAGTGGTATTATTTCCGCAAATAGTAATAGTTGGTATAGAGTTGAGATGATAGCCTGATTGTTAACTTTTATTAAAAAATTCCATAATAGAATATATCTCTTGGTTTAACATAGTTTAACAGTAAATATATGTAGTGAGAACTTACACCGTTCAGATTACAAGCAATCAATTCTACGCAGCTCCAGGTCTTACAGACTCACAAACTTTTAGTACTGCAAGTTCTGCTTTTTCATTGACAGCTGACGGTAGTACTTTTACTACAACACAACCATTTACAGGCTCAACAAATAGTAGTTCATTCTTTCCTTGGAAATTTGCTATACAAACGGATTATTTTGCTCTTCCTTCGTTTTATTTCAAAGGGCCATATAATATAGTATTTTCAACATCAGGTCTTGATACATCACAATTTGGTATATTAAAGCTTCTTTACGATTTCGGTGATGGTACATCGTATGTTAATGATTTTCCAATTGGAAACAGTCTTAAAGGAGTAGCGTTAATTCAACAACCCGGTTCAACTACCATAAACCATACCTACTACCCGTTAGCTTTAAGTGGTACAACATATGTACCTTCAATAACAGTAATTAACGGTAATTTGGTTAATTTTGTTTATAGTTTTTCGGCGACATTCTATCCTTCATCAATATATGATATTAAGGATGTACACCTATTGAATAGTCTGTCGGTTGGTACGAGTTCAAATCAATTGCTTAATATATACGAAACACGTACACCGAATTATATAACACATGCACTAGCATTAAGTGCATAAATATTAGTAGTCATGGATATTGTATCATTTACGCCATCAAACTTTATTGGTCTATCCTCGGTTTATACACCTGATGAAACATTATCTTTAACACAGAATTTTCTTTTTACCGAACAAGGATTTAATTTTCCGTTAACAGATTTATACGCAAATCTTAGTGATGTAACTACAAATAATTATTCAAATCTTTATCTTACGCGTTATGATACTTTAACATCACACGCTGCTATTGAACCACTTGAACCATTACCTGTAAATGGTTTTAGTACATATATAGGTACATATAATACACCGGATATTAATAATGATACATTATTTCTTGTAGCACAAGAACCTCCGATAACCCAAAGTGTAGCACAAATAGCTCTTTCTGGTGTTTATGATAATTTAGATAACAGAAGTTTTTTTGAGGTGTTATTTTTAGACCCGGTTTTATGTAAAGTAATACATAGTAATAAAGGCATCAATCGTTATCTTACAGCTGACTCTGGTTCTCTTTTATTTGAATTTGATAGTAAGCAGGACAATTTAGGGTCATTAAGCAATCAAATATTCTTCTACATCTACGATAGCGATAATAACACTCTTGTTCTTGCAAAAGCTCTACAAGATAATACTGGTAATTCTATATGTCTTTATGTTGGGTACACACAGGAAACGTATGAATCGAATAATACACCTATAGTAGCTAATCCCGGTAATAATGCTTTAACGTTTTTCTATCCAATTCAAGGATCTAATACACCATGTCCACCTAACTCATTTTTACGTGTATCTCCTCAACCAAAAGCCATACAAGACACTCTTCTTTATGATTCTTGGGTAAGTTATAAACCTGATTTTAAAACTAACTCTCAAGATATTAATGTTAGTAAAAGTATACCTTCAGTTAATACAAATTTACTTGTTAATTCTCAATATAACGATGTTATAACCGATAACGCTCTTAATGTAAATATTCTTTCATTAAAAAATACAAATACACCTGAAAATTATCAGAGTCGAGGCAATCCGTTTCAAGCTGATAGATCAGGATATTTTAATGAAGATGATATTAGTTCAAGAACTTATCACAATCTCTTTACAGGGTCAAATCAGGAACTCGGTAATGACAATATTAGTATTGGTTATGATGCATATACATCGAATGTAGTATTACCAGCTGATAAGACAACATATTTTCATGTACCTCAATATACATATCCATATGTTCAGTTAAATATTGCAGACGCTGGGTTTATTGAAGCAGGTGCTATTGCTGGCGATCACCCAATGAAGTCAGATAAAATTTTTAAGAAACTAGCTTCAGCAAAATATACATCTCCTTTTGGTCCAGTATCTGACGAAACATCAGGTACATTTTTATGTAGTTGGTTATCTGGTGGTGCAACAGTTGATGAAAAACCGGTTTGGTTGGATCGTTATTATAATCCTTCTTCTATATCATATGTTGCAGCACTAACAGGAGCTCCTGTTAATTACACTACAACGTTTGATACATTGTTAAGTGAAGTATCTGGTACAATTAATACATCTGTTTTTGATAAAATATCGGATCTTGTTTTACAACCTGGAGCTTATTATGCTTATCAGCATATTGGTAATAATTATGTTAATCAGTATTTAAAATCGTTATCTCCAAATTTAATAGATAATAGTTTTTCGGCTTATTTAAATTACAATCAACAAAATGTTCTCAGTAACGGTCTTACAGCTAATGAATTTGTATTTAATGGAGGTCAATATACAATTAGCAATTCTTTATCAGCTATTGATCAATCAAATCAGTTTACGCTATCTTTTTATGGTACAAGTCAAAACTGGCAACAACCTCTAGGTTATCAACTAGTTGGTAATTTTGCACATGATGGGTTTGGTATTTTTAATACCAATACTGTTACACCGTTACTCTATGTTGCAAGTACAACAGGGTTAAATATATTCAATACAAATTTAGTTAATTTAAAAACAATACCCTACTTAGCAGAACCACTAGGATTCATGCGACTTGAGGGTATGAGAGATTATTATGGTATCTTTAGTGACGGTTCATTTATACGGTATAATATTGCGGACATATCATTAGCTAAGACATCAAGTATAACGCTAACAGGTATGTTAGATTATGACTATACGAGTGATTACGGTTATATACTATGTAACAATAACACTGTTGTAACAATTTTACAAGCTGATTTAAACAAAACAACTCTTACCGATGTTACAGTAGCTACAAGAGCTACTCAAAATTACGCTCCTGGTAGTAATCTCGGTACTTCAAATACTATCACTGTTTATGATAATGAGCTCTATCTAACACCTGGTTATCAAGCACGTTACAATAACGGTTACATTTATTATCTGTCACAGGATTATACGTCATTATTAAGATGGGATACTACTCTTGCAACAGTAATAACAGCTTTCCAGTCTCGTTCTACAATTGCTGATTATAATATAGATTTTTCGGGTAATATTTGGATAATAGACGGTACAAATAATTTTTATAGCTTTACTTCAACAAGAAATCCGCTTGTATCAGGTACAATACCGGCTAATTCAAAATATACAACTTATTTTAATTTAACCGGTGATGGTGTCACAACGGCGTTCATTCTTTCATCATTTACACTGTCAGCTTCTGCATTATCAGCTTCTACTCTCTCTGGTATAAATTATTCACAAAATCCTGCTGATTATTTAATAAGTTATTCATATACAACCAATGTAAGTACAGCCTCTGCAGTATATAATACAAGTAATTATTTGACTCGTATAACATCTTATACAACGACATACAATTTTACGGGTAAGTACAATTCAAGCCTTGATTACTATATAAGTGGTGGTCAATTAATATTTTATACAGCACCAGGTCCTGGATTTTTACTTTCTGGTGCAACTACAATACCTATTGATACATATAATAATAGTCGTATCAATTTTATTAATGAATATAATCCCTATGGTTTAATACCAGCGACTATTATAACAAGATCTGGATATAATCCTGTAACTCAAGCACCAAGTAATCAGCTTAATATATTTTCACTTACAGGTGTACCTCTTCTAAGTTCAACTTTTGATACTACGTATATTCCAGATAGAAGTCTTACAAATGACAAATACTTGTCAACGTATGTTAACGCTATCTACGGTGATGCTAATTTAAACGTAAAAGCTGTATTAACTAATGTATATGACAGCACAGATAATATTACGGTAGAAATAATTACAACTTTATCAGCTGTAGATCCTGGTCCACATCATTTTGCTGTACGGTTTGATAGTTATCATGGTGAGATGACACTCTTTATTGATGGTCAAGAAGTCGGAAACACATATTTTGAACCAAGAAAATATAAATTTAGTAATCTTATTAAGAGACCGTTTATGTTTGGTACTGCAACGTTTAAAAATAATGTACCGCTCTTTAAATACCTTCAAAAACAATCATATCTTGTTAATGGGTTAACAATATATAATTATAATCTCTATAGTACACCGTTAAATGATTATGATATCAAATTTTTAGCGCGTCAAGGTATGCAAATTCGAGATCTTGTAGTGGATTTACCGTGCGGTCGTAGAAATTATGTGGAAGAAATTGAAAGATATTTTAAAGCGACTGTACCTGGCTCTAAATCAACTCTTTATAACTTAATAATTACAAATTCTGGTATTACAGATAAGTCTCTGCAACGAGCTCTTGAATCAAGAATTTTAACTGAACTTAAGAGTACAGCCCCTGCGTATTCTCAGATAAATAGTATACAGTGGATAAATTAATATGAATATTGCTGATATTGCTAGTCAAGTTGGAACAGTGTATGATCGTACGCTTCATACCTCTTTGACGTTTCCATATTCAGGCTTTAATAATATTGCTATAGCTCAAAACGATCTTGTTACAGCTGCTGTCATTAATAATGCAATTAGTAAGCTATATGCAAACTATATTCAACTTTATCGTTATAGTAATGTCGCGTCGAATGTTATTCCAATCTCATCTATTGGGTTTATTGGAGCGCTAACTAATCCGTTAACTCAATATACAGTTAACACTACCACACAAATTTTAACAACATACACAACAACACCCGTTTATACTGTTACCCCATCGACAGTAACAGAAACATTTACTATATCTTCTTATACAACGGTAACAAACGATTTAACATCATATAATAATGTAACTACATCGACAACATACGAGAATTTATTCGTCTATTCCGGTGATTTATCGAATAAAATATGGGGTCACGGTAAGGGCGGTAACTCTGATCCAGTTGTGCAGACAACTATAGCTTCTCCGTTTAATAATTCAACAGTATGGAAGATAGTAGAAAATAAAGAAAACAAGTTACATTTCATATCACAAACACCTCCTAATAACGTGCTTGTAGAGGGTGAAACCATTACTATTTCTGTTTACGCAAAAGCAGCAGAAAGAAATTATCTTACAATTTGGGTCCAAGATTCAGATTATTCAATTTTTGATTTAACAACTGGTACAGTTAAAAATGTACGTAATAATACACCGACATCATATCATAATAATCAGAGCAGTATGCAGTATGTTGGCAATGGATGGTATCGTTGTATATTAACTTTAGTCGTTAATCCACCATATGATGGTTCGTATCAAGTTGGTTTTGGTCCGGCAATTTATTCTAATAAAATACCAAAATATAAAGGCGACGGAAAGTCTGGTGTATATGTTTGGGGACCGCAATTTATATACGGTTCACAATTATATCCCTATATGGAGTCTTCCGATAAACAAGTCGGTTATATAAACGCTCCAGGGTCGTCCGGACAGCAACACACGCTCGTATTCAAATCGTCAACAAAATGGGTAGTACCTGCAGGTGTAGTAGATGTGAGTGTTGTTGCTGTTGGTGGCGGCGGCGGTGGTGGTTCGGGTTACGAGGTAGGCGTTGGTGGTGGCGGTGGTGGTGGTGGTTCTGGTGGTTGGTCAACAGGTGCACATCTTGTAACACCTGGTCAAGCACTTACTATAACTGTTGGAACCGGCGGCCAGGGTGCTATACCAAGCGGTATTCGTGGTGCTTATGCAAATGGTAGTAGTGGCGGCACATCTGGTATACCACAACTTGGTATAACTGCAGCCGGCGGAGCTGGAGGTGCACACCCTGGAAATTATGGTGGATGGGGACCTAACGGTACAACCGATCGTTTTGATAATTGGGGTGCTTCTCCGGCACCTGGTGGAGCTGGAGGTAGTGGTACTAATCAAAATGGAAATGCCGGTCAAAGCGGTTCAGTGGGTACTAATAATTATTCCAGTGGTAATGGCGGTGCTGGTGGTATCTCGGTGTATAAAGGTTACGGCACAGGAGGTAATGGTGCTAATTTCGTTCAAAACGGTGGTGCGTTTTTTAACGGGCAGACTGGTAGCGATGGTGTGGTTATTGTTACATATACGTCTGGTGTGGTGCAACCGCAAGTACAACCTCTGACCATAACCAATAATTCACAGATTGCAAACATTACAGAAGAAAAAACATTAGTACCGGTATTTCAAACAGTAACTAATACAACTGTTAACTATCTATCGTCTGTTCGTTACGTTACAACTGCACAAACATCAAATGTTACACTCACTGATTATATACCACAGAATACTTTAGAATGGTATACAACATCAGATTTTTTAAGCACGAGTCAATTCTCACCACTTGCAACAACACAATATCCGAACTTAGATAATATTGTAGCAATAACAGGTGGTATCAATACTACAACAACACCTAATGAATATGTGATTTTTGCGTCAACCGGTACGGATTTAATTGCATTAACAGGTGATACAAATTTACAGAATGTATCTGTTGTGTTGAGTGCAACAACAACGACCCTATACTCTAATGTAGGGTTTACCGGTATTAATAAACTTGTACTCGACCCTAATACAAATCATCTTTACGCAGTTGATTTAAGCGCTAATTTAGTTCATCAATTTAACGCTACGGGGTTCTTTACAAACGATAATATTTTAATTGATACGCTTGTATATCTAAAAAGCATAGGTGGTTATGGTAATTACGATTCAGCTGAACTTTTTAATAATCCAGAAAGCTTAGCAATTTATAATTCAAGTCTCTACATTTTAGATTCAGGTAATAGTTGTATTAAACAATACGATACCGATTTTAATTGGGTAATTACACATAGACTGTTTAGAGATTTTTATAATAATTATCCAATTGATATTAGTGTAGATGGCAGTGGTAATATCTATGTATTAACAAATACTAATAAAATTATAAAGTATAATAGCGATTTTACTACATCGACAGTAATTGACCTGCCTGCACTATATAATGTAGGGGAGTATTATCAGAATATTATTAATTCAACAGTCGACAGCGATATTTTCTATTTGGTAACGAATATGAATGTTTATAAAAAGTTTTATAGTGCTATTAAAGATACTATCGGTCAGTATTTGTTCTACCGCTTTAATGGATCATCAGGTGAAAGTATTACTTCCTTCACTTCTTTTATAAATGCTGTCAATACCGATACGAATGTTGTTTTTAGTACATATAATGGAGCTGGTAAATTTGCTTTATATGCGGATAATATTAATCTCGATACAGTTCTTGTTACCGATAATTTTGATGTTTATCCATTAAGTGCTATAGAAATAAATAATAATGAATATGTTCAAAATTGGGTGTTCAATAAAGCAATTGCAAAGCTTCTTGTCAACCATACTCGTCTTAGAAATTTAATTTTTAGTAGATTTCTCTATGAACCAGACGACCACGGTACGCTCGTCTTTCAAGGTACAAGATATCTTACAGCAGATGAAAATCTGAGTGTATCGTTTGATCAATATATGGAAAATTTTATAGGGTGTAATGAAATATTTCAAAACATCATTGTCAATCGTGCACTTGAAGCAGTTTATAATGCGCAGGTTTCAATCTTTGATTTATTACAGCTTGATGTTGAAACAGCTCCTGATTTAAATATTCCGGTATATATTAATTGATAATCATTAACCTACAATAAATATTAACAATGGCAAACGTATCGATAGTTAAGCTTAAGGTAAGACGTGGTACAGATCAACAACGTCAACAAATTACCTTAGATCAAGGAGAATTGGGGTTTACAACAGATTGGAGTCGTTTATTTGTAGGAGATGGAGCTACAATGGGTGGTGTTTGTCCGGCAATGAAGTTTTATACATATAGCTTTCAGACAATATCTGCAAGCAATACGTTTAACCTACCAATGCAACCTGGTGACATTATTTACGAGACAACCACTAGCAGTTTTTATAGTTTGTTATCTGGTGCAAATAATAATTCTAATAATTATCAGCTATTGAATATTTTAACCCCGTATAATGCACGTACTCTTCTACCAACAGTTTCGTCACCGAGTCTTTTACCGGGATCAATTTGGATTAACTCTACCCTATCCGGTACATTTTTAAAAGTTGTATAATATGGCTATCACAATAACAACAGATACTATCGTTAAAATTATTGTACGTAATGGTACAACCAGTGACCGTATTGGCATTATTTTATCGCAAGGAGAACTCGGATACGCAACAGATCAAAAAAGATTGTTTGTGGGTGATGGTGTAACAGCAGGTGGTAATTCTGTTGGTACAACAAATTGGGGTGTCAATACAAACTACTATAATCTTTCAGCACCCATATCACAAACTGGTGATATAGTATCAGACGGTACAACAATTTATTCATATACAAGTGGCGGAGGCTGGTTACCAGTTTCCTTTAATCCTAATACACAATTTGACAACGCAACTATTGTCAATATAGGCGGTTTATGGCAACTTAATACCGCTTATCTCTCTGGTGGTTCAGCTTATATAAACGCAATAAGTGCAGTGCAAACATTAAGTGGTAATTGGACTACTGCGTATAATGAACTGCAATTACAACCTTATAGTGTTTATGCAAACACTACACCCAATGCAGGAAACGGTAATAGTCTTACAATTAAGAATGGTCAGTTTTTAGGTAATATAAATAGCACCTTAAGTAGTGTTAATGTAGTTGGATTAAATGGTATTAATACATACCCAGCAGCTCTTGGTACCGGTACTACCAATTATTATATTGACGGGTCTCCTATACAAACATCCATCTCTGCAATTTCTGCTGCAGTAGCTACAGCTCAATACGATCTTAATGATATCGGTACACAATTTTATAATGAAACAAGCTTTGTATATAGTGTAGATACACATAAGGGAACTGCTGGAATATCAAATATGTGGCAAAACGTTTTTGCAGATCAAAACTGTACACCGTTGAGAGTTGCTGTTACTACAGGATCGCGACAACGCGTAGTGCGTGTTGAGGGCAGATTAAATTGCCGACAGGGCAATAACGCAACATCCAATTGGGCGCGTTTAGGTATATTTCCAACACTCACGCCTACTATAGCGGATATGACTACATGGAGAGGTAATGTAGGTAGCAGATCAACATTTCCTCTATTAGCTCCACCGTATAATGTATACACACCGAGTACGGCTCCTATAAATGTATTGGATGTAGCAACCTGGGAAGGACATGCTGGTTACTCACAAAATACATCTGTATATCTCAATGGTTATTATACAATACCTGCCAATACTACTATAATTTTTGGTTTGCAAACATTTATCTTTTCAGGTGTAGATGGAAATGCTGGATGGTTTGAATTAAATGGTTGGCAAACAGGTGCTAAAAATGATGGTCAAGATGGACCAAGAAATCTTTTAGGTTTTACAGGTGGTTCTAATACTGGCGCTAATACAAGCCCTACACAATTACCAAATTATGCTGGGTATTATGCATGGGGTGAGCCGTACTTAAATCCAAATAACGTATTTCAATATAATAATGCGCCTGGATCTTCTCCTGCTGCTCCGCAGACTCAACTCGGTATTAGTAACCCGGGAGAAAATAATAACACAGCATTTAGGGACATGAGCGATATTTTCAATCCAGATGGTTCTGTATTCCAATCACAACAATGGGGTGTAAAGAATACATCATATATTAGAGCTGTTTTTATTAGTTAATGATTATTGATAAGATATTATTTTTTATGTGTATAAGTTTGAGTACTTCATATATGTGGAGTTTTTCGACAATCTTTAAACCAGTGCGTTTATTTGTATCAAAAATCCCGTTTATTAACGTACCGTTATTATGTCCGGAATGCAGTGCTTTTTGGATTGGTGCTGCAGTTTCTTTTTTATATAATCCTATTCTAATAGTTATAGCGGTACCGCTATTGTCTAATATTATCTGTGGTCTTATAACTTATTTTTTTGCTTCCGTTTTGTATAAAAAGCTGTTTTTATAATAAATAACTATATATGCCCACACCAACTCCTGATAATAGTGACAATCCCTCTATTGTTTATAATTTTGAGCAATTAGAAAACGCGAAATTTATTCCTTTATTTGGTGATAGCAGATTTCCACCTATTTCGGTTATAGGTCCGGTTGATTATGTTGATACAACACAGGCATTTCCAAATAATACTAATACAAATGTTCCTACACTTACATCGGTATATCCAAAGTGTGCTGTATTAACTTATAACGTTAATCAAGGTGATTCTTCTGGTCTTGGCATTCCTCAGTATGACTTCGTACAATTTACACTTGGATCTGGTATCCTATCAGCTTCACCTGTTAATACACAATATTGGGTTAATTGGATGAGTCCTTTAAGTACATTAATTTGTGGTGTATCAACTGGTTACACAAATACCGGTGTTGTATCTTCAATTTGGAAATATTTCCAACTTTCAGCTTATAGTTACTAATTATGGCGTCTACTAACGAAACAGCAATTCACGGTGGTACTAATGACACCGAAACTGTTACTCAGAAGCATATTGCACATCAAACATCAACAATACGTAAAACTATAGTTCAGAGTAGACCACCTATTAATCAAGCTGAAGTTATTGCACGTACTTTGCTTCCAAAGCAATAAGTTGATTTTTTATCTGTCTTTATGTAATTATATACATGAAGCGCATTCTCATATTAGGTACAGCTGCAATCCTACTTGTCTCTTGCACATACTATACAGAAAAGCAATCTGAAGCTCTTAGTCAAAATGTCTATGCAACATCCGACTCTTTAAATAAAAAGCGCGTTGATCTTGCTTATTATTATTCCAACGAAACAACAAAGCTTGTAAAGACCCCAAAACACAGAATACCGATTCAATCGGTGTATGAAGCTGGTAAAGTAGTCAAAAATTCACCAAAGAAAGAAAAAACAGCGGTAGTCCTTGTACCAGATCAATATAAAGATGAAAAAGTCGTAGTTGTTGGATCTGTTGATTATCAAGTATTACTGAAAAACAAGGCCATTAGTGAGCAGCTTAAAAAAGATAATGAAAATCTTCTAAAAGATAATAAAAATACAGTAGATGAACTTAAGCATCAAAAAGAAATGAAGGACACTATCATAAAGAACGCAGAAACCCTTCAAACACGTGTTTATAAGCTTGAAGCTTCAAATCTTCGTAAAAGTATTGCAATTATAGTATTAGTTGGCATTATTTTAGGTTATATCTGGTTGAGAGCCAGCAGGTTCCTATTATTTTAGTCAAAAATAACCGATTGCCATAAATATTATTATGGACAATCTTATACAAAATATTGAATCCACACTTAGTACTACAGTATCAGCTATTGAACCAAAGGTTCAAACTGCAGCTAGTGTAGTTAAACCTAAAATCAATTCAGTAGCCGCTATTGTATCCAAAGCTATCGGGTCTTTCTTTGACTGGATCGCAGCTCATCCGAAAATATCCCTTGTAATCGTTATTTTTATTATGGGGTTTCTTTGTGGAATTCTTTTCTAGGCATTTAAAACAAATGTATCCAGAATATCAACCACACTCAAACTATCCTTTCTATGCTATATGCGCTTATAGCTTATTTTTAGGTATATTACTTGGTCATTGTTTACTTTACTACATACATTAATAAGTATTAATGAGTATGTCCTCAGAAAGAAAACTTTTTACTAAAGAAAAATTTTGTGAAGGCAATAGACAAAAATGGCTTATTGTATTTTTGGCATATTTAACGATAATTATGGGATTAGATGCATTCCATTTATTAAAAGATGTAACACCGTATCTTACCTTCTTAACGTTTTTAGCAGGTGCATTTATACTCGGCTACTCAGGTACTGAAACAATGAAACTTTTTAGAGCTAGCTCAGTTAATGAAACTGAAAACGTAAATGAACAGAGTGATCGTAATAATACGTTTAATGAAAACAAAAATATAAACGTTAGCGAACAATTTTTAACAAATAACGCTAAAGAGGGTGATTATAACATTCAAAATGTTAATGTATGAAGTATCCATCGACAGCTGCGTTAAATCTTATTCTTGAATATGAAGTAGGTGGTACTGAATCTTATTATAACCGGTTTCTTACTCATCCAACATGGCCGGGTGGAGCCTCGGGTACAACACTAGGTATAGGTATAGATTGTGGGTATTATACTCCTAAAGAATTAGAACAAATATTTGGATTTCTGCCATCAAATCAGCTTGAAGCAGTTAAAAATGCGTCAGGTAAAACAGGTCAAGCAGGTAAACAGTATGTAAAAGAAATACAACCCCTCAATATAACTGTTGACTGGAATCATGCTGTACATATTTTTAATACATTAACATGGCCTAAGTTTGCTACCCTTGCAGAACACGCGTTCCCGGGGTTAGATCAATTATGTGATAATGCATACGGTGCTATTGTTTCTTTAGTTTTTAACCGTGGGACAGGTATGTCAGGTGATAGTCGACAGGAGATGCGTAACATAAGAGATCTTGTACCTAAAAAGGATTATAAGGGTATAGCCAATGAATTGCGAAAAATGAAACGTATTTGGGAAGGAAAAGGGTTAGATGGTTTAATTGCAAGACGAGAAGCAGAAGCAAAACTAGTGGAGACGTGTATATGAGTATATACAGCGATTTCTTTAATTTAGAGGGTCCGTGTCCGGAGGGTATTAAGGGATGTAAGGAGTTACGTGAACAATACCAAGCAGATCTTAGTAAAATTGCAGACAAAAATAACTGTAACAATTGTCAATTGTTAAACTTAAATGCTGAATATCAAACAAAAGTTTGGAAAGCCTATATGGATTCACTTATTATACGTGTTTAAACTCCTTATAGTATTTGTAAAATTTTGACAAGTATTGTTTTGTAAATCTTCTAGCATCTATTTCGTATTCATTTCTAAAATACGCATGACGATTTAAGTCAACATCCTCTTGATTGTAGGCAAATTGAGTATGACTTACCTTATAAATTCTATTTTGCATCCAATGTCTGAACTCGTGTAGATAGTGTTCAAACAACGCGCGTTCCTTTTGCTTCCGTGATCTTGCCATACTATCCGGTTTATCGCATAGATAAATTTTATCAGTATAAAATCTATAACCACTTTCAACAGCTCCTATATCAACTTGTACAGTCAGCGTTATTTTTCTTGTTATTGTATATGGCTCTACTTCTGCGAATATGAGGGATGTAGCCGCACCAATTGCTTTCAAATCATAGTTATTCTCCTTAAACCATGCGACTGACTTTTGTGTCGGTTTTAGTGTGAAGATATACATAACTGTTGAATTAAAAGTTATTCACTATAATATATAATATACTATGACAGAAAACGCAAATGAAGAATTTTACACCGAACTTACTGTTGGTGATTTAAAGAACATTGCTATTTTAATAAATGCAGTAAAAGATAAGAAGTTTGTATGTGAACAAGACAGTGAAACGCTTGGCAAAATAAGTGAAAAGATTACACTCTTTCTTACTTCTATCAATGAGTCCCTCCTTGTTTCATGAGGGTTCACACGGATATTATGTACTTGATATTGAATAAATATTATTGTACATGTCAGTTTCTAAAATAGTAACTTCAATATGTGAGGAATTCACAGATACCATTCTTGTTGATCATAATAAGGATAGTATTATTATCAATGTTAAAAAACAATGGTTTAAAGCTTTAAATATGCGACTAAAATCATTAGATTTTAAGCTCGTACACAAAACATCTATTAAAACGGGCTATACTTGTACATATATTTTAGAAAAATCAGAAGAAAATGATTGATTTTATCGCTATTGCATTTATTATGCAATAATGCTTGTATTTGATCCGGTTGCTCACTCTTATAAAAACGAATTTACTGGTGAATTTTATAATTCCGTAACTCGAGTTATTCATAAGTATAAAAAACCTTTTGATTCAGATACAGCGGCTAGTAGGGTTGCAAAGAGAGAAGGTATTACTAAAGAGGAAGTCAAAGAGCGGTGGAAGAAGGACAATGATAAAAGTAAAGATTACGGAACTGAGCTTCATGCTGTCATTGAAAAGTATTTAAAAACAGGTATTTTTGCTCCGGAGTATGTTGTCTTTATACAAGCCTTTTTAGATCTCGATATAATCGATAAAAAGGATGATCTTCTTATTGAGCATCAAGTATATTCTCATGAATACAAGCTAGCAGGCACGTCAGATGTTATCCGGATAGATAAGAACGGTGGGTTTAGTGTATTTGATCTTAAAACAAACAAAAAATTTAACATATTCAACCAATATAATGAATATCTTTTATCACCACTTGATCATTTGACAGCGAGTGAGTATTCAATCTATAGTCTTCAACTTTCAACGTATGCGTATATGTATCAAAATATTACTGGAAGAAGGGTAAATAGTATTGGTGTATTCTACTACGATAGAAATACTGAAAAATTTACCTATTATCCGATGTCATATAAAAAATACGATGTACTAGCTATGCTCAATCACTTTAAAACAAATGAACTTCATAGATCTAATCATTCAGAATAGTCAAGTTAAAGAAGCTAAGCTCTTTGGACCATCAAAGAAAGCTGCCGAACGACCAGAGACTGGTATTACTATACAGACACCAGCTGCCTTTCATGTAATCAAGGATTGTGCTACATTAGCTAACAAATATCTACCACATTATGTATTTGGAACATATGCAAATCCGTTTGAAGTACTTAAAGGCAAATTTACCCGTAAGGATGTTGAAGAATTTGTAACAGCTGCCATGGCAGATATTGTTCTTAACCAGCTTATGACTTTGATTCTTGAAAAAATTCGGAAGTCACCATATATGCCTGCAGCCACTGATACTATTACACCTGCAGATCTTAATAATCTAACTGATCCTTATGGTGATTATGAGTCGAGTGTTGTAACTACAACAACTACTAAGCAACTTGACCCTATTTCCCTACTTTGTATTGCATTTGGTGTATAAATATCTTTATCAATAATGAAATTATTTGGTCCATTTTTAAGTATACAAAATCAAATTCGAATCTATCATTGGCAAACGGAAAGTTATGCTCAGCATAAAGCATTTGGCAAGACATACGAGAAATTAGATGAATTAATTGATACTTTTATTGAGATTTATATGGGTAAATATGGTCGTTCAAAGGCTAAATTTAATTATAATATTGAATTACAAAATATTGATAATGGTTATATGGCCATGATTGATTCATACGTAGATTTTCTCGTTGGTCTTAATGATGAGCTTGATCAGGTTACTGATTCTGATCTTTTAAATGTCAGGGATGAGATGCTTGGTGTGTTTAATAGATTGAAATATCTATTAACTCTGCAATAATTTTTAAAAAAAGGTTCATATTCCATAAATTATTTTTCTATAAAGATTAATTATTTAAAGATATGCAACTTTTAAAAGTGTTCAAGCGAATTACTGATCATATTTTTGGTGTAAAGCGTGTTGAACAAGTATATCCAATATATAAAACAAGAGCGCAATTAGTAAGTGAAGGCAGAGTTGTACCTAGGCGCTATATGTCAATCAAGAAATCTAATTAGTAAGCTATAAGCTTATATAAGTTGTATCGTCTTGTAATACAATAAACGGATAACTCGAATTAACTGCAGGTTGAGCAAGTAGATACGATGTACTTGCATAATTACCGAATGTATATGTAGAATCATAGACATCAATATAACCTGGAATTGCATATGATGGTGTACCGATATTTGATCCAATAATATTATATCCGTTTAATGTAGGCGAAACTACAGTATTCAGCGTACCGTCAGATAGTTTATATGTAGCAAACGTCTGATGTAACGTGTCGGTCAATGGTTTATAAAGTGTGTTTGAAACTATAGTTAATACACCATTAATATACTTAAATTTTATATTTGTGGTATAAAATGCATTAGCAGTGTCCTTTGATAGAAATGACAAATCATATACGTCCGTTGTACTATTAAAGGTGAGTACAGGTTTTTCAACTTCAATAATATTGAGTGTACCATCTGTGCCATTCCCAGAGAATGTACCACCGGTATTAATATTTGTACCGGAAAGTGAGTATTGTATTACTGAACTTAATGGTAGAGTTTGATCAGATGTATACGGATAAAGCTGGATAATATTTGGTGTATTAAGATTTACTACATAAATTTTTGGGTATATAGTTTTATAGTTTGTTGCACTTAACGGATCGACGTTATTAATAACGGTAGTATATAGTTTTGTCTGACAAACAATTAATTGCCTATTTTGCTCATCAAACCATACGTTTGAGAATTTTTCAAATGAAGGATTACTACCACAATACAAATAGCTATATGTTACAGACTCATATACTGCATTATTAATAGAATTAAAACGTATCTTATCAAAGATTAAGTGATTACTGGTTTCTATCTGTAAAACATCATAATAAACATCAAAATTAACGCATTCAGTATTAATTTCGTTACCGATAGTAATTATACTACCGGTTGTATTGTCGTATGAACTAATAGTTGTATATTTTGTATAGATAGAGCTTAGTGCTGCTGAGAATGGTGCTATAAGAGAGCTATCTGGCAAACGACAATATAACGTTCCATACGTATTATTACGT
>Ga0208256_1000066_pt1 | contig 24136 bp, 20 predicted proteins | sample CryBogCBH22Jun08_FD_184608 | JGI IMG/M metagenome (GOLD analysis project Ga0208256, IMG submission 184608) | Freshwater microbial communities from Crystal Bog, Wisconsin, USA - CBH22Jun08 (SPAdes) | ecosystem: Environmental > Aquatic > Freshwater > Lake | place: Crystal Bog, Wisconsin, USA... | reverse complement strand
ACGGATAGATTTTCACCTTCCATGACCACTTCTGGCAATACTTCCTGTATTTCCTGAGCAATAACACCAACACCCTTGGCTTCGCTGTCTATGCGGGTGTAGCGAACGCCGCGCATTTTGCCAACCAGATCAAGAGCATTGTCTATGGTGGATACGTCTTTCTTTAAACGTGCATCGGAATAGGCGGTGACGTTACCTGTAGCAACCACGTTACCGCTTGAATCAATGGTCATAAGTTGCGACCAAGTGATTGCGTTGCCAGCGGTGCCGGATGCGGCACTATAAAAAGCCAAACCACCAGATTGTCCATATCTTATGGCGGCAGCATAATCGCCGCCATTATATAGGTAGGAGCCGCCTGTTGTTGTGGTACGGAAGTTATAACCAATGTAAGGATAATCACCGCCACTTGTACCAATTGTTGCGGTATTAATTTGACTTCCTTTTGAAGCCGCTGTTGAACCATTAATGACGGAAAATGCATAATTTCCTGTTGGTATGCCGCCAATACCTACGTTGCCGGAGGCGCTTAAGTTCATGACAGGAGTGGGAAACACTCCACCCCCAAGCGTAGTCGAAGGGATGAAAGAAAAAACGCCTTCAGTATTATAATCGCAACCAATAACCCAATTTCGATTAACTGTAAAATTGCGGGTCGTATCAAAACGAATGGCTGTTCCGGCACCACTTGTTAAACGAATTGGGGTTGGACTACTTGCGTTTGTGACATCCAGAGAATACCCCGGCGAAGTCGTCCCAATACCTACATAACCGGTATCCAAAATTGTTACTAAATCCGTTGTAGTTGATGATGCGCGTTTGCTGAAAGTCCAAGAATATCCGGTTCCATCTCCAACATATGCGCGTAGAACAGGAGATTCATCACTGAAAACACCTGAAGGTAATGCTGTTCCTAATGTTGCAGAACCACTTACGCGAAAACCACCCCCAACTTCTAATCTTTGGCTTGGCAAAGTCGTCCCAATACCTACGTTGCCGCTGCCGTCAATACGCATTTTTTCTGACCCAGAGATTTGCCACGTAAACAAACTGGCAACAGAATCTAACTGAACGTAAGATGACCCAGACCTGTTATATGATTGAAATAGATTTTTTCCTGACGAATAACCCGGTCCAAATTCAATTCCTTCCGCGCCAGAATTTGAAGCAACTAATTTATAAGATGGCGAACTTGTCCCAATACCTACGTTGCCGGAGGTGTCGATACGCATACGTTCTGTGGCATTGTTGCTAAAAATAATTGGGTATGCACTATTGTGATACAAATTTAGTGCATACGCTACGCCGCTTAGGCTTCCGGTAGAACTGTCAAGCCCGACATAAGAACTGCCGCCCGCATTTGTTGATTGATACAAAGCCAAATTGGTGTTTGTTGATGGTATCACTCTTACACGTGCTGTTGAAGTTGCAACATCCAAAGCAAACGCAGGCGAAGTCGTCCCAATACCCAGATTGCCTGACGTATCCAAGCGCATTTTTTCTGCGCCGCTGGTATAGAACGTCAATGGCAAATACGTACCCGTGCCGTTAATACCCGATACCAACTGAACGTCCGTAGAGCCGTTCGTCGCAATCAAAATCTTGGATGCGTTGGTGGGATCAGCGGCATTGGTCGCTTGCCAAGAAGCAGCCGTAGATGTTCCAGATGGTAAAGCATAAATGCCTGTGGTGCTGTTGGTCGTGCTTGTCTGGAAAGCCAAACGGTTTGTGATCGTGGCATTGGTAAAGTCAGCCAAGAAGCGCGAACCCGTACCCGTATTGGTCGTGTTACCGCTGTTGCTGATGCTGCCCGTCGTTAAAGACGTAACCGTAGGCGAATTAGACCATGCAGGAGCGACACCAACGCCGCCCGACACAAGAACTGATCCGGTAGCAACGTCAGACAACTTGGATAGCGTTGTGGAGGCAGAGGCGTATAGAAGATCGCCCACTGTGTAGGACGTAATGTTTGTGCCGCCAGAGGCCACAGGAACCACGCCGCCAAGGGTTGCAAGCGTAACCGTCGTCCAAGATGGAGCGGCAGACGCGCCACCAGACGTTAAGAACTGACCAGATGTGCCGTATGTAGCGCCACCGATGCCCAACTGCCCCGCAGGTCCAAAGCGGAAGGCTTCAGCAATAGAGTTGCTGCCAGTTGGCGTTGTGTAGATACCCGCATATGTACCCTGCGCCGTGTCCGTAAAGTTTTCCGCCGCAGAAAATGCAATGTAGCCCGTGGACGCCGTGCCAAATCCAGTTGCGCCATAACCACGGGCCGTAAACTGCGCTAAAAAGTCGCCCGATTGCGATGCTGTAGGGGATGCAGCCGTGCCACGGGCCATACGCGCAGTGAACACGCCATAAGCGCCAGTGCCGTAAGCATCTTGCGTAATACGGGTGTTTGCGGCGTTTGCGCCAACAATATACAAATCAGTACCGGCAGGAAGCGAACCTGTTGGCGTGGTCGTCTGCGTATTGGAAACAACAGTCAACTGCGTCTGTGGTGTGGCGGTATTGATGCCCAAACGGTTGTTGGTGTTGTCCCAGAATAACTTAGCATTGTTTTGGCTGTAGACGCCGGATGCACCCGCAAACACGACAGAACCGGTGGTAAAGGACGTTCCCGTACCCGTACCACCATTTGTAACACCAAGTGTGCCAGTGACACCCGCGCCGCCAAGAGCCAACTGACCAAACGAAGGGGCCGTTGAAGCACCCGTGGATAATAAAGGATAGCCCGTAGTAGACGGCGATATCTGGCCCACAGAAGACGTGCTTGCGGCGTATAACAACGCATATGCCGTTAATGACGTTAAGCCCGTTCCACCGTTTGCAACGCCCACCGTGCCAAGGCCAATAGTGTTACCCGTCTTGGTAATTGGAGCGGATACGGTAATATTACCGGAAGAAGATGTCTGCACCCAAACAAGGGCTGTAGAACCAACCGTAATCGTGCCAGTCGTGTTCATGACCCATGAGGTTGAACCCCATGTTGTGCCGCCGCTGACAAACGTAGAAGCGCCCGTTTCAATGTAATTAGGGCCGCTGCCAACCGTATTAAAATCAGTTGCGCGGGTAAGCACCCAATTGGTTGAGCCAGAGCCAAGCGTTGTGACGGTATAAATACCGTTTTGTGCGCCCGTGCTTTGATCTTTAACAAGGATGCGGTCACTTAATGAGGCGGTATAACCATCAACAGCAAAAGCGGCCTGTGCGCCACTATTGGTAAGCGTAGCACCAACACCAGCAGTTCCGTTATTATACGTGGCAGTCAGATTGGCTGTAGTAGCCGCCGCAGAAGCCGTATGGAATGTCGTATTGCTGACCGTAGCAACTTGGTTATCCACATACTGCTTGGTGGACAATTGCAACGATGCGGTTGGGTCTTGCGTAACCGTAACTGTTGTCAAACCTGCCAACGTGGACGTTGAAGCGCCCAATGAAATTGCGGTTGAACCAATCGTAATGGATGAATTGGTCAACCCGGCATTTGGAATTGTAGCTACAGCCGTAAACGCGCTTGTGCCGTTGCCGACAAGATAACCCGTCAGCGTAGTCGCACCCGTACCGCCGTTGGCAACAGGTAATGTGCCGCTTACGTGCGTAGTAAGGCCAATCTTACCATAAGACGGAGCAACACCGACCCCTCCAGAAATAAGAGCATTGCCAGTAGCCACGTCATTAAGACGGGCCAAGGTGGTAGATGACGAAGCATAAAGAATGTCACCCGTTGTATACGATCCATAGCCTGTGCCGCCTTCAGTCTCAGCAAGAGGCGTAGTTAGGCCAGTCAAACTGGTAATGTCGCTGTTTGCGCCAGAAGCTGCCGCGCCAAGATTGGTACGCGCACCCGATGCCGATGTAGCGCCCGTACCGCCGTAAGCAACCGCAATAGGTGTACCTTGCCATGTGCCGGATGCAACTGTGCTAAGATTAGTCGTTCCCGTAGCCGTGAGGCTTGTAAACGAGCCTGTAGAAGCCGTTGTTCCACCAATCGTTGTTTGATCAATCGTTCCGCCCGTAATAGCAACAGCATTGGCGTTCTGCGTTGCCATCGTCCCAAGGCCAGTAATTTGACTCGTTGGAATCAAAATATTGACGCGAGAAGCGGACGTTATCTGGCCTTGTGAATTAATTGCAATCTGAGGAACAGCAGTTGCGGAACCATATGTTCCTGCCGTAACGCCTGTATTTGCAATGGAAATAGAACCAGTGGTCGTGATTGGCCCACCTTGCAATCCCTGCCCAGTATTAATCAGGGAAACCGTGCCGCCGCCGATGAGCGCCAATACTTGCGCCGCGGTAAGGTCTTGTGGTTGCGCCGTGCTGCCCGAGTTATTGCCCTTGATTGTCCCCGCTGGCATCGTGCTAAGATAGCTATTCGTGATGCTGTTGGTATTGAGGCCGATCGTCCCCGTGGACGTAATTGTGCCGCCGGACAAAGGCGACTGAGCCGTGATCGATGTTACCGTACCGCCGTTTGCGTTTAGATTGGCAACCTGTTGCGCGGTCGCGCTAGATGACACGCCGTTTTGCACAACCATAAGCTGTGCCGTACCGCTCAAAGAGGTCAAAACTGGGAGGTTAGTTACGGTAATGTTGCTCATGTCACTGGCCCAGTTTGTGGTATTTGAGTGTATCCATAAGGCAATCCAACAAGGACTGTCGTAACCAACGTCGTGCCTTGAAGCAGATTACCGGATGGAATCGCGCTATTCGTTTGATAAGTGAATGCTACGCCCGTCGTAACCGTCACACTAAACATGCCGTCTGCAGCGTTATTTGTCAAACCCTCAATCGCGATTTGCGAATTATTTGAAAGGTTATGAGCAGATGAACAGTTGACAGTTACGGTGTTTGTTCCGACGGAAACAACTGAAGTTGGATTCAAATTGACGCCATAATGAACTGTCCCGAAAAGTGGCGGAACAGCATTTTGAATAAGGCCTGTTGGTGCACCGATCGGTTGAGTCGTTGGTGTGTTTCCGTTTTCCGTAATTAAACTAACCGTAGGATAAATCGGAATACCAGTGACAGGGTCGGTTGGCGCTCCCGCAGAAACAGCAATCGTTGTTGTTTCTGCGGCGTAATAATCTTGAACGCGAGGATTTTGAATCGGCGTAGGATCCGAAGGCAAAACGATTGCTCTCAGCTGATTTTGAGGAACGTCATTGCAAGGATTGCAAACCAAAATACGTTTATTGATTAGGCCAGCACCCGCATAATCAAACTGCCATTGAAGACGGTTGTGATTGTACAAAAAACCGCATCTGTCGCAAATTGCGAAAGCGCGAGGATTTCTACTAGATACGGATGCGCGGCCATGAGGTCTCATGCTGATTTCCTCAGTTCACGGCGTTTTAATTCGCGAATTTTAGATGCAGCAGACATTTTAGCACGAGTTGCATCAGAGAATGGAGCACGTTTTTTCCCTGTGACTGCCATTTTTTGAGCAATTCTTGTTTTTTCAGAAATTCCGCGTTTTTGGGCGATAACCTTAAATTTTTCAATAGTTTCCAAAGAATGTTTGCGTCCTTTCCCAGCCAAAGAAAGTTTTTTCTTGGTTTCATCAGACGTAACACGCCCTTTATTTCTTAGGGAAGCTTTTTTCAGTTCTTCGGGATTTTTAAAACGGGCTTTTTGTGACGCAGAAATTTTGTTTCGTATTTCTTTAGATGGATTTTTAAGCCCATCTCCACCGCTTGTCATATTTGTAAGATTGTCGCGACCATAAAAAGCAATACGTTCAATTTCTAACGCAAGAGCATCATCTTCAGATAAATCTTGTGCGATCAAACGAACGTCAATTGCTAAGCCCAACGCCGTTAATTTTGAAACCACCGCTATAAAATGACGGTTTCTCATATTTTTTAAATCCCAAGCACGTTTATCCTTACCTTTACCTACATAAAAGCAAGTACTGGTATCAGGACGCCAATGTTCATATACATAAAATGACATACCGTTACCTAAAATAGCTTTGGATTTGTGGACTAAAATAGAATTGCGCGGTTTCGACGTTTTGTTCGGCCGCGACTTGGTACGCCTCGTCAGCCAATGGCTTCAACATCATAGACTTTTGTGGGTTCCACATGACCGAAAGACGGTGGCCGAGCGCATAAGCGTAAGCCTCCATCCAAAGATATGGAATTTCGACAGTTTGACCAGAGATATAATTGCTGTCTTGAAGCTGACGAACGCGATAATATTTGAAAAGCTGCGAGCTCGTGCCGTCTGGAACAGGCCAAAGCGTAACCGAAGGCCCCGGCGAGCCAGTAGAACGCGTTGATCCGATCAAGCGGTCATACCAAAACACGGTTGGGAAGCCAGTTTGCTGCTTATTGGGATAAGAAGCGTATTCCGTGCGCGAAACAGGTAGAATGATGCGATCAATCGGCTGCGCGGAGTTCGTTGTGGTTTCGCAATAGGCGTCGAGGATGACGACCGTGTTCGGATCCACTGAGTAAGTACCAGCAGGCGTTTGCGACGAGATTGTACCCGCTACGGTCTGCGCGCCTGTCGTTGTGTTGGCATACGAAACCGAACCATTTGACGACGCAGTGACCGTATAAGTGCCATTATAGCCCGATGGCGTAATGCCGGACACCGTGATTTGCGTACCGACCGTGTAAACAGGCGTGTTCGGCGTGGCAAACGTCAGCGTGGCCGTCGATCCCGTGCCTGTAGCACTAAGTGTGGCAGGCGTCTGGTTAAAATTAACCGTCTGAAGATCAACAGCCCACAGATTTACGCCACGGTTCGACCAATTAGACAAGAGCATATTCGACGCCATGCGCGCCGATTCCATGTGCTCTTGTGCTAAAGCCGTATTGCGTATCTCAGCAAGGTTAAACGCATAGAGCGTAAGCTCACCTAAGCTGGGATTCCATGAATAAGTGCCGCTCGTGCTCATGACGGCTCCTATTAGAAGACAGTATTGGTATCGTTAGCGATCAAAACACCACCAATGTTGATGCTTACCGTTGCAGCCGCAGCCGCGCTTGGAGCAATTTGGAAACGTAAATCCGTTTTTTCAGGATATGGGAACGGAAACTCACGCTGAATTGCATAGTTTGTATTAAATGGCGTCTGCACAATCAGTTTTTGAACGCCAGCTGCGGAGTTGGTAATTGCACGATATGTTGTGTAGTTTGTGCTGTTACCGTTAAACGATGAATAAGCACCATAACGCCAACCGTAGAACGTATAACCTGCAGGAACCGTAAACACAGCCATCTGCGTTGCGCCAAGGCTGCTTGTCGTGCCGTTAAATACGCCTGTATTAATTTGAGCATACGTCACGCCGCCGTTGGTAAGTGTAACCACGTTTGCAGGGTTAGTCACACTACCCGCGGAAACAAACATGCTATTGATGCGGAAATAGGAATTGGTCGTTGTTACACCCGTTGCGCCATTTAGCACGACGTTTTCGGAAATTACATTGTAGCCAGAATCAAGACCAACAATCGTAATGGTCGCAGTGTCACCCGCGCCACCCGCCAGCGTCATTGTAGTCGCAGAGGATGGGAACACATATTCCGTTGTACCCATGTTTTCCCAAACGGTGCGGAATAAGTTGGCTGTTGCAGGAGTGGTGCCATAGCCAAAAATGTTTTGAGTTGCATGGTTGGTAATTTGACCACGCGAAACCTGCAGTTGAAACGGCTCATACTTGCCATTTTTGGTAATTGAATCCCAAACAACGCCAGTTTGATAAATAGTAGCCATTTAGCAACCCCATTTCCTGAGTGATTTGTTTATCCTGCTGTCAGGATCTGCAGCAGTTGCCGCACCAGTCATTTTGCGTTTCATGCCAGTCATGCGTTCGCAAAAAGATTTATGCCGAGGATTGTCGGAATCTTTCGTCGGCGCTTTCAAATGATGGCCTTCCGCGCGAGCGGCGGCGCGACCTTTGGCATTCAGCCCACCTTCAGGATTTTGATACTTTTTGAGTGTCATTTCCGTCTCCCAAAAGTGGAAAAGAGCGGGGCAGGTTTCCCTGCCCCTACCCGATTAGTTCATTTCGAGACCATGACGGCCTTTTGGGGCTGTGCCATGATGAGCCGAAGAAAGCGGATGCATGTTCGATCCTGCACGACCGCCCGACTTGCGTGGGGCGCGGTCAGCGCGGTGATGGCCTTTGTGACCATGCATATCAACATGGTGCTTGGCCTTGCCGCCGTGCTTGCGCTTTTCAGCTTCTTTTACGACGTGCGAACCTGCACCTTCGTAAACCTCGTGTGGAGCCTCGTCATGGATTTTCTTGCCATGCTTTGGAGATTCCGCTTTTCCACCCTTGGCGTGTTCTGCACGAGGGTGGTGATGATGAACACCGTGGTGTTTTACACCCTTGTGCTCATGATGACCGTGATGGTGTGCCTTGTGACCCTTCATGGTTCACACTCCTTAGAAGTTGTAGTACTGGGTGAGGCCAAACAAGCCAGTCGCAGACTGAACATTGTAGGCTTGCGGAATCTGGCGGAACGAGTATTTGTTCGTGCCAGTGGACGGCGTAAGATTGACTCCCGAAGCATTCGCGAGATCAATCGTGCCACGGACATCGCCCGTTGTGGCGGACGGTGTAGTACGATCAGCAGGTAAGAACCCGTTTGCAGCAAAACCCGTATTAACGCCCAAAGTAGTTTGAGAGTTACCGGAGTTTACCACAACTTCAGCCGCCGTGTCCGAACGAACAGGGAGACCAACGATCGCGGTTGTACCAACGGAATAAGCATGGGTCGCATCGGCTGCGTTGAGAACAACGCTCTTAATGTACTTAAATGCTTTCTTACCGTTAACAGCGTTACCTGCCGAAATCGTAATGTTTTCCGACATTGGATATCCGTAGACATCGTAGCCGTTAACAGTCGCGGTCGTAGCAGTGGCGCTTGCTGCAGCGGTGACGCTTACAGCGCGACCAACCATGGCCATTGGGTTCCAAAGCCAAATTGATGGCGTTTGGATGTTCGTCGGAATAGCGCACTGTTGCACGTTTGGATAAGCCAAGGTGACCGTTCCAGACGTGAAAGTTACGTTCTGACTGAGCTGATAAGTACCAGTTTGTCCGTTACCAACAGTCGATGAAGTTCCAGTCGTCGTAATCTGCGAACCGATATAAACGCCAGAAGATGCACCAAGAGTTCCGCCTGTTACCGTCGTAGACGATGAAAGGAGAACCATGCCGGGTCCGATTGGCATGCCGCTGTTTGCCGTAACCGTCAGAACGCCGTTCGTTGCCGAAGCGGTGACTGAAGCATAAGCATCCAAAGCAAGAACCGTATCCGTTGCGCCCGTATCCGACCGTGTGAACACAGAAGAATAATAAACGCCAGTGGTCGCGGAGTTAGTCGAAACGATCGTAAGAGTTGCGCTCGTTGCGTTTGCAGAAGCCACGATGGCTGCTGCTGCGTTTGTGTATGGAACGCCAGTGAACGAAACAATGTCACTGAAGCCATACCATCCGAAATCCTGCGCCGACTGTGCTTCACCAGGAAGATAGGTGAAAGGCTGGCGCGGATCAAGGATGCCGCCCCCCGCATAAAATAGCGAGGAGCCTAAGTCTGGGTTGTAGTCCGAAGGCTGTGTTGGGTTTTGCCCAAACACAATCAGTGGACCGGAGAATGCGGTATCAGCCATAGTGCCTTCTCCTTACGAGGTTGGGAACGAGCCGTAAATCGAACGCCAGTTATAATAGCCAAACGAATAACGCTCATAACCCTTCACGAGCAAGTTGTCCGTAACAAAGTCAACCTGCATGTCCGTTTCGAACTTGATACGCTCCATATAAGCGAGACCATCAATGTTCGTGAGCAGGAACCAAGCGTAGGACGAGGTCAAGAAGTCGTTGACCATGTAACCTTCGCTCAAGCCACCTGCAGTGGTCATGATTGCGTTGACATCGTTGTCTGCCGTACCCGGACGGAGTTCCGTCTTGAGGAGGCGGATGGCCACTGGCTCGAGAGCTGGTGGGATGACGAGCTTGCGGCCACGTGCGAAGATCTTTAGACCAGCCTGATCGCGGAAGTTCGTACGGATTGCGATCATCGCATTCAGCAGCGTTGCTTCGTTGAGGTCAACCTGAGTCGTTGGGGTGTTCGCAATCGAGCCACCGTCGATTGGATGCGCCGTCGAGCAAAGTGCAACACCGTCACCGCCGATTGCAGCGTTGTAGGTTTGCGCCGTGTTCAGAATGTTCGCACCGTAGATTTCCTTCGTCTGGTGGAAAGATTCCACGAGGCCAAGGTTGGAAGGCTGGAATTGGGTCTTGTAAAGGTTGTCGTCGATTGCCTTGCGGGTAATCGCGTAACCGAGACCAATTTCCGTGTGTTCCTGATTGTAGACGAAGCGTTCGCCAGCGCCCGAATCGAAAGCGGTCTGGCCACCTTCGGTCTTGAGCTGGGCGTAGCCGAGGTAACGCATTTCAGCGGTACGTTCGAGGGCCATCTTCGAGTCGTGTTTCGTAAAGATCTTGTCGTATTGCGACGGGATCTGCTCATACTTGCCTTCAACGCCACGGAGACCGGGAAGGAGAAGGTCTTTGATCTGACTAAGATTAACAGCCATGACTCATTACTCCTTACGAGATACCAGTGTTTGCAGCGTTTGAACGCCAGACTTCGTTGTTGAAGCCGACAATCAAGTTGCAGTACTGAGTGGTTAAGTCGCCGCCATTGCCGATACCCACGGCGTAGTCGACGATGATGAATGGCGAGGTGTTGGTGGTTGCGGTAGCATTGACATAAGCCGTCGAGCGGCCCGTGCTGTTGTTGCCGCCTGTCGAGTTGCCCGACGTTGCGCCCGTGGTCGAATAAGCGAACGTGACAAGCTGACCCTGAACACCAGAGGTTTGCGATGTTGCAGTTCCGGTGACTGGGAAGCCCGAGCCAGAGGACTGAACAATGAAACGTGCGTTTGGATCATCAATAACATAGGCTTCTACGTCACCCGTTGCGCCCGAACCCGGCCAATAAGCCGACCAGACAACACGGTTAAGCGCCGTAGCCAAGTAACGGCAGCCGACGAAAATACCAGCGAGCTGCACCGAGCCACCTGCGGTAGCTTGGGTAATGTAGCCGTTGGCGGTTGAAGTCACAGGCTGAACAGGGTCGCCAGTGAAAATTGGAGTCGTGTTGCCCGAAGCAATACGACGAGCGGATTGCGCGAACGTCGGAGCGCCGCCTGCACCACCCTGATATTGTAGAAAGCCGCTGGGCGCAAAAGTATTGGCCATGACGGGTTCTCCTCTCAGAGAGTTCCATCATCGCACACCGGGGCGACTAAGAAACGGAAAAAGGTTTATCTTCCACACCGGGGGAAGAATGTCGAACAGTATGCCTGATATTTGCAGAAAGAAAAGGGGCCGATGAAAGATTTCTCGGCCCCCGTTCGATCTTATTCTTCCGGAATCGCGAAATCGTAGCTTTTCGAGATCTTTGGAGCAACTTGCGAGTCTTGACGATTCAATAAACCGCCTTTACCCTTTGGATCCATTTGTCCAGACTTAATGTTAACCTGCTGACGCGCATCGCGAAGTTCTCTTGCCTTTGCATCGAGGGTAATTTCTTCTGGACGCTCCATGAGAAGCATGCCTTTGCGCTCGATGGAACCTTCTGCGCCAACTTGCATCATTTCTGGGTGGCGTTCAACCGGAACAGCCGTCCAGCCTGTGCGCCGAACATGGTTCATGTGGGAAACATCTTCCATATTCATGGATGACTTGCGTTTCCATTCATATGTCCAGCCATCGGGAGCGGGTGGAGTCGCAAATTCATCGATCCCATCGTCGAGGTCCGACGAGTTGTTGCGGATTTCCGCTGCACGCTTTGCAGCAAGTGCCCGTGGGTCGTCCGCACGGACGGGTGGGCGCATTTCGCGACGAGCGATAGTTTCAGTAGCTTTTGTCATTGTTCATCCAATCAGTTAAGTTTGCCTTCTTTGATCAGGGCCATCTTATTTCTGGCATATTCCTGATCAGTCATGCCCATCATGCTTGCTATTTCACGTTCTTGCGAATTCAACCGGACAACATTCGGCCGAGCGCCGGAGTTGGTGGTTGGAGAACGCGAAACAGGCGCAGCCGGAGGAGCCGAGCGGCGAGAGGTTGGTGCGGAAGCAGCCGAAAGCGCGGATTCATCCTGCTGAACGGCTTGGCGGGGCGCAATTTTCAACGTATCTTCGATTGTATTGAAGTAATCGTCGGAATCTGCCTCGAGTCCATCAGCCATCGCAAGATTATGCGCCGCAATCATCTTCTGATAAAGACGAGGATTGGTTGCATATTCCGGATGGGCGCGAACCCATTCCGCCGAGCGCGGAGAAAGCTGGGACGCAAGCATTTCGACCGGATCATTTTGAACCGGAGGAGCGACTTTTGCCTGTTCCATGCGGTTCTGATAAGCTGTTTTGCCGTTTTCGAGCTGCATTTTCTGCATTGCGATTTCGGACATTTGCACTTGAATGTCAGCGGCCTCTTCATGGTCGCCACGTGAAAGTGCATCGGCATAAGAACGCTTCAGCGAGAGCTGATTGTTCTTCACCGTATCGATTGCGTTGTCGATGAGCTTTAGATTCGTGTCATCGACCTCGCTTTTTGCCAAAGAAGCCTGTTCCGCTGCCTGTTTCACCCGTTTTTCGGCTTCGAGGCGAGCAAGACGCTCTTCTTCGAGTTTAAATTTCAGCTCGCGAATACCTTCATCAGCTGAAATTTCTTGTTTCATCGGTTTTTCAGGCTCTTCAGCCTTCTCAACCTTTATTTCTTCCGCTGGTTTTTCACTTTCCAACGGCTCGAGTTCGATCTCGAGGTGTTCGTCTTCTGTATCCGACATTTGTTGCTCCATCACCACACCTGATCAACATCTTGGATGCGTCCGCGTACGTTCACATCGCTCAAGATCCGGCATGGTACGTTGTTTATGGTGATTGTCCAACCATCCGAAGGGCGCGAAACAATCCAGTCGCCCTCTTTTATGGTGACATTTTTGAACCATTCGCCCGAATCATCCTGAAAAGCTGTTGGGCCGAGCTTCATAACAAGGCCAACTTTGCTTTGGTAGATATCTTCGTCGACGGTTTTATCAGTCAGGTGGATTCCGCTTTTGGTTTTCGTTGGACGAATGTAAAGCGCAATCAGAACCTGATTGTTGAAAAGCTCGAAATCTTCGACTGAACCGATTTTCTCGAGCAACAGCTCACGAGGATCTCTCTCGTGAAACATGGACATTGCTGGCATATTTTTATTCCCCTCTGTTTTTAACTCCATTGGCGATGGCCTCAGCCTCGTCAATGTATTCGAGAGCTGCACTTAGCCCTTGAATCTTTCCAACTTGCCTTTGATATTGATCAAAATTTTGAGCAGAACCTGCTGCGATATTGTCGCGCAACTGTTCATAATCTTGTTTTATCATCAGCCTCAGCTCATAAACGAGCCGATCTTTTGTTGTTAGCACAAACTGTTCCTTTCAGTGGCTGGACCGAGCACCCAGAGGGGAGCGCCCGGTCCTCCTCTCATCGGGCGTGGAGAGACGCCCGAGAAATTTATTTCTTGCGTGGAGGCGTGAGCCCGTAGGCCTTGATCTTTTCGAGGCGAGCTTCTCCGCCGCCAGCGCCCGAATCGATTGGATAAGTCGTGCGACCACCCGACTTACGTGGCATCATGCCCGGAGGAGGCATAGGAGGCCCACCAGCGCCCGGTGCGCCACCGCCCGGAGGCATCATCCCCGGAGGAGGCATCGGCGCTCCTGCGCCCACTGGAGGCGTGCGCGGAGAAACGGGTGCGTTCGGCATTGGCTGACCGCCCATTGCGCCTTTGTCATGGTGACCGGAGGCAATGATGATATTCACGTTCATCTTGCCTTTTCCAGCTTTGCCGCCATGGGCATGGGCCGAGCGTCCGCCCTTGACTTCACCGGGAACTTTGAACGGATAGCCTTCGCCTTTGAAAACGCCGCCGCCTTTGTTCTTTTCAGCTTTGCCGCCCCAGCACTTGTGGCATTTGCAGTCATGCGGATGAGCCGAACCACCACGTTTCATTGGCGATTCATCTGTTGCTCGGATTTTTGCAGTTTTTCCTTCTGGTATTTTAGGATTCCACCATTGTTTATTAACCTGTTCCATTGGTTGTCCGGTTAATTTAGATTTTGCCAAAGAAATCCCAACATCACGTTTATTTGCTTTGTCAATTTTATCCCAAGCGTTTTGTTGCAAACCTTCTGCCATTTTTGAAGAATTGGAACTTCTAGACCACGATGGGCTGTCATAAATTTTTTCCGCCGCACGAGTTTGTTTACCAGCTTGAGAAAGTTTTCCATGACGATCGGAAATAGCTTTTTCCAGATAGCGAGAAAGCAAACCGCCGCTCAATTTATGAGTACGATGCTCGAGAGAAGACGGCTTCACCATCTTTTTAATGAGTTTTTTATCTTCGGCTTCATCCGGGTGCGTTTTGCCACCATGAGCGTGATGCGGCTTTTTATGGTGCAGCCATTCGACTTTATGGCCATCCGTTTTGCCGCCGCGCTTTTTGCCCGGATACATTTCGCCGTAATCAGGCATCTCAAATGGTGCATTGCCTGCATTTGCTACGCCCGAAAGTTTATTCGAGGCATTGCGGATTCCGGCGGAACGCTTCCGCACGCCTTCTTCATCGCCCATCATTTTGCTGACGGCAAGCTCTGGACGGGCAGCTTCAAGGTAATTTTGAAGCGTGCCACCGCTCAACTTATGAGCACGACCACCCTTTTTCATCATTCCAGCAGCTTGGCCCATCATTTTGTTTTGTGAACCGACAGGGTTTTCACCCACGCCACCGCTGAATTTGTGGGCCTTGCCCCCATGTTTCAAACCACCAATATGCTTCGTGCCCTCGCGAGCTTCGTTTGCCATGCGGACATCACGATTGATCAAGTTGTCCGGTGTCAAATAACGATGCGCACGATCTGACTCGGAGCGACCTCCGCTCTTGCGTGGAGCGCGGTCGGCACGATGTGCAGCTTTCATGCCTTCGGCTTTGCCGATGACTTTTCCGCCCTTTTTGTAGGCCCGCTTGCTCAATGGGCGCATGCCCGTTTGAACACTGGCATTTTCGGCAGGAGGCGGCGTCCAATCGGATGAATCAACTTTCGTATGAGGGTCGGCCGAAGCAAGGCGCTTTGCCTTGGCTTTCATAGCGTCCCGCGAGGTCTTGGCGGTCTGAGACATGGGTGGCTCCGGAGGTTGTTAGAACAGGCGTCCCTGTTGGCCGCTGAGGGTTGAATCCATGTCGCGCGGCAACGAATGGATTTTATTGAGCGCTTGCCCAATAATCGCGGGAGTATGCATCTTGTTTTTCGATTTGGCAACTGGAGCTTTTACGTCGCCGCCGCGCCGGAACAATTTTTGATTGTTCGAAATCGATTCATTGGCCTTGGGCGTGGTTTCATAAAGAGGCAAATCCGCAATGGTTTGTTCTTGGTAATCATTGCCCTTGTTTCTCCAATTCATTTCGACTTGGTCGCGTTCGGATTGCGTTAAATTACGCCAATAATCGTGCACCGCTACGCGCTGATTATGATAATCAGGAGAATCTCGGTCATATGGCATCCCAACCGTTTCCGCGACATGCGGATAATCGAACGTGACGTGGGTTTTTTTCGTCAATGGGAAAGTTCTGTTTTTGATTTTACCCGCCGCAGGATCGTGAGACTTGAAAGCCTTTTCGATTGCTGGTTCAAGGGTTTCGTCGTAATAACTTTTCACGCCCGGTTGCCCCATCCAGCGTTTGCTTTGTTGATCGCCATTCGTCAAAACGATTCCATGATAGCCGCCATCGACCATTTCTTTGAGAAGCCGCTTCACCGCAAGATTGGTCCATTTGTCAGTGTCGGTGACGTGCGGACCAGGAGGAACTGACTCTCTGGCTTTTCTGTATTTTTCGTATGCTTCGTCCCTTAAATCGGCAAATTCACCTAATTTTTTGCTAATTGGTTCAACTTCCGTTCCTTTAAAATTATTATTTTGGTGATCGTCCCATTGTTTATCGGCAATATTAGCCAAACGATAATATTCTTTTTGATGATCTTCTAAAATTTTTTCTTTTTCATCTCGGCTGAGATTTCTCCAATAATCGGTATAACGATCGCCTTCATCCGTATAACGTAATTTTTCAAAACGATCTTGATGTTGATAAACAGGAACGTAAAGCTCATTATAAATTTTGTCTTTTGCTTTTGAATATTCATCATAAATATTATCATATTCATCATCGAGGCGTTTATATTCTTGATGAAGAGCATCTTTGCTCATATCATCTCGTTCGCCAAAACGACCACGACCTTTTTGGCCCCAGTCACCTTGGACTTCTTCAACATGAAGATATTTTTTGCCCGGAGCAGGGCCGAATTGCTTGTCTCCGGGGTGCTTTTGCAGCCACCATGAATGCAAACGATCGAAATCTTCTTTTGGAATGCGCCCTTGAACTTGATGCAAGAATCCTGAAGCGAGGTTATTGACTTGCGGTTCGCCAGTTTGAAACGACAAAGGAACCGTTACTCCGGCTTTTCTCGCGAGTTCATAAACTTCATCATCTGTCATCGCAGGAACTGGGTCATGCAAATCAGCCAAACGCATATGAAACAAAGGGTTGTATTCAGGATAATGCATATCGTATTGAAAAAGTTTCTTTTCAGGCTTCCATTGCGCAACGATTTCGCGATAATTTTTGTTGTTTCCTTGCTCTTTCAGCGTGTATTGCTCATGCTTGGCGCGTTTTTTGGTTGTGTATCTGTTTAAATAACCAGCATGATTATCGTTCAGATGCTCTGCAAGCCCTTCCCTGAGCCCATAATCAAAATGTCCCTGTTGTTTTAAATCGTCTTCTTTTTCGCGAAGCTCTTGGTCCATGGCGAGGTAATCATCGCCAAAAATTTCTTTGAACAGCTTGGGGTCTTTCAGCGCATCGCGAGCAACCGCCATTCGTCTTTCGTCGCTGTCGTTTATTCGATTCCCGTGAGAATCAAAATCCCGATATGAATTATCGCGAATGTTTTCTTCGTAATCATTAATATTGGCATCTTCCAAACGCCGCGCAACATCTTCACGGCTGACGGTTTTTTGGCCAGCCGGAGGATGCATTCCTGCAATATCAGCCCATTTCAACTCGTCGGATTTTACGCCGGATTTCTTTTCCAGAAAATTAACCCATTGCTCCGGAGTCATTTTTTCCTGTTTGGCCTTTTGAGTAACCTCCGCAGCATGTGAATAGGTTCCCAATACGTTTTTCACGCGCATTGGCTGGAACTCAGGATTTTTATTTTGATCCGAGCTCGAAGGTTTTTGCGGAGGAGGAGCTTCGCCTTTTTGTGCGACGATCTGACCTTGGTCCTTGATTTGTTGTTTTATGGCTTCTTTTTCTTCGGCGCTCAAAGCTGGGTCGCGGAGCTGAGCGGAAAGCTCTTTGATTTTGGCCTGAGCTGCTGCACGGCGCTCGGAAAGGCTTCCGCCGCTCTCTTTGTGAATGAAACCGCCATGCGCTTCGTGCTCTGGTTCTTCCGATTGCGCAGGTTGATTTCGTTGCTTTTCAACCATTTCATCGAGAAGGTTTTTAAACTCTTCATCAGAAATTTTCGGGCCTTTCGATCCAAAAGCACGCCATTCGAGATCATTTTTTATATGTTGATGAGCCCGATTATAAATCTCATCTTCCATTTCTGGGTCCATATAAGAGACCGTATCCCCTCCTCCGTGTGCAATTTCATGCATTTGGATTGGATTTTCATCATGGTCTCGCTCCATGGTGTGAGCCAAACTTTCCAATGTTTCTTTGTTTACCAAATTTTTTAAAATTGGATGGTTTTCATTCACAGGCTCTTTAAGAATTACGCTAAGGGCATCGCGAGCCTTTTCCAAATTATTAGGCGAAAGTTTTTTAATCGCCATTTTCTTTGGTTTAAGCAATTTATTTATATTTTTGGCTTGGTTCACCGCCGCAACAGCATTGCGAGAGGTTTCCAAAAACTTTCTCCGGCTTACCGGAGCCTCCATGAGCGCTTTGGTCGCCTTGGCAATTAGGTCAGGGTTTTCGGCCGATGCAGGGCCGCTGGAAGGCACAGCAAGCGCTTTGTTTTCTTCCGGCGTCGAAGGTGCTGGCGCGGGCGCGGCCACGATCGCTGGCAAATTGGCAGGTTTCGGATTGAAAAGATTCATGAACGCCGCACGTTTCGTGGGATCTTTCAGCTCGCCGCCGTCGGCCTTGCCCGGAAACAAATCTTTTTGTTGTTGATTCAAACTATATTGCTGATTTTGTGCTTTCAGTTCATCCATATATTGTGGATTTTTGCTGAAAAACAAATTCATTGGGCTGATCGAAGGGTCGCTCAAATGGTGAAGGCCCATTGAAGTAAGTTTGTTTGTGTATTCTTCGTCGGACAACGCTTTGGGCGTGAACGAAGCAGGGGATGCTCCTTTTTTCGGACGACCGCCACGACCGAGATTAACTTTTAATGGCTTCACACTACGCGCGAGATGCAAAATGTCTTTGGTCATTGTGGTTGTTTCCCAGTTATTGCGGGGATGACGGTACCCAGCAAATTGCGAACGACCTGTTCGCTTTCTGGGTGAACCGCGATGTTTTGCGCGAGGTCAATCATTTGAATTCGCTCTTTGGCCAGCATTTCCTGCTCTTCAACCATATTGTCCATGCGGTCTTTTTTCATGGTCGCAGCGAGCTGAGCGGCTTTTATTTTGGTGTCCGCCGCTTTCACGTTGGCGAGCTGTTGTTTTATCATGAGCTCGGACTGGTCGACCTTTTTCTCGTGGTCGGTTGGGCCAGTTTGACCTCCGGCGAGTCCTTCCTGTTGCATTTTCATGCTGTCCAGCTGGAGCTTTGCTTGATCTACGGAAAGTTTGCCCTTGGCAGCCATGAGCTTTGCGTCGGAATCCTGCTTCTTGATTTGCAATTCCGCCATTTGCTTTTGCATTTCGGGCGGTGGTGCGCCGCGAGCTTGCGGTGGGATCATGAATTGCTCAGGATTGGACCAACCAACCGCTTGCAATGCCGCCGTGTCGATGGCGATTGGGTCGTAGAGCGTTGGGTTCTGCGCTTGAATCTGCTTCAACGCAACGATTTTCATGAGCCGTTGGGTCTGGGAAGCCGTGTTTGGGTCGGCTTGCGGTACCAAATCGACTTGGTTCAAAGCGCGAATAAATGTTTCCTGATCCCACTTGCGTGCCGGACGGCGGTTTTTCTGCCAAAATGATTCAGGATTTTCCTTGAAGCAACGAACAATGAGCGCGAATTCCTCAGCTTGCGAGGCATGCATGCGCTTGTGAACGGCGTTCAAAACCTTGGTCGCCTGATCGATCAACGCGATTGTCGTGCCAACGGGGGCATCCTGTTTGCCTTCGCCCACGGCTTGTTCGGAGGTGCCCCCAATGCGAGCGCCCGTTTCGGCCATGTTTTGAACGAGGTTCATTAATGCGCCGGAGGGCTCTTTATATGGGAGCGGCATGACCGCCTGATTGATCGGCATTCCACCAGTTTTGACCAATGCTCCACCACCGGGCGGAACTCGGAATATATTTGTGTTTTGACGTGCACCAGTGTCGGCGTAAAGGAAGCCGGGGAAATTGGCATACATACCCGCATCAAGTAGCTCGCGCCAAGCAGCAGTGATAGCATTGGTTGTGTTCCCTAGGATGTGGAGGAGACCAATGTCATAAAAGCCCATCCCCGGTACGAATGTGTATTTGACGAAATTCTGACGGGCTTCAGGAAGATCCTTAGTTTCCTCATCGTAGTTGCGGACAATAGAAAGGATTTGCTTGCTGGATACATCGATGGTCACCCGATAAGGAATTTCGAGCCCTGTTTCTTTGCGTTTATGTTTATGCTCGAAGCCAGTAATGTTCAGCTCGCAATAGCATTCGTAGATCTCGCGATCACGGTCCTCTGGATTCATTTGATCCGGAGCGATGCCCTGTTGGGCCATCTTTTCGCGTTGAGCGGCATCGTAGTCCGTTTGTTTCGGAGCGCTCAGCTCAACATCCTGATAAACGTTAAGAATTTGCATACGCTTCACGGTTGAAGGCCGCATGTAGATGCGGTGGGTGACACGCTTCGCGTTGCTCAGGTCGGTTGCAGCATTGTTCACGATCAGGTCGTCGGCGTCTATCGATTCGCTGACTGGGCGACCACGGAGGGGGCAGAAGTATACCTTTTTGAAGGCAGTACCACCAAACCCAAGCATGAGTAGCATCCGATCGGTGTCGGGATAATATTCTCGCGCAGTGCTTGTGAGGTAATGATTAAGATCGTTTTCAAGATCGTTGGCGAGTTGGTCGGAGGCGAGGTCGGCATTGTTGTTGTCCTCGCGAATCTTCACTGGGCCGTCAGTGGGCAAAAGCTCAGACCGTGCGTTCGCCTGAAAACGCAATACGGCTTCGAGCAAGAGCGGATGGCGGACTCTTGACATGCCTTCGACTGGTGCACCATCGGAAGCTCCCGAAAGTCCGGGGATCTCAATTTTGAGGCCCATGAGTTTAATGCCCTGAGCGCGGTCGTCAATCCATTCTTTGCGGGAATCGAGGTCATCCTGAACGCCTTTTAACAGCTCCTCGGAGATGCGAGCGAGCTCCGCCTCGTTGATTTTATCGACCAGATTATCGAACCAGCCTTCCGGCCCGCCCTCGTTTGCGCTTTCCAACGGCGAGCCATCGAGCGTCAGCGTGACCGACCCATCACCATGTTCAATCGTGAGTAGGTTGCCCTTTTCATCGACGTTGGGCGCATCGCCCTCATCCGCGAGTTCAATCTCAATGCCCTCATGCTGAAACTCTTCGGGCGCATCACCGGGCAAGCGGATGTTTGGGCTGAGGCCGGGGGTGAGCGCCATTTCCTATGTTCCTTCTCAAACGGCATAAAGCGGAGCAGGAGGCGCTCCGCGATGCTGGATGCTAGATTCGTAATCGTTTTGGGCTTCTTCAGGTCGGGCTATCATGCCTGTTTTTCGCAAATGACGCAAGGCCATTGATACGGTGTCGACAAGATCGTCGTGTTTTCCTTTGGGGAAAATGGCCGATTGGGTGATGACCATGTCCGCCCAGCTCTTGTCCGGGGCATAAACAAGCCCTTCAGCAAAAATATGCTGGACCGAATAGAGCCTCGAGCGTTTGTCGATGCCGTTCGGGTTGTCGGTGATGACCATGAAGCCGAGATGGTTGTAAAGTCGACGAAGCTCCTGCGCAACCGAGTGCCCTGCCGCTTTGTCTTCGATCAAGATTGCATCCGCTTTGTATTTTTTCAGCGTCTCAGCAACCTTGGTCACGAGTTGGTGAAGCTCAAGGCGCTCCGCCCATGCATTGACGAGCATAACTTTTGGGTGGGGAGCTTTGTAGCCACGTTCCTTTTGGAACATGTCTTTGAGGCCCAGCGGCTTTTTCATGGCCTCGGTCGAAATGGGATCTTCCGTGTAAACACCCCAAATGGTCAAGGCCGATGGATCATTTTCGGTTTTCTCGGTGTAAGCCGTGTCGAGGCTGGCAATGATGTAATCGAACGCAGGGAACGAGTCATGCTCCCAAAGCTGCCACCAGTCGCGCTTTATGATCCCGCCGTCTGCAGGGGTTGGAATTTGTTGGAACTGACCGCTCACGGCGTATGGGCCCATGGCCCGTTTGTCGCGCTCTACAACGTGCTCTGGGAACCGTTCAGGGAAAAGGAGCTCGCCTAGCGTTTCGCGCTGGTCTTCCCAGCCCAGCATCGTTGGAGCGGCGCGGAGGGGCTCGTATTCCATGGGCAACATAATATGGTCGTAGCCCAAACCTTTATCGAGGATGACACCAGAAACATCCTCTTCATGGAGGCGCTGCATGATGACCACGATTGCCGACTTGTCCGGATTGTTCAAACGGGTCGGCACAGCTTGCAGGAACCAATCGATCGTGGTCGATCGCATCTGGTCCGAGGCGGCGCTTTCCACTGTGTGGGGGTCGTCGATGATGACTCTGTCACCGCGAGCACCCGTGATTCCGCCAGCGGCCACGGCTTGGCGGAAGCCAGTTGCGGTGTTTTCGAACTTGGTCTTTGCGTTCTGGTCGCCTGTCAACGTAACACGGTCGCCCCAAAGTGATTGATACCACTCGGACTGAATCAGTCGGCGCATCTTCGTCGAGTCACGGATGGCGAGCTCTTGACCATGGGAGGCGCAAACATAGCGCAAATGGGGCATATTGCGTGGTCCCCATTCCCAAGCTGGCCAAAAGACGTTGGTTAGCAATGACTTCATCGCGCCCGGTGGCACGTTGATTAACAAACGATTGTAATATTTTTCATCGTCGATCATCATCTCATCAGTGATTGCAGTGAGATGCGCCGCAATCATGTCGATGTGCCAGTTGTGGACATAATCTTGGCCCGGTTCGACCACGTGCCATGCAAGTTTTATAAAATCAACAAAACTTTCTTCGCAATCTGCTTTGTCCAAAAGGAACAAAAGTTCATCGGGCGTGTAGCTTTCGGCAAGTTCCTCTAAATCGTAAGCCACCCGATCATGCATCAGTCAGCCTCGACCGCTGTGAGCTCGATCTGCTTCAACAAAGCATGGCGCAACTGATCACGGACCTGCGTTGGCATGAGCGTCAAATCGACTTTTTGCTTGATGTTCACGTCCAAAGTGCTCTCGGCCAAGAATTTTGCGCCGTATTTCTTTGGGGCCAGCTTTTCATTGTGCCAGCGGCGTGTGTCGATGCGGTTTCGCGCACGAGCAGGATTTGCGTCATCGTCCGCAATGTCCATCATGGTCTCGACCATAATGTCTGCTCTCATTTCAATTGCTCGTGCGTATTGTTTGGCCAAAAAGGGCTCATCTTTGATGTGCGCAAGGAAAGTCGCCGGGCTCGGAAAGCGTTTTGAACCGTCTTTATTCAAACTTTGGCAAACTTTTGTTAGGCTTTCGCCTTCCGCGATACGACGAATGATTTCCGCAAGATCTTCCTGCTTAACATCATCGTTCAGCCAAAATCCTTTACGTTTAGGCGGTATCGCAACAGCTTTTGAGGCTTTTGCCACAGTGCATTCTCCCTCTCAGAATGAGAAAGCGAGTATGCTCCGGAACAAAACAAACGCAAAAAGAAATCGTTAAGTGTAGCAACCCATTCGGAATGCTAACAAATCATGCAGTTGAGAAGAGAAATTAGTTACATCAATTTCATCTTCTGGCCTGAAATCAAATTTATTTTGAAGCATCGCGGCTTTTGAACCTTGATAAAACAATATCCTATCAGGTGTTTTGCCCTCGCCAACACCAACAATAAACAAGCTGTAGCCTCCGGCTTTGAACAAATCCCGATGCCACTGAACCTGAGAAGCTCGGACATCATGACAAGACAGCTTCTCACCTTGGATTTCTCCAACTTTCAACTCAATGGGCACAATCCTGCCCTTCACCATGATCTGAAGATCCGCAATCCCAATCGTTCCACCTCGCCTCGGCTCATAAGTCGAAAGCCATCCGTCCCAGTTTTCCCGAAACCAACTTTTGAATTGCTGTTCATTCATCATAGCCAAAAACCCCTTTATTCCGTTTCCATTCCGAAGTGGGTTTCCCACCCTTTCTCTATTCTTCTATCTCTCTCTTAATCAGAGGACAACAGATGAAATAAGACTTCTGGTGGAAACGGTAACACTATATTTCAATGACTTACGCCGTAAACGAAATCTTTCCGTCTTGATCGACCTGAAATCGACCCCCAATCGTTTCGGTAACGAAACAATTAATCTCCGACCCAAAACCCTTCTTTCGAGACGACCGCGACCTCTGAATAATGGCCCTCGAGCCAAAAATGATGGCCCGGCATCTCACGCTGAAGCCGCTCCATTTCCTTCCTGCATTCCGCCTCATCGTCGAATTCTTCAACAATGTAGCTTTCCGACCCATGCAACCGCTGTTGGCCCTTCAGAAACCATATCTCGTTTTGCATCACTTCATCCTAAATCCTGCTGACAACACAAACATCCACCATAACGCCTGAGCATGATAATCAATGAAATCTAGTATTCGCATCCATACGTCGTGGTCCATTATTTCTTTTCCTTTGGATAAATGGAAAACCGCATATATGCCATTGCAAACGGTTTAATAGTTGTTGGCGCTTGGTATTCTGGTCT
>Ga0208256_1000063_pt1 | contig 24414 bp, 33 predicted proteins | sample CryBogCBH22Jun08_FD_184608 | JGI IMG/M metagenome (GOLD analysis project Ga0208256, IMG submission 184608) | Freshwater microbial communities from Crystal Bog, Wisconsin, USA - CBH22Jun08 (SPAdes) | ecosystem: Environmental > Aquatic > Freshwater > Lake | place: Crystal Bog, Wisconsin, USA... | reverse complement strand
GTGAAAGACTCAACAGAAAACTCACGTTACTTAATTCTATATTGTGCACTGCTAACGATATTAATAATGTTACTGTGTATTTTGGAGTGGATGTAGATGACCCTAAGCGAGATACCATATTAAAAATGGCAAAAGCGTTTACGTTTCTTAAAATCGTAGATATACCAGCTCAACCTAACGTAGATGTTAACATTAATAAAATATGGAATCAATTAGCTGCTGTAGCCACTGAAGATATTTTCGGTTATATAGGAGATGATATGGTTTTTAGAACTGATAACTGGGATGTAGAAATTATCAAAGAATTTTCAGGAGATAAGTTACCTAAAGACAAGATCAAGTGTGTACATTGTGATGATGGTTTTCATAAACATGCTATATGTATTAATGCATTTATGCACCGTGCATATTATGACACGATTGGTTATTTTGTAAGAGACGAATTCTTAGTTAACTGGTCTGATCAGTGGATGTTTCAGATTTATAAGTCTCTTAATAGATTGACTTATCGTGGTGATATCTATATTGAGCATCAACAATGGATGGTCAACCAAATTAAGCAACAAAGAAGTATACCACCTGATAGTACAACTCAAAGAATGTTAGATAGAGACGGCAGTGATAATAAAGCTCGTTCCGATGGTTTCTGGGATAAACTTGGACCTGAAAGAGATAAAGAAGTGGCATTTTGGGAAAAAAAGCTTAATATTAAAGCTAATTACGCTGTTGTAGAAAACAGCTCTAGAAAAAAATGAAAACCACATTATTAAGTTTTGGTACCTGGCAATACTATCTAGCTTTAGATAAACTTAAAGAATCTGCTAAAGGCAAGGTAGATAATATTATTATATACAAAGAGTCAGATATAGAAACTGATTTTTATATAAAAAATATTGCTCACTTTAGAGATAAAAGAGGTTTCGGTTACTGGATATGGAAATCTTATTTTATTAACAAGTTACTTAAAACAGCTAACGATGATGATGTATTTTTCTACGTAGATGCCGGTAATTATGTTAGCGGTGATGGTATACAGGCTATTTACGATATTTGCGCTAAAGACGAAAAAGGTGTATTGTTGTTTGATAATAGAGACGGTTCGCCTAATAATACAAACTGGAAAAATGCTCAATGGACTAAATCTGATTGTTTTAATCTTATGGGATTAAATACACCAGAGTACGTTCACGGTAATCAAGTTAATGCCTGTTATGTTATGTTTCGTAAAACAGATTTTAGTGTTAAATTTTTTAATATCTTTGGATCGGTTTGTGCAAATTATAATATAATTTCAGATGCACTTAATATAACAGATAATTTTAATGCCGAATTTAGAGATCACCGTCACGATCAATCTATACTTTCGCTTTTAGCTATATATTATAAAATTACTGTAGCAAGAGATCCTAGTCAATGGGGTAATCCATATATTAGTTCTACTGATACATATAAACAAGTGTTTCAACATCATAGAAAAGAATTTTACTTAAAATGAAGATTTTAATTATACAAGAATATAGTAGACACGCAGAAAATGCACAATACAGAGAATGTCTCTGTCTTCAGCGTGCTTTCCAAAGAGCTGGTTGGGAAGCTGATGTGTGGGGTCTGGGTCATAGTAATTATTGTGTATTTCCTGATTATAACAGTTATGATGTAATTTTTAACTGTGAAAACTATGGTGATCACTGGTTACCTGATTTAACCGATGTAACTAAACCATATAAAATATTCTATGCAGTAGATCCTCATATAAGAGGTTTAGCACCGTATCAACAAATTGTTAAGAATCAGGGTTATAATATGTTGTTTAGCGCTGTAAGAGACTTTACAGCACAAGACCCTCAAAATATGGCTTGGATGCCACCTGCAATTGATAAAGATTTATTTTACAATAAAAATTTAACTAGAGATATACCGCTTGGCTTTGTTGGTAACGAATCAGAATTTACTAGAAAATTATTGCTAGAGTATATGACCACATTGTATGGTTTACAACAGCATATAAAAATATTTGGTGACGCAATGGTAGATTTATTAAACCGCTTTCAAATTGGTTTCAATAAAAATATGGGTAACGATACCAATTATAGAAGTTTTGAATCTATTGCTTGCGGTGCTATGCTATTTACAGATAATAATCCTGCTTATCATGATTTAGGATTCGTACATGGTGTTAACTGCTATTTATACTCAAGTGTTGACGATTTAAAATACGGAATTAAAGACTTATTAAAAAGACCTGATATTATACAAAGCATTGCTAAAGAAGGAGAAAAATTAGCTGTAAATCATACATATGATCAAAGAGTAGCCGGTATGATTGATTTTGTAAAAAGCAAAATTTAAGTAGATAAGTTACAGTATTACTATATTATTGTAACTAATGCAGTACGTCTTCTTTAAGAGTGTAAAAATTACTAATTTTCTGTCTGTAGGTAAAAGACCGGTTGTTATTGATTTTAAACCGGGATTGAATATTATTACCGGTAAGAACTACGACAAAGCTGATAGAGCTAATGGTGTAGGTAAGTCTACTATGACTGATGCTATACACTTTGCATTGTATGGTAGTACTATTAGAGATCTTAAAAAAGAGAATATTGTTAATAACATATACCCTGAAGATATATGTGAAGTAGAATTAGAGTTTACTATAGAAGAGAACCACAAGAAAACCGAATATAAAATTATTCGTACGTTAAACCCTACCAAGTGTTATCTCTATATAAATGGTGAGGATAAGACACGTTCGGGTGTGCCACAAACAACCGAATACATTATTGATATAATTGATACTTCACCAGAAGTGTTTCAGAATAGTGTGGTAATGACCATAAACAATACTGTACCGTTTATGGCTCAAAAGAAGATAGAGAAGCGTAAATTTATTGAAGGTATACTTGATCTTGAAGTATTTAGCAATATGCTAAGTATTGCTCGTTTTGATTTTAATGAAACAAAACGTTTACTAGATATTGAGCATACTAAAGCTGATGAAACTGGTCGTAACTTGCAAGATAGCGTTAAACAGAAAGAAGCTTACGAAGAAAATAAAAAGAAACGATTAGATGTACTCGCTACTCGTCAACGTAATAATGAACAAGAACTAGCTATACTAAATGAAAAATTAAGTAAGCTTGATGCTGTTGATACTGTTGCTGAAAAGCAAATACAAGATAAGTTATCTGCACTAAAGACCGCTGAAAACGTATGTGATAAAAAAATAGCTGCAGTTAATAAACTTATTACTGAAGCAGAAACTCATATCAAGCTTAATAACGATCGTATCAAAAAGCTTAAGAAAGTAGACAGTAAATGTCCGCATTGTGGTAAAGATCTAGCTGAAGCTACTAATGCTCAATACGAAAAGGATAAAGCTGAATGCGAGACTGAAATACAAAAATATACTGAAGTAGTTGGTATTCAGAAGCCGCTTTTATTAGAAGCACAAGAACAGTTAGATAAAGTTGAGAAAGGTATTACTACAATACAAAAGAAGATAAACGATTTCAATATACGTAAGAAAGAAGTAGAAAATATTAACAACCGAGTTAAACAGTTAAACGAATGGCAGGCATCTCTCGTTGTTGATATTAACCATTTACATAAAGACTCTAATAACTTTCAGGATGCTATTGATACTATTACCGCTAGACAAGAAGAAATTAAAAACACTATAGCTAAACATCAAAATAAAATAGATATCATAGAATCAGCTAAATTTATTACTTCAGAAGAGGGTGTAAAGTCTTTTATTGTTAAAAAGATACTAGAGGTATTAAATCTCAGACTCGCTTATTATCTTAGAAAGCTTGAAAGTAATAGTATGGTTAAATTCAATGAATTCTTTGAAGAGACTATTACTAATGAGCGTGGTGTGGAATGTAGCTATTTTAACTTCTCTGGAGCTGAACGTAAAGCTATAGACCTTGCAATGATTTTTACATTCCAAGATATCCGTAGAGCACAAGCTAATGTATGGTTAAATCTATCTATATTTGACGAATTACTAGATTCATCACTAGATGAGAAAGGTATTGAATTGGTATTGGATATAATACGCGAGAGAGTTGAAAAATACCAAGAAGCAATATATATTATATCACATCGTAAAGAAAGCATGAAATACTGTACATCTGGTGAAATAGTTTATCTAGAAAAGAAGAACGGTATTACTGTACGATCAACAACTTTTAAAAATGAATAATCCTCTTGTGTTTGGAATGCCTGAAATGCCACTTGGTGCACCTGTATTTGGTTCGCCTTTAGCCCCTGTTGAAGGATTGCAGCAACCAGCTTATGCACCTCCTACACCGGGTGCACCAGCAAATATGGCAATGAGCTTTGCAGCTGATCATGGTGGATGTGGTTTCTGGCGTATGCATTGGCCAGAAGCACTAATTAACTCATCAGGTAGAGGTGTTATCACTAACTCTACTATGATGCTTTTGGATCCTAGATACTATGCACAAGTTAAATCTGTAAAAATACAACGTCAAGTTACTGAACCTCAATTACAGTTTGCAAAGTTCTTAAGAGATACTTCTAATAAAGGTAACAAGTTTAAACTATACTACGAAATTGACGATGTTATTTTCCCAGAGGATATCCCGTTATACAATAAGTCTCGTACTGCTTTTGTAGATCCTATTATTGGTAAAACTGCAATTGAAATTATTAGACATTGTGATGCTATTACTTGCCCTACAAAGTTTATGGCAGATTATTACACTGCTCGTACTGGTGTACCAGCTATAGTGTTGCCTAACTATTTACCTAAGTTCTGGATGGATCGTTTTTATAATAAAAAGAAAGTCACTGATAACTATGACTTTAATAAAAAGCGTCCACGTATTGGTTATGTAGGTAGTCCTACTCACTTAAACGTAGACAGAATAGCTGGAGTGATTGACGATATTGATCCATTTGTACCGATTGTACGTAAAACATTTAAAAAGTATAAGTGGGTATTTATGGGTGGTGTACCTTTTGGATTACACGACTTAGTACAATCAGGAGATGTTGAATACGTACCATGGAAAACGTTATACGAATACAGCTATGCATTTGATGCGTTAAACTTAAATGTTGCTATTGCACCATTACAATACAATAAGTTTAATCTTGCTAAAGCACCTATCAAGTATCTAGAAGCTGGTGCATTAGGTATTCCATGTGTATGTCAAGATTATGCTCCATACAATACTGATCCAGTTGCACCTTTAAGGTTTAACACAACGGATGAAGCAATGGACATTATCAAGAAACTTTGTGACAACCGTCAATTCTATTTAAATGAATCGGATGCTGCGCGTAAAGTTGCAACCAAGTATTGGTTAGAAGATCACATAGAAGAACACGTAAAAGTTTACTTTCCTTCTTGATTAGTTTGTAAGACGGTACATAATATGTGTTGTGTACCGTAACGTATATTATAACTCTCGCGAATCTATAGCCTATCTATTTACCTGGGATAACAACGGTAATAGAGTTGTTAAAAAGGAAATCTATAGTCCCTACTTCTATGTAGAGACTAACCAAGATAAGTATGACGCTATTTCTATCTTTAACACTAAGTTAAAGAAAAAGATCTTTAGAAATTCATTTGAGCGTAATAAAGCAGCACAAGATGGTGCTATTAAAAGACTTTATCACAATATTCAAGTTGAGCAGCAGTTCCTTATTGAGAAGTATAAAGACGATTACGAAAAGCCTGAATTCTCTGCTAACCCTCTAAAGGTTTGCTTTCTTGATATTGAAGTTTATTCTCCAGACGAGTTCCCTGAAGCTAAGGATGCTAAACATCCTATTAATCTTATAACAATATATGATAACTTATCTGAAACGTTCTATACCTGGGGTTGTAAGCCTTATACACCTTCTCGTAAGAATGTAGTTTATACAGAGTGTAACAGTGAAATAGATTTACTTAATAAGTTTTTAGACTTCTGGGAAAACGACTACTATCCAGATATTTTATCTGGGTGGAATACAGACTTTTTTGACTTTCCCTATACTATCAATCGTATCAATAACTTATTAGGTGAAAACGCTGCTAAACGTCTATCACCGTTAAAGAGTCTTTGGTGTCGTAAAGGTATCTTTGTTAAAGGTCAAGAGTTAGATCGCTGGTATATTCACGGTATATCAGCAATGGACTATCTTGAAGTGTATAAAGGCTTTGCTCGTGGTTTATTAGAATCATACGCACTAAACTTTGTCGCACAACATGAATTAGGTGAAGGTAAACTAGCTATTAATGCTACTAACTTAGCATCTCTGTCTGAAAACGATTGGAATAACTTTGTAGATTATAATATTCAAGACGTTGACCTGTTAGTACGAATGGAAAAGAAACTACAATTCTTTAAGATCATTCGTATGTTAGCGTACAAAGGTTTAACTAGCTTTGAAGCTGCTTTAGGTAAAGTACAAATTGTTACCGGTTGTGTTGCTTTAGAAGCATATAAACACAGTATGGTTATACCTACATTTGTGTCTGGTCCTACTAGAGATGAAATTGAAGGTGGTTATGTTAGAGATCCAGAACGTGGTTTAAAGACAGCTATTGTTAGTTATGACGCTAATTCTCTATACCCTAACACTATTATTACTTTAAATATCTCACCAGAGACTAAGATAGGTAAGATTATACGTAAGACTGATACTGAATCTACTTTGTTGTTAGCCAGTGGTTCAGAAAAGACAGTACCTAACGAAAAACTTGAAAAGCTGATGGAAGTAGAGAAGTTAGCTATATCTAAAGCTAATGTTCTGTATACACAAAAGAAGAAAGGTGTTGTGCCTTCGTTAATTGACGGTCTTTATAGTGAACGTGTTAAAAACAAGAATCAGTACATTGAGTATAAGAAACAGCTAAGTAATCTAACTTCAGACACAGATGAATACAAAACGTGTAAGTTTAATATGGAACGAGCTGACACCATACAGCACGTCATTAAGATTCTTCTTAATTCTATTTACGGTGTTTTTGCTAACAAGTTTAGTCCTATTTGCGATAGTGATCACGCCGGTAGTATTACTCTTACTGGCCAGTCGGTGGTTAAGCAAGCAGGTATCATCCTTGATACATATGCTAAAGAAAAATACGGAGTTAACGTTTCTCTTAACATTTATGGTGACACTGACAGTACTCATGTTACTATTCAACCGATTGTTGATAAGCTTAAGATAAAACTATTTGCTGCTGGTAAAGTAACACCACAAGGTTTAGATTTAATTGATAAAGAGATTGGTACATATTTAAACAACGAAATTAAACGTTGGTCTGCTGCAGAATTTAAGTCTACTGATCCTCGTTACTTCTTTAAACGTGAATCAATTTGCGATGTAGGTGTTTATCTACAGAAGAAACGTTATATCATTCACGTATTAAACGATGAAGGAGCTAACGTTAATAAGTTTAAGTACGTTGGTGTTGAAATCGCTAGATCTACTACGCCTAAGAAAGCAAAAGAACTGATTAAGAAGGTTATTGAGAACTCTTTGTTAGGCCAGGATCAGATAAAGGCAAACAGTCTTTATAAAGAGGTTTACGATTCATTTAAAACGTTACACGTTGATGAAATAGCTATCCGTGGCGGTCTTAGTGACTTAGAGAAGTATGAAGTAAAAGCAGATGGCTTTAAGATTGGTACTGGTACACCTAATCACGTTAAAGGCGCTATTTGGTATAATCAATTGTTAAAGCATTTGAAGTTAGAAACAAAGTATGAACGGATTACTTCTGGTGGTAAAGTAAAAAAGATTTATATTGCACCAAACAAGTATAACATTGATACTCTTTGTTACCCTTACAACTTTCCTCCTGAATTTAACGACTTTCAAGTAGACTATATTGAAATGTTTGATACAATAATTAAACCGCCTATATTAGCTGTATATGAAGCTATTGGCTGGCGATTACCAGATTTAACTAACGAAGTAACAACAGACTTATTTGACATATTCTCATGATTAAAATATCACACGAATCACCCTTAAGCATGCTAGAGATCTCTCGTACATACAACGATTATTGCTATGCACTTGTACACCTTTTTGAGACTCATCCACAGTACTATAAGTTCTTTGAAGATAGTGTTAAAATGGGCCGCCATGTTTTATTAGATAATAGCATATTTGAATTGTCTAAGTCTTTTGATCCTAAACGCTATGCACACTGGATACAGAAACTTAACCCTACAGAATATATTATACCAGATGTATTAGAAGACTGCAACGGTACGATTGAATCTGCCAAGAAATGCTTATGGAGAGAATGGGACTTTGTTAACGATTCTAAAACTATTGGTGTAGTACAGGGTAAAACCTACGCAGAGCTAGTTAAATGTTATGTAACTTTAGATCAAGAGATAGATGTAGATAAGTTAGCTATTTCATTTGACTACTCTTATTATCTCAAACTATTCCCTCATCCTAACAAATGGGTATCTTATATGATGGGTAGAGTAATAACTTTAACTCAATTAATGAACGATGGTATTATTAATAAAGACAAACCTCACCATTTACTAGGTTGCGCACACCCTAGAGAGTTTAGTTTCTATCAAGGTCCTGAATATAACTGGATTGAAACGTTAGATACTTCATCTCCTATTGTTCACGGTATTAAAAGAGTAAGGTACTCTGATGTTATTGGTAACTGGAAGAAGGAGTCTACTAAGCTTGTAGATTTATTAGATGTAGTACCAGACGAAATACAAGAAAGAATTATTGCAAATAATTTAATTGAGTTTAGAAATTACGTTAATGGATGACAACATTAGAAGCTATAACCAACTCTGTATATGCTAATTATCCCCACTACCTGGCAAATAATGTTTCTATTAGGGATTATTGTTTTTGGGATTGTGTTCGTAATCAAGAACTCCCGGTAAGAGAACTTGCAGACGTTAAACCTTACCTAATAAAACACGGTATTGTTGACTTTACACTTGTAATTTTCTTTAGTGATAATACAATAGGTTATCGCTTAAAAATATGAAACGTACCTTAATTTGGAAAACATTTTTCTCTCAGAGTGGATCTGAGATATATGAGATATCTAAAAATATCGGTAGGTTTCCGGATGCAATCATAACTAACAAAAACATTGAAGATATGGATAAAATTAATCCTGATCTTCTAGAGAGATGTTTTGATCGTTTTATATTCTTACCTAAGAAACCGACAGTAGAAGAGTATCGGGAAGCTATTAGAAATGCTGATATAATTACACTTCACGGTTATCTTCGTATACTACCGCCACAGATCTGCGGTAGATTTAGGATATACAACGGGCATCCAGGTCTTATAACTAAGTTTCCTGAGTTAAAAGGTAAAGACCCACAAGCTAAAGTATGGTACAAGCATTTTGAAAAGCCATATAAACTACACGGGCATGTTATTCACGAAGTAATACCTGAAGTAGATGCCGGTAAAGTAGTGTCAGAGAAAGAGTTTTATAGTGAAAGTATTTACAAAGAATTTAATAGTCTAAACGATTATATCATAAGATTGCATAAGCTAGCTATTGAAAATTGGGTTGGCTTTATGTGCAAAAGCCTATTAAATAATAAACTATGAGAACAAACTATAAGGCTGCTATTTGCGGTGCTCATTCACAAGGTAAAACTACTTTAGTAAAAGCTCTAAAGAATGATTTGTTTTTAAATGACAGTCATTTTTCTTTTAGAACTAATTTAACTAGAGGTCTTAAAGACTTAAATGTACCTATTAATGAAGGTGGTACTTCTTTAACTCAGTACTTGGTAATGGCTAGACATTTAGAGTATGGTTTAACTCCGGGTAACTGGGTGCTAGATAGAGGTGCTTTAGATGGTATTGCATATACTACTTATTTTTACGAAAAAGGACAGGTTAATAAAGAAGTATATCAAGCAGCTTTATCTGTTTACGAAGAACTACTAAAGGTTTATGATAAGATTTTTTACGTAGTACCTGAACTTGATATCAAAGATGATGGAGAAAGAAGTACAGGTAAGGAGTTTTTTGACGGAGTTGTAAAGCAGTTTGATTTCTATCTTAAGCATTTTTCAATGCCTACTGATAAACTTGTTTATGTATCAGGTACAGTAGAAGAAAGAGTTAATAAAGTAATTACAGAGATAAAGAAAGATTTCACCAATGAGCTATAATACTAATAATATTGACAAAGTACTTGGTCAGAGAGTAGACTCTCCTACCATTTACACACCAGAGATTTTGGTGCGTGAAGAGCGCCAACGTAACCGTACACATCTTGATCTTAAGAACGGTTTCTTACCTTTCGTAGGTTACGACATTTGGAACGGTTATGAATGTAGTGCATTAACAGATAACGGTTTACCCGTTACTTGTGTTGCTAAAGTAGTTTATTCTGCTGAAAACGATTTCATTGTAGAGTCTAAGTCAATGAAGCTATACTGGAACTCATTTAATATGCAGAAAATGGGTAAGAACACTAAAGAAGTACTTAAGAACATTAAGCAAACAGCTTCTAAAGACTTATCTTTATTATTAGAGACTGATGTTAAGGTAGAACTATTTCCTCAAGTATTAAACGGTGAAAACGACGGTCAACGTATGAACTGGCAGTTAAATTACGATGAAACAGTCTGGCCTGTACTAGAAAAGACTAAAGGTGCAGAAAAGATTGAGTTTACTGTATTTAATGAAGATGCAAAGTTACTACAAGTAAACGATCAAATTACTGATGTTTCTTATCGTTGTATGAGTACCTTGTTACGCTCTAACTGTAAGATTACTAAGCAACCAGATTCCGGCGATATTTTCATTTACTATAAAGGTTCTAAGGCCGTTACAGAAAAGTCTTTATTAGAATGGATCGTGTCATTCCGTAATGAATGTCACTTCCACGAAGAAATCTGTGAAGCTGCTTACAAACGTCTTTGGGACTTACTAGAACCAGATGAACTATTAGTAACTTGCTTCTATGCACGTCGTGGTGGTTGGGATATTGTACCAACACGTGCTTCAAGTAAAAAACTCTTGGATAAAAATCTTATCAATGCAAAGCACCCTTATTTTAAGTTTCCTCGCCAATAACCTTGATTAAAACAAAAACTATATTAATATAAATTATATGACTAAAGACCAAACTATCGTATTCCTAGACGGCATTCAACGCACCATTGTTGCCACTTTCGTAGAAGAAAGTGATACAACAATTACTGTTACTAAACCAGTTATCCTTAACGTATCTCCTACTCAAGATAAAAAGCTCTCTGTACAGCTTTATCCTTTATTCTTTAGAGAATTTTCATCTAACCGTGATCAATTTCCAAATTGGACATATGCTAAGTCTAGTATTACAATGAGTGATGCTCAAGTTGAAGATAACTTACAAGCACAATACACTCAAATGTTTTTAACTACACCTACCTCACCGGTAACTAATTCAAATACACCTGTAGTTAAATTATTTGACGAATAATCTATATGGTAAAAAAATCTAACAACGAAGAGACAAAAGCCTCTTCAATGAAAGATATCTTTGAAGCAGTAGATGCACTAAATGCAGATGCGTCTTTGCTTTCAGATGATAACTCTCTTTCCATTGTAGGCGACTGGATTGACACTGGTTCTTATGCGCTTAATGCTATCTTTTCTGGATCTCTTTACAAGGGTATTCCTGTTGGTAGGGTTACTGGTTTTTCCGGGCCTTCCGGTGCGGGTAAGACGCTTATTGTTAATAAGATCATTGCGAACGCTCAAAAGAAAGGCTACTTTGCTGCTGTCTGGGATACAGAAGCAGCAGTAGATAAGCAATCTGCTGAAGGTGTTGGTATTGATCCAAAACGCTTAAAGTACTACCCAGTAGAGACGGTAGAAGATTGTCGTAACCAAATTGCTACATTCTTAGATAAGATTATTGCAGCTAATGACCCTAACTTAAAGGTTATTATTGCTATTGATAGTCTTGGTAACTTAGCAAGCGCTAAAGAGCTTCGCGACGTCACTGAAGGTAAGGATGCAGCAGATATGGGTACTAAGGCTAAGGCAATGAAGTCAATGATGCGCGCTTTAACCTTTAAAGCAGCTAAGGCTCGTGTACCTATTCTGTTTACTAATCACATTTATGATAACCCAACTTCACTCTATCCTGAATTGGTTAAAAAGCAATCCGGTGGCTCTGGCCCTATTTATCTTGCTTCTTTGTTGGTTCAGCTTGCGACTAGAAACGAGAAGATTGATAAGAACGAGGGACAAGAATCAATTGCAGTAGCTCATAACGTAAGTGGCGTTACATTATCAGCAATGACAGTTAAAAACCGCTTTGTACCTGCTTTCTTAAAGGCAGAACTATACAATAACTTCCGTACTGGTTTAAGCCGCTATGCTGGCTTAGCTGATATGGCAGTTGCGTTTGGAGTTATTCAGCAAACTGGCGCTACATTCCAGTTCAATGGTGAAAAGATCGGCTATCGTAAGACTTGGGAAAATGATACCGAGTTTTGGGATAATAAGGTACTACCGGTACTTGAACAGACTCTTAAAGAGAAAGTCGGGTACGGGACAAGTAACCCAGTTCTAGAAGAAGCTGAAGAGCTTACAAAAGAATAAAAAGAAAAGCTAAGGGAAACCTTAGCTTTTTTTATTTTATAATATATAATGTACGAATGAAGAAAAACTCTCTTCAAGTTAATAGCGATTTTTTTGAGAACATTGTAGCATGTCAATGTTTGACTAATGCTTACTATACTTCTTTAGTATTAGATCATTTATCACCAGAGAACTTTAAGAACCCTGGTAATAAACTCGTTGTAGGTATTATTAAAGACTTTTACGTTAAACGTAAAGCTTTACCTACTATTACTGAAATAAAAACCTATCTCAGTAAAGAAGAAGATCTAAAACTATTTAAAGATACAGTTACAACGTATAAGCAATATGATACAGCTCTTAATATGGATGAGCTTATTGCTAATACTGAACAGTTTTTTAAAGAAAAGGCTGTATACAATACTGTATTAAAGATAGTAGATGATGTATCTAAAGAAAAAGCTGATTACCCTAAGTTCTTATCATTATTTGAAAAGGCTTGTAACATCTCACTAGTTAGTGATATTGGTTTAGACTTTTTCGGTGAATACGAAAAGATTATTACAGAATTAGGTACAAAGAGTGAAACTATACCTACCGGTTGGAACTTTATTGACGAAAAAATAGGCGGTGGTTTAATGAAGAACGGTAGAGCACTTTATCTATTCTTAGGACCAACTAATGTGGGTAAATCTATCTTCTTAGGTAATGTAGCAGCTAATATGGCTAATAGAGGTTTAACTACTGTGCTTATATCTCTTGAAATGCCCGAGATGATGTATGCTAAACGTATTAGTAGTCATCTCTCAAAAATACCTATTAACAATATCCAAGATCAGATATCATCATTAGATGCTTATTTTAAAGATGTTTCAGAAAGTAAGAAGCGTAAACTAATCATTAAAGAATTCCCACCGAAATCCATTGCTGTAGCAGGTATTAAGGCTTATCTTGAGTCTTTAGTAAAGTCTGGGATAAAACCGGATATACTCGTTATAGACTATCTTGGACTAATAAAGGCATCACAAGGTGAGAACTCTTATGAACAGGGTAAGGTAGCTGCAGAAGAATTAAGAGCTTTATCATACTTCTTTAATATGCCCGTAGTTAGTGCTATTCAAACTAACCGCGAAGGTATGGAAAAGCCAAGTCTGGATACCGTAAGTGAATCTCTAGGTGTAGCATTTACTGCAGACGTTGTTTGGTCTATCTATCAAGAAGAAGGCGATCAAGAGCTTGGTGTAATTAAGGTAGGTGGTATTAAGAACCGTTTAGGACCTAAACATGGTGCTACAGAAATGCGCATTGACTATACTACTTTATCATTAACTGAAAATACTGATCTTTCCGGTGTAATTAATAAGAAATCCCACGGTGGTTTAGATGAACTAGAAGAACTAGAAAATAAGCTGGAAAAAATTAAACAACCGGTTAAATAGATAATAGTGAGCTTTAACAAGATATACGTTTTTACCGATTTTGATTTAGACGGAGTTGCCTCGTTAACGATGTTACATTGGGCACTTGGTGCTAAGCCTGGCCAAATTGCTTTTAAAACAACCACTGTATCAAACTTTCGTAGAGAGTTCTTAAACTGGTTAGATCAAAACAACATTAATGATTTTGATAAGATTTATATTCTTGACTTAGATATTTCTAAGCATGCAGATTTAATAGATAGAAAGAACATAGAGATTATAGATCATCACCTCACCCATGTTAAAGCACTAGAGGTATACAAGAATGCTAAAACCACTGTTGTTGAAACAACAAGCTGTGCAAAATTACTTTATAATACATACAAAGACAAAGTTAAATTAAAACCAGAACAGAAGTATTTTATCGCTCTTGCAGATGATTACGATTGTTATCAATTTAAATTACCAGAATCGTATGAACTAAATTGTCTTTACACTAACACTCAAAAGACATCTACAAAACAACGTGCAGAAATATTTTTAGAAAAGTACTTTAACGGTTTTATACCTTTTTCTAAACAAGAAAAAGCTATTATTAAAGAGTTTGTAGGTCGTAAAAATAAAACTATATCCGAGCTACAAATATTCACAGGTAAGGTACCCGTAGCAGGAAAAGAACGTACAGTATACGGTACTCACGGTAATAAATTTGTTAACGAAATTTGCGATCATATATTAAACACCCACCCAGCTGACATTGTATTCTTTGTCAACTCGGATAACTCACACGTATCGTTCCGCAAAAATAAAAAATGTGAAGTAGACTTATCAAAGTTAGCTGCAAAGTTATGTGATGGGGGAGGTCACGAATATGCAGCGGGTGGAAAAGTAACAGAGGCATTCTTGAATTTCACCAAACTTCTTACACCACTAGCATAATATGTCTGGTATAGTAGGAGCATTACAAGAAGCAGTAATAGAAAACCCGATCAGCCAGTTGGCTCGGGATGAACTAGAAATTGAACTGATTAAATTCGGAGCGTTTTGTTCTGTTATACACAATAAAAAACTTAATAACGTTACCATATTTTCTTTTATAGTTAAGAATAAATCCTATCGTAAGATTTTTATGGAACTAACCGATACGGATAGCGAGCGAGAGGCAATATTGCTATTTTTAAAGTATAATTCTAACCTTTGCCGTAGCAAAGTTGTGAGAAAGATATTAAAATCATAGCTCATTAAATGAGCGTTGAACAAGTTTATAATACATATTTAAGCGTATCTAGAGGGCATATGAACAAGCCCTGGAAAGCACGTAAAGATTTTAACGGTTTTGATAAAACACCGGATGGAATTCTTTGTTTACGCTTAGATATGTTCTTTAAGCGCTTCCCGCAAATAAATATCAGAGACTTTTTACTAGCACCCTATGTCATCTACAAAGACGAAGAACACTTCCCACTCAACTTCTACCTCACGCAAAAAGCCATCAGTTGCTATTCTTTGCTACAAAAACAGAGACAAGAAGAATTACCCGATACTGAAGGCCACATTAAACATATCCTGGATTCTTTAAAGCATGTTGCTTCTATATGTGTTAATGAAAAGATATCATTAAACACCTATAGTAAATCTAAATCTGGATATACATGGAGATGCTTAGAGGATTACATTAATAAAAAGCTCAATCTTTATGTGTTGCTAGCGTTGCCTAGTTTTGATAGTATTTTTAATGAATTACATGTACAAGACAAAGAATTGTACCTTAAGAGTATTGCTAATGATATCGTTAAATACAAACTTAGATTAAACAATTCATCCAAAGCTAAAAAAATAATTTTAGAAGCATTCAAAAGAATAAATGACATTTCACTTGATAAAAAATAATAACATACTAATATAACATATCATTCAATATGAAACCTTATAACTCAAATATGTTTGAAAGCATTAAAAGTGCTTTAGACAAAGCAAAGACAAAAACCGGTAGTTCAGCATATCGTAATATCCTTTCACTAGAACCTGGTGAAAAGCCTTACGTAGTACGTTTATTACCTAATATTAAGAACCCAGAAGAAACTATTCTTCATTATTATCATCATGGTTGGAATAGCATTGCTACCGGTCAATACGCTAGCATTACTTCTCCTTCTACTTGGGGTGATCGTTGCCCTGTAAGTGAATTGTACTTTAAGGTACTTCGTGACGGTTCAGACGCAGAAAAAGAACGCGCTAAAGCTAACTTACGTCGTAAAGAAAACTGGTTAGTAAACGTTTATGTAGTAAACGATCCTAAGAAGCCAGAAAACAACGGTACTATTAAAGTATTACGATATGGTAAGCAGTTAGATAAGATTATTCAATCTGCTATCAATGGGGACGATTCAGAAGAGTTCGGTGCTAAGATCTTTGATCTAAGTGACGAAGGATGTAACCTACGTATTAAAGTAGAGTTAGTATCTGATAAGCCAGGTGCACCTAAGTACCCAACCTATACGTCTTCTAAGTTCTTAAATGCATCTGCAATTGATGGTTTAGATGAATCTAAGATTCAAGATATATATAACGGTATTTATGATTTAAATACGTTTGTAGATCGTAAATCTAACGATGAGATTAAAGCATTTATTGACGAGCATTATTTTGGTGCTTCTGCTGAATCAGCTCCTGCAGCTGCTCCTGTAGAAGAGGAAGAAGATGTACCATATGATACTCCTGCTCCTAAGGCAGCTCCGGCAAAAGCAGTCGCTAAAGCAGAACCAGTTACTACTAATGACGAAAAGGTAATGGATATCTTGGCAGGTTTAGATAACCTATAATGGCTGCTCAAACATCACCCTCTCTCAACCAATCAGAGCTAGCAAGGCTCTCTCAATCTACCTCTCAAATAGGTAATCAAGAGCTCTTGCTAGCTGCTATGTTTGGTAAAATGGTTCAAGGTGGTCTTAATAATATTAAGAAACAATCCGCTGAAGTAGGCGGTAATTTAAAAGTGTCAGACGTAGATATGAGCAAGGTTATGCCTTCTCATATTCTACCCGCTATGGGTATTAAACAACCTCAACAGCAACAAAGACCTCCTAACACTCGGCCTGTACCTCAACAAGTACAGCAACCAGAGCCTCAGATGGTCTATGCACAACCTAAAATTACAGAAGCGCAAATAGCTTCTATCGTTCAAAATATACCACCTGTTACTGATAATCCTACACAAAGTACTACAAAACCAGTAGGAGTGCCAGAAGAACCTTATTCTGATCCTAATCAACTTGAATTTGATTTAAATAAGCAAACTCAATTAGAAGATATTATAAATGCTGTTGATAAATTACAAAATTCAGTTAACATACTAACCGATAAAGTTAATACATTAATTGATAATAGTAATAAAAAAAAACCGAAGATAACAAATGGAACTCAAGCTGGTTAAGAAAGATTTTGCCGACAATTTTTTAAGTATTGTTGGTAAAGCTGTAGATATCGTGTCTTTAAAGCTTAATAAGGATGGCTTATACGCTGTCTGTAATAAGCCTGATACGAGTATTATTCTATTAGCAAAATACAATAAGACCTTTAACGTTGATCAAGAGATTACCCTTAATATTGGCGATGTAAAAAAGCTATTAAGAGTTATTGATTGTATTGATGAAGATGAGCTTGTATTTAAGATTGAATCTAACCATCTTTATTATAAAACTAGTAAATTACAATTTAAGTATCACTTTTTAGATGATTCTGTAGTACCTAAAGTAACTCTTAAGAAAGATAAGATTGAATCTCTTACCAATGATACGTTCTTTAATATTAATACTAAGAAATTGCAAGAAATATTAAAGGCTAGTTCATTTACTACAGATACTAATAAGATTTATCTGTACGGTCAACCTGATGGAGTGTATTGTGAATTAGGTGATAAAGAAAAAGCTAATACAGATAACATTAGTCTTAAAGTAGCAGAATCAGTAGAAGGTCAACCATTCAATCAGGTAATACCTTTTAATCTTGATATATTTCGTATCTTAACTGGTGTAAAGTTTGAAACAGCTAGGGTAGGTATAAACTTAAAATATAAAGTAATGTCTTTTTATGTTAAGCCGACTGAAGAAACTGACTTTACTTTTGTAATATCAGGATTAGTTAAATAATGGCTAACAAGATAACAACCCAGAGCTATTTTATAAAAAGACTTAAAGACTCAGGTTATGTAGTTTATAAGATCTTTGATCAGTATGGAGAAGCTGATCCACGTTCCTGGACTGTATTAATAGATCCAGGTAGTGCTTCAGTGTTTTGTACTTGCTATGTAAATCACAAGGATTTATTTGGTGAAACCTTTTTTGAATTTTATGATGGTGGTCAATTTATACCTGAAAAATTTAAGTTGAAAACTGACTCAATTGAGGTTATAATAAACTATTTAGTAAAATATGGAATCAACAACAAATCAGAGTTATACATCGGGCGAAAAGTTTAAGTCCGAAAAACAATATTTCAATATGTCAAATGAATTAAAACACCCAACCCTTCCTACAGCTAATAGTAGTATGGTTACTACTGAAGAGGATAGGAAAGCAATTATTGATAAAGCAGCAGAAGCGTATTCAACCTTTCTAGATGCTCTACGCATTGATTGGCGTAATGACGTCAATAGTGCTGATACACCTCGTCGTGTAGCTAAAGCTTATGTATGCGACCTTATTAAAGGTTGTTATGAAGGTCCGCCTAAGATTACCACATTCCCTTCAGATGGTTATGATGGTATTGTTAGTCAGATGAATATACCTGTAGTGTCTATGTGTTCCCATCATCACCTATCTTTTACTGGTGTAGCACACGTAGCTTATATTCCTGATAAGAACGGTCAAGTAATTGGCTTATCTAAGCTTAATCGTATTGTAGAACATTATGCTCGTCGTCCTCAAATCCAAGAAGGCTTAACAGTTCAGATTCATAAAGCTATTGATCAACTTTGCACCGGTAATCAGGGTGTAGCGGTCATTCTTAAATGTACTCATACATGTGCATGTCATCGCGGTGTAAAGCATCATGGTTGTGCTATGATTACCTCTAAGTTATCTGGGGATTTTATGAACGAACCACAAACTCGTAAAGAGTTTTATGACTTCGTAGCTTCCGCTGAGCGAGGCACTAAATAATATTAATGGCCGATAAAAAACCAACGAAAGGTGTCAAGGCTCAGAAAAAGAAACAGGAACCAGTTCCTGAGCAGCCTAAAGCTATAGCTCAACCTTTAGCTAAAGGGCCTGTTCCAGGAACTGTTGAAATGACTCAATCAGAGCAAGCTGCTATTGTAGATATGATACAGCTTGCCAAGCTTGAGTATATGAAATCTCTAAAAGGTAAGATTGTTAATGAAAAACGTAGAGAGATTGACAGTCTTGATCAACAGATTAAAGAGTTTCTTGGCCCTTACATGTTAATCGGTTATGACCTTAATAATCAACCCGTAGAAATTGTATCTGCAGAAGATCCAGCATCTCATGACGCTTTATTAGAGCGTTTCCGTAGAGTAATGTTTAAGATCAATCAGAACATAATGAATAGTAATGGAGCTGATCCATATGGGTTTAAAGACGATAATATCCAGGATTAAAAGATATTTTAATCCGCCTGAAAGAAGTATATACGTAGTTAGAGAGGGTACATACAAAGGAGAATGGTTAGTGCCTGTTGCTTTTCCACCAGGTGAAACTGTCTTTTTTAGTTTGCCTGACCGACACATAAGGCATATACCTAATAAAGAAGTACAAGAAGGCTTAAAAAATAAAATAATAGATTTAGTAGAAATATTACCTAAAAACGTTTATAATACTTGTCTAGCAGAATACCAACTCAAATTAAAACAAAATGACAACACTCCTGATAGACGGCAACAACACCCTACACCGGGCGTACTGGATCGCCAACAACGTAGGCAAGCCTCTAGTAAACTCAAAAGGGATTAATACAGGTAGTATTTTTGCTTTTTTAAAAACTATTAAGTCTAATGCTACTCAGTTTAATGCTGATAGAATTTATATAGCTTGGGATAAGAAGCTAGGTAATAAAGAAAACTTTCGTAAAACTCTTACTGAAGGTTCTTATAAAGGTAACAGAAACCAAGAACGTAATAAAGCTGTTTACGGGGAAGCTGATGCTATAGTTGAAATAACAACTACACTTGGAATAAAGAACATATTCCCAGGTAATTTAGAAGCAGATGATGTTATTAGTTGGTTAACTAAGAATGTACCCGGTAATAAGATCATTGTTAGTGTAGATAACGACTTTGCCCAGTTAGTTGCACCGGATACTTCTTTCTATAACCCAGTTAAAAAGCTTCTTGTAGATGTTAATAACTTTGAAGAACATTACGGATTAACACCAGAAGAATTCGTAATCTATAAATGTATAGCCGGTGATAAATCCGATAACGTACAAGGTATTGAAGGTATAGGTAAGGTAAGAGGTAAAAAGCTAGCTAAACAATGGGTAGCTAAAGAACCTAAAGCTAAAGAGCTATGTGATGCTATTGTACAAACCAACAAACCTTTAGTAGACTTAACGTTCGGTTTATTTACATATCCAGAAGAGACAGAACTCTATTCAGAACAATTCACTACATTACAAACAGTTGTAGCTGATTTTCTATCTTTTGAAGAGAAATGCAAAGAACTAGAGTTTAATAGCATTCTAGAAAAGATAAACGACTGGAAGAAAACCTTTAATAAACAAGCAAATAACCAAGCTTTAGTAGATTTCTGTAAGCTCTTTGGATAAGTATAGTATATGAACGAACAAGTAGCTATGCGCCCAGAGAGATGCCATATTTGTGGCAATGCTTCCGTGCACCCTCGTGCTGTTAAAGTTGAAAGAGGTAATAAGATTGTCACAGAAGCACATTGGGTTTGTCCAAATTGTACCGGTAGATTCAAGGTCGGAGTAGTAAGTATTGAAGACCGTGAAACAAAGAAAAACAAATAACCTTTTAAGCGAAGCAGAATATTATACAGGTGTTGGTGGGCAACCAAAAACACCTGAAACAATGAAGCCTTATGAGACTTCAGATAATGTTCCTACGTTAGAAAAGATTGCCGATCTTAAAAATAATGGTGCAGGCGGAGTAAATCCTGAAGCATTACCATATCCTTTACAGGATTCAGTTTTACAGTTAGCTAACCTCTACCTCTTAACTCTAGACTTAAAAAATAAGGCTGCTACTGCAGCAACAATGCCGCTATTTAAGGGCAAAGATAAAGAATTAAAAAAGTTTAGAGCTAAGTTGGCAGGGATTATGGCAGCTTATAAAGAATTAGCTGGTGAATTAAACAAATTTACTCTTGCACCAAAGTAAAAAAGTTACTCTAATACGAGTAACTTATGAGAAACACGTTAATAACATTACTGTTCTCTGTAATTAAAGCAGCAATTGTTAGCAGCTTATTTGCAGGGTTAGCTTATTTAACTAATCATTCCGCGTTGCTATGGTTCGTGGTAACGCTTGTAGCACAATTCGTTGTGTTCTATTTATACGGAGTCTATATTGACTACATTGCCGCTAGAGATAATAGGGCTTTAGCTTTAAAAGAGCTTGAAATTCTCTCAAGAATCACCTTTATTGTACCTTGTGCAGCTTGTAGAGTAGAAAATGAAGTTGTAGTTAATCCAAGTGATGATACGAAATTCATTTGTAATAATTGTAAGATTGAAAACGCAGTTTACGTTAATATTGAATCCGCTGTAGTAACTAACCCAATTGGAACAAAAACACCTAATATATAATATGGAAAACGAAGCATCAGAACCTATCTATAGTAACCGTAGTATCTCTACATATGAATTTGCTCGTTGGGCAGCTCTATTAGAAGCTGTTGACTTGATTGCAGAAAAATGTAACGACAAAGGAATTGACTTTAATAGTAATGAAGGTATGAAATATATCAAACCTTTAGATATACAAGACTATGTAGATAACCGTACAGATACTTTATTAATGAAGATACAAACGGCTCGGGGTATTGAAAAAAGCCTTAACAACATTAAGTGTTTACAGATAGAAAAACAATTACGTAAACTAGATATACAAAACTAATATGTACTACGTAGAAGATAGAGGTAATGAATTATTAATTCATGAATACTCCGGTACACCACATTTTACTGTTTGGTTTAATGGGGATGTAACTAATTATAATTTATCCGGTAATATTCTTTCTATATCATATACTAACGGTAATGTTGAAGTGTATGATGTGGATTTAAGGAGTCGTATTAGATGAGTTTTATTATAATGGATGTTACCGTAAAAAGGATGAATGCTAGGAATCCTCTTGAAGAAGGTTTATTTTTACAAAATTTAAAAGGCACTGAAGAAGTGTGGTGTAAGAATTATACCGAGGCTAAAAGCTTTTCAACTATACAGGAAGCTGTAGAAAACGCTAGAAAGCTTATACAAGAACCAGGCAAACCACCGAAGATATTCCAAGTAATGCAAAATGGTCCAAACATAAACATTACTGAGTACAAATATTAAGTTGATTATTTTTTAAAACACCCGATAATACTTTTATGCTTATTACATTAACAAACGCAAATCCTGCACATAAGAACAGACCTATTGTAATTAATTCTGATGCAATAGTCAGTATTCACCGCAACATTACTAGTAGAGATGATGGATCAATTGATGAAGTAACATTTGTACATTGCCCACCTCACGGTACCTGGGAAGTAGTACAGACAATTGAAGAAGTACTAGCGTTAATTAACGGTACCTCTGTTGCTGCACCAGCTAAGAAAACTAGCAAGAAGTCGTAATATTACGTGGACCATTTTTACCAGACAATTCCTGGATGGTTCACATTTCCAGGCTTATATTCTGAAATGGTTAAGCTTTCACCAGCTAATAGCCATTTCGTTGAAGTAGGCGCTTTCCTAGGTAGATCTACCGCATTTATGGCGGTAGAAATTATTAACTCTGGTAAAAATATTAAGTTTGATGTAGTTGATACCTGGGAAGGTAGTATTGAACACGAATTAAAATCTAAAGAAGAACATGAATGGCTTTACAATTCATTCATATGTAATACGTACCCAGTTAATCAAACAATTAACCCTATACGTACTACTTCAGTAGAAGCTGCTAAACTATATGCAGATAATTCTTTAGATTTTGTTTTTATTGATGCTGGCCATGAATATGAAGATGTAAAGAGCGATTTACAAGCTTGGTATTCTAAAGTAAAAGTAGGCGGGTTTATTGCAGGTCATGATTACTTTGATCCAGCTGATCCAGAACATGGCCATAAGTTTCCAGGTGTAAGACAAGCAGTAAATGAATTTTTCAATAACAATGTACTGAAAAGTGGTACAGAGTATTGTTGGTTGTTCAGGCGGGGTTAATTCAGCGGTAGAATGTCTCGTTGCCAACGAGAATGTCGTCGGTTCAAATCCGACACTCCGCTCCAACTTAAATCTTTAGACTATCAGGCTTGGTAGAACGTATATAAACTTCACCCCAGACTTCTAATTCACCCATAAGGGCTTGGAACTCTTTTTGAGATAACCTGTCTAAGTCTGCTAACTTAGCATGAATCTCTTCAGCCATCTTTTTATAATGAGCATCTCTGTCTTCTTTAGTAGCCCACTGCTCTGATTCTTTATAAGGTTTAGCTTTAGCAGCAAAGTGAATAGCTGTTAAGGTACTAAAACCACCTTTTTCTTTAGAACTATGAGCAATTTTAGCAGCACCATGTGCACGTTTAGCTAAAAACTGTTCAAACGATTCTTCTGTATCTGGTTCAGGTTGAACTCGTTTTTCCATTATCAATTGATACTGTTCTGCTAAAACTTTTAAGTTGCTATTCATTGTAAATATATTATATTACTTATTGTTATTTGACACACTTTATGGGCCTGTACCAGATTCGCCTCTGTAGCAGACGTACTAGAAGCAAGCAGGATTATTGAATCCTTTATAAATCAATACAAAAACAAACGGCATCATTCAAAGCCTCAAGAACGCAGTCGCATCTGTAATGGATTCATTCAATACAAGCGAAAGCTTCGCACTCGCTGCTTAATCAGCGATCGGTTGTAGTATAGATTCTCGCTATATATTATAACCGTCATTCAGCGAGACTGACTATTCAATGGTAGTAGAATAGCAGGAACACTACCAAACAACTTGTATATCAGCACTATGGATGTACATTTTATTAATAGTGCTAAGCTTGTAGAAACTGGTAAGAACGTTACGGAACACCCGGGTGCAAGTCCCGGCAGGTCCACCATTTTTTTTGCCCCCATCGTCTAACGGTTAGGACATCGGATTTTCATTTCGCTAATCGGGGTTCAATTCCCCGTGGGGGTACCATAAATATTACGATGGATTTTAAGCAATACTACACAGAAGCTAGACTGC
>Ga0208256_1000056_pt1 | contig 26181 bp, 23 predicted proteins | sample CryBogCBH22Jun08_FD_184608 | JGI IMG/M metagenome (GOLD analysis project Ga0208256, IMG submission 184608) | Freshwater microbial communities from Crystal Bog, Wisconsin, USA - CBH22Jun08 (SPAdes) | ecosystem: Environmental > Aquatic > Freshwater > Lake | place: Crystal Bog, Wisconsin, USA... | reverse complement strand
GGAATGCTGGCAGGGGCCGGAGAAGCTGTCACTGGTGCTGCGGAAGGAGCCGCAGGGGCCGCCGAAGGAGCAGGAATGCTGGCAGGAGCAGGAGAAGCTGTCGCTGGCATAGGTGCAGCACTCGCTTCACCTGAGGTTCTTGCACTCGCCGGCACAGCCGCGCTTGGTTATGGTGCGTATGAGTTATTCAAGGGTGACGACTCCACCGGACAACAGCCAGCCTCACCAGAAAAAAAGCCTGGAATAACAGAACAGACAAACACTCTCAATCAAGCAGAAGAAGAGAGAAAGAAGATTGATTCTAACAAAAATAAACCTGCCACCCAAGGACACACGACAATCAATCAAAACAATAATAATACTTCTGGTGGTTCTGGTGGCAGCGGAGCTGTTATTCCAACAGCCGGTAACAGAAACTCGCTTGATCTATATTATTTTGCAGCCTGAGGAAACACCATGATAAATGTTCAAATCGCTATTCAATATATCGGTAAAGTAATGCAAGATGATGATGGAACACCGTCATCCAAGCGTTGGGTTGCTTTGCTGTCTTTTCTTATGATCACGATTACATGGGGCGCGAATCTGTTCGGAAACTATGTTCCAACAGAGTTCATCTTTGATGCTCTGGTGTATATCACGCTGGGTTGTCTGGGTATTACAGGTCTTGAGAAGTTCTCTGGAAGACTGAAACTGCCCAATCCAACACAGGATCAGGCAGATTCCACAAACAATAAATAACAATACAGGGAGAGTCTGAATCTACAAACCGCCACGGTAGATGGCAAGATTCAGATACAACTGAGGGGACGATTGCTCGTCCCCTCTTTTTTGATATTTTTATCCAGCCAGAAACTCCGGACCTTCACCTGACATCCACGAAGTTCGGGCTTGTTCGGCCAACTTATAATCGTGGTAACTCTTGGTGAAAACCACCTGATTGTTCTCAATCAGAGTGACCTCATAGAGGTCGTTTGCATTGTTGTGTCGCAGGTATACCTTTCGATCCATGATTCACTCCATTCCAAGCGCGCATAGGTAAGTGGTGGTGAGAGCCTCTTCTTCGAGACGGTCTGCACGATTCTGCTTACGGATCTTTACGATCTTACGCATAATCTTCTTGTCATAACCTGTAGAAGCACCTTCAGTATAAACATCCTTGATATTCTCAGAGATGTCCTTCTTTTCCTCTTCAAGTCGTTCAATCCGTTCAATCAGAAGACGAAGACGATCATCGGTGGCAGTAGTATCAGTCATAATATAAACTCCTAATGTGGTGGATGCCCCACCTCGGCTCGAACGAGGAACCTTCTGAATCAAAATCAGATGTGCTACCTATTGCACCATGGGGCAACAAAAAGTGGAGGAAGCGGTGGGATTCGAACCCACGGAACGCCCATCACGTTCGTCGCATTTCAAGTGCGGTGCCATAAACCAACTCGACCACGCTTCCTTGTCGTGGGTGATAGGAGAAAGGAAAGGAAAGCCTATCACCCACTATTCGCTACTCTTAGTCTTCCTCGGAAAGACGCTTGAAGAAGGATAGGTCATCGTCTTCCTCATCGCCTTCAGAGGCCTTGGACGACCATGGAAGATCGTCTGCATCCGACTCAACCTTGGCTTGATGCTGGGTTGGAGCGGGAGTGGAAGGAAGATCATCATCTTCCACATGACTGCGAGTAGGAGCATTGAGTTCCAGAACCTCGTTCAGACGGCGCTCAAGTTCCTCATAGGACTTGAAGTTTGAAGGATCAACGAGTGTCTGAAGAGAATGAGTGCTGTTCAAAAGGGTCTCTAGATAATCATCATCATCGCTGATTGCCTTAGGAGCACCAAAGCTAGACTTATCATAGTTTGGATATCCTTCAACCTTACGCTGGCGAAGATAAAAATCTGCACCGTTCCACATGTTGAATGGATCGATTGGAATGGTTTCACCAATACCATCATCGACTGGATTTGTAAGTTCGTTCCACATATTAAAAATCTTCTTGCCATAACGATATAGGAAAACCTTACCGTTATTCTCTGGATTACCAGTATCCTTAATAACTAGAATATTAGAAACAAAATGTTCACGACGCTTCTGCTTACGAGCCTGCTTACGCTGTGGAGAATCATCATTATCAGATTCACGCCACAGACGGCTATTGTATTCTGAAAGAGGATCCTTCTCACCTAGAGTGGTGCGAGAGTTCTCAATATACCACTTACCACCAGGACCCTTGAAACCATGATCCCAATAGCGTACGAAAGGAACATCCTCGTCGGGAGGAGCAGGAAGGAAACGAATGATAGCAGAACCATTGCCTGCCTTATCGACAGTTGGCTTCCAATACTTGTCGTCATTCGACTTGCGATCATTTGTGGTGTTGTTGAGTTTACCAACCTGTTCGGTTAGCTTGCGCAGTGAGTCCTGGCTTGAGGACTTTAGCTTTGAAAAATCTACCATTGTGTATTCTCCTTGTATAACAGTGTGTTTCAGCTTGTTTCACATTATTCATTGTATGTCACGGTGTTCATTATGCTTCACTTTGTTCATCATGAATACTCTATATATAACCGATTTCCAGAATAATGTCAAGTATTATCCCAGTTTCTATTGTGCAGAAATAGACTCTGCTCTCGGATGTAGCGTTCCAGCATCGTGGAAGACTTGCGGATTTCCATGGTTGTCTCCGGATCAAAAGTAAATCCGAAGGCATTTAGGACATGAATCCAGTATTCTATTGTCTGACAGTTCACATGATTATGTCCGGGTTGGCCGGGAAGAGCATGTGTCATTAGAACATATTTGCAACTATCCCATGTTGAAACGAAGTTTCTCATATACATTTCATCAACATGCTCAACAAACTCGCATGTGTATGCCAGATCATACTTTTTGTCTAAGATATATGGACCTGTTGTATAGTCGTGAATGATGACATCATCCAAATCTCTTTTCACAACAAAATCACCATCGATGCCAATAGCATCCAAACCTTTCGATCTCGCCATTTGAACCATTCCACCCAAACCACAACCAACATCCACCATTGACTTGATACCAAAGGTGTTGATAAGATAATCTAGCCCGCCTTCATCATAATGTTGCATCTCTTCGTGGCCACCAAGGTGCATAGGCAAACCACCTTCTTGTGTAATATCCAACTTGAAAGTCATTATAAAACTCCTTTATTCATGTAAAACTGCTCAGATTGCTGCTCTTGGGTAGATAGTTGAGTTCCTCGGCTTCAAGCTGGATCATTCCTTTGAGATTCTCATTGGAACGAACCAGCTTGCCTAGGTCTTCAACATCAATATTGTTTTGTTCGGCATATAGAACAATAGCATCAATCAGAGAGATGTCGTGTTTCCACACCAAAGATTCTATTTCATCAAATGTTGTTTTCTGTATTGACATATAAATGTCGCCTTTCTCCAAAAGAATACAAACACACAAATAAACTTTGAGCACCGGAGGCATTGCCTCCGGTTACTTTTACTCATAATCTATCCCTTATAAAACAGATGACCTTCGATTTTCATGGTTAGTCTATATTTTGACCAACCCTTTGGATGAACGTATGCAGCATGATAAAATGTAGATCCATTGGTAACATCTTGCATATGTCCATTATAAACCGTCTCTGCAATATGTATGCAGTCCTGATATGTATCGGGATATTTGATAGGTGATTTGTGTCTCATCCACGAGAACTGATAATGACCAGCGATCTTTTGCTTGACGACCGCGCATGGTGTAGAACCAAACCTATCCGGTTGCTTCATTCTGTTCATTACCACATTTGCCACAGCGACCTTGCCTTTCAGCGGCTCACCACGGGCTTCAAAATATATGTTGTCTGCCAGACACTTTACTTGTTGATTTTGTGTTTCTGCTCTGGCTACTGAAACTGTAAAAAAACTAAAACCTAAACATAGACTAACGATTAGTCGTTTGAACATTTATCTTCTCTTTGTGAACGAGCCAGAAGATACAGATGACTTTACTAGCGTATCTCAACGCATATCATCTATACCAATATGAGAAGACAACATAGGCATCTTCAACATCCATTCTCCTTCTACTGAGAATGCAGGATCGTTATGTTTCGTCGGTGGTGTTTTGATAACACCGCTTTCTAGCCATACCAAGACCGAAGCTAATGTAGAAGTCAATGGAGGGAAGAACCTCCGCATATTCTATTTATACAACAGAAATCTTTAGATGTCAATAGAATCTTTTGGTTTTCTGGTTGGTGGAGAATATCGGACTCGAACCGATCTCAGATTCCTTGCAAAGGATTCCAGCTTGAACATGACACTCGCCAATTCCCAAACGGAACGCGATGGGCGAGAGGTGAAAAATCCCCAGCGCGTTCGGCAGCCTCACACCAAGGGTTCGGGCACGGCTTCAACTCACTCTCCATCGGTCAGTCCTTCCCTATCCAGTTCACGCGCAAAATTCAGCGCGACAATCATAATGATACCGACAGCCAATGCGATGCAGGCATAGGCAACACGAAGGTCTGGCGTCGTTAAAACAGACAACGGAAACACATGTATGTAAACAAGCCCGAAGGGGACAAAAGATGCCCATGCCACCACGGTGCACAAATTACGCTTAATAAAACTACGGATTTCCATCGGTCAGTCCTTTCCATTCAGCGAATACTGCATCCCAAGCATTGGACGCTTCTTCAAAGCCACAATTACAATACGCTCCCGTCGTATTCATGGGGCACTCGTCACCGTGATAAGCTGCGTCACTTACGAGAACCCCGGCCTTGGCCACCTTCTCAGCGACGGTGTTCTTTGCCTCCGCCTTTTTCAGCGCGGTGGTGAGGCGAGTGATTTCGGCGTTCAGCTCTTCATAGACTGATGCAAAAGCATCCCGATCCGCCTGCGTCACTGTTGGTTCAGTCATAATCAAATCACCTTTCTCACTGACTACATTCTCACTGTAGCAGAATCAGTAATAATGTCAAGAGGTTTTTTGCTCATGAATCCTGTTGAGCGAACAAAAGATACGCCTCTTGACTTTGGAATACCGAATACGAAACTTCCATCCATATGCGATGAACACATAAGTTGTCAGTAGCATGTTTTTCAGTTTATTCATCATTCAATTTCTGCAATGCATCATAGAACTGCCTACGATTCTCTACACGTTCAACAATACGAGGATCAGGAATAACACTTTCCCTTTTCAGAATAGTCGAGCCATCTTCAACAACATATACATGACCGTTGACATAATCGTCCATAATATGACCTAGATGTTCAAAGTAGTCAAGTCGATAATTATGTGATGGCATCTTTTCGCCCCATGAAGATGGATAATATGCTACGATTTCACCAGACCACTCATCCTCACTGTCCTCATTATATTTCTGAACCGCTACACCATACTTGCCGCCACGATCATCACATTCACTTTCGGCTAGGTTCCATGCCTTGTCTTCATCTGGTCCACAATAGACAACATAATGATGATTGTTGAGACATCCCCAGCGATATGCAGTTACAAGATAAGTCATCATTCAAACTCCAAATAGATCAATATAACGAGTTTTCAGCCAGTCAAAACCAGTAGCAACATATGTTCGCTGGAATGATTCTTTCATTTCTGGAGTAAAAGTCCGAACCCACTCAAGATGTAGTTCTTGTGCTTTACGTTCTGCTAATGCCCATATTTCTTCATTGGTCATCACATAATCCTATTCAACATATTGAAATACTCATTGAAGTTCTGTCCATAGATTTGAACATTCTTTAGATCAACTTGATTTCGGACATTACAAAGCTTGTCTCTAGCATTCTTTGCTTCTTCAAGAGTGCGATAGGCACTATGAATACTATGATAATGCAAAAGATAGAAGTCATATTGAGTCATCACATCACCACATTAGGAAAACATTCAGCAATAGCATCCATAACTACTTCTCCTCTTTCTCTGATAGATAAATCATATCAATGTGACATGCAATGGCTTCAGCCGATTGACTAGCATATAATACACCATGTCCATCATAAAGTATATACTCTTTATGACCATCTTCATGTGTGGCTACAGCGCAAGATAGACCACGAACTTTACGGGCAGAATACCGATCTATCGTTTCGCACATTGAAGTCTTTTCGTATTTCATGATGAAAATATTACTCCAATAAAAAGCAAAAACACCACCAAGAAAAACATCATACAACAAACTCCTTGACTACACTATAAAAGTTCTTTGCAAAACACTTATATGCCACCATACGGTTATAATACTTTTTACCTAGGGGCTGCCAAACAAATTTTATCTTAGGTGTTTCTTTGGGATTCTGGTGTGTGATTACTTTATATAAACATAAAGGACCTATGACAAAATACCAGCCTTCACATGAATCAGCGGCAAGAGGACCATATCTCTTGAATTTAGGCAATACCCAAATATAAAGTGGTGGCCGCCAGTTTTTCAAATGAGGATAAATCAGACATTTCATCCCGAGCCTTAACTTTTTAATTCTGTTCATCACAAATTCTCCATGAATGCACCAATGAGCGAAAAGGCAAGAATCAATAGCAGAGACTGCCACCAGTTGATCTTACCTGCTCCCAGAGCATATGCAACACCAAAGAACACATAGCCATCAAAGCGATTGTATACTCGATCAAACAGAAAATCGCGCATTACTTCTTCTCCTTGAAGATTGGCTTGCGCCGGAATGGTTGTTCAAAAATCCAAATTACAACAGCAACCAAACCAAACACGGAAATCAGACCAGATAGATACCAATACACAAATGTCATTATTCTTTATCCTCAATATACACATATTGGAAATGGTGTCAATCCATTTTTTTATATAAATAGGTAAAAACTTGGAGCGACCATGGCAGCAAAATCTCCTCTACCTCAGCAAATCTATTTTTCCGATTTTCTGTTTGACCTCAATAAGAATCCACACACCAAGGACCTTGCTCGTGTGACCAATGAGCAGGCGGTGATCAACTCCATCAAAAAGATCATCAAGACCAACAACTACGAGGTTCCATACAATCCATTTTTCGGTGCCAATATCTATCATTACCTATTTGAGAACTTCACACCCACCACAGAACTTGAGTTGAAGAACGAAATCAGATTCGCGATAGAAAACTTTGAACCAAGAGCTAATCTGATTGATGTTGTTGTCAATGGTAATCCTGACGGTAACTCAATGGACATCACCATTACATTTTCAATCATAAATAATCCAACGCCTATAACTGTTACAACGACATTGGTCAGGATCCGATAAATGGCAAATAATACCCTCGCTGTTGCTAACTTGGACTATACAGGACTGAGAAGCAGCCTTGTATCATTCATGCAAAACTATCCTCAGTTCATGGACTATGACTTTGAGGGATCAAATCTTAGCACACTGATTGATCTTCTTGCTTATAACACCTATATCAACAGCTTCTATACAAATATGGTCATGAACGAAATGTTCATCGACACCGCCATTCTGAGAGACTCTGTGGTTTCTCATGCAAAGGATCTGAACTATATGCCTAGGTCCGCAAGGTCCTCTCAGGCGTTTATCGACATTCAAGTATTTCCTAATGACAATCCACCCTATGTCACTATTCCAGCAGGCGCCAAGTTTCAGGGCAGCGATGGCAACAATGTCTTTACTTTTTTGACAACAGCCAACACAATCATCAGTCCTGTCGGTGGTGTGTATCTACAGAAGAATATTCCAATCTATGAGGGCGTGCAAATCACTGAGACATTCATTGTCAATACAGCAGTTCCACAGAGATTCATTCTTTCAAATCCAAACATTGACACCACCACACTCAAGGTGGGCGTAACTAATAGTCTAGGCGCAAATCAGCAGTGGACATTTTATCCAGACCTGTTTGGTGTTTCAACCAACACACAAGCCTATTTCCTACAGTCAACAGCAAACAACTATGAGATATTGTTTGGTGATGGTGTGTCCGGGGCTCAGCCAATCAATAATGCTCGTATCACGGCGTCATATATCGCCAGCAATCTAGATAAGCCAAACGGTATTCAGAACTTCAAATCAAATCAGATTTTGGATGGATACACCATCTACACGATTACTCCTAGTGTATATTCCAACGGCACCATCATTGCCGCAGCAGGTGGTATGGCACCAGAATCAATCCAATCTGTTCGCTTCAATGCACCTAGAGCCTATCAGACTCTACAAAGAGCGGTCACCGAGGAAGATTATCGCAACATTCTGTTTGAGAACTTTCCAGAGATTCGTGATGTCTATGTCTATGGTGGCGATCAACTGTATCCTCAGCAATATGGTTCTGTCTATATCGCCGTTGATATTACCAATGCTGTTGGTCTGTACGACAATGAAAAGACAAAGATACAGTCTTTCATTTCAACGAGAGCGCCACTCACGATCACACCAGTTGTTGTTGCGGCTGATTATACCAATATCGGCTTCACTGTCAACATCAACTATAATCTGAATCAATCTTCTCTAGCTGCCAGTGATATTCAGGGTGAGGTGCTTCGCGCAATAAAAACATATAATAGCACATATCTGGATAAGTTCAATGCTCGATTTAGATACAGTCAGATTCTGTCAGCTATAGACAACACAGACTCCGCTATTGTTGATAATGAAACAACAGTGTATCTGATCAAAGAGTTTCTTCCTGTTTTGAACACAGACTATTCACAGTCTCTGAGTTATCAAAACTCTATTGTTCCTGGTAGCATCACCTCAACAGGATTTACATACAATGGTCTAGCCTGTTCATTGATAGATGACAGCAACGGCAATATCAAACTCATATCGACCATCAACGGCATTCAAACACCTCTGGTCGTTCTAGGAACTGTTGACTATACAGCAGGTGTTGTCAATCTGGTCAATCTAAATGTGTCTGCATTTGAAGGCGACTATATTGCGATCTATGTGACTCCAAAGAATCATGACTTCAATGCTTCTCAGAACATCATTCTGGCAACCGATTTCAATAATGTAACGATCAATGTTACAGGAATAAGAGTCTAATGGAACTAGACAAATATATCTCCGACCTGGTATCACACCAGTTCCCTGCCTTCTATGAGGCAGAAGGACAAAACTTCATCGCGTTCGTTAGAGGATATTACGAATGGATGGAGCAGTCGGGATATACCATCAATGCTTCAAAGAGCCTGATGGATTACAAAGACATTGACACAACCGTCGATCAGTTCATCTCAGATTTCAGAAACGAATATCTGGTCAACTTTCCTGCTGTTACAGCGGCTGATCCTCGTTTCATCGTAAAGCACATCAAAGACTTTTACATGTCAAAGGGCAGCACACGAGGAATGCAGTTGCTGTTCCGCTTGCTATTTGATGATGATATTGAGGTATATTATCCAGGAGCAGATGTTCTAAAGCCATCCGATGGTATCTGGACCATACCACATTATCTTGAGGTTGAACACAATAGCCGGTCGGCCACTTTTGTCGGTCAGCAGATTACAGGATCAAAATCCGGAGCAACAGCATTTGTTGAATCTGTTCATACAAGAGTTGTTCACCAAAGACTGATCGATGTATTGAATATAAGTGGTGCCCAAGGCGAGTTTCTGTTCAACGAACTGGTCACCAATGACGGCAATCTGTTCAATGCACCTAAGATAACAGGATCACTCACGGACATCAACATCGTCGATGGTGGTGCCAATAACAAGGTTGGTGATGTATTCACTGTATATTCATCGACCAGTGGTGTAAAGGGTCAAGTCAGAGTAACATCAACCTTCGATGGTACTGGTAGAGTAAACTTCAAGCTTGTCGATGGTGGTTACGGATACACCTTAAATCCGACTCAGGTTCGGGTATCAAACACAGTTCTTACATATACCTCAAACACAACACCTTATTATACTGTATTAGAGAGAATAAGTCAACCACTTATTTCTATCAACTATACGGTTTCGACACCATCAAATCCAAATACCCAGTCTCTGTATCTAACAAGCGTCACAGGATACAGCAGCGGAAGTGTTGTGGCCAATGGACTGGTGGCGGTCATTCCTGGTGCAGCAAACACATTTATCATCAACACCACCAACGGTGACTTCACAACAGCAACTTCTATCTGCACACCTGGTAACACGGTCCAGTTTACGGCTTACACATATACAAATGTGACGGCAACAGGTATCGTTACAGGATCAAACTCCACAGCAGTTGGTCTACACAATATCAGCGGCACATTCTACAGCAATGGAGCCATGATTGTTGACAGTGCTAATCAACAATCAAATGTGATCAGCATCTCTACAGGTTCTGGTGCAAACTTTGCTATTGGCTCGCTCAATGACACAGAATCTGTATATCTTTTTACGGACATTCTTTCAGGAAATAACAGCGGATTTGTGCCGTATCTGAATATGGTTATTTCTGGTGGTAACTCCAATGTAATATTAGCATCAGCAACCGGTGGTATTACTTGCAACACGATTTCAAAGATTGTAACAGGTTCTTCAACGACCTTCACATCTCAAGTGGCTGTTGGTTACGGTCTGTATGTTTATCCAGGCAATACCTATATCGGAACAGTCAATGCAGTAACAAACAATACCTCTCTAGTATTGTCATCAAATGCTCTTACAAATGCAAGTAGTAATGCATTTTATTATAATGCTGGACAATATGGATTTCCTAAAAATACTTCGGCTGGATACAATAGCGTAATAAGTTCCGCGCTAAACTCCAACACATTTACGATTGGCACGATTGCGTCTCTGTCTGCTATCAATCCAGGAACAAACTATAACATCAATCCATTCGTTCTTGTTCGTAATGACTATGTAGCCGGGTATAATCGCAAAAATATTCTGCTGCAACTAGGATCAGACAAAACAGGCATCTTTGCTTTAGGCGATACTGTATCTCAGACCATTGGTAATCCTTCTACGATCACGAGTTATAATGCAAACACGGGTGCGTTCACGGTTGGTGAAGGTGTGACCCAGAGCAATGGTAGCGTCAATGCATATGCGACCGTTTACTCTACCAACGCAACAGCATTGGTTCTGAACAATACACGAGGAATATTCTTCACAAATACAGCAGGCGGACAACATCTTGTAGGTCTACAGTCTGGTGCGACAGCCAATATCTCATCAGTATCAACATCAACTGTTCCTACTTTAGCCACAGGCACTATTGTCAATCTACCGAATTCCACATTCATTGAACTGAGACGAACTTCATTCAATACTTCCTTCGTTGTCGGATCTCAGGTTTCATCCACAAGCGGAGGAGCGGCAACAGTTCTTTATCAGACACAGAACGACAACTCTCTTGCTCTAGGAAATAACGCGATTGTGTCTGGAAATGTTAGCACAGCCAGAGGCATTGCAAACACAGTTGAAGTCATGTATTCTGGTATTGGTCACCAACCAGGCGATGTGATTGAGTTGGTAAGCAATACCAATCCATTTGCGATCACGGGAACAGCAAATGTTATCAATCAAGGTGTGGGACTAGGTTATTGGAAAAACACCAAGGGTATGCTCAACTCTGATAAATATATTGCTGACGGCAACTATTATCAAGACTTCTCATACGAGATTCAGTCTCGTTTGTCCTTGAATAAATATGCTGATATACTAAGAAAGTTGGCACATGTGGCTGGCACAAGAATGTATGGTAAGGTGCTTATTAGTTCTAGCGAAATAAGGTCTGTTGTTCCAGAAGCAACATCTGGAATCTATTACAACTAAGGTATTGCAAAAATGAGTTTGACTAGCAATTCATTGTTGACTTTCCGCCGAAATCTTTGGACGATGGCAGACAACAATGCGAACAACTTTTATACATTCGCAGCCAAGTCCACTCCTTGGCCTGATGAACAGCAACCACCAAATCCAGACAACTCTGTGGATGAGTTGGAATACACAGTTCCCAACCAGATCATCTTTGGTAAGTATGTTGCTCCTGGCTATTCTTCTCTGATGACCACTCGCTATAACTGGACTTCAGGAACAGTATATGCTCAGTTTGACGACGCCGATCCAGACCTTTACACAAAGGCATTTTTTGTGTTAACACAAGAAGCTGGTGCATATCATGTATTCAAGTGTCTGAATAACAATAATGGCACACAATCAACACACCAACCACTTCTTGCTGAAACGGCGGCTGATGAAATCTATTATGCAACCGCGGATGGTTATCAGTGGAAATACATGTATAGCTTCGATCAGACAGCATATAACAAGTTTGTCACCGGTGCATATATTCCTGTTGTGGCTAACTCAGCCGTAACAGGAAATGCCACAGCCGGCTCTATCGAAACCTACACGGTCGATTCACCAGGCAGCAACTACAACTCATCCGCGAATGGTTATTTTCAAGAAATAGCAGTAGGCGGTAACAACCAGTTCTTCGGCATTCAAGGAACAGGAACAGTAACTCTAACTGTCAGTGCCAATGCCTACACCTCAGGCGAAACGGTTACTCAGGTCTATGGTGGTGTCACCGCCAACGGTGTTGTTGTTTCTTCGGTTTCTGCTAATAGCACAGCATCTGTATTGACTTTAAGAAGTGTGAACAACATTTTTGCTCCTTCTGTCAACACCATACACGGATCTACCAGCGGTAAAATATCAACAGTGATCGATGTTACCTCACCAGACTCTTCATCAAACAGCAACTTCTATAACGGTTGCTCGTTGTATATCGTTTCAGGAACAGGTGCTGGACAACTAGGAACAATCGAGGAATATGTTGTTGTGGGTAATGCTCGTCGCGTTCTGATGGCAAACGCATTCGTGACCACACCCGACTATACCTCAAAATATCTTATCTCGCCTAGCGTAAACATCACAGGCGATGGCACAGGTGCAAAGGCTTTGTCTGTTGTGGATCCAAACACCAAGCAGATTTCCAGTATTCGAGTAATCAACACAGGATCAGGATACACCTATGCGAATGTTGCTATTGTTGGCAATACAGGATCAACAGCAGTAGCAGCAAATAATGCTGTGGTTCGTGCTATCATGTCACCAAGAGGTGGACATGGCTATGACATAAACTCTGAACTAAATGCTCAGTATATTTGCTATAGCACAACCTTCGCCAATAATGAAAACGGAAAGATTCCAGGAACCGGTTCAACCTATAGAACGGTTGGTCTGATCGTCGATCCTCAGTATGCTAATGTTCTGGTTGCGTTTTCTAACACAACTCTTGCACCTTTCAGTGTTGGTGATACTCTGACTGGATCAGTATCAAAAGCAAAAGGTATCATCAAGAATACCTATTTTGCCAACTCGACACTCAAACTCAGCAACACAACAGGAATCTTCACATCTTCAGATGTTCTGACCTCGTATTATGCCAACGGTGTGCTAAATGTCAATACAAGCAGCAATGCCATGGCAACTGTCGTTACAGGTGCACCTCTGACATTTGACAACAGAACAAGACTTGTTTGTCCAACATCCAGCTTGAATGGTGGAACATTTGCCGTCAACGAAAAAATTGTTCAGGTTGTGGGTGGTATTGATGTTGGATACGGATATATTCAAGAAATGGATTCAACCGTTCAAATACCATACACATATAGCGCAGGTGCACCAAACATTCCTGTTACTGGTTATGTGGTTGGACAGACCAGTGGCGCCAACGGCAATATCAGCAACTCCGGATCAAACACACTATTTCTAAGCAATGTGACAGGAACATTTCAAACATCAGAGGTTCTTGTTGGATATTACCAGAATGGCGCATCTGCATTCAACTCAAGCAACGGCGTAACATCCACCTCTGTCATTTCTGACACATATATTTATTTGACGGAAGTAAAAGGTAACATCCAAGCATCGGATCTTCCTTCAAATACTTATAAATACATTACTGATGATGCAACGAGAACTGTAACAATAGAAGTAGATAATGTCATTGTTTCTGATATGGTGCCTTATACTGGTGATATCCTATACATTCAAAATATGACAGCAGTGACAAGAGATACAAGTCAGAATGAAACCGTGAAGCTGATTTACGGTTTTGCATGATACGCTCGTATAATCAAATAAATACAAAAGAAGCAAAGAATAGAGGGTAATAATGCCGATTTCGACCGATCTATCACAGGCACCATACTATGACGATGCAAATAATGCATTGGCAGACAACTATCATAGAATCTTGTTCAGACCACAGGTTCCGGTCCAGGCACGCGAACTTACACAGTTGCAGGATATTCTTCAGAACCAGATTGAGCGATTTGGCGACAATATCTTTGTCACAGGAACAATCATCAAGGGTTGCAACTTCAGCTTTGATTCCAACTATAACTATGTCAAGGTCAAGGATCTTCGTCCTGTTGATGGTCAACCAGTTCAGACATCCAGCTATGTTGGTTTGATTGCACACGAGCCTTCTTCAAATCTCTATGCTATCTGCTTCAACTATCAGGACGGATACGAATCACAGGATCCTGATCTAAAGACTCTGTATTTCAAGTATATCACAGGCGGCACATCAGGGCAATCGGCATTCTCACCTGGTTCTCAAATCTCTTTCTATCAGACAACCGATATTGCTACAGCAGCCGCCAACAACGGCATCAACCCATCTTACTTCGCCAATGCTGATGTTACCATTGCATCCACAACAGGAGCAGTAGGACAAGGCTATGCGATGACAGTTTCTTCTGGTATTATTTTCCAGAAGGGACACTTCATTCAAGTGGCAGCACCAGAGACTGTGATTATTGACAAGTATTCTCAGTATCCCGATGCGACAGTTGCTGGATTCCTTATTGAAGAAAATATTGTAACAGAACTTCAAGACACCAATCTTCTTGATAATGCTACTGGGTATAGCAACTACAAGGCACCTGGTGCCCATCGTCTACAACTTCTTCCTCAACTTGTAGCATACACCAAGACTTCTGCTCCAGCCAACAACTTCTTTGTTCTGGCTGAGTGGGAAGGTGGAAATCTTGTTCGTGAGTTCCAAGACACACAATACAGTGTCATTGGTGATGAAATGGCTCGTAGAACATATGAAGAGGCCGGCAACTTTGTTGTTCGTCCATTCAATGTCACCATGCAACCAGGTAACACAACACATAACTTCGCGGTAGTTTCTGCTGGCCTGGCTTATGTCGGTGGTCATCGTATTGAGCAACTAAACAATGTTTATGTTCCTGTTCGTAAAGGCAACGATCAACTCACCACACCAAACCAGAGTGTTCAGACAAACTGGGATAACAGTGTTTATGTTGGTGAGTTTGTAGGAAATATTCCTACTCATGTTGGTCCTGTCCTCTCTCTAAGAGATACGGCTGGTGCAAAAATCTCCAATGGACAATATGCCAACGGAACTCCAGCAGGTAACGAGATCGGCACAGCCAAGACAACATATATCGTCCAATCAAGTGGAACTATTGGTGCACCAGATTGTCTCTACAAGTTGCACCTAACAGATATCAGAATGAATCTCGGTAAGAGTTTCAACGATGTCAAAGCCGTTCACTATAATGGCGGCACAGCAGGCAATGCTCATGCCGATATCGCAAAGACTTATGATTCTACAGCAAATACCTATATCGCTGCTCTAAACAATCCTTCAAAAGCCGCATTTCTGGCAGACACCAAGAAGAAAGGTATAATCAATCTTTCTCAGTCAGGAAATTTGCCACAATATATCTATAGAACTATTGCAAATACTACTCTGACCACATCAGGTAACTCTTCTCTGGTTACTTTGGGCAACACCACAACATTCGCGTATGCTAATAGTTCTAATGGCCAGTTGTCCGTATTGGACGAGCCTTCTATCGTTGTTGTTCCAACATCAATCACCGGTAATATTGCATATGCAAATGTTACTCTAACAAAGTCCGGCAATCTCGTTCTGGCATCAAGCAACACCACGATTATCGCCAATGGTTCAACATCATTCAACACAGATTATCAGGTTGGTGACTATATCGCCGCAGGCGGTGTTGTCAGAAGAATCACAGCCATTGCCAATAGCACACAGATGACTGTCGATAAAGCCTATACATCAGGCAATACCTCATCCACACATTCCAAGTGCTATCCTGTAAATGTTCCGATCAATATTTCTCAGCGCAACTCTCGCTTTGTCATCACCGACACAGCACAACAAAATATGCGTATTGATCTTGTTGCAGCCAACGGTTCAACTGAAACACTATCTGCAAACATGAACATCTCGGTTCATTTCCATGCAAAGCAACCACAGTCATCAGACAGAAATCTAAACGCTAATACACGAGTTGTTGTTGATATCAATACCTCCAATAACATCAACGGAACAACAGGACCATGGTGTCTTGGTATTCCTCATGTGTATAATATTCGTAATGTCTATAAGTCATCAAACACAGGAACTTTGACTGCCAATCTGTCAAGCGGCAATGCTTATATTCTTTGCTCAACTTCCGGATTCAGCAATGGTGTCAGCCTTTCTGGTGTAGGTATTCCCGCAGGAGCAACAGCAAATGTTGTGAACTCAACCTCTATGCTATTGTCGTCGGCTGCAACCACAACAAACAATCTTGTTGTGATCAAGTGGGCATATTATTCAAACTCTGCCAATGATGATGTCACTTCAGCATTTAGTCTAAAGACAGGACAAAGAGATGCTATTCACGATCTTGGTTTTATCAAGGTCAATCCAGCAACTCTACCTACACCAATCGCAAACGGCGATCTACTGACCATTGTGTTTGATGCGTTCAAGCCATTTAGCACAGGCAAAGGTTATATTGCTGGCGACTCTTACACAACTCTTGTCAATAGCAATACATTCAACTATGAGAGTGTTCCTTCTTATGTTTCCAAGAATGGTGATGAGTATTTCCTGAGAGATTCTATTGACTTCAGACCATTTGCCGTAAACACCGCAGTATATACAAACTCATTCTCAAGTGCAACCATCAATCCTCCATATACAACTGTATTGGGAGACGTTGCAACCGGAACTGCCAACACAGAGTTGTATGTCGCTGCACCAACTCAAAACTTCAACCATGACGTATACCATTATTCAGGTCGTATTGATAAGATTGTTCTGAATAGTTACGGCGACTACCAGATTGTTGAAGGCAAGGCATCAGACAATCCTGTTCCTCCAGCCGATGTCAAGGGTGCTATGACTCTTGCCACCATTGCGGTTCCTCCATATCCTTCATATGTTTCCACCATTCTGACAACAAATGTGGCCACAAGTTATTCTACAGCCGCCGTTGTGGATCAGAATCGTGTATATACCATGAGAGACATTGGCAAACTAGACAAGAGAGTGCAAAATCTTGAATATTACACCTCTCTGAATCTTCTTGAACAACAGACAAGTTCTCTGACTATCGCATCTTCGGTTACCGGAGCCAATAGATTCAAGAATGGTATTTTTGTTGATAACTTCCAAACAACCGATATGTTGGATACAGCCAATCCAGAATACAAGATTGGACTAAGCACCAGCGAAACTGCTCTTGTTCCTATCTATAACACCGACACAGTGACACTCAGATATGGTGTCGGCAGCGGAACAACATCAAACGGTGGTATCATCACTCTTGCAGCCAACGGTTCTGAATCTTCAATCATCAGTCAGATTTATGGTACAGAAACTCTGCAAGCCGCCGCTGCTGTTTATACCTATACAGGACAGGTTGTTTGCCATCCCAAGCATGATCCTGTTCCAGATTCCAAGACACTCGCGACAACAACCTTGAGCAAACCATCTGCACCGGCGACATCTACATCCAACACAGCCACGTTGACTGCATCTTTGTCTTATGCTGGTGCACCGGCGCGAGGACCAGCAGGAAACATTTATTGGGGTCCTCTCGTGTGGTCTATCGGTGCGGTTGGATATGGTGCAGTTTCAATCTCCATCTCAGGTCCAAACGGATACACCTACACAAAGACACTGATTGCTACAGATTCTGTTGCGGGTAAGTTTGCTGGATCAGGATTTATTACAGATACTCTTGGTGGTCAAGTGGGTGCAGGTGCCGTATGTCCAGGCACATATACACTTTCTGTAACCAGAACTCCTTTGTCTGGTTATACTGAAGGTGCAGTCAATATCAATGCAAACGTGACCGTTTCTCCTGTTACCGCTGCTGCTACACCAGACACAGCAAAAGGAACTGGAATCACCACAGGTGCTTTGTCAACCATCATCACTGTTGACAGGACAACAGCAATCTCTGCTCCTGTCTTACCTTCTTCTGCCAACTCAGCATCTTCTAATGGTCTTATCTATATACCAAGTGCTAATGGCATCAATAACTTCACACCCTGATACGATAAAAAGGTCTAATAATGGCAAACAATATTACCAGTAGTTATACCAACAACTATACTCTGTTTTCAGGATTGGTTCCCGTAATCGACCAGAAAACAACAAATGCCACATCTGTTTTGCCAACTTCTGTTGCGTCAAAGTTGCAGGCCTATAAGGGTGCCTATTCGCTCCAAGTCGGGTTCTTCACTCCTACACAAAACGGTTCACACACATTCAATGTGACTTCATCTAACGGGTCATATCTCGTTATTGATGGTCAGTCTGTCATCAACACAACTGGCAGCGGAACAACATCTAACAGCATCTCTCTAACAGGAAATCAACCTGTATCGTTTGTCTATGCTGGCCCTCTAGGATCGGCTGGTGTAAATGGTATCACATATTCTGTTGGTGGAGGATCAGCACAACCCATCCAGAATAATCAGATCAGCACACCAACGGATATTCATTCAAATCCTTTGCTGAGTGTCAATACAATAATCGCGACCATCAACTCTTCGGCCACACCAGGTATCGTAAAGCCTACGGCCAACGTGGTGCCAACGAACATTCTTGCAAACTCTTCTATTGCAACAGTCCCCGCTCCTGCTGTTTTTCCTTCGATGTTCGGCATTCCAACACCAACCGGCAAGTCTATCAGTTCGATTCCAGGGTCAAACTTTACTATCAATGCTCCAACGCTCGTTGATATACATCCTTCTTCTTTTACCACAAACTCTACGACAAGTGCAACAGGATCACTGTTCACAACCTCCAATGTTACACCAGTTGCCACATATTCAAAGTTAAGTTCTGTCATTAGTGCTGGGTATGCAACAACAAGTGCAAACACATATCTGCGTTCTCAGACCGTAGGCATGGAAGTAACAGGGTTGATTCCAAATACCAGACTGTCGATCTTCTGTGATGGTGTCAACATTACAGGTCTTTGCGCTCCAGCAGAAGTAGAAATCGAAACAGGCACGGCATCTCAGAGCAAAGATCCAAATCTTGATTACAAACTTTCCGGAAAGAAGGGTGATCCTATCGTAACAACCAGCAATGGTATGGCGACGGTTGCATTTTTCATTCCCGATAGAACATTCACAACAGGCACAAAGAATATCGCTTTCTTCAACTACACAAGCGATAGCGACTCTTATGATGCAAAATATGCCAACAATACTTGCCGCGCCTTCACCACGTTCTCATCCACAAACTTTGCTGGTATAGATCATAACGGCGATGATGTGATTGTTTTTGCTACTGCACCAACAGATTCTGGTGCAACCAGCGGATCAAGCAATACTACATCAACCAGAACTGGTGGCAACACAAATCCAAGTTATATCGTAGAGCCTCTTTGTCAGTCATTTTATATTGGTTCGGACGTTTCTCGCGGACAAGATGGTGTATTCCTTAGCTCTGTTGACCTGTTCTTCTCGGCTAAGTCTAACACACAGCCTGTTACGGTTGAGATTCGCACAATGGCGACCGACACACCTACATCTACCGCTATTCCATATTCAACTGTAACTCTTCCTTCTTCGGCGGTTACTGTGACAACAGACGGAACAGCCAATAATAACTATGCAACAAAGTTTCATTTTCCCAAGCCTGTTTATCTGAAGGCTGGTTATTACTATGCTGTTGCAGTCAATCCTGGTGGTCAATCACCAGATTATTCTCTGTGGACAGCAACGGTTGGTGACAAACTAGCCAACGGTTCTGTGACATCTAACTGGGGTAAGGGACAACTCTACAAGTCCACAACCTCTGGTGCGACATGGACTTCCATTCAAAATCAGTTCTTGAAGTTCAATGTCAACATTGGAAGTTATGCATCAAACGGAACAGCCACAATCGTCAATGGCGACTATGAGTTCATCACATTCCTGAAGCCATCTCAGATTCCTTTCCAGGTGGGCGAGTATGTCTATCAGCAACCAACTGCTCATATTTCTATCTGTTCTGTAAATACATCTTCAAACACACTGACTGTCAATACCACAGCATATGGTGGATTGTCCACAATCAATCCAACTCCTCTGTTGGACTTCTCACCCAACGATCACATTGTAGTGGTTGGTGGTGTTCCTAATGCCGATCCTCTGAATCTCGGTAGATTCAACTACAATCTGTTCGGTAATGCGGTGTCTCTGAAGGTTCTTTCAGTCGATGCAGGCGGTCTCAATCTTGTGTTTGGATATGCCAATGGCGCTGCTATCACAGGAACTCCATGGTCTAATGGTGCTTGCTATGTATACAAGGTTCAGCCAGGTCATATAGCCTACAACACCTCAACAAAGACAATCACCGGCACCGGAACAAGATTTGATGTTTATCAGAATACCAACGAGTTGGATAGAACTGATAAACGTCCTCTCGTTATTCACACTGGCAACACAACTGTCGGTAGAGGTGAAGTTCTTTGGCCAAATAACATCAGCAATGCCACATCACTGTTCGTCAAGAACTCGTCACTAAATGCAAATATCTCTGGCTCACAGGCCATTCCAGTATCTGCTCCTGTTGGTAAGGTTGTAAGCATCGACTATACAAGAAACCTTGTGATTCTGGACAAGTCAACTGCAAACTCGCTAACAGGTGCTGCAAGTGCTGCCAATCTTTATGCAACACCATCATTCTTTGCTCCTGGTAGAACATTGCTAGGAACACAGTCTGGCGCCACAGCGATCATCGCAGCCGTTAATGATATGAAGGTTGGTTCTGTGCAGCCTGTTGTTCTGTCTTCAACACCACAGGGAACATCTGTAAACTATACTGCAAATGTGACAGCCTCGGATTATACCACATTCCAGTATCCAACATTCAATCCTGCGGTGACAAACTATTTCACCAACAATCAGGTTATCGTTGCATCAAGAACCAACGAGGTTCTGAATATGAGCGGCAACAAATCTTTTGTGATTACAGCCAATCTTGCTTCAAACTCCGGATTGCTCACACCAACAGTTGACTTGCTAAGTAGAGCAACTCTGCAATCCAAGTCAAACATGATCAATCAGTATCCTGTTGGTGAAAACACCAACAACGGCACAGCGACATCCAAGTCAATCTCAAAGATTGTGACCTTGAGCGACGGCAACGATGCTGAAGACCTCACCGTGTATTTGACAGCCTATAAACCACAAGGAACAAATCTGACGGTTTATGCCAAACTGCTAAATGCATCAGACGGTGACAAGTTTGAGGATAAGGATTGGTCTGTTCTTGTTCAAGTAACGGATCCAAACCAGTATTCAGATTCAGCCAACCAACAGGATTACAAAGAGTTCCAGTATTCTCTACCTAAGAATCCTATGACTGTTCCTTTCTATCAGTTGCTGACAACAAACAACAGCACAACGATTGTTTCTACAAACGGCGACACCAACTGGCAGACAAACTTCTCCAACGGTCAGCTTGTCACTCTGTATTCTGATGTATACGGAACCAACTTTGAAGTCAATCAGATTGTATCAATCAATAGCAACACAAATATTACTCTAGCCAATCCTGTTGGTCTGGCCAATACAACCGCTGCTATTGTTGCCTCTATGCCTTATCCTTACAGCGCATTCAAGAACTCAAACAATGGCAATATTGTTCGTTACTATAATGCCAGCGGCATGGCTTATGACTCATTCAAGAAGTTTGCTATCAAGATTGTATTCACCGCTCAAAATCCATACCTTGTTCCAAAGGTTAGCGATATGAGAGCAATCGCTCTTTCGGTGTAAAACATGTCATACGATCCAACAGATAATCCAAACTTTTCAAGAGAACAATATAGCGGTGCTTTGATAAATAACAATACCGAAGAACTGCGTATATTGAAAAGACAACGCGATATCGTCTTGCACAAAGACAAGAAAATGCAAAGTTTGGAACAGCAGTTGGAACAAATAAAGAGTTTACTTGCAAAGGGCGGCATTAATGTCTAAATCTACATATCTAAATGCTAATCTAAATCCAAACTATGACACCTTTGCGTCATGGCTTGACAAGACTAATCATATCGTCTATGATATGGGAACCACAGTTCTTACCATCAACACATCTGCAAATCCCGATATAACATCTGGTAATGGTTTTGTCAATGGTTATTTTGGTGCCAATGTCGTGTATGTAACCTCTGTTCTTCAGGGTGGTACAGCCAATACTCCCGGAACTTTGACAATCAACACCTATACCAATGTAATCAATACATTGGCTGTTGGCACAACTGGTGGAAATGTTGTAGCAAACTCAACCACAGTTTCTTTTGTCAACTCTTCTGCAACAGCGACGATCAACTCGACCTCATACACAGGAACATCAGCCAACTCTGTTTTGTTTGCTGGTGTATCTCTAGCCACCGTAAATAACGCGATTACAGTCAATGCAAGTGCGGCTTATACCAATGCAGTAGCAAACGCTGCTTATGTCGCGGGCGTTGCTTATTCTAATGCTGTAGCCAACGCCTCCTATCAGGCTGGTGTTGCATACGCTAACGCAGTGGCTAATGCGGCTGCCACCTATCAGACATGTGCTGGTCTATCAGCAAACGTAGCAACTCTTACTGCCAATGCAGCCACATATCTTGGTTCGGCCAATCTGACAACAGTTCAGAGTTATATCACCAGTAACTCGGGTGCTGCATATACCAATGCCGTCAACTATGTCACAACAGGCCTCGGAAACGGATCTATTGTAGCAGCAAACTCACTGTATGCAAATAATTCTGGTGGTGTTGGTGGGATTGTTGTCAACACAACATCACCTTCAGACGGATATGTTCTTGCTTATGATCAAGCATCATCTAAGATTATCTTCAAGAATCCTTCAAATATTTCTGTGTCACTCAACTCAAATACTGTTGTGGCTAATGCTCAGTTGCAGGCGGGTTCAAATGGATCAACTTATGTTCTGACTGTAACGGGCAATACAACTTCAACCAATGTTGTTGCTCGTGCAAATACGATTTCGTTGACTTCGGACACAACTCTGACTCTGAATAGTTCTGCTATCGTTACATCAACATTCTATGCAGGCAATACCGCTGCCAATGTCAATATTTCTACTGGAACTATTACGATCCAGAGCAACTCTTCAACGAGCGCAACGGTAAATGCCACAACCTATACAGGAACTGCATTGAATGCCAACAACTCCACATATCTGGGTGGTTCTACACTTTCAACTGTTCAGAACCAGATTACAGGCAATGCAGCAACCGCTTATGCAAATGCGGTAGCCAATGCTGCTGCTCTTTACCAGACAACCGCCGGTCTAAGCGCCAATGTTGCAACTCTTACTGCAAATGCTGCTGGTTATTTGGGCAACTCGTCTGGCACCATTGCCAATATTTCTTCATGGATTTCTGGAAACTCTGCAACCGCATATTCCAATGCTGTATCCAATGCGGCTTCATCGGCTGCTGCTTTGTATCAAACAAGTGCCGGTCTAAGTGCTAATGTTGCAACACTGACTGCAAATAATGCTACAAATCTTGGTGGTGCCGCGGCCTCTGCTTATGTGAACACTTCAGGTGCATTTGCTCTTGGTGGTGTGATCACATTCAATGCAAATGTTTCTTTGACATCAGGAAATGGTACGAATCAGATTCTGATTAGCACAATCAATGCCACTTCTGTTGGATTGTTGGCTAATAGCACTGTTTTGACCATCGGTAATAGTTCTGTATATTCTGTAACAAACTCAACCAGTTTTAGTCGTCAAGCCAATGGTGCAACCTATTTTGGCACCGAAGGTTCTGGTGTTACTCTGTCAACACTTCAATCTCAGATTACCAGCAATGCTGCTACAGCATATTCCAATGCGGTAGCCAATACTTCTTATCAGGCAGGTGTTGCTTATTCCAACGCAACAACATTTTCTGCTAATGCAAGCAACATTACATCAGGGACTGTGGCAGCAGCAAGACTTGGTTCAGGTACTGCTAACTCTAGCACTATTCTTTATGGTAATAATGTATGGGGTGCAGCACCATCAGCGGTAAATACTTCGGCTCAATATACATGGTCAAATACTCAGACATTTAGTTCTGGTGTCATTGCTACCGGCAATGTTGGAATTCAAAACACAGCGCCTGCCACCAGTTTACAGATTGGCGGAAATTATGGAATTGTTGCAACCACCATCGCTTCTACTAATAATATTAACATAAATTGTGCTTCAGGAAACTATTTCTTGGCAACTGCGAATGGATCATCAGCAAATATTTATTTCACGAGCACTCCAGCAAATACCGCATATGGGCTTACATTGATTTTGTCTAATGGAGGATCTAATACCTTGGTTTGGGCCAATACTCCAAAATGGGGCAGCGGACTTGCTCCTATACTGACTGCTTCTGGAGTAGATATTTTGACATTTTTCACTAATGATGGTGGTATAACATGGAGGGGTACATTGATGAGTAAGGATTCTAGATAATGTCGCTGCTTGGTCCACAATATACTCTATTTGACGAAACCCCTCAATGGAGATTTGTAAACTCTGCAACATTTTTCCTTTCGGCCAATGGAACAGTTTCTCTTCCTACAGGCACTCAAGTTGGTGATGCCGTATTTGTTTTTTGTGGAAGCGTTTCAAACAAAAATCCATCATTTGTGTCTGGATATACATTATCTGATTATAGTAATACTGGATCTACCGGAAGTCAACCAATTCCTTCATATTCATTATCCACCGCTTACCCAATTTCTAATACAAATGTATTGACTATCAATACGACATCAAATACATCTGGTGTGATATATTCATTTAGGGGAATATCTATTCCCACTTTTATTGATGCTTTTGTAAATAATACAATAGGATGCAACTCTTCTTCAAACACCAGTGGTAATGTTACTTTATCTAGTATTCAGACGTTCACCGATAAAACAACTATATTAAGTTGTTTATTGTCGTCTAATGGTTCGACAGTCAGTTCAAACGGATTTCAATATTTTACGACAAATAAGTCTTCAAATTCAAACTACAGTTCATTATATGTTGGTGTTGATTATCAGGATTCTAGAGGACTTTATACCCCTGCTCGTTTTTCTTATAGCGCCAACATAGGAAATACAGTTTCTGCAACAGTTTCATTAAGAACAGGACTCTTTACAGATTCTGTATTTGCATTTGCATTTAGCACCAAAACTACCAATGTATTAGTAGGCGGGTCAAATGTAAATACTAGTTCTTCATTTATGGTATACCCTCTAGAATTAACTTCTGCTAATATATCAATATCTGGTGGGTCTAACTCAACATATTCAACAAATGGATCTGTATATACTTCTGCTAACGGTACTGTGGGCGGCAACACCAGTATCAATATTCAACAGACTGCACCGGTAGGTACTTTAGGTACGAATACAACAAGTCAAGCAACTATCACCATTTCAAATCCAAATATGGCGCAAACCGCCAATTTTAGGCTTATCACACAAAGGGCTGCGACAGCATCTGGCGCGTCTTTATTTAACAATACAAGCATTACAGTCGTCACAGGAATGTCAACAATATATGCAGTTGCTACTGGAGCCGGTGGAACAGGAGTTTCAAGTGGTGGTGGGGGTGGTGGAGGAGCTTTTGCACAAACAAATTTCTCTGTAGCATCTGCTCAGACTGTAGTTGTCACTGGCGGATATTACCTTTCAGCATCCAATAGTTCAGTTACATTAAATGGAAATACCGTATTATTGGCGGTAGCAGGCGCAAATGGTTCTGGTAATACAGGTGGTGTTGGTGGATCTTCTGCATCATCTATAGGAACAATCAAGTTCTCAGGTGGTGCTGGTGGGGCTGGTAATGGTTCTGGCGGTGGTGGCGGCGGTGGCGCTGGTGGATATAGTGGAGTTGGTGGAGTTGGTGGCGG
>Ga0208256_1000053_pt1 | contig 27151 bp, 52 predicted proteins | sample CryBogCBH22Jun08_FD_184608 | JGI IMG/M metagenome (GOLD analysis project Ga0208256, IMG submission 184608) | Freshwater microbial communities from Crystal Bog, Wisconsin, USA - CBH22Jun08 (SPAdes) | ecosystem: Environmental > Aquatic > Freshwater > Lake | place: Crystal Bog, Wisconsin, USA... | reverse complement strand
GCATCTAATGTAGCATTTGGTTATCAAGCATTATATTCAAATTCGACTTCAAACACAAACGTAGCAGTTGGAACTCAAGCGGGATACACTTGTACTGGTGCGTCTAACACATTTCTTGGAAATGGAGCTGGTTATGGATTGGCGGGGGGTAGTTTTAATACTTACCTTGGTAACGGAGCTACTCAATCAGGAACAACTGTTTCTTATGAATTAGTTATTTGCACAACAAATACATCTGCAACAGGTAAAGGTGCATCTTCTGGATTTATTTCAGCGGGTGGTGCGGGTGGTATTTATAATGGTTCAAACTCATCTACTTGGTCAACCACATCTGATGCTCGTATTAAAGAAAATGTAATTGCTATTGATGATGGTTTAAGTAAAATTCTTGCATTGCGTCCAGTATCTTTTGATTACATTGTTAGCAAAAGAGCAGATGTATCATTTATTGCTCAAGAATATCAAACAGTATTTCCAGAACAAGTTAATACCCATTCAGCTTCTCCAGAAGAAAAAGAAGTTGCAGGTACAGACACATTGTTTGGTTTGAATAAAAATCTTGATCCATACTTGGTTAGAGCAATTCAACAACTTAACGCATTAGTTACCGCACAGGCAACAGAAATCCAAGCACTCAAAGCCAAGGTAGGAATATGAACCAACTCACCACACTATTAAAAGACAAGCACGTTCTTTGGGCGTTGTTTATTGCGGTTCTGTCCGTGATGCAGGGTTTCTTATTTGTTTTCCCGCTGACCCCAATTCATCAGATGTTTGTAGGAATTGTGATCTCTGTGGTTGTGGTTTTGCTCAGGATAATTGAAACACCAACTCAAAGTTAAAGTATACTTATCCTATAACAAATAGGAGAGTGGCATGGACAATTTAGATATGGCTGTGTATTTTGCAACTGCAATATACAGTATTTCAAAACCAGAATATTTAGACAGTGCGTTAGCAGTGTTTGATGAGGGGATAGCAAAGAACAAGGGGGAAATAAACGAGTTGTACCCAGTCAAGATGACAGACAACTTGTTTATGGACGAGAGGATAAGGGATTTGTCGGGTTACATAACCTCTACTGCTTGGAATATTTTGAATAGCCAAGGGTACAAGATGGATGATAAGGTAACTTATTTCACATCTATGTGGGGTCAAGAGCACTACAAATTCTCAGGGATGGATGATCACGTTCATGGGGATGGAAATCACATTGTTGGTTTTTACTTCCTTAATGAGCCAGAAAATGCATCTAGTATTGTGGTTGATGATGAAAGACAGGGGAAGATACTAACTCAGTTGCCAGAAGCCAATCCAAATGTGGTGAGTTATGCGACACATAAGCTCATGTTCCCTATAAGAAAGGGGGCGTTGTTTTTTACAAATGCTTGGGTACCGCATAGTTTTACCAGACACGGGGGAACTGAGCCACTGAAGTTCATACATTTCAACATTGGGGTGCAACAACAAGCACCAGTGATTGTATGAAGTATCTGATCAGGTTTAACAAGTCCAGAGGTCAACAAGGACGTGGGAGTGTAGATCATGCGTGGAGGGTATTTGAGGGGTATCAGGAGTACCTTTGTAAGCACGTCAAGATCAACGTACCGTGTCAGAGTGAGAGGACGGGGGAAGATTGGAATATGGCGTGTGTGGGTGTCATGAAAATTGACAAAGACACATCTACAATAACAATTGAAGCGGAAACCGTCACCGCATCTTTGACGGAAAAAAACTAGGATGACACATGGAAACTTTAAAACTTGAATTATTTGAGGGTGAGATTAAGGACATTATTAATGTTTTGGGTCAGTTGCCTACGAGTTCGAATGCGTGGCCGCTGACGCAGAAGATTATTGGTCAACTCCAAGCTCAAGTACCCCCAGAAACACCCCCAGAAGCACCAACTAACTAAGAGGTAAATATGCAATTTCTCAAGGACATCCGTGAACATTTAAAAGAGTTTGAAACTGAAGCTCAGGACGAGATCCACAGGTTTATGGATTTCCTTGAGCAAAAGTATGCTATGCCTACAGAGGCAAAACCTGGTCCTGATCCAGAGCCAGTAGGTGTGGAGACAGCTTTCTCCCCTATTCTTCCAGATCCAGAGCCAACACCTTCTGATCCAACTCCAGAAGATGAGATACCTGTTGCTACTGTTGAGGAACCTGTTGAGGAACCTGTACAGGCAGTAACGACAACAGAATCATCTGTTATTGCAACAGTTGCACCTTCCTCACTTACTTGCCAACCGAGTAAATAATGGATGCAGAGATTGACTTGCAAAAAGGACCTATTAATTTTATTATGGACTATGACAAAATGATTTCAATAACTGATCATAATTTATCAGTTCATGAAAAAATCTGTGCTGAGAGGTACAGAGAGATTCAGTCCTCGTTAGCCGTTGGGGAGAAGAGGATGACTAAGATAGAGTATTTGCTCTATGGGGTTATGCTCTGCGTTCTCCTTGGTCCAGGGGTCGCTGCCGAGTTCATAAAGAAGATCTTCGGGATTTAGAAAATTGACCCGTTCACCCTCATCGCCACCGCCAACATTGCCTTCAAAGCAATCAAGCAAGGATGTGAGATGTTCCGAGAAGGACAAGCCATTGTCAAAGACGTTGTCAAGACGGCTAACGAAGTCAAGGCGATTGGCAAGGAAGTCGGTGGCATTTTTGGTTTTTTCAAGAATTTGTTTGCTTCTAAAGAGCAAGAAAGAAAGCTAGAGGATTTAAGACCTGTTAAACAGGCAAAGAAGAAGACACAGGAGTTTGATCCAACGGCTCTGTACTCTGAGATCAGCAAGAATTTGACAGCGTTCTACAAGGCTTATAACGCTCTCAAGATGCATATTGCGGATGAGGAGGAAAAGTCAAAGACTGTTTACGATCCAAATGGGGATCAGACAGAAAGAGCAATTAACAGGGTTCTTGCAATGACCAGAATGGAAGAGATGCAAGTAGAACTAAGGGAGTACATGATTTATCAAGTGCCCCCTGAACTGAAGGATTTGTACACCCGTGTGAGGGAAATGATTGGAACTGTACAACAGGAACAGTTGATTGCTAGAAGGGCTTATTTTCGCAATAAGAAGAAAATAGAAGAGGAAATTGCAGAAAAAAAGCGAAAAGAGTGGTTTAAAGTGGCTTGTACCGTTGCAATAGCGTTTGTGGCAATTTACTTAATGGGTTTTATGTGGGCACTTCATCGAGTGAGTCATGGGCGTATGTACTGATCATTGTGATATTGGCATTGTTGTTTGTTTTGATTATTCCTGTTCTTGGTTTCATGTACATGGATATTCGTCAAGAGAGAATTTTGATGGAATCCAACATCAAGAGAATAGAAAAGCTGAAAAAAGAAGTAGAGGCTGAGAAGGAAAAATAATGTTTAGTTTAACGAATCCTTGGATATTGATAGGTATTTTGTCTGTGGTGATCAGTAGTTACTTCTATGGTCACCATCAGGCGTATATTGAGCAAGAGGCTGAGGTGGCTAGACTGAACCTGATTGAGCGTGAAAAAGAAGCCGAGATGGTTAAAATAGCCGATAACCATGCAACTGAATTAAGGAAGGCAAATGATCAAGCTAAAGCCGAGATTACTAAATTACAGTCTGATGTTGCTAGTGGTGCTGTGCGGTTGTCAATCGCCACCCGTAGCGTACAAGTCAGCACAGATTCCACCTCTGCCACAGGAGGTACAGAAACAAGAGCCGAACTTGACCCAGAGGTTGCTAACGCTCTTATCACCATCGCCTCAGACGGAGACAAAGCCATCCGTTCCCTCAACGCCTGTATTGACATCTACAACGAAGTAAGGAGTAAACAATGAAAGAATGGACGCTAAAAGGATGTGTAACTATGATTGCAACTCTCTCCTTGATGGGGGTTATTGCATCAATGATTTGGATGTTTGTCCAAGCGGTTCTTGATCCAACTGTGGATGACAAGATTGTTTTTGATATTGTTGGACCTGCGTTCCAATCCATCTGTGGTGGCTTTTTAGGTTTAATTACAGGTATCCATATTGGAAAGGCACAAAATGAATCTCAGTCCTAATTTCACACTTGAGGAACTAACTCACACCGATCACCGTGAGTTGGATAATACGCCTACAGAGCACGAGAAGTGCATTGTGGACGGCAAAGAGGAGATCATCAATGCGGTGGCTAATCTGCCTCGTTTAGCTGATTTCCTTGAGGAAGTTAAAAAGGTGCTTGGTGGTAAGCCAATCATGGTTAACAGTGCCTTTAGGTCTGAGGCGGTTAATAATGCGGTGGGGTCTAAGAATACGTCTGATCATAGGAGAGGCTGTGCAGCGGATCTGCGAGTCCCAGGGATGACCCCAGACGAGGTGACCAAGGCAATTATTGCCTCTGATCTGCCTTACCAACAGGTTATCCGTGAATTTGATCGTTGGACACATGTGTCGATGGTTACGCATATTGGCGACACACCCAAAAAATCAAAGTTGATTATTGACAAATCAGGCACACGAGTTTATGCGTAATGAATTGGGGTGACTTTTCCCCCGATACTATCTAAAATAGGCGTATATTAGGGGGTTAAATGACAATTTCATCCATAACGAATACACCTTCGTTTGCTTTCACATATGACAACCTCACAACTACTATTTATCAGTATTTGGAGAGGAATGATACAGCGGTAGTGAACCAAGTTCCTGTCGCTATCAGTTTATGTGAGTATGAAATTGCTCAACAAATCAAGACTTTAGGTCAACTTAATGTTGCTGAGAGTACCTTAACGGCAGGGAATCCCGTAATCCCCAAACCCGCTCGTTGGCGTAAAACCGTATCCATGAAGTACACGGATGCGAGTGGCAATAAGCAACCTATTTTCTTAAGAAAGTACGAGTATTTGACCTCTTATTGGACAAATAGCTCTAATACTGCACCCCCTATCTATTACGCTGACTATGACTATGATCATTGGTACATAGCACCAACACCAGATCAATCATATGCTTTTGAGGTTCTTTTTTACGAAAGAATCTTACCTTTATCTAGCACCAACCAGACCAATTGGTTGACTCAGAATGCTCCAAATGCGTTACTTTTTGGAACTTTACTTCAGATGACACCGTTCTTAAAGAACGACGCAAGAATCCCAACTTGGCAACAGATGTATCAAAACGCACTGAATATGCTCAAGTCAGAAGATATTACCCGTGTGGGCGATAGACAAACCGTAGTACAGGATAGTTAATTATGACCGCATATGTAAATCCGTTCACAGGACAGACGATCTCTCCATCACAGGTTGGGTATGAGGCGTTGACGATTAGTGGATCTTCGGGTTCGATTACGTATTTGAATTGGCCGGTCAACGGGACGACCTCAACCAACGTAGCAGCTAACATTACCGAAATCACTGCCACATCCTCTGGGCTTATTGTGGCAATGCCCCCAGCGAGTCAAGTCTCCGTCGGTCAAGCCATCATTATCCGAAACGTCGGCACCTCTGGTCAGTATTCTTTTACGGTAACCGACTACACGGGAGGCACGATTATCAGCATCCCTGTTGCCCCAACGAGTGCAACGGTCAACACTTACTATATTTACGTTACTAACAATAATTCAACCGCAGGGACTTGGGGCAATATCGCAATGGGTGTGGGTACATCCTCAGCGTCTGCGTCAACACTCGCTGGGTATGGGCTAACAGCAATTGGAAGCACTTTAAACACTGCTTATCCAATAAGTACTCTATACACAACATCAACCCTGAACATCAACAGTAGGGCTACGTTTTATGTTTGGTCTGCAGGGGTTGGTACGATCAACCTACCAAGCTCATCCGTTGTTGGCTCAAACTGGTACGTGGTTGTTAAGAATGATGGTACTGGAATTGTCACGATCTCCCCAACTGGATCTGACACGATAGACGGTAACTCTAACCAACAGTTACAGTTAACAGAATCTATTGTTATCGTATCCAATGGATCTACGGGTTTTTACTCATTTGGTTACGGAAGATCAAACAGTTTTGCTTATACACAGTTGGCTTTGTCGCTGAGTGGTTTGTCTTCTCCGTACACGTATACCTTAACATCTGCACAGGCGTCTAATACGATTCAGAACTATACGGGTGCTTTGAATGGGAATACGACCGTTTATGTCCCAGCGACCGTTCAACTCTACGCCTTTAGCAACAATACAACAGGTTCTTACACAGTAACCATCTCCACTGGCGTGTCTGGTGGCTCTACAGCAACGGTTAGCCAAAACACCACTGTAATGCTGATCTGCGATGGTAAGAACGTCTACAACGCCAATAGCTTGGCTTTCACAAGTGCTACATCCATTACTTTTGCGACTGGAAGTGCTAGTGCTCCATCCGTCAATTTCCTTGGCAATACAACTACGGGTTTATATCTACCATCTAGTAATACGATTGGATTTACCTCTGGTGGTACGAGCATTGGTAGTGCGAACACGAATGGTTGGTTATTGACTTCAGGTGTTCTTGGGGGTGCATTTTGACATTAAAGGTAGCAATCCTTAACGTCAAACCTGGCATACAACGTGACGGGACGCAGTTTGCTTCGCCTTCTTTTGTTGATGGTCAGTGGGTAAGGTTTCAACGTGCTCGTCCAAGAAAGATTGGTGGGTACAACGCTATTTTTTTAAACGCACCTAATATCTCTCGTGGGATGGTGATGCAATCCCAGAACGGAATTAACTATGTTTATTCTGGAGATTCTAACTATTTGAGTGGTTGGCAAACGGGGAATAATGGTGGCGTGGGGTTTGGACCAACGACCATTACGCTCAACAACTTTACAGCTAACGCCAACAATCTTTGGCAATTTGACCTTGGCTTTGATCCTAACGGAACGGGGGTTTTAAACATTGTTGCCCACCCAGGTCAAAACCTCTCCAACATTGACAACACAACCAATACGCCTGTGCTCGTGGGAGGATTTCCTTATTCAGCACTGAGCCAAGTTGGGGTGTTTACAGCAACGGGTAATTTGTCTGGTACGACTATAACCATCTCCTCAGCTAATTATTTGATTGGGGTTAACCAAACCGTTAGTGGTACGGGGATAACCACTGGAACCTACGTTACCGCTGTCACGGTTGCAAGTGGAACAACCACGGTAACTGTGTCGGCATCTATGTCTAGTGGATCAGGCGTTACGGTTACTTTTAACAACAATATCTCTGTATCGGGTGGGGCTTGTATGCTCTACCCTTACCTTTTTGTTTATGGGAATAATGGACTGATACAGAATTGTTCCGCAGGGAACTTTAACAACTGGGTTGGTGCTGACTCCAATGCCAACAACGTATCAGGAACCAAAGTCGTTAAGGGAATGCCTCTGAGGGGTGGTACAACGTCTCCTTCAGGTCTTTTTTGGTCACTAGATCAGTTGACTAGGGTAAGCTATTCTCCGCAAACTGTAAGCAGTTCTACGCTTTACTGGAGGTACGATATTATCTCCACAGCGACCACCATCATGTCCTCCAACTCCGTGGTTGAGTATGATGGTTTGTATTATTGGGTTGGAGTGGATAGATTCTTTGTTTACAACGGTGTTGTCCAAGAGGTTGAGAACACTGTCAACATAAACTACTTTTTTGACAATATTAATTTTGCTCAACGACAAAAGGTATGGGCAACTAAGGTAACTCGGTGGGGTGAGATTTGGTGGTTCTACCCAAGGGGTACGGCAACGGAGTGCACTGACGCTATTATCTATAACGTCAGAGAGAAGATTTGGTATGACTCAGGTCAGGCGATAGGTGCACAGAGATCCGCTGGGGTGTTCTCAGAGGTGTTTCCTTATCCGATATGGGGAGGGAACACATCCTCTGGCTACCAAGTTGTATCAGAAACAATTGTCAGTGGTGGAAGTGGATATGCGGTTGGGGATGTGGTGGTTCTTAATGGGGGCACTGGTAGCCCTACGGTTTTTAGCGTAACCACAATATCTGGAAGTGCTGTTACGGGTTTAAGCATTCAAAACGGAGGGTTGTATTCCTCTGTTTTATCTGGAACGCTCACCACAACTGCAAGATCTCCTTCTGGTGGATCTGGTTTGACTATGTCTGTCAGCATGACTCAGTCTTATATTTTGTGGCAACACGAGACGGGTAAGGATCAAATTTATCTTACTCAGGTGACCGCAATCAACTCTTACTTTACAACCAACTCACTGGGTTGGGTGGGTGGTGGACTCAGCACTCAGCAACTGATTAACGACAACAAGTGGATTAGATTAGAGCGTTTTGAGCCTGACTTTGTACAATCAGGGCAAATGTCTTTGATTGTGACGGGTAAGGGGTATGCGGATGATGTGGACAGTCCATCGACACCGTATTACTTTACTTCGTCCACGCTTAAGATTGACATGAAAGAACAACGTCGTGAGATGAGACTTGTGATTGGAAGCAACACACAAGGTGGAGATTATCAGTTGGGTAATTGCTTACTCAGTGTGGATATGGGTGATGAGCGTGGAACGGGATCACCGTAATGGAAACTAAAATCTGTACCAAATGCAAAGAAACCAAAACGATTGATCTTTTCTACAAACGTAGCGATCAAGCGGGGAAATACACATCTCATTGCAAAGCTTGTAAACGCTCTCACGATAACGCACATAGTTCTTTGCCAGAAATAAAAATTAAACGATCCGAATATTTTAAAAAATTGCGTTCGACGCCTGAATACAAAGCCAAAGAGTCTGTATATAGATATAAATATAATAGTTTACCTAAAGTCAAAGAAGCTAAAAAACTTAAACAAAGAATTCTCCGTCTTAATCCAAATTTTGTACAGCAAGAACGATTGCGTGAAGTTGAATACGCCAAGGCAAACCCAGAAAAGTTTGCAATGAAAACACGCAATAGAAAAATTGCAAAATTACAACGCACACCTTTTTGGCTCAACCCTGGACAAAAATTTGAGATGGAAAGCATTTATAAATATTGCTCCGCATTGAGAAGTATTGGTTTAGATTATGAGGTTGATCACATTGTTCCACTGCAAGGGAAAACAGTATTTGGTTTACACGTGCCGTGGAATTTGCAAATTTTGACCGCTTCTGAAAATGCAAAAAAGGGGAATCGCATATGACAACAACGTATGACCCTCGTGGGGTAACTTGGGATTTATGGTGTGCTTCTATGGCTCAACAGTTTGCCTCAAATCAATTGGGAACTGTTCCAGAGGATCATTGGAGAGACTGGGCAAGTGGTATGCAAGGGATTGGATACTTTGTACAAAGTGGTGTACCTGATCCTAGAGGATATGAGGATTGGCGAGAGTGGGCAAAACAAGTGGTTGGGATAATGAACGTCTCACAAAATCAACAGAGCATTTATTAATATGGCATTAGATACAACGCAATATGCAACTACAGTTTTAGGGCGAGGTGATGTTCCCATAACCACTTATGCTCCTAACACTACATTGGGGTATTCCAATGATACGATTGCTGCTATCCCTGGTCTATCTGATGCAATAAATGGTAGAAATGGAAATCAAACATTGCAAGATGCAATGGCTAACCCTACTCAATGGGTTGAGCAAAATCATTTGTTTAATGCCTTGGGCAATGGTGATCAGAATTCAATAGATGAAAGTTTTAAGTTTTTAGCATCTCAAGGTGTAGATGCAAACACGATTCAGAATGATTTAACAAACTATGCCAATTACATCCAACAATCTAGTGCTTCTGGAATGTTTGGCGATAGTTTTATTGGTAATGTATTAAATACTGTTACGTCTCCTGAGAATGTGGCAGCGTTAATGGCTAATGCGATAGTCCCTGGGTCTGGGGCATTGGTTAAAACTATTGAAGATGCTTCTGGTGGAAAGCAAAATCTAACAAATGATTTGGTTAGTATGGCGGTTAGTGCCTATAACCCAGGATCATCAACAACATCTAATATAGCAAGTAATATATCTAACTACACTGGTTTGCCAAGTGAGATTGCTAAGGATGTAACTACAGGTGCTTTGACGACCGCAGCTAGCCTAGCTCAAGGTCAAAATCTACAAAACTCCCTAGCTTCTGGAACTGTAGGTGCTATAAACATGGGACTGGGTGACGCTGCGGCATCAATCAATCCATATACAACAACAGGACCTGCTCCTGTAAGCACTATAGATACATCACAATTGCCTAGTGCTTTAAATGATATACCACCAACACCAACCAATGCACCGTTATCAGACACCTATGCATTATCAGGTACATCTGATGGATTGGGGTTACAAGCAACTTCAACAGATGGTTTAACAGCACCAGATTCACCAAATTTAACTGCTATGGGTGGAGGTCAAGGTTTAACTGTAGATACCTCTGGTGGCGTGTTATCACAAATGGGTGTAACTCCTCCAAATTCTCAAGTTGTAATGGGAGATCCAAACTCGTTTATCAACGATCCATCCGTTACTGGAGTGGCACAACAAACAACCGATCAACTTAGTAAGTTAGATAAAAGTGGTAACAATGTTATTACCACAACAGCAAACCCAGAAACTGGACAAGTTTCTACCATCCTTACACCTGCAACATTACCAAACAATCCATTAGCAGATTCAACAGTTGGTACATCAACTTCTACAGGAGGTAAATCAACTACATCTGGAGGATCATCTAGTAGTCCTATTGATTCAGTTGCTTCTTCTGTATCTGGTGGATCTGGTGGATCTAGTAGTTCTAGTGCTCCTTCTTCTCCTTTGGGATCATCTGCTTATAACCCACTTACGGCAGGTCTTTTATCGACTGGAACAGTTTTGAATAAATCCCCCTTAGAACAAGCTTTAGGTGCTAATGAAGCACAATTAGATCCAACACAACTTAACCAAATTTACTCACAAAACCTTAATCCTTATATGCCACAAAATATATCTGAAGGTACGTCTGATATTAAGTTTTCTAAAGATGGGGGTTCTATGGGTGGTTTAGGTCATTACGAACACAAACCTGATTTTATTACTGGACATACTGGATACTACGCCCAAGGGGGTGGAACAGGTCAGTCGGATGATATCCCTGCACTCCTAAAGGACGGGGATTACGTGATGGATGCGGATATAGTTGCTGCACTGGGGGATGGGTCAAATAAAGCGGGGGCAGAGGCGTTGCACCACTTCATGAGCCAATTCCCCCATAAGCACTATGAAAACCACTCACAAGGTGGTCACATCAACGCAATGATTGCTGATGGGGAGTTTGTATTCCCATCTTCCCTCGTGACCGCACTGGGTGGTGGATCAAACAAAGAGGGTGCAAAGAAGCTAGATGAGATGCGTGAGAAGATCCGTGAACACAAAAGATCGGCATCAGCTAATAAAATACCACCCAAGGCTAAATCACCCTTGTCATACATGGAGAAAAAATAATGGCACTTTCATCTACAGGTTTAAACCCAACCGCATCAGCGTCTGGTAACTTTAATCCAACACCTACAAATCTAGGTCAAGCTAGTTCTGGAGGGGGTGGATCACTGACTCAGGGTGGTGCTTTAGCTCCGATCACAACGACTCAGCAGACTGCGACCAGTGCCCCAGGGTTCTACATGAACTTCCTGAATCAGTTGGCGGGGTGTGCACAGAAGGCGGCGGGGAACGTGCAAAGCGTTGGTGCTCAACCGTTGCAACAACAAGCATTCCAATCAGCGTCTCAGAATTCAGGGGCGTTTCAACCTCAGTTGAACAACGCTATGGCGACGGCTAACCAAGCGGCAGGGTCTTGCATTTCCGCACTAGCCAAAAACTACATGAACCCATACATCAACTGTGTGGTCAATGCAATTGGTAATCTTGGTCAAAATAACATTAACTCAGTTCTGGCACCCCAAGCAACAGCGGGGATTGTGGGGAGTGGTCAATTTGGATCACAAAGGGGTGCAGGTGCCCTTGGATCCGTACTGGCTAACGCAGAGCAAGGCATTACTGCTCAACAGTCTTGTGCCCTTCAGAAAGGCTATACACAAGCTCTTTGTAGTGCCAATAAACAGATCATGGATCAGATTAACGCAGGGAAGTTACAGGGTTGTCTTGCAACTACTCAGTCTAATTTGGGTGTTCAGTGTTCTAAGAACTTAGCAGCACTTGGATGCCAAGAGTACAAAATTGCTCAGAATCAGCAAATGATGCCACTTTGTGTGCTCAAGGCTGAGGGTTGTGCTCTTCGTGGATTTACTGTGCCAACAGCAACGAGTTGCATTAAGACGGCTCCGATCCCTGGGGCATACGCCACATCTCCACTTGCTACGGCTTTGGGTGGTGCGAGTACGATTGCTGGGATGTTTGGTAAGTGTGGATTGAATAGTAAAGCAGCTCAAGATCTATTTAGTACTATTGGTACTAGCTTGTGTCGTCTACTTACTCCAAAACCTGGTGCAATTGGAAGTGGATCTTTAGATCAAGGAACAAGTTCTGGTGGTGGCACTGGATGTCAATATTGTGGAACCACCCATTAAGGATTAAATCATGGCATTAGAAGCATTAGATAACTCAGAAAATTCAAACCTTACCAATCCTTTGAGTAGTTTGTCTAAGGTTGATCCTACGCAACAAAAAATAATAGATGCTCAGGATGAGTTGACAAAATTAATTGGTAACAGAGGTGGTGGTACGCCTTGGTTTAGGTTAGCTTCTGGGTTTTTAAAGCCAACCAGATCAGGATCATTTGGTGAGTCTGTAGGAAACGCTGCCGAGGGGATGGCTAACTTCCAAGAGGAACAACAAAAGCAAGAAATACCTTTGGCACAAGCCAAGATTGGAATTCTACAAAACCAATATGCAAACCAAAAAGAACAACAAGCCAGAGCTTTGTTGCCACAACTGTACACAACCACTAAAGACAGTTCGGGTGTGGATAAGTACGTGTTTAACCCTATGGTTGCACAACGTCTAGGTGAAATAACTGGTGATCAAAAGTATTTATCAATGATCCCAGAGGAGACTCGCAAAAATCAATTACAAATAGCCAGAGATAATTTATTTAAGAATCCTGACGGAACATCTGGGTTCAATAAACAAGCATCTATGCAGTTGTACAGTCTTGATCCTGAAGAGCTTATGAAGACGGCTAAGAGTGCTCCAGATCTTCGTAGGATGGGTATATTGCCTAGCACTGGTGCTGAGGGTACGCCTTTTGATGCTTTAGCAATGACGCTAGAGGGAGCGTTTAAGCAACAAGCAATACAACTAGCGAACCGTTATAAAGCGGGTCTTATCAAAGATGAAGATGCAGATAAGATGGCAAATCAGTTGCTTACGGCAAGTACTGCTCATATGGATAGGGGAGCAGCTCTGGCACAGGCAAATGCAACCCATGCACTAAGCAGTGCTTTTGCTCAAGACAAGTTAAATGAAACAAAACGCATTAATGATCAAAAGATTCTTGATGCTGAGGAAAAGAAGAAACAGGCTGAGGAAAAGAAACTAGAAGCGTTAAAAGCACAAGATTCTTTGTTAACTAGTTTGGGTGATCAAGTTGATACGGTTAGAACGCACCCAGGAAGAGAAAGTGCTTCTACTGCTTTTGTTGGATCTCTTGTCTCAAGCATACCAAAGACTGATGCTTTGGCATTTAAAAATCAACTTGAAACACTCAAATCCAAGTCGTTTATTAATAACGTACAAGGTATGAGAGGTCTTGGATCTTTGTCTAATTCTGAAGGTAACAAGGTTATTAATTTAATTTCTAGTCTTGATCCACAGATGAAGAAAACAGACTTTGACAAAGCTTTGAATGAGATTGATAAGTATGTGAAAAATGGTAGAGAGAATATTGCACGTCAAGGCAGAGGCGAAAAGCCAGTATTCTTATTACCTGATTCTGAAGAAACTAAGCCAACTGCTAAAGCTCCACAGCAAACGGCTCAAGATGCAGACGCAAAAGCTATTGCTTGGGCTAGATCTAATCCAACAAATCCTGATGCAAAAGAAATCCTTAGACTACATGGGTTAACAAAATGAGTGATTTTGATCCAAAAGCTTATTTGAAGTCAAAACAAACATCTGACACAGGTGAGTTTGACCCAAAGGCGTATCTTCAGTCTAAACAATCACCTGTTGACTTAGGAACAGTTGGAAGCACAATTGAACCACCTAAAGTCAGCATGGATGACTTTCCTAGATATAAGGAAGAGAAGGGTCACAATTTTGCACCTGTAACAAATTCAAGTACTGCGTTGTTGTCTACATTAGCAGGGCTTCAAGGCGTTCTAAAACCCCTTGGTGGTGCTTTGCAATTTGGTGGGATTAACAGACCTACAGAGGCTATGGACAAGAATGCTGAGTATGCCAAGAGCAATGTCTTGAATACAAATGTAGGGGGGCTACAAATTAACCCTGCATCTGTGGCAGAAACAGTAGGTGAGATTGCTCCTTCTTTAGCTATTCCTGAGACTTTGGGGGCTAAGATCCCTGGTCTAGCAAGTGCTATATCTAAAGTACCATCGCTCAAATACCTCGTTCCTTCTGCTGTTCAAGGCTTAGGTAGTCAAGTTATAGATACTGAGAACAAGAGCTACATGGACATATTGGGTGAGAAGATTGCTGATCTTGGGTTGTCAACAGGGCTAGGGGTAGCGGGTGGGAAAGTAGGTCAAATGGTAATGAACCCTCAAGTATCTGCCAGACTTCAGCAACTCAAAGATATGGGAATGAAGACGTTCACCCCTGGTCAACTAGCCAGTCAGTTCCCCGTGATTGGTGAGGGTTTACAAAAGCTTGAAAAAGGATTGACCAGTTTACCGATTGCTGGTTCCGTAATTGGTAGTGGCATTAAATCATCTTTTGAGGACTTTAACAAAGCCATAGGCAATAAGGTTTTATCTAATTTAGGATTAAAACTGAACAAAGATGCACCTGTTGGCAACAAAATGATTGAGGCTATTGGTAACGAAATTAGCAATGCTTATGATGGATTCTTAGGTAATACTAGATTTGCTGATGCGTTTAACCATAAAACTGGCATGAATACATCTGAGCATTTAAGTAATTTGGCTGATTCGGCTATGTCAAAGCTTGTGCCTGGTCAACAAAAATCAATGGCTAATGACATAGCTACCAACGTCACAGGACATATTCAAAACGAAGGTGTGATGAGTGGGGAGCAATATAGAGAGATTGAAAAGTATCTTAGCTCTAAGGCAAATGATTTCTTTAGCCAAGGTATGGATGGGTTAGGACACGCATATAAGACTGTTTTAACAGGGTTACGGGATGAATTAAAGAGACAGAACCCCACAATGGCTAAACAGTTAGAAAACGCTCACAAGGCGTTTAGGGAGTTTCAACCGCTTGAGATCGCAGCGTCCCGACGGGGTGCTGATGAGGGAGTGTTTACGCCTGATCAGTTCAAATCCGCTGCCGAGCAAGTATCAGGTAAGAAAGGCACCGCAAGTGGAAAGGGACTAATGATTCCTGAGAGCCAAGCGGGGCGTGAAGTCCTTGGATCTACCTTACCGTCTAGCGGAACCGCTGAAAGGTTGCTCAGTGCCAAAGGTGTAATGGGTGGTATGGCAGAGCTTCCACTTCAATTAAAGACTCTTGGAGCACCTTTGATCGCTTCAGGACTCTTATACAACCAACCAACCATGAGAATGCTCACAAAGTTAGCCACAGAGCGTCCAGAGGCTATGAAGATACTGGAACCCACCATATCAAAGCAATTGGCTAATATTGGTGCGATAAAGGGGACAGAACCCTCCAGAAAAGAATAGGGACTACCCGTCCCTAAAAAAACATAGAGCGTCTCCCTCTATGTACTTGCAGTTGCCAAAACGCAAGGAGTTTCCCCCTCGGATCAAAAGTCTGAGGGGGTTTTTTAAGCGTTACCGTGGGTATGCATGAGAGTAAATCCGATCTGGTTGTGTATACGTTCCATATCTTCTAAACCCTGTTCATACCCTTCTTTGAGGATAAGTTCTATGATCTTGGCTTGATAAGCTTGTTCAGTACGACTACCATTATCGTAGGCGTAAGCAAGATCTCGGATCTCTTCAAAATTAGCTTGAAGTTTTCCGTCATCATCAAGTTTCAGTAATATCATAAATTCTTGCATCGACTACGTCATCTATAAGGTGGAAGTCTTTCCTCTCCCTTGGATCATACCCTAGCTTTAACTCTAAAGCAAAGTCCCTGATAACGCAGTATCTTTTAGCATTGAGTTCCCATTCCTTGAGGATAATTAGGAGAGAAGGTAGGTCTTTCTCATCCCAATCATTACCAAATAGTTCCTCAATAAAATCCTCGCAGATCAAAGATTGCCCCTTTTTTCCTCCAAAGCATTCGCAACTTCGGTGTTCAGGGATCTGACAAACTCAATACAAAAGTCACGTTCTATCTTGGCAACACGACTTTCAATGGTTTCTATGAGCTTATTGGTGTACTCAACAAGGTCAAAATTAGCACTTAAGTCTAAGTAAATACCTTGTGGATCCTTCATTGTGCAAGAAAAAAACACTTGCATCATCTCTTGTTTATCAATGTATTGGTTCATTTCTTGCCTTTCATTTGTGATAGTTTGGATGGTCTACCACGCTTAATAGGTGGTTTGGATTTGCGTACATACTTACGTTTTGGGGGTTCTTCTTTCTGAGATTCTGCATATTTCTTTATCATTTCCATTATTGATGGAGATGGATCAAAGTAATTCTCATCAGGCTTATATTCCCACTCTTCTTTGAATTTTTCCATATCCTCTCTAAACTGAGTAGCCATGTGAACTTGAGAGTCAGCTTGATCGCCAATGGTTTCAAGTAGACCTCTAACTTCTTTAAGGGGAAAAGACTCTAAATATTCAATTATTTTTTTAACCTCTTGTGCTTCAAGCATTATTTTAAATTTCATACGTTCTCCTTAATATTTAAACTTTGGCATACACACTACATCAACAATCATCTCACTCAACTGACCATTTGCACCACCAATCATACGTTTGGTGATGATAGGAACTGGTCTAAGTCCCGTAGACTCGCACTCATGGGTAGCATTGATTACCTCAGTTCTACTCATTTGTTGAATCTTTGAGTCATACATAATCGCAACCATTGGAAGGTTAGCGGTATTGGTAGGTATGTTGTACTGTGGAGGTGGACTGGAACACCCCCCTAAGATGGATAACCAGATCAGTTTTCTCATTACGTTGCCTTGTAATTGTTTTTGAGTTGCCAAAAAGACTTGAGGTGTTCAAACATTTGCCAACCCTTTACTAACTCTTCCTCACTCCACTCTACGATCTTGACCAGACCAGGGTGCGTCACGGACACAAAGACGTTTGCACAACGTGCTTTGGGAACCTCTAAACCATGCCTATAAGCCGATAATTGCATGAGGTGCTCGTCATAACCCTCTACCTTATCTCCTTCCTTAAATTCCTTGGTTTTAAAGTCAATCACAACTCCGTCTCCGTCTGTTGTATAAAGATCACACTTACCACCAAAGCCAAGATGAGCAAAGGATCGCTCTGTGAGCCAGTTCTTAACCCCAAAATGGGCGTCTATGGCGTTAGAAACACCCATCTGGTAGTCTAGGAAGTCGGAGAGCATGATGCCCTCGTAGAAGCTTTCTAAAGCACCGTGGATGGTGGTGCCTCGCTCCGCTGCCATTCGAGCGTGTTCCTTAGAATCTGTTTTGATGCGATCAATGTAAGCTTCCTCTGACTCATCGGTCAGTTTAGGTAGCGTCATACACGCCATCATCATCTGGTTCAACTTCCACGCCTCAAGACCTGGTTTGGCAGCTACCCCCAGTATCGTTGTCACTGAGGGATACAGGTTCATTGTCCTTGCATCTCTGAGTGTTGTAGGTCGTTGGTTACCGTTCTTTGCCACGACCGTGTACTGTGGCTTACCTTCTTGGGTGTACCAGTGTTGGGACTCACTTGCTCTTGCTATTACTGTTGTCATTGTTTTCCTTAAAATGGTAGGTCATCATCTTCTAATTCGTGTGGCATATCTTCAAAACCTGTGGAATTTTTAGACTTCCACTCAGGAGAGTTTTCAATCTTCTCTTTTAGGTTTTTGCTGAGTTTTTCAAATACTTCCATATCTGGATTAGAGATACTGAACAACTGACAGGCGTTAACACCCTTGGGTAACCCTGCTTTCTTGATCATCTGCGGTACAGACGTAATAGACTCAACATTAGAGTAGTTCTTTCCCCCCACATCTTTTTGCACGACGTTGACCATGCACCACTGATCAAGAATCTTTTTAAGGTCAAATTTGGTCAGTTCATCAGGGGTAAAGGGTGTGCCTCTCCACGCCTGTAAATCAATCCTGAGTGCTGATTTGTCTGTCCAAGATAGGTTATAGCTCTTAAATATAGCCATAGGTTCACCAGACTCTGTGACGAGTGGGTTGCCACTGTCGTCTTCACCGTGAAGTTCCCAACCGATCATGATCTTACGCTTGAAGGTAATCTCGCCTTTGTACTCAGATTTTTGTGTGCCAAGGTCAACAACTCTGTAGCATCTTGCTAGGAAGAGTCCCCCTGGGACGGGTTTAAATTTTGAACTAGATGTGCTTGTTGCGTATAGACTCATGATGTTTCCTCGATCAGTTTGTTGTAAATAAGTTTTTGTTGTGGTGTTAATTGTTTAAAGTTTTCCATGAGTATGTAAAACTCATACTCTTCTTGCTCTTCTTTGTTTCTTTTGAATTCCTCGTATTCGTCTATAAGTTTTGAATTCATAGATACCTCCACACAGCTACAAAAGCGACAATTAAAATAAAAAACAACATAACGCCAATGGTTATGTAATCAATTATTTTGTCTATTTTGAAATACTCTGGATCTAAAAGAATATTTTGTAAAAGCTCTTCTTCTTTAGACGGTACTTGTGGGGGAGGAGTGTAGGCAGATCCTATCTTGATGCCTGTCTTTGTTGTCGTTAAGTCTTCCATTTGTTTCCTTTGTTTACACGGGTAGCCCGTGGAGATAATGTAGCATAGTTTTTTAACTGTAAGTTAACTGTGGTATATTTAACACAAAGTTAACGTATAATCACAACAGCACACAAAGGAACACAATGCAACGCAAAGAACCAGAACTAAGTCCACTTGCCCGTCAATTGCTCGGTAGCTCAGGGGCTATGAAGTTATTCACCCAGACGGAGTTTGATGATGCTTTGACTGTAGCTAAGGCTGAGATCATGGCTATAGCTATTGAGACGACTAGGAAGGCTATAGAAATTGAGAGGGAGGAGTGTGCAAAGATATGTGAAAACAGCGTTGAATACGCAGGTGATACTTTGGCAGAAGCTATTCGATCAAGGATGAAAAAATGACTAGAGTAGAAGCATTATCTATACTGAATGATTATTTCAGCGAAGGCTTAGTGATTACTATTGCGGAGGCTCTTATTTCGGCTGAGCGTGAAGCATGTGCAAGGATTTGTGAAGACATGAGCAATACTGAAGCCAACATGAATAAAACATGGAGAAATGGTTGCAAAGATTGTTCTGACTCCATTCGTGCAAGGGGTCAAAGATGACTTATAAAAATACAGGCGTGATGTGTATGGTGACTGTTGCTGATGAAAACAGAAAAGACAGTATTAAATTTGTTGATTTGGGTAATTACTTTACGGACGATAAAGGTAAGAAGTTTTTATTGACATCTCTTGAAAACGCTGAAAAATATTGGCAATTAGTTAATGTACCAATCTTAATTCGTGCAAGGGGACAAGAATGAAATATAAAAAAATAAAAGATCGCATTCAACAGATGGATTTGATTGAAAAATACGGGTCAAGGATAGATTTGATTGCAGGGAATGGCGAGTTGTACAACAAGTTTGACCAAAGGAATTACGAAGCCACGCCACTGTCAGCATACTGTACGGTAATCAGTGACTGGGATTTTGATAAGATGTTGGACGAGGTGGTACAGTTCACTTTTGAAGAAACAATAAGAATGATAAAGAGGCAGGTCAATGAGATTGAGTGATTACTTTAAAGACGAGCCAAAAGGGGCTATATTAGAAATGGCACAATACTTAGGGGTAACTGCTACTTGGTTATCTTTGCTGATCCACGGACACCGTAGACCATCTCCAGAGTTGGCAGTAAAGATAGAAGAGGCGACCCAAGGGTTAGTCACTAGAAAGGATTTGAGGGCTGATCTATTTTCGTGATATGATTTATACAGAACGGCTAGTTTGGGGCTTGATCTCCCCATACGAAAAGGCGACTCTTTCACCGCCCTGCCGACTGTTTTTTATAGTGAAAGCAACCGATGAAAGTAGGTTATATGGCAACAATCACGCTCAAGAAGGCTAGGATATCTGCATCTATTGCCGAGCAAAAACTCCCAGAAGTCAAAGGCAAGTTTGCTGTAATGAGACATTCTCGAAATGAGAAGAGCTTTCGTTTTACAGTGGCTCACAACACTTATGCTGAAGCATACGATGAAGCTACCCGTCTACAGTTAATAAACCAAACTGAACGCTATTTAGTCGTGCTTATTATTGGTGGATTGGGAGAATGACATGGCAGGAGATTGGATAAAACTACAGAAAGATACTCCTGAGAAACCAGAGGTACTTGCAATATCTTCCAGACTTGAATTAGACCCAGATGCGGTAGTCGGAAAGTTGGTCAGAATCTGGTCTTGGTTTGATACCCATACCATAAACGGTAACGCAGAGAGCGTTACATTTGCGTTTCTAGATCGTATCACTGGCGTTACAGGATTTGCTGAACAGATGATGTTGGTGGGTTGGCTTATTCAGAACGGATCAGTACTAACCCTACCTCATTTTGAATATCACAACGGAGAAACAGCAAAAAAGAGAGCTTTAGTAAACAAAAGAGTCCAAAAACATAGAATTGGTAACGCAGAAAGTAACGCAATTAGTAACGCTTCTGTAACGCATGAAGAGTTACCAGAGAAGAGAAGAGAAGAGAAGATAGTAATAAGTACAACTCGTGGAACTCGTCTACCTTCTGACGCTACGCTATCTCTCGAATACCAAGACTTCTGTCAAAAGACAAGACCTGACTTAAACCCTGATCAACTCTTTGAAGGGTTCCGAGATTATTGGATAGCCCAACCAGGTCAGAAAGGTGTAAAGCTTGATTGGTTTGCAACTTGGAGAACATGGGTGAGAAACCAAAAGGTTACGCAAACTACAACTGTCAGCAAACAACCAAATTTCAAGGTGGGCATATGAAGGGTCACACAAAACTAATCGAGTTGCGAAAAAGTAACGTCACGCCAAGCATGGCTTTTATCTACGATTCCAAGTACGAACCCAACTGGTTTGATGAGGAACAGTCTCCTGAGATCTCAATTGGCGACGAGAACGAGCTTAGAAGGCTCGACATGAGGTTTTTGGTGGGCATGAGTATCTTTGCCTATGCCAACACAAAAGAACGTGCTGTAGCCCTGTTTGAAGCGTTGCTGAAGGCTAACTGCACCATGATCACCGTGACTTGGACTGGTGAGATAAGACAAAAGCATTACTGGTCAAGAATGTACGACTCAAGGACTGGATTTGACGAATTGGAGGTTGCAGATGAACTTACTGCCTGATGACATAGATTTTGAAGCTTACCTTCAAGCGACTGAGATGAAGGTCAAGGTAATCCGTGGTGAGTACTTCATCGCTGACCTCAAGGCTAACTTGATTGAGCACAAGGACAACAAGAAGATTACATTACCTTGGGCGAAAACTGCACCATTCTTTCACTTCAGACAGGGGGAGGTGACGGTTTGGGCAGGGCAGAACGGTCACGGCAAGTCTATGGTCACAACTCAGGTGGCTTTAGGTTTGATCAAGCAACAGCAAAAGGTCTGTATTGCGAGTTTTGAGATGAAACCAGTGACCACAATGGGTCGCATGGCTCGGCAGTTTATAGGCATGAACCCAACATCTCCAGAGTTTTTAAATCAGGAAGGTATCCAAGCTTTGGGGGAGTTGTACGACGAGTTTGGAGACTGGGTCAAGGATGGTCTGTGGTTCTATGACCAACAGGGTTCTGTTCAACCCGACACAGTGCTTGGGATGATAAAGTATTGTTTTGAAGAGTTGAAGATGCAACACATATTCGTTGACTCGCTCATGAAGTGCGTGATGGGGGAGGACGACTATAACGGGCAGAAGTACTTTATTGACAGATGCTGTGGACTTGCTAGGGATTACGGTGGTCACATACATATCGTCCACCACCTAAGAAAGCCCAAGGATGAGTATGCTTTACCTGACAAGCACGACAACAAGGGCAGTGGTGCTATTACTGACCAACCTGACAACATCATGCTCGTGTGGAGGAACAAGAAAAAAGAGGATGATAGGAAGGCGAAGGGAATACTCAGCACCGCATCATCTGACCCAGATGCTTTGATCTTATGCAGAAAGCAAAGAAACGGAGAGGATGAGCCAACCTTTAATCTTTGGTATCACAAAGACTCTCAGCAATATGTTGAAGAAGACGGTATGCAACCTATGAAGTTTAGGACAGCATTTTGAAAGTAGAGTTACCCTTCCCACCCAAAGAATTGTTCCCTAATCGTATGCATGGTCACGCATGGGCAAAGCTATATAAGCTAAAAGGTGATTGTCGTGAGACAGGATTTTATTTAACCAAACAAGAAAAAAGAAATTGGACTTGGAATGGTGGTAACATTAAGTTAAAGTTAACATTTGTAATGCCAGATAAAAGACACAGGGACATAGACAATTGCTTGAGTGCGAGTAAGTCTTTGCTTGATGGTTTTGCTGATGCTTTACAGGTTAACGATAGGTTCTTTAGACCAATTGAAATTAATTGGACTGAGGGAGAAAAGCCAGGCAAGATTATTGTGGAGATTGAACAAGATGATCAGTAAGTACACGACGGGTAGTAGGATACATCAAGCGTTAGCTAGGATATATCAATCAAGGATAACCGCACAAGAACTTAGAAAAGAAATAGGTTATACAGAATCAATACTTAGACTTGAAGAGTTTATTATTTCACCATTACTTAATGATGGATTTATCTCCAGATCAAACGGAGATGTTTTTTATCCTTATCTATCCATTACCCCAAGGGGAGAGGAGAAGTATCTATCAATGGGTGCTGTGAAGTCTAGGAAGCCACGAGTTGAGAGAATCAATAGGATGCTAGGTACTTATGACGGAGCAGAGCTAAGACCGTTTACGGGACGCCCTGGGGCGATGGATCATATGCAGTACCCAAGCCTGATGGCAGATGGTAGGCACTACAGGGTTATAAGATGAGTGAGGATTTGGGTATTGTCAGATATGCAAAATTAGAAGACGTACCTTATGTTATTTCACTGTCCAAGAAGGAGACGAATAGTCTTGGGTTTATTCCTAAGATGGCTTATGAGTCGGCTATCACAGGAATCAAGACTGGTGACCGATGGAGCAATGTTTGCAACGACAAGTTATTTGTAATTGAGTGCAATAAAGATTTGGTTGGATTTTGTTTGGCAAGTTTTGGAATACCCAACTCAATCAGTAAGAAGGGAAAGATTGCACAAATCTGTTTACAGACTGACGCAAGGAAGCTTTTACGGGGAAGGTTATTGCTTGATCATGTTGTTGATTATGGTAAGACACAGGGTACGTTTGCGTTTAGTGCAGGGTGTGCAGATGACTTGGAATCTAATTTGTTTTGGGGTGCAATGGGTTGGATAAAGATTGCAACTCGCCAAGGAATATCACATAAAAATACTTGGAAGCAAACAAGCAAAAGATTGATAAACATTTACAGATACGATCCTTCAGATTTTTTATTAACACTGGTGGCATGAACATGAAGCAACACAAACCAATTGACCCACAGGAAGCAGTTGACTTTCTAATCGAGCAGAGCAAGCCCTATGCGATTGCAAAGTCCAACAGAGTCATGATGGAGGAGATGCGTAAGACTATCAAAGCTGAATGCATGATCTCGGCTGAGAGGATGGGGCACAAGACTGCTGTTATGCAAGAGCGGGAGGCATATGCTGATCCTGCCTACAAAAGCCACCTGGAAGCCCTTCAGGAGGCCGTACACGAGGAGGAAAGGCTCAAGTGGCTGATGGTTGCGGCGCAGGAACGGATCGCCGTGTGGAGAAGCCAAGAGAGTAGCAATAGGATGTTAGACAAGGTAACCCTATGAACAGCAAGCTAACCAAGGCTGAGCGTGATTACCTGGGGATGATCAAGACTCTTCCCTGCGTAGTGTGTGATCAATCAGGACCGAGTGACGCACACCATATTAAGCAAGGTCAGACTTACACGTGTATTCCTCTATGCAAGGATTGCCATCAGGGTAGCCATAACGGTATTCACGGTCGTAAACATATGTGGAAGATTAAGAAAATGGATGAGTTGTTGGCTTTGAACAACACGATTGCTAACCTTATGTCTGTATTTTTAAGGAATTAGGGTTTTTCCTAACAATTATTTTTACTTGGGATGGTTTTAGCATTAACTTTCAGTTAATAATAGAGGCACTGCACAAGCAGTAAGTAAACAAAGTAAACAACGTAAACAAAGGAAACAAAATGACAAACGCAAACATCCCACTCTCATCAGTAGACACACTTGGTGAGTTACTCGCTCGTATCGCAGAGCTTACAGCAAGGGCTGATGCAATCAAATCAGAATTAAAAGATCAAACATCATTGGTTGAGTTCAATGACAAAGGAGTTCAACGCTTAGACGTAGAAGGTTCATTGTTCAAAGCAGTTTGTACTGGTACTAATCGTTGCGACACAGACACTAAGAAACTGTACGCAGACTTTGGCATCACAGAAGAAGTTTTAGCCAAGTACAAAAAAGCTCCAATCGCTGTATACACAGTCAAAGTAACAAGCCGTTAAACCAAGCCCCTTCGGGGGCGTACTAAGGAAAAAAAATGTTCAAAATTTACGCAAAACAAAACAGTACAGACTTTGGTTTAATTGATTACTTTAAAACCGAACTGGGTGCAATAAGTGCGGTTATGAAGTTTGAAGAGTATGACAAGCAATATCCTGAATACCAAGATACTATTTACACAATCGTTGAAGAGGAGAGCACAAATGAAACAAGATGAAATTAAAGCAGAGATAGCAAATATTGATCGACAACTGGATCCATTAGAAAATTGGAGACTGGGTTACGACCAAGGAATTAAGTTTTCTTTGGAATCAATTAATGAGATGACCAACAACAATTTTAAAAGTTTGGCAGAAATTATTATTCGCTTAAGAAATGATTGATACTTTATTATTCATGTTGGATTTGTTGGTTGTATTTTTAATATTTGCCCTAGTGTGCACTATAGTAATAGTTGCACTGGGGAGTTTAAATGAGGAAGAAAATGATCGCAAATGAACTGGCAATAAATGCGATGACGGATGAGGAGATCGAGAGGGCGTCTAAAAGGCACCAGATCTTCGCCAAACTGCGTAACTGTGATGAGTTGATAGATACCCTACTAAAACGTGATCGAGAGGAACTGGACATGGTTATGTGCGTTGAGTGTAGTTACATAGGAAAGTCAAACAATGGGTGGCAATGTTCCAACGCTATCAAGGCTCAGGTAAGCATGGAACCCAAGGATCTTTTACCCAGACAATTCGTGTTTACTTTGCAAAGATGTCCAGGATTTAGGGGGAGGAAATGACTAAAGAAGAAATAATTGAGATGGCTTGTCAAGCATTTGGTGGAGTTATCAAAAAAGAAGAGCGTAATAATTTCATAGACTTTGCCAAACTGGTAGCAACTAAAGAGCGTGAGGAATGTGCAAAAATTTGTTCTGAATTTCCAGATGTTGGCTATGTAAAAGCAATATTAACGTGCGACTATCATTCTTACTTGATTAATAAAAGGGGAACAAAAATGAGTGCAATACCAATATCACAAATGGCTAATGACATTTTAAAAATCATAGAAGAGGTTGCTCTTGATTATCCAGAAGAAGAAAGAGAAGAGTTAAAAGCGGTAATGCTTGGGCAATTGGGACTTGCAATGTTTAATAGACCTATGGGGGACAAGAATGACTAAAGAAGAAAAATTAACTAAAGATTATGCGTTAGCAGTTGCACTTGAGGCACTTACGTTGGCTAGGACTCTTTCAAGTGGTAAAGCGAGTGATCAATTTCATAATGCCATAGAAATTATTAAAAGAACATTTATAGAACAGGAAGGGGACAAGAATGACTGACGAAGAAATACACAACATTTATTTGCACATGAGTGGCAAAGCAGAGGGGTTGGTTGAAGCAAATGGCACGGCTGACTTTCCTGTATTGTTTGCTAGAGCAATACTTGAGTACGAAGGACTGACAAAAGATGTTCAAAACATGGCATCTGAATCTACCTATAAAGAACAAGTAGAAACAAAAGATGAGCCTGTGGCATGGATGAGTGAAGATGAACATACTGTTTACACAAGCAAACAAGTCGATGGTTGTTTTCAACATGACCACATTCCTCTCTACACAACACCACAATTTAAAGGGTGTGATGAATGTGGAAATGGTGGTGGTTATGCGTTGTATTGCGTTGCGTGTGCTGAAAAATATGTTAAGCCTGAATGGGTAGGGTTGAATGGTGCTGACTGGAACGACTTCAATCCATTATTAGTAAATGACCCACATCGAATTGCGGAATGGGTAGAGAGAATATTAAAGGATAAGAACACATGATTGAATACGACTTTGAGGGATATGCCAAGTCTAAAATTGATAAAGGATTAGGCTATTTGGAAGGTTTTAGTAAAGGCTATCACCAAGCTAAATCAGAATGGGTAGGTTTAACAAGGTCTGAAGTTTTGGACATAGTAGATAGCACTACCCATCCATTAGAGTTTTACCGAGCCATTGAAACTAAATTAAAGGATAAGAACAAATGACTGAAGTTGAATTTCTAAGAAGAGAGTTAGAACGTCAATTAAAAGCGGTTGATGATTTAAACAAAATGGTAAAAGATTTGAGCCAAATAACTTTTGAATCAAAAATGGATAAGTGGTTAAAAGCCAGTAAAACAAAAAATGAGCCTGTGGCGTGGGAACAGTTCCACGAACACATGGCGGGGCCAAATTATGTCGCACCACAACGCACATGGGTAGGATTGACTGATGAGGAAATAGATCAAGGTTTACTGCGATCTTTTTATGCTTTGCAGAGTGCAGGTGCATGGCGTGAGGGTGTTGCATGGGC
>Ga0208256_1000051_pt1 | contig 28446 bp, 14 predicted proteins | sample CryBogCBH22Jun08_FD_184608 | JGI IMG/M metagenome (GOLD analysis project Ga0208256, IMG submission 184608) | Freshwater microbial communities from Crystal Bog, Wisconsin, USA - CBH22Jun08 (SPAdes) | ecosystem: Environmental > Aquatic > Freshwater > Lake | place: Crystal Bog, Wisconsin, USA... | reverse complement strand
ACAATTTCTACAACCCATATAGGTTTGCGATCTAATTTACCCTTCTTTGTACCTGGACGTAGGTCCGATTCTGTTTTAATCTTGCGAGGTTCAACTAAATGTGTTTTTTGATATTTGACTTTACAGCCTAGTTCTGTCAGTCGCTTGGCAGCAACTGGGTTAGGCATCTTTGCGTGTTCCCACATAAAACCAGCTGTAATCCAATGACGGTCAACTTTAGGGCCGTATGCTAGTTCACCGTCCTCCCAGTTTTCATAGACATACATGTCGGTTTCTTCTAGAACTCGTTCGAAGTCCTTTAATACAGCTAGACTGCTGTTATTTTCGTAAAGTTCTTGTATATTACGTATGACGTCTAATATGTCGTGGTGCATGATAGGTTCCTCTATACTTATTTAGCCGGGCTGAAATCATAACGTATCAGTTTACTTTTCTAGGAATACATTAAATAATAGTGTAGGACCTCTGTAGTTATCAAAGGCGGTCACTACAAGTCTTACTTTAACAGTAAAGTAGGAGCAACTTTAATGAGTAAACAACGAGTGAAAAAGCGTTTTACATCAGAAGTTAACATAATTGACTTTCAGCCATATCTTCCGGCAAAAAAACAGCGTGTGAGCATTCAAGCTCGCAGTGCTAATCAGAAACTTTATCTCACTAAACTATACGATGAAACCAAGAGCATAGTACTTGCTATTGGTCCAGCCGGCACGGGTAAAACCATGTTAGCAGTACAGTTTGGTATTAAATTGTTTCAGGAAGGCAAAGTTGACAAGATCATTGTGACAAGACCCGCCGTTTCCGTAGATGAAGATTTAGGATTTTTACCAGGTGACTTGAATGAAAAGATGGCACCGTGGACCCGTCCTATATTTGATGTTTTTGGAGAATATTACCAAACCAAAGAAATAGCCAAGATGCTAGAGGAAGGTGTTATCGAAATAAGCCCACTTGCGTATATGCGTGGACGCACATTTAAGAACGCATACATTGTTGCAGATGAATGCCAAAACACAACAGTAAATCAAATGAAAATGCTACTAACTAGACTTGGGGAGGGGTCTAAAATGGTAGTTACTGGAGATTTGGCGCAAGCAGACCGTTTGAGCGACAACGGATTGATTGACTTTTGCAATCTTATCAACGAAAAAGAATATTTAGAGCATATTGATATTATTCAATTTGAAACTCAGGACATCGAACGCCATAATGCCGTGAAGGAGGTGTTAGCGGTTTATGGAGAATAAAGGGATGTAAAAAAAGGACCTTCGGGTCCTTTTTTGTTTATAAGTTGCCTAATCTTATTAGTGTAGCTGACAAATTAATTTCTGGGTCGATTACCAATGTATGATCTACTAGACCTTGCTTAATAATAAGAATTGCCTTGTTTTGTTTGTCTTCATCTCCAAAGATTTCAACATTATCGTACAGCCAGCGATAAATTTCGTCCATCTCTTCTGGACGAGCTTGACTACACAACAACTTACGTGCTTCTGAAATTTTTCCAGACTTAAAAAGTTCAACCATCTTAAATTTATAGTCAGCTTCGCCTGTGTCTCCTTTTTCAGGACTGTGCAATACACCGTCCCCACAGTTCATCTGAACAGTATTGATACACTTACGCAAATCTGGATACGTTGCTTTTACAAAACTATCCAATGTATCAATTTCAAACTGTACTCCTTCGCTAATAAGTATCTCGGCTACTCGAGCAGTGAATTCAGTTTGATCTGTTTTTGCTACATGGAAGCCTTGACAACGACTATGAATAGCTGGAATAATTTTATTAGGATAGTTGCATGTCAAAATAAATCTAGCAGTATGATGATATTCTTCCATAACACCACGTAATGCGGCCTGTGCGTTAGGACTTAGATAATCGGCCTCGTCTAGTAGTACAACTTTGAAATCACCAAACGGAATCATTTGTACAAAGTTAATGATTTTATCTCTAACGTCGTCAACTGAGTTAGTACGACTAGCATTAATTTCTAATATGTCTAAATCATTTATTTCAAGCTCGTTGAATAGAATCTTAGCTAGAGTAGTTTTTCCAATACCTGCACTTCCACTAAACAACAAATGCGGAATTGATTTTTCTTTGATCCAAGATTGGACTTGCGTTTTTTGATGACTGTCTCGAAATACGTAGCCTGCTACTGTACTAGGACGATATTTCTCTACCCATAATTCTTTCATAATATTCCTCAGTTTTGTTTATTGTACAGGTGAAAACAGGCCTTGTCTAGAGGCCTGTTGCTCGAATAATATTAGAATGAGCGTTGCATAAATGTGCTTGGGTCAACGGTAGCGTGTGTAACTGTACTATGTTTACCAAAACCATCTTCGCTTGGCCGTTCATCAGCTACTGCTAGAATTGCTTTTACATCGGCACGTCGAATCGTTATCTCTGTACCATCTTCGTCAACATACGTTACGCCTCGAGTCCAACGACCATGTTCTAGCAAAATCCATTCGCCTACACTTACGTCTTTTTGTTCAGGACCAATTGCCCAAACACGACCCCAACGATGTTTAACACCTTCGGCTTTACCATCGTCGCTGAGAAGAACAAGTCCGCCTTTAGTTCGAGTTTCCCCAAACTCCATATCCGTAATAATAATATTATCACGTATTGGTTTTAGTTTACCTGTTACTTTTGACATTACTCGTTTCCTTCCGGATCCATTTTGCTAACGTCTTTTTTTGCTGGCGCCGCAGTTACTGGTGTAGCCACTGTCGGTGCTGGTGTTGTTTCTCTTACGTTAACTTGATTTGGAACACCTGTGTCTGTATATCGTTCTTCTCTACGTTGAACTATTTGCCCGTTTGGACCTAATTTATCGCCACGTGCATTTACCTTGGCATTACCAACAGCAGGCAAAAGCTCATTTTGCCCCATTAGTTTGCCCATATCGATTTCTCTACCTTTAGCTGTTTTATATACTGCCATGTTAATCTCCTAGATTATGTTAGTACTTATCTCAGGAATTCCTGCCAGTCTAAATTATATTTGACTGAATCTATTTGGTGTACACCTAGTAAGAATAATACAAAGCTAGCTACGCTTGATCCTCTGCCAACACCCCAAACAATATTATTTTCATTACAAGTATCCACGAAATGCTTAGTCCATTGTAGTAACGGAATCATACCTCGTTCACGATATGCAACCATTTCTGCTATAACTCTATTTTGTTGTTCTTGTGTAGTGCAACGTTCTAAACACCATTCTTCTACATCAAAATCTCTATATTCAGAAGGCATGAACCAATCACTTTGTAATGCCTGATCAAAATCTGCAATATCGATTTCTTCTAATTGTTCATTAAATCTTTGAAATGTGAAGCCAGCAATCTTTTCCAATTCAGCAATGTCATCACTATAGTCTACTGTGATGTCTTTGAGATTGGAAACTTTTCCCTGATAGAGAATTTTGAATATATCTTGTGAATTAAAAATAGGATTACCGAATTTATCTAGGCGCATAGCCTATATTTTAATTGACCTTGATCAATTTGTCAAGGCTTTTATCATCCATTATTTTTTTCAAAGCGGCCTGTTGTCTTTGATTAAGCTCGCTTTTATATGAATCTAAAAGCATACTGATTTGCTTACGTGCCTCCATGTTTTGAGTCATGAAGTATTTTTTAGTAAGATCTGTTACCTTACTTTCTAAGTCAGATAATTTTATTTCTGAAAGATTACCAGCTAGTGGGTGCATTATACTAAACTGTATTCGCCAACATTTTTCAAGTACACGTGAGCACCACCGTCTACGGTCCATGCTTCGATCACTTCAAACAAATTATTTGTTCCGATAACTACTGTTATTGGGCTAGTACCGCCAGTCCAGACAGTAGCAGTACGCATAATTCCAGAATTAACTGTGGCAAGTGTTGCTGTTCTGCTTGATGCTTGGTCGCCTGAAATTATCAGTCTAACGGCAGAATAAGATCCACTTGCACCCCAGTTTTGAAAAGTTATAGTAGCATTAGCTGTTAGCCTTACTTGTTGTACTGGACCGTTATTGATATTGATCAATGTACCAGAACTAGTAATATTTCCTATGTTATAAACAACAGGATTAAACTGACTATACAATCCGTTTGATACAGTACTACCAAGCAAATTATTTACTACTGTAGTTGAGCTAGTGGCTAGGTCTTGTACAATAACTGAATTTTGTTGAAGTGCAGTAATTTCTGCCTTTGCTATAGCAAGTCCAGAACTAATAGCTGTGAAGTTATCACGAAATCCCTGGCTGTTATTGTCTTGACCAGCTACAGGGTAAGAGGTGTTTATTGCTGAGTAATTTATTGCACTTGTCATACGGTTATCCTATCGTTTCTGAATACAAGGTATTTATCACTTGTATAACCTGCTAAACTGGTAATTGTGAATCTATCTATGGTAAAATCTAATGATTTGAAGTCAAATGTACTGTAATTTTTAATATTTGATAGTATTTTTGCACTTGTACCTACTTTGCAGAAACATAAAGGAACAGCCAATATATAGCCTAGTTGTTGTTTCTGACCTGCTTGAATACTGCGCATCCATAAAGGCAAATAGTTTCTTTCAGAAGTTCCAACTGCATTAAATCTAGATTGCCAGTTAGTTATACTGTTTGTATAATACTGATCGGTGTTTGGGTTACTAACTTGATAACCTGTACTGTCTATTGTTATATTATAGTCAGGGCGTACAGCAGATTCCCCGTCGGCCAATAATGTATCTGAGTTATTGCCCCATATAGAATTACTATTATCTACAGTAATAGTTTCTGAAGCTAGTCCAGTTCCTCGAACGCTTGGCGGCAAATGTTTTCCGTTAGGCTCTAATGGATCATACATTTGCACATACACTACTTCGTATACTGGCAAATTAGTTGTAGGATCATAAGCTACTGCTGATTTGTAATCCCCAAAATTAAAACGTTTACGTTTTACGTTCAAACCCATAGCTCCAATATATGCGGCAGTGTCAACGGTAGGAATACCTGCGCATATTAACATGGTCAGATTGGACTGAATACCAAAATTAATATCATTGGGTCTATAGATACTAGTTGGGGTGAATATTTTTGTATTATTAATAAAAGTACTGAAACTGGTTCTTTGATCAGATACTAGGAAAGGCCTTGCTGTAATGTTACTGTACGTTTCTAAATTTGGTGTGTTAACTTTTATAGTAAATGTTCTTAAAATTGCACTATAACCAAATTGATCATATGCCTGTATAGTAAATGTATAAGTTCTATCAAAGGTACACAAATCTTGATCAAATGTTGTAGGACTACTATTAGGTGTGCGATCAAATGATAGTAAACCAAATGCACCGATAATAGTGCCAGACGTGAACCCAGTACTTCCTAAATTAATACCAGAAGTGCGATACATTACAAAATCAGGACCTGAATTAATTACAGTATAAGTCCCATTGTATCCGGATGGTGTTACTCCGGACACTACAATAGTAGATCCTGGATTGAAAATTAAAAATTTTTGTGTTGAAAACTTCAACGTTGCAGTATTTCCATAACTGCTGACATTAACAATTGATACTGTACTAGCATATTGATTAATTACTCCAGTTAGTTCGCCGTCACTGGTTAAACTTATGCCTGGAGGCAATGCCCCACTAATTAATCGATAATTTACCACAGCATTTGAAACAGTAGTAGATGCGCTTATTGATGCTGTACAAATATAATCAGCTTCTACAGTACCAAGATCAGAATTAGTATTCCATGTAATTACACTATTAACAGATCCTAAAATTATAAAATTAAAAGTTCTACTGGTACTTACAATTTCATCAGCTATATCACCTGGGCGGCTAGCAACAATGGTAATAATAAATTGTTCTGTTACAATTGGCTGGTAAGGAACTGATCCGTAAATAGTACCAGTATCTGGATCAAATTTTACCCCAGTTGGTAACAGGCTTTTTGATCCAATATAAAATGCTGTATTGTTTGGTATATTAATTAATAAAGGTGTGTCTATAGTAAGGCGATATCTAGTATCTGTAAGAGATTCCACAGACATGATTTTATATATTTGTTCAGTGGCGTTTGAAACATAATAGTTAAAAGTCAAATACTGACCTGGGGTAGGTGCTTTAGATGCATGCTCTATAGTAATAGTACTAGCAACTGTACCATCTCCAATTATGTTGTCAGTTGATGCAATTTGATAGGCAACTGCATAAACGTCATGATTGATCGTGTCTAGCCTAAATACAACATTGTAATTATTATACAAAGCAACAGGTATGGTCAAATAATTGTTTGCTCTAAAAACGCCTAGGTTGTTATTAGTTAACCATACTGGAGGTCTTACATAACTACTGTCAGCAGTAAAAGCATCTGCCTTGCCGTCCGGGGTAGTACTGTCTGCACGGAATTCGTCGGTACCGGCTACAAATATTTTGAAAACTCTTTGTGTATAATTTAGGCCGTCTGTAACAGTAACTCTAAATTGATAATTTAGACTAAGAGTTTGTGTCACTCGAGTAGGAGTAAAATAATCAAAAATTACATCATCGTATGCATAACTGTCGTAACCATTAGTTGGAACTAGTCCAAAATCGTAAGCTGTCTCATCAAATTTACTGTTGTCAAAACTACCATCATTGGCATTAACGCTCACCACTGGTGCTGGCGCAATATATCCGCTAATCAATCCGCTGGGACTTAGAGTTAACCCTGGCGGTAATTCTCCGTCGCCTGACAGTATACTGAATGTTAAATTATTTCCTAATGATAAATTCAAATCTGTAACTTCAAGTTGATAGGAAATATATGTTTGATCGGCAGTATATAATTGATTATTAGGACCCAGGGGCAAATAACCAGACGGTGTTACAAATGTAGGAGGATTGAACCCTACTATATCTATGGTAAATGTTCTGTCGCTAATATCAGTACCATTGGTAGCTCTAATACAAAATGTATAGGTAGTCTGATTGGCAACTATATAAGGACTGCCTAGTATTGTCGATCCTTTAAGGTATAGTCCACTAGGCAATGCACCTGATATAATAGAAAATGTTAAACCTACTGCACTAGCTAATGGTAGTGCAATACTAGTTGTCACTTGTTCTTGTATAGTACCTAAACTGTAACCTGACGGATGTGTCCAGATGTTTAATGCCATTTTAGGTTAGTCCTGTACCATTGATGAACCACACAGTCGCGGCCATCTTAATTGCTGTAGCCATTCCGTAAGCTGCCAATGTGCGTGAACCTGTCGTTCCTGTTCCTCCTAAGTACATACTATCCGATGCTTGTGCTATTGTAATTGTTGCACCTGTGCCTGCTACAAATGCAATACTTGATCCAACTGGCAAGCTGGCAGGAATAGTTGCGGTACAAGTTGCTGAAAAATAAATTACTTTACCTAAGTCGCCCACCACTACTGCATAAGTTGATCCACTTTGGCTATTAACCGGCATGCCCAAATAGCCTACACTAGATGCTGTACTAGATGCTGTAGCTACCGATAGTGCTCCGGCACCAATTCCCCATGTTACAGTTCCGTTGGCGCTTTGTGTTATGGCTACTGGTCCTGTAGAATTGTATACCGGTTGCATAGTCCACCAGTTATTACCAGATTTGGCTACAACAGTAATAGTGGCTAGATTAGGTAATACTGTTGGAATACCTCCTGTGCCGCTTTCAATAGTATGAGTGCCCTGCGGATATACATTAATAGATGCGCCTGTATTATTAGTGACTGATACTTCTCGACCTGTAGTTGCCGCTGGTAATACAACTCCACCGGTGCCACTAGTTACAAAATTATTGTCAGCATATAACTGTGTAGCTGTTCCTTGATTTGTACCAGCGGCTGCTACACTATTTGCTGAACTAAATTGCAAAGCACCATTATTAATAATTAGCGCAGTATTATTAGCACCTGTCCAAGTAATACCACCAACATTTATAGTTCCAGTTACACCAGCAAATAAATTTGCGGTTCCTGTAGTTACATTACTAGTCAATGTAGCGGTACCACTAGTGCCGTTGCCATATATGCTTAGTGTGCTATTTGTTGTTGCATTTGTTCCAGCATATACAGTACTGGTTCCCAGTGGATTGCCCCAGCTGACCGCTGATCCGTTAGTAGTTAAAAACAATCCAGCACTTGATCCTTGCGCTGGAATAATACCATTTGTAGTAGATAGTATTGTGCCATCTTGAAATCTTAAACTAACTGGTAAGTTTAATATACCATTACTGTCTAAACTTACAGTATATGATCCGTTTTTAATTGAACTTGAACCGCCCAGTCCTGCGGCACTAGTCAGTGTTGATCCATCGCTGAACGATATAGATCCGCCTGTTTGAATAGATACCGTTCCTGCTAGTGTTGGATTAGTATTGAATACCAGTTGGCCGGTTCCGGTTTCATCCGATATAACTGTGGCCAATGAAGAACTAGTTGTACTGGCAAATTGATCAAGTGTTAGACCGGTAGTTGCCAATGTACCTGAGTTAGGTAAAACTACATTACTAGTGCCACTAGTATTAAATGTAACACTTCCGCCACTGGTTATAAGATTGCCACCTAGTGTTAGAAAATTTCCGCCCACTTGTAAACTGCCTGCTACAGATAATGATCCAAAATCGTAATCATTGCCTACTGGATTTAAGAATCCTGTGCCACCAGTTCCATTAAAATCTATAGTATATCCTCTGGGAAAACTTGGATAACCAACAGGAGCAACAATACTGCCCATGTCTACAGTTGGATTGCTACTGCTTATGAGTGCTGAAAGTAAATTATTAGCAACAGGAACATCTAAACCAAATACTGTGGTTTGTGTGTCGCCGCCGTAGATATAATGATTGTTTAGGTTTAGATTATTTCCTAGTGTCGGATTAGCATCGTTTTGTACAACAGTCTTGGCTGATAGATCTATTCCATTGCTGGTACTATTAAAAACTACACTTGTGTCATTGCTAGTGAATGTTTTGAATTCTAAATTTAGTGTGTTAGGATTCTTTTGAGATAAAACTGCAACGCCATTGCCTAAATTAACACCGCTAAGTACACTAGATGTACTGAACAACATGTTAAAGTTATTATTAACTTTTTCAAACGCGGTACGTAGATCATCGCCTGATCCATCATTTGCGTATGATCCTATATTAATTGTTTGTATGGTCATTTTGTTAATCTCTTTTAATATTTATTAATAGCTAGGATACCATTTAGTTGTACCAGCATCATAGGTCATAATTAAGGCTTTGTTAACAACTGCTGTAGTTGCTAGAGCAATATTTCCGCTGGTTCCAGTAGTAAATGCACCGGTTGGAATTAATGTAATTTGTCCGCCATAAGTTGTAATACCACTTGGTGCTGTAATTGTTGTAATTTGTACTGTTCCTGATATAAATGTGATTGGGTTTGTAGGAGCAATCGTAGCGGCACTAGCAATGGTTCCAGCTGTCTGTGCTGTAGCAACTATACCCATTGTTGTAGTACCATTCATAGTTGGACCGTTGTTGGTCAATGTAATGTTAGTAGCACCGCCACCACTTTGTAATGCACCGTTAAATTTAACAGGACTAGCAAAAGTACTAGAACCGTTGAACTGAATTGTACTAGTACCACTTGCACTACCGATGGTAATAGCAGTTGTTGAACCAGCAACACCACCGTTACCAATCTGTATTGTATTAGTTTGTGCGTTAGCTGTTGCACCGCCTGCAATACTTACAGTTTGTGTTGTATTTGTTGATGCAAAAGTTACTACGGTAGAATTTAGTGTTGTACCGGTTAGTGTACCAGCGGTTACTGTTGCGGCAGGTGTAAATGTAAATACTGTACCACTTAGACTTAAACTACCAACACCACTTGCCGCCGCAGTAGATACAGTATATGTAGGTACTGTAGGAATAACTGGCGGTGTGAATGAAAACACGCCGTTTGAATAACTTAGACTGCCGCTACCACTAGCTGAATTTGTTGTTACACTAAACAATCCTTTAACTGCGGTTGCCGTATAAGCGGTAGTTTGTACACTAGTGTCAGGAAAAGTTAAGCTAGCGTCGGCGCCAAAGGTCCATACTGTTGTTAATCCGTTATTGCCAGTGTTTCCTTTACCCTTTAATGCTATACTGAAATTAGCACTATAATTATTATCATCTACGGCCTGTAGTCTAGCACCAGGTAAACCGTTACCTTGACCAACATAGGTAAAGTAATCAATAGCACTACCAGTACCTGCGTTGCCCACAGTATTAATTAAAGTAAGCTGTGTTTTAATCTGTCCAGCACTGCCGGTATTGTTTAGATTTAACGGAGCAGGAGTTACATTGCCTATACTATTGCTTCCACTATAAGTTGGGCTAGGCAATATACCAGTCCACGCCGTTGTTTGTACACTACTATCGCCACTAAATGTTATAGAAGTAGGAACTGTGAAATTTCCTGTGTTGCTAAAAGTATAAGTAGTGAAAGCAGGAACCGGAGTATTACCATCGTTGGTAGTAAGGGTAATATGTCCGTCTCTAAACAAATTGATAGCACTAGTTGCCACAGAAGAACTTTGTACTCCTCCTTGATTATTACGGTTGTATGATCCTGAAAATTTGGCTATGGTCAGCTGACTGTTGTCGCTTCCGTCGATAATGCTGGTAAAATTTTGGCTGTTAGATATAGGTAACGATACTGTGTGGTCGCTGTTTACACTAAGTGGGGTATAGCTAGAACCACCCGGACTGTTGACCTGATTAACGTAGCCTAACCACGCCGTTGTTTGTACGCTAGTATCTGGAAATGTTAAACTACCATTAGTACCAAGAGTCCATATGTTACCATTAGCTACAAGTTTAATACCATAAGTTGTACTTGAAGGTTGTATTACAGCCGCTCCTGCTGACGGTGCTTGAGGTAAATTTACCGTGCCATCGGCTCCTAATACTAGATTGTAACTACCATTAACTAATTGATTAGATGTTGACCAACTTAATGTCGTACCGTTAGTAGTTAAATATTTTCCACCGTTATTAGTCTGTGCTGGTATTTGAACATTAGCACTAGATAGTGAATACAACTCTGTAAAATTAGAATTTACCTTGGTAAACGCGGCACGTAGCGTATCGCCAGTTTTATCATTTGCGCTTGCGCCAACATTAACAGTTAATTGAGCCATTATATTCTCCCTACAGCAACTTCAATGACTCCGACTTCACCGTAGTCCTTGTCTTCTAAGGCTTTTCCAATAATGGCACCCAACGTCGGTGTACTTGCTCTTACTGCACATCCAGGTGTAGCACTTGTGGTCAACATGTCGCCTTTCTTAACACGACCAACAACACGACATGGAACTCTTCCGGCCAGTGCAAGACAAGCCTTGACACCTTCTAGTTCTGCGTTCATAGTATATGCTGGTGCAGTTGTTACAATACCAGCCGCACGGGTATCGTTTATTGTGCTGGTTGTTGTAACCTCAGCATCACCGCCAAATACTAGTACAGTACCAGGTTCATATTCTGCATCAGCACGATACCATTCGGCCAAGTCACTATAAGTAGCTTGCAGTTGACTTGCGCCTGCTAGACTCCAGTTACCAGTAATTGTACCGCTGTTAGTTGCTAGACCAGTTGACAATGTTGATGTTAATAGTGTACCACCATATGTATACAAGTCAATAAAACTACCACTTTGTACTTGATACTTACCAGTCATACTTGCTGTAGCTGTAGTTGATCCAGTAGTAAATGTTGTAGCTTTTAGTGTACCACCGCTAGTGTCTAATGTACCTGTTGTAGTAATAGCGGTATTACCTGGTGTACTACCTGAAGCAGTCATAAAGTTTACACCACCAGGTGTATAATGATTTAGTGTAGGAGTAGCACCTGTAGTGATAGTTAGTGTGCTATAAGTAGCAATCTTCAAACTACCAACGTCTACACTCTTATCAGAGGCACTTTGTACAATACTACTTGCGGCATTAGCAACACTAATGGCAGTCACACCATAAGTGTTACCCGCAGTGCTTACACCGTTGTAGGTCACAGTCATTATACCAGTAAGACCAAAACTGCTGTTTAGAATACCACCAGCTGAACTTACCACCGTAGCTGGTGTCTGTGCAGTTGGTGCGGCAGCGGCTCCTGTATTGTTAAACAATAGTGTACCTGCTGGTATATATTGGATACTAGATAATGGAACACCTGTAGAAGTACTTGTACTTGTTGCGTGAGTTACCCAACCAGTAGCACTGACGTTAAATTGATTGCTATTGAAAACTGCCAGACCCAAGTCTGCTTGAACAATAGCACCTAATGTACCACTACCACTTGTATTAGTTGCTAATGATTTAGCAACGTTCATTGCCAGTTTACTTTGTGCGATAGCCGCTGTGGCACTAACTGCTGTGTTAGTAATTGATCCAGCATTGTATGCTGTTACAATACCATTTGTACTGTTGTAAGTGACTGATATAGCACCACCTGAGTAGCTGGTAGCATTTACCCACTTAGTTCCACTATAAATTAATAACTGACCACTAGCGGCTGATGTTATAGTGACATCTGATAATTTGCTTATGGCATTATAACTGACAGCAGACGAATCCACATAGGCTTTGGTAACAGCATCTGTAGTATTTGTAGGAGTACCTAAGTTAGTTATTTTGAAACCAGCCATGTTGATGGTGTTCTTCATGGCCAATGAACCATCTAAGGCTAGATAGCCTGGACCAATCAGATTACTTAAAGCAGTTGGAGTACCGCCATATGTTAATCCTAAACGTGCATCAATAAAACTACGTATCGCACTTTGCACAGGTACCACATCGGATGCGTTGTTTGCCATAGTACCATCTGTACTAAACTCAGCAACAACCACACCTTTCTTGAATCCCAAACCGTCCAAGTTACTCAACGCAATTGACGCTGAGAATGTAACTGTACCAGTACCTTGGTCAACGCTAAAGAATTTACCAACTCGGAAAATACCGTTTTCGTCAGTTGAAACATAGAACACACGACCAACAGTTTCTTCTAAAATCTGTTTACTTGAATCAACAGGAATTGCTGGGTTACCATAAATTTGGAATGGATAGTTACTGGTGTTATAACCACCAGTACCAATACTCAAAAAGTCGTGTCCAGTTGCACGGCAAGTACTAATTTTAACAGTAATTTGTCCACCGCTGTTAGCTGAATAACCAAGACGTAAATTGGTCTGCACTGCGGTACTAGTGCTAAATGGTTTACCAATACCATTACTGCTACTAGTTGCACTGGTAACTTCTCGAGTTATAACAGTATTAGTTGTAGTTCCATAAACCCCTGGATCAAATGGATATGTAAGAGTTATACTGGTTGTACTACTTGCACTACACAAGAAATATCCGTTATACAACGCATTACTGTTTCCGCTTACATAGTAATATACACCAGTGGCCGGAGCAGTTGTTAGAGGTAACCCTAACACAATGCTGTATGTAGTTACGTTGTTGTTAAGCACCTTGGTTGTGCTAACGTATCCATTGGCAACTAGTCCTGATCCATAACCAAAACTCAATGTATAGTAGGTCATAAGACCTGCTGAAACTGATCCAGGATTAAATACCGGTCCGTTAAGAGATGCACTTAGCGTAATTTGATTACTATTCGATGCAACGTCTAGAATATAATAGGTATTACCACTGACCAAATTGCCCAATGCACTACCACCACTAGGAGTTGTGAACACAATACTGTTTCCAGGAGTCATGTTAGTGGTGTTGGATACAGTAACAAATTGACTAGTACCTGTAATTGTTGTACTAGAAACTACAAAGTTTGTATTTTGATTTGTAGTGGTTTGCCATGTTGTACCACTACCACTACCTCCTAACACAAATGTTAGGCCTGTAGTACTTAAAGGGAATCCTGATCCCGATGTAACAACTGCACTGCCTGTTGGTGTAGTAGACAATGTAAACGTGCTAGTGGTGTTGGTATTAATTACATAATAAACTGTACCAGATGTATAGTTATTGATTGAGCCACCGCCGCTATTGACACCAGTGACTGTTACAGTTTGACCAGTTGTAACAGTAGTACCTCCGGTATAACTAAATGTACCAGCGTTACTGGTAATCTGAACACCAGCAAGTGTAATAGGAATTTGGCTAGAGATATATGTATAGATATTGCTGGTAATAGTACCTGCACCGCTTACAAATCCATTATTAGAGTTAGTAGAATTGCTAACAGTAACACCACTTACTGTTCCGTTAATAGCTGAAGAACTAGTTGTTGCCTGCGCAACACTTAGATTGTAGCTAATACCAGAAACGGCAGCCGCTTGTGCAACTACAGCACTACTAATATTCAACGAATACGTACCAGCATTACCGTATTGATAAGTGCTCGTTGAACCACTTACTGCACCTGTTGTGTTATTACTGATTGTAATTACGTTGGTCAATGTATTGACATTAGTAATGTAAGTGTTATTTGGAATTCCAGTTATAGGAGCAATGAATTGTCCTACCGCAACAGAGCCAATACTACCAACAGTAAATGAACTTAATGTAATAGTATTAACACCAGTACTGCCCTGAGTAAATGTTGCAGTGGCCAATACTGTACTGGTAGCACCAGTTTGTCCAGTGATATAAGCGTTGAACTGTCCGGTGATATTGCTGTTTAGTTGTGTAGCACCTTGTCCAGCAGTAACGATATAAGCAAGACCGACAATATAATTTGAAGCATAAGTCTGACTTGGTGTAACATAATACGCACTATTGCTACCACCACCTGCCGCAAAGCTAGTATATGTACCGCTGGCTTGTGCATAGAATGGACGACTGATTGTAATTACAGCACCAGCTACGTTTGTTATATACGTGTCTGCGTAGATACCAGTACCAGTAATTAATTGTCCTACCGCAAAACTTGTACCAGCTGCCAATGTTACAGTCGAAGCACCTGGTGCACCTCCTGAGTTGAATGTTTGACTACCAACAGTACCAGTTCCACTTGTTACTTGTGCAGTAATAAATGTTGATCCTGCACCAGTCATTGTATTAACACCGGTAATTAAACTAATACCAGTTGGAGTTCCAGTTACAGTAGTTAATGGTGATCCATTTAATGCAGTCAATGTAAATGTTGTACTACCATCAGTAGCACTAATCAAATACATAGTAGGATTACTATAACCAGTAATAGCTGGTATAGCTACGGTAACAACATAACTATTACCACTTAAACTACCCTGTGTGCTTGGAATATAAGCTGTACCACCGTAAGTTGAACTTAGAGTAAAGTTGTTAGTACCGTTGGTATTGATAATGTAATATGTACCTGGAGTTAATACTGCGGTACTAGTACCTTGTGTTCCTGAAATGGTAACAGTTTGACCAATAACGTATGTGCCAGTTATACCAGTAAACAAACCGGCAGCACTAACACTACCACTAGTAGTTGTTAGTGTTTGTGGAGTATTTGTGATGGTACCATTAATAGAAACAGCTTGTCCAACCGTTAGTGCATTGGCGCTGGCAGTTATCTTAAATTGTCCACTAGTTCCTACAATTTGTAAACCAGCTTGCAACAGACCAGCACTTAAACTCATACCAGGATTAAATGTATTTGTCAACACTCCTGCCAATGTAAGAATGATTGGTGTAGCAGTGATTGCAATACTGCCTGTACCTGCATGATAAGTGCTAACAGTCCAGGTTCCACTTGCACTAGTTGGTGCATTATTGTTTAATGATGCAAGAACAAATGTTCCGGTAGTAATACCAGTTCCACTCAACACGTAACCTATATTGATACCTGTACCGCTTGGAGCAGTTGAAACTGTTAATGTTATGCCTGTGATACTACCAGTGAATGTAACAGGAGTACCTAAAGCGATTGTACTACCACCAGCTTGTGTTGCCGCACCAATGACGTTGGTGATATAAGTTGATCCAGTGGTAATAGTTGCACCACTTGTTACAGTCTGATTCAACAACATACCAATGTATGGTGTGTTAGTACTTGTACCAGCTAGAGTCAATACACCAGTTTGAGTGCCACTTGGATAGTAGCTCATTATCATTGCATTGGTGTTACTAAATTGTGGTACGTTAACAACCATACCAGGAGTAACAGTACCGCCTATACTTCCTGCAACTGTTAATACACCGCTAGCTATAGTACTTTGTGTACTGGTAAATGTGTTTGATCCAGTAATATAAGTACCAGCAGATATGTAAGTACCGCTTAGTACTGCACCTGATGTTAAATTAGCAAAGTTGGTAAAGCCACCGTTGAGTGTAAGAACAGAACCTACTGTTGAAAGTCCACCAAGACCTGCACTGGTTAAACCTGTGGTAACACTAAATGTGGTACCGTAGATTGCTTGAATTGCATAGCTACCGTTATATCCAGATGGTGTTACTCCAGAAATAACAATGTCTTCGTTAGCACTGAATGGAATATTGGCAACAGCTAGAACAAATGTTCCGGTGCTGGCACCAGATGCTAGTCCGTAAATTGGATAGCTGGTTGATTGAGCTAGTCCAGCACCAGATAGAATCATGCCAGGAACAATAGTTCCCGATGATAATGTGCCTACAGCCAACACTCCGCTACTGTTAATGGTACTAGCAGTCATTGTTGCAGTATTATTGGATACCGCAGTGGCATTGCCGCTAGTGCCTGGATCAGTTGGATATTGTAAGGTAGCTGTAACTGTATTAGATCCTGCTTGTGCAACTTGACTTACTGTAACAGTCGATGTGATCACCGCAGTCAAAATTGCACCATTTAATACTTGACTTAGTGTAATTGTTGGTGTACTAGTATATCCGTATCCTGGGCTAATCAATGTTACACTATTAATTACACCACCTGCCACTGTACATGTTGCAATAGCTTGTGTAGTTCCTCCGCCACCACTAAATGTAATAGTTGGCGCAGTAGTGTATCCAGTACCGCCGTTGGTAATAGTTACGCTGGCCACAGTGGCAATCAAACTACTACTGATAACAGCACCGTATTGTACCCAACATGCTGGACTTACAACAAATGTAGTAGCACTTGGAATGCTTTGAATAATACAACTTGCTGGAACATAGGCAAATGGAGTAGAAATAGTTCCGTTACTGCTCCATGCTCCTGAAGCAGAACTTACTACTACTACGCTACTAGGAGTACTACTATAGACTGTATATGTTCCATTATAACTAGCAGGGCTACCAATACCAGAAATTACAACTACAGCACCTGTTTGGAATGGAGTTGTTGATTGTGTATTAAATGTATAAGTTACATATCCACTGCTAGGAGTAGCTTGGCTAACACCAGTCAATGTTAATACGGTTGATATATTACTGACCACCATACCAACAGATAATGTAGTAGTACTAGGTACTGTAATAGTAGTTGTATTGGTCACACCAACAACCTGATACTGACCATTGTAAAGACTATTTGTTTGATTAGCTACAGTTAGATAGCTGTCAACAACTGGTAATACAGCATTGGGACTATAAGGAATATTGAATGTAATATTTTTTCTAGAACTATATGCTGTACTATAACCTGCAACAGTCATTGCATTAACGCTGGTTCCTACGCTTGATAAATTATAGACTGCGTTAGGATCAAGTGTCAAATATGGATTTGTAGTGGTACCTATAGTAATTGTACCTGAAGGAGTTCCAGTAGCAGGTGCAGTTAATATTATTGTTGCAGTAACACTATTGTTGCTTGTAACTGTGGTTACACTTCCTACCAATTGTGTACCATTAAATCCAGTTCCCTGAACACTTTGTCCTATGTTGATGTTACCAGCAACACCAGTAATTACAAGTGTAAGTGTACCAGAATTATATGAACTATATGCACCAGTTGCTTGTATAGTAGCTGGTGTATAACTAATTACACGGAATGATTTACCACCCCATGCAGTAATATAGATTCCTTGATTAATTTGGTTAATAGTTGTTGGATCTGAGATACCTAATACAGCAACCTTACTATCGCCCAGTGTTAGACCTTGTGTGCTTGTACTAAATGATACAGGACCGTATGGAGTAGCTGTAGGCACTGCTGACAAGGTCATTGAATAATAACCAACGTCAACTGCTAGGCTGTAACTGTTACCAGTATAACTACCTGTGGTAGAAGGTATGTAGATATTGTTAACACCACCATATTGTGTAGACAAACTAAATGTGCTAGAACCATTAGTACTGACAATCCAATAAGTACCTGCTGTCAACACAGCAGTGCCAGTTCCTTGGGTTCCAGTGATAATTACACGTTGATTAACTACTAGTGTTGGACTTCCTGCAACTGTAAATAGACCTGAACTATTTACGCTAGTAAGGTTAGCACTGGTAATTGTATATAAAGTTGTTGGTGCTGTAACATTACTGATCTTTTGACTTGTAAGACCTTGTCCTGATACAGTTTGTCCATTGGCAATCGTTCCAGTAGGATTGATTACATATAGTGTAGTACTTGTTGTGCTGTTTGATGGTCCTACTAAAGTAAATGTAAAATTGTTAGCAGGTGTAGTACCTCCTAAACTTGCACCAGGCAACACAATGGTGTCACCTGTAGCGTATCCATAACCTGGACTAGTTACTGTAATAGTAACAGTTGATGTAGAATATGAAGATCCGCCGCCTGTTTTAGTAACAGTAAAGACAGCGCCTTGACCTTGACCAGTAGTACTAACTTGTGTTACGTTTGTATAAGTTGCGGCACTGGTTATACTAGTACCAATAAATGTAGTATATGTACTTGTGCCGATGATACTACCAAGATAAACAACAGTTGCTTTGGCAGTATAATTAGCTAGGTCACCTGTGGCAACATTGCTACCGTCAACCGTAAACAAATAATAACTAAAACTTGAATCAATGGTCAGGATTGCCACGTGTGGCGCCAACTGTTCACCGGTACTGTCAATTAGTCCGTAGGCAATAATACGATAGATACTGCCCAAGTTTGTAATAAATTGTAGCGCAGTACTTGGTCGAACTGGTTTAACGTTACTAATGTTGTAGAACTTCCATTGTTGTAGTCCGCGAATAATAACACTTTGTTGATCGTACAATGCATAAGCTAGACCAGTCGTTACGGTAGCATTAGTGCCTTGAGTACTTAATCCCAATGCCAATACGTTAAGTCCGTTAACAAATACACTAGTATGACTTACAGTACTGATTAGATAACGTGTAATGCCACCTCCGCTAGCGGTGTGATCAATTTCTAATTCACTGGTGCCTTCTGGAATGAATTGCCAATTAATAATGAATACTTGTAGATTATGACCAGTAAGTCCAGTCATTTCATTAGCATAAACACCCTGTTTGTATACTTGTGCAACTTGCACCATGTCATTAGACAAGTTTACTTGGTTAGGTAATTCAGTGGCATCTGCACCGCTCGATCTCAAACCATATACACCATAACCGCTTGAGCCGGCCACGCTACGTATTTGTCCACCGTTCAATGCCCAATAGCTAACATAGTCATAGTAGGTAAACGCACTGACCGCTTCAACACCTGCACCGTTATTGGCCACAATAGCATAGCCTAAGTCGTTAACTTGTGTAAAGTCGTTACTTAACATGGACTTATTACCGCCCATCTCAATATTAATTGGAATTGCGGCACCATTCAATACAAAGTTATAGATTGAATCTTTGATATCAACACTGCCTTGACTTAAAATATAATTACCAGCTGCCTGAGCGGTTAAATTTTTAGTTAAAGTTACAGTAGTAGATCCAGCTACATAGGTATTAGACACATAGGTATTGGTAGGAACACCAGTACCACTGATTAATTGTCCAGGATTAACTCCGTAACCAACTGCAACGCTGAATGTTAGTCCTGTTGTTGATCCTGCTGTGGTTGTAATAGGAGCTCCGCCAGGAGTTGCTGACAAGGTGAATGTTGTTGAACTTGCACTGAATACAATATAGTATGTTGTTGTAGTACCAGTGTATCCACTAATTGTACCAGAACCAGTTAATGTACCAGATATTGTAACAGCATTGCCTAGAATCAATGTAGCAGTTGCACAACTAAAATTGCCAGCTGTGTCCAAAATAGCAACACTGCTTAGTGTAGTTGGAGTTGAACTAATTATAAAACTATTTGTACCCAATGTGCCACCGCCTGCATAGCTTACGGTTGCTTGAGGATATAGTGCATTTTGTACAGCATAAAAATCTGTAACAGAATTAGCAGATTGACCTGTGATAGTAGGAGGTGTACGCACCCATGCGCTAACACCTGCGCCACTCAATGTAATGACAGTTCCGTCAATGCTTGTACCACCAGTTACAGTAGAAGTTGCTGTTGCGGCTAGACTTAATGTGGCAGTTCCTGTGGTCAAGTTGACATTACTTAGTGTAGTACCTGCTTGTATACCAGTACCACTTACAGTGACACCGTTGGCCAAGGCAGGATGATAACTTAAATTAGTTACACTAAAACTACCAGCTGAAATAGTTCCAACTATTTGATTATTGAATACGCCATCACTTATAAAGTCAATAGCTATAGCAACTAGGGTTTGTAGTGTAGTTCCTTCTGTGCTAGTAGCGGCAGTATAAGTTGTTTTGTCTTGTGCGGCAAGATTTCCAACACTTGAAGTAACAGTTTGATTCTGTACAATTTGCGGTAAAATTTGTTGTAGTCTTGTTAAGGCAGCCAAATAAGCAGGACCAAAGTTATTCAATTGAGTCGATCCGTTAGCCCAGTAAAGCTGACTCAAGTCATAGATACTACTGTTACCGCCATACAGCAAGTCATAAGTTATAGCATCAACTATATACCCTACGTCTGTTTGTGTTTTAACAGCATTATATTGCGTTAAGGTATTGGTTACATAGTTAACACCGATAAATGCGCTGAGTTCATTTTGAATAAATGTTCTATTAGCAGTGATAATCTTTCTAGCATTGCTGACATTAGAAGAAACTCCAACAGGATCAGCCCATGTAATTGCAGGCAATGACACAGAACCGTTGATAATAACGTTGTTAATTATGGCAAGGCTAGTATTGATACTGGTCTGATTGGCAGATTGTAAAGATAGATAAGTTGAAATCAAATTACCAATCTTGGTAATACCTTGTGTAATAAATGTTTGGCTAGTTGCACTTACTTGGTTTTGTGGGAACAAATAGGCCAACGCTGTACGTACAGTTTGGTAATTGGTTCCAAACACCATGTCATAGGCCGAAGCCTGTGTAATAGCACCCACGTTGTTTACAAATGTACTAATAGTCAACAAGTTTGGTGGATAGAACGGTGTACCAACGTCTAATAATAAAGTTGCGGTATAGGTTAAAGGATTAAATGTTTGTACTTGGTTAATTTGATAACGGAAACCATTTAGATAAAATGCTGTTGGAACTTGAGGAGCTCTTACATCCAGACCGCTGTTTAATTTACCAGTGACTGTAATTGTGGAACCTAGTGTACCAACTCCACTAATATTACCAAATAGACGTCCTGCAAATCCGTCAACATACTGACCTCCGGCAAAACGTTGTTTGTTGATACTGCCTGAAAAGCTGGCAGATTCTTGACCATAAGGAGATTTAGTTTTGATCTGGCCTTCTGGGTCAAGTACCATCATAAATCCGCCGTGTCCTTGACATGAAATTAATTTAATACGAGTAGCATCGTTACATAAGAATACGTCGATTAATTTGTTGTTTTTTGGAGTACTTGTAACGTCTAATGGATTAGTCAAATAATGACGTCCATAATTAATAGTTCCCCACAAGTGCCAAGTTGTAGCCGCAAGTGTACCTGCTGACAAGAATGGATATATGGTAGTTACATTCAACACGTTACCACTGACTGTATTAACTACAGCTTTACCTACAGAAACATTTCCGTATGCCGTAGCAGTTACAGTTGCATTGTAATTGTACATGGTAACAGTGGCTACGCCTCCAGTAGCCGTACAACTTAACAGAGTGTATGTACCATTATAATTGGTAGGAGTCATACCTTCAATGTTAATAACATTATTAGCACTAAATGGAGCAGTAGTAATTGCTGGCGAACCAGCAATAGCTGTAAAGGTTATTGTGGCTATACTAGTTGTAGTATTAACACTGGCACCAGTTATAGCGTAAACACTTTCAGTTAGTACAAGACCAATCCAACTTTGTGGGGCTTGTATAGATCCGCCAAGCGTTGCTGTAAACGATCCACTAGTACTACTCAATGTTATGCTTGTATTTGATAACACAGAATAATCTTTAGAGTAATCGATTAAACCAATTTGTAATGCATCGACGACTGCATCTCTATAGAAGAAAATACTACGCCATGGGCTTTGACTCACACGGTCTAAAGGACGAATAATTGTACGACGGAAGTCATCACCACTAATAGTTACGTTAGTTGGAAGTTTAATTGGGTAATCTTCATAATAGATACCACTTTCAACATAGATAGTAATTTGTAAATTAGGTACAGTTTCACCAAAATCTAATGTTTCGCCCTGTTGGAAGAATCCAGGTTGAGATAAATTAACTGTGATGGTATCGTAAGCACTGTTTGATCCACTGCTGTTACCAGGTACGTAACTGATGATGGTTCCATAAGCACCACTGGTATTTCCTACCAATACTTTACCAGGAATAATGTGTACATCGCCAGGAATACCCTGATCAACATAACCATTACCTCCATTACTAAATGTTATGACATAGTATCCAGAACCGTATGTTGGTTGTGGACCCGCGCTAATACCATTTTTAATAATACTTAAAGTGTTACTGATTAAACTAGAATACAGACTTATACCTGCGTTCCACTGTGTCAATTGTCCTGCACTTGGTGCCAAACTAGGATCGAAAACTTGTGTTATAATAGATTGATTTCGACTTTGTGTTGTTTGATTAATTACTTGATAGATCAAACCAAGTGTGTTTGTAGTACCATTATAGCCGCCATCACCAAATGCAAACTGTAGGCCATCGACGGTTTCTGTCAATTGCGCACCAATAGCTAAAAGTGCTGAACTATTTTTATAATAACTTAGACCTGCATTGATACTTTGATAAGTTCCACCAGTTCTAATATCAATTACAATAGCATCTAATATTAGTCCTATATCCCTATAACAAGTATTTTGATTATAACTAAAACCACCTTTATAAGTGTTGTTTATGTAAAGAATTGTGTTTGTATTAATTGTTGAGGCATTGGCAACTATAATACTTCTAACATTTACATAGGTAGCATTATACACTGTTGGATCTATTACTGGAGTAGTAATTGTGTACTGTTGTGTTGTAATATTACCACCAATGTTGGTAGTAGTAGTTAAAGTAGTTATTCCGGCAACAGTATTAACTACAATACTAGACGCACCGATAATACTAATTGATTCATTGAATAAAATATTAATTGGTGCTACAGCGTTGACAGCATCATTCCATGTACTGCTAGCCTGTACCTGTGCAAAAATTATGCCTACACCTGATGTAAATCCAGCAACACTAGTATTGGCATTTGAAATCTCAATATAAGATTGTCCTGCTCCAGTAACCAGTACACTAGTTCCGCTAGCTGTGTTATAAACACTAGGTGTTAAATTTCCTATTGTTACATATTGACCAACAGTAAATGGAGCAGTTACTTGGCTGTCGAACTGTAATCTCACAGTGCCTACATTAATACCATTTCCGCCCGACCCTGTTCCAGGTACAATATTTGTAACTGTCTGATAATCCCCAGTGGTTGGAGTTACAGGAGTATTTCCTAAAATAGTAGTTACAATATTTTGAATATAGCTGATAGCGGCAATTGCAGTTGCAGAAGATAGCCCAGTATCGACTGCGTCGGCAGATTGCATAAACACTTGTGCCGACGCAGTAGTAGCACTATTGCCGCCATAAGTTATATCATAAGCAATGGCTTCAATCAAGTAACCTATTGCATTCTGAGCATAGGCTATTTGTGTTGATGTACTTAGTAGTCCATTGTAGTTAGCATTGATCCACGCTGAAAACTCGCCTTTAATAAAAGTTAAATTGGCAATTAATTCAGCTTGTGCGTGTGCATTGGCCGATGCCAAACCTGTTGGATTATTATAAGTTGGAACTGATCTAGTACTGTATCCGTTGATTAGTAAATTAGTTACTGTGCCAAACAATTGACTAATTTCGCCTTGACTAGTGCTGTCGTTTATTACAGCATAAGTGGCATTGATAAAGTTTATTGCTAGTGGTACCAAACCTGTACTTATTGTAGTACTTGCAACTGTTTGGCTATAATTTACCGACCAAGTAAGTCCACTACCGCTGTTGATTTGTGTATTAGTTTTAACACCAGCACCACTGATAATATCGCCTACACCAATACTAGGAACTGATCCAGATATGGCTAAATTATTTCCAGTGATAGAACCAGTAAATGTTTGCCCATTTATTTGATTCAATATTGAAGTTCTAATAGATTGAACTACAGAACCACCGTTAGCCACAGTAGGATATGTTACAGCAATAGATGTAGTATTGCTTACAGTTCCAAATGTTGTAGGAACATAATTACCGGTGATAGCAAAAGTTACCGTTGTGTTGGTACAACCGGTAACAGTGAATGTTGAATTAACATTTTGTCCTCCGCCAGTTCCTACGGTTTGTGCTGGTGCAAAACCAGACAATGTTATTGTTGTTCCCTGTGGGAATTGAACTCTAGGCTGTGCTACAAATGTTACTGTAGCAACACCACCACTGATACTAATACCAGTAGTGTTTAATAGATAACCAACAGATACACTAGCAGGTTCTCCAACTAGAGTTTTTGGAACAGGAGCTGTTATTGAACCTATGCTACCAATAATACTAATAAAGCTAGATATATTTGCCGCTAAACCAGATGCTTGGCTTGATCCATTAACATACGTTGTGTTTTGATATTGTATAACACTGGTTTGATATAGCAAGGTAGGCGGTGCATTATTGATTACATTTCCAATCAATGTGCCTAGATAGCCATATACACTTTCCCAGAAGGTAGGAGGATCTGCTTGTAGTGTGCTAGAATATAGCCAATATCTCAAACCAGCGTAAACAGTTTGACTATTACCTCCATACATCAAGTCATAGGCAAGACTCCATATGACATATTTCAAATCTCGTGTACAACTGTTTCTATTGTAATAAACTCCGGGATAGTTGGCTGTAATGTAGGCAATTATTTCTGCTTCTAAGAATGGAATATTATTAATAATTAAATTCAGAGCAGATAACTTGCCAGTTGATGTACTGGCCAATGCTGGGAACGTTGGATTTGGAGTAACACCTGTTTGAATAATATTACAAACATTTGTAATTGCATTTTGTAAAAATGCCACAGCACTAGGAGCACTTGTTAGAACAGTATTCCAACTGGAAGCAGTTCCTAAGATTGTTGATATTTCTTGCAACGCACCAACCATCTGACTGGCAGTTAATTGTGTACCGGCACCGTCACCAAATAATAATCCTGCTTGGATACTTTGATAGTTTGATCCAAAAACTAAATCGTAACAAACTGCATTAATGACTTGTGTAATATAAGTTTGTGTAGATGATACATTGTATGAAAAATCTAAAATTTGATTTTTAGCATAGTTTATAGCATCGATAACTTGAATCAATTGGTTCTGTGTAAGATTATTATTAGCAACGTTGTATAATAAACTAGCTTGTGTAGTTACATTATAGTTTGCTAATGTTCCACTACCATTGGTAAACACTAAATCGTATCCTACGCCTGATAAAATATTACCAATCAATGTAGTATAAACGCCAGTGTCAAATGTAAATGTGTTTACATATTTTTTATTTAGATACGCAATAGTTTCTGCTTGAATAAAAGATTTATTTTCTTCTATTAAGTTAGTTAAATTTATGTAAGGAGTAATAGCAGTATTGCCACCAACTAGAGTTACATTGTTGACAATACTCTTATACTGAGTTGCTCCCACGGTATAGGCAATAGTTTGACGATACGGACCTGGTTCTAAACTAGCAAGACTAATTAGAGTCTGTGCTTTTAAGGCCGCCGCACCAACAGTTTTATAAGCATACTGCCAAGCACGACCTTCACGACCTGCTGGAGTATTACGTTGTAGGTCATCTCCCTTAGCCGTACTTACATATAAATTTACACCACTGAAATAAGTGCTGTTATCTACATAAAATTTTGTTGCGGCTTGTAAATCGTTAGAACCGTTAGGAGTTCCATAACCCGCTAGTACTCCAGGATGATCACTAAGTGTCAAAGCACCAGTCATACTATCACCATCTCGACGAACAGCATGACGACGTTGAATAGCTTCAGTGGCTACATAATTTCCTTGTAGTGTTGGATCATAATCAGAATCTGTAGTCTGTGGTGTAGTTGGTTCGTTGCGCACCTTAAGTGCAGTGGCCACAGTACCAGTAGTAGTATTGATACTTAAGAAATTATTTTGCACCCATCCAACTGTGGCAGTTAATTGTTGTAGTGTTAGATTTGGAAACAATGCACTGTAGTTGGCTTTATAATTGGCTACTAGAGTATCGCTAGGGTCTGCCATGCCAATGATCTGGAATCCGTTACTTCTAATCGGCCCGGCCATAGTTGGCTGAGGATCATTTTGTAATTTACCAGTAGTAGAAGCAATAACTAATTGTCCATTGCTAGTGGCATCGATGCTTATGTTTTGTCCACCCACAATATCTCTAGCAGTCAAACCACTACCAGTAGTATTGGCCATAATGATTTGATTGGCCTGATATGCTGGATTAGAAATAGTACCTTTGGTAGTTGCTGTTCCGGTAACGCTACTGGTAAATGTAACTGTATTGACAGTTTCATTAGTAATGGTATATGTACCGTTGTATGCACTAGGACTGCATCCTGTGATAACAATATTTTGACCTTGTGTGAATGGGTGCGCAGTCAGACTAGAATTATTAAAGGAAATCGTAACTTGACTACCAGTTGAAGCAATATTAGTGATTGAATAATATTGAGAACCCGGAGCATCTGCTAGTGTACCAAATTTAATCTGTCCACCTTGTCCAAACACAGCATACAATTCTGTGAAGTTTTGATTAATTTTGGTAAAACTTTCGCGAATACTATCGCCCGTACCGTCGTTACCTTGGATACCTACGTTGACTATTTGTTGTGACATTTATTAAACTCCGAAGCTAGAACCACAGCCGCAAGTTGTATTTGCGTTAGGATTCTTTATGCTGAAACTGCTACCCATTAATTCTTCTTTATAATCTATCTCTGCACCTTGCAGATATTGCATGCTCATGCTGTCCACTAATACTTTGAATTCGTCTAAGGGGATTTCAAAATCGTCTTCGTTTGCAACTTCGTCGAATGTAAATCCATAGCTGAAACCACTACATCCGCCGCCTTGGACAAATGTACGTAATGCTAGTTGAGGATTGTTTTCTTCAAGCAGAAGATCTTTGATTTTTGCTTTTGCTGATGGTGATATTGTGATCATATTGGCCCTCGATGAAGTATTTATCAAAGGCATTTTATAATCTTAATGTAAATACTTGTATGTTTATTAGAACAGAATTTAGACAAAACCAGTATATGCGTACCAGCAAGCGTGGTACAAACCATACCTATATGCGTAAGAAAACCGTAGTTGTATTTTCTTGCGATGCTTGCAACGGAATCTTTTCAAGAGATAAGGGTAGTATGGATCCCAAACGTCTTAATAACAATTATTATCACGTGTGTAGAGATTGTGATGCTAAAAAGTTTGCCCAAGAAAAGGGAGTGGAAGCAAGGCGTGTGTGGGATATGCCGGTCAGCAGTCTTAAGACACTCGACCAATTCTAGAACTAATTAAGTTCCAGTTGATAATCTTCCATTGATTGCGCAGATAGCCTTTTTTGTCTGCTTGGTAGTCAAGGGCCCATGCATGTTCCCACCAGTCGATTAACAGTACTATATCCATCTTTATCTCGTGATTTTTGATAGTTTTGATTTCACCGTTACGAGCTAGATATACCCAACCTGAACCCTGTATACCCATGGCGGCTTTTTCAAATTTCTCTTTGAAATTATCAAAATTTTTGAAGTGTTTATTGATAAAGTTTTCAGAAATGTGTTCAGGTCTATTTGAATTGGTTGGAGACTGAAATTGTCTAAAATATATGTCGTGTAAAAAGGCTCCTGCTTCGTTAAAATCGGGGTCACCCTCACCTTTATTATATCGATCAACATAGCCTTTATACAACTGACCATAGTGATAATCTATAGTTTTTTTGCTTAAACTACGTCCCAAGGCATTTGCGGCATAGGGCAAAGGAGTTTGCTCTAAAGTAGTAGGAGTTTTGCCTTCATTTAAGCTGACATATCTAATAAAATTATACATGAAATATTTAGTTTATAAATAGACAGTCAAGCTGTCAACAGGGCGACCAAGGATCCCAAGG